>JAEAMF010002184.1_pt1 | contig 11667 bp, 8 predicted proteins | sample 8958721 | NCBI WGS metagenome assembly JAEAMF01 (sample SAMN16933255, study PRJNA681124) | bioreactor sludge metagenome | isolation source: anaerobic bioreactor treating anionic surfactant - SDBS | place: India: Bengaluru | collected 2019-02-28
CATCACGGTTGGCAACTACTTCACGGCCTCCACCGCCTTCCGCACAGACGTATTGGCCATTTGCTGCTTGGAGAGAGATTAATACAGAAGCCTTTGTGTCTGTGGTAAACGTTTCAGTGGAGCTAGCCCAGCTTGCTCCTGCAGAATTCGATGCATAGCATCTGTAATAATATTTTGTTCCAGGATTCAATCCACTAATATCCCTACTAAATGTCTGCTTGCCAAGATTGCCCAAGCTTAACTGCTGAGTCCAATGACCGATATTAGTGCCTCCATCAGAGGTTCCCCAATATATGGTTACTGAGGGATTCTGCCCTCCTGTACCTGTTATCTCTCCGTTCAATCTTGCGGAATTCGCTTTCACAATAGTTGCGCCAATGCCATTGGTCACCGTGGGTAGATCGATGGGGATGGGGTTAGAGCAGCTTATAAATGCCACAAAGGCGTCTTTATATCCGGCATTGGCAGCCTGCAATGGGTTTTGGCTTGGGAAGTTGTCTGATTCTGTATATCCAGTGAGATATGCATTATTAGAGTCGTCTATGGCAATTCCTTTGGCATAATCATGATAGATCCCTCCAAGGTAAGTAGAAAAGGATAAAGCCGATCCGGTAGCATCTATCAATGTGACGAAAACATCATAGGAGCCACTATTCGATGACTGCACCGGATTCTTGGTTGGGAAGTCGGCAGAAGAGGTGTCACCAGTGACAATAGCGTTGCCCCCGGCGTCCACAGCGATGCCATGAGCAAAACAATCGCCGCTGCCTCCAAGAAATGTGGAATAGTCCAATGCCGATCCTGCGGAATTGATCTTGGTGACAAAGGCGTCAAAAGGACCGTTCTTCAATGCCTGTATTGGGTTTTTGGTTGGGAAGTCATTTGAGATGGTATACCCGGTGACATAGGAGTTGCCATTCCTATCCACAGCTATGCCTTCAGCAAAGTCATTGGAGCTTCCACCAAGGTAGGTGGAATAGGTCAATGCCGATCCTGCGGAATTGATCTTGGATACAAATGCGTCCATCTCGCCGCCATTAGAGGCCTGCAATGGATTCATTATCGGGAAGTTGGTTGAATATGTAGGCCCGGTAATATAGGCATTGCCGCTGCTGTCTATGGCGATTCCAAGGCCATATTCAAAGCTGCTTCCTCCCAGATAGGTTGAATAGGTCAATGCCGATCCTGCGGAATTGATCTTGGCAACAAAAACATCATTTGAACCAGCATTGGATGACTGTAATGGATTATTTGTCGGGAAGTTGGTGGAGGCTGTATATCCGGCGACATAGGCATTGCCACTGCTGTCGATTGCCAGGCTTAAGCCGGAATCATCGCCGCTTCCCCCTAGATATGTGGCCAATGCCGGATCGATCACCAGTGGATATCTTCGGTCATAGTCTCCAATCTCAAATCCAACTCCATTGTCTCCAACCAGGCGGTACCGTCCTTCAACCATTTCTTTGCTGCCATTGATCTCCTGGTAGCATAAAGGCACAGAATCGGTCAGGTTTCCGGCAGAGGTTTCTATCAGCAGGGATCCATCCTCAGCCAGGCTGAGGTTATCCTGCCCGCTATAGGTCAGAACTATCCCAGATAAATTTGCACCGGGTTCTAAGGCCAGTTCATGCTTCAGGTATCCTTCTGTACCCTTGAAGACCAGATCCACCCCTGGATAGAGCTCTTTGTACCTTATTGCCCCAAAGGTAGGGATATCGGAGATCCATTGGGAGGTGTCATTGCCGAGGAAGAAGTTGGCCCGGCCAGGGAGCTGCTCTTCCCCAATTATCTCCCCCGGACTGGAGTTCTCAAAAGCCATATGAACTGCAGAGGAGTTATTGCCGCAGGACAACCTGAATACGACCTCCGAAGGGGTGAAGAGCACCATTGGGCCCTCTATCCGGACCATGAACTTCACATCTTCGGGGGACTGACCTCGATTTTCTATAAAGCTCAAGGGCAGCTTGAGCATGGCCGTGTCGATTGATTGGTTATCAATTGGATTGCTGCTATCTAGCTCGGTGCTATTGGATGTAAATTCGCGCTCTTTCAAAAGCGAACCGGGAAGATCTTGCGAGCAGTTAAAGATGGAGACTTCCGCAGACCCGGACATCATCGATACCATAAGAACTGCGCCAAAAAGGATTGCGAACACATAGTTGGACCCGCATATATGCATGACTTATTGCACCTCACAATTAAATAGTTTTAAAGTATCTTTAGATAGATAAGTCTTTCCAATAAAGCATAACACATTAACTGAGCAGAACCATATGGACTGTACTTTCCAATTTTTTCGTTCGATCCAGCTTTGCACCTAAAGGGCCTCTATGCCCTTACCTTGGGTGCACACATCGGACTTAAGTGCAAGAACTCAGGTTGCATCCCATTTTCGTACATTTCATGAATTACCATCGGTAGGTAGTGATCCAGAAATAGGTTGGAGTTTCCAGAATGTGCCTGCTAAGACCGATCAAATGGATAAGTTTCGAGGAGGACATCCTGAGAAGATCGCGATCTAATTAAGCGAACTTCAGCGGCAGATCCAAATTTCAACCCATAACTGATTCACTACCCATTATACTGCCAAAATAATATAGGTTGTATGCCGCGAAAGGCAGTCCAGTGGCACAACCAACAGCATAATATAGCCTGTTATCGGATTTCAACACATAATATAAAATAGGCAACAAAAGAATGCTATCTGCTGGCCGATTAAAAACGAACAGGCCCGACAGAGCGCCCATTGCTAATAGACCTTTTTTGGTATTATTATTCAAAAAAATAATATATAACAACATGGCTAAAATCAGTTCCGATAGGCCGTGCTGCCATAGCTGTTGGCTGCTTGTAGCCCATGTATTAGTTCCGAACGCAAAAAAAATAGCAGTGACTATAGCAGCTCGTTCGCGTATGAGTTTCCGAGCAGCTAGATATATGAAAACGCCTGATAATGCAGCAACAATAGATGCTGCTATCTTTTCCAGGATGTCAACAATTAACCAAAAACCAGGGTTCAATGGGTCCATTGGGTAATGAGCGACTTTTATAATTAAATATGGTATTATGTATAAAGGCGTCACCAATACTGGCGTTACTATTGGATATACCGAAAGCAAATGGCTACCGGATTTTTTCACCATCCAGGGAACCGGAATTGTATCAAAATATTCTGAAAAATAATCTAGTGTTAGATTATGATATTCCAGAATATTAAAAGGGAGCAATGATGCAGGAACAGAATCACCGTTTTCTATTATGCTTAAATTTATATTATATATTAAAAGGAATATGGCCAGAAGATATATCGCGCGCCTCATATTGAATCCCCCAGGATCTCCGTAACCCGCAGGTCGGGTAATATTCTGGATGCACCCCTGATAGTGGACAAATAGTTAGGTAATGGTATTTAAGGCAACCTCCACTTCGAACTGAACCGGAGATATGTAATTAAGGACTGAATGCAGCCTCTTATGGTGTACACCTTTTCAATGAAATGCCATATGTTTTGAATGAAGGTCGTGGACTCATCGAAAATCGCAGCTGGATTGGGGGCTGGGAGACATTCACCTGCCAAAGCCTTGGACTCAACGACTATGGTTCAAAGACAAAGCCTTAAATAACCGTGAGCGTTAACGGCAATGAACATTGTATCTGGTGCTCCAATGAGGATTTCTGTAATTGGCGGTGGCTATGTCGGCTTGGTCTCATCGGTTTGCCTGGCAGAACTCGGGCATTCGGTAAATTTAATTGAAATAGATAAAGGAAAGGTTGCGTACATCAATTCCGGAAGGCCGACAATATTCGAGGAGGGCCTCGAAGAGATTCTGGCCAAGCATATTGACCACAATTTGATGGCCAGCTCAGACTTCAATAGCGTTTTAATATCAGATATAACCTTTATTTGCGTTGGAACGCCCGCTTCTTCAAATGGCAGCGCAGATCTTTCCATGATAAAAAGCGCAAGTATATCTATTGGCTATGCTCTTCGAGGCTCAGAGAAATACCATGTTATCGCTACAAAGAGCACTGTGCCTCCAGGTACAACGCAAGACGTAGTGATGCCACTTGTTTTGAAAGAGAGTTGCCTAAAAAAGCAAAATATTGGATTTGTCATGAATCCAGAGTTTCTACGAGAAGGGCGTGCAATACATGATTTTATGAGACCGGATCGGATTGTGATAGGAAGTGATGATAGAAAGGCAGGTGATCTTGTAGAGACTGCATATTCTGGGCTAAATGCGCCCATAGTCAGAACAGGGCTTACGGCTGCAGAAATGGTAAAGTATGCATCTAATGCCTTCCTTGCCACTAAGATCTCATTTTCCAATGAAATAGGAAATATCTGCAAGAAGCTAAGCATTGATGTATATGAGGTCATGAATGGGGTGGGCCTAGATCATAGAATCAACCCGCACTTCCTAAATGCAGGAGTTGGCTTTGGCGGTAGTTGCTTTCCCAAAGATGTATCTGCTTTAATCCATCTTGCAGAATGCTTAAGGGAAGACCCAATATTATTGAGATCTGTCATGAAAATAAACGATCTGCAGCCTAAGAGACTGGTGGACCTGCTTGAGAAGAGAATCGGCTCATTAAGAGGGAAGCGAGTTGCAGTCTTGGGCCTAGCTTTTAAGGATAATACAGATGATATCAGAGATTCACGATCGATAAACGTTATTTTGGATTTGATCAAAAGAGGTGTGCATATTGCAGCTTACGATCCAAAAGCGAATGACTCTATGCATAGCATAATACCTGATATAGATTATTGCCATAGTGCAGCGGAGGCTCTTAATGCAGCGGATGCTTGCCTGGTCATGACTGAATGGCCACAATTCAATTCGCTGGATAAAGAGTTTGACCTCATGAAGTCCAGAGTAATCATCGAAGGACGAAGAATCCTGTCCTGCAATTATAGTGAAGGCATATGCTGGTAAGGAAAAAAATTCTGGGAATATAATTATGCGAAAGTCAAGCGTTAGAAAGGCGATAATACCTGCGGCGGGAATGGGCACAAGGTTTCTTCCAATAACAAGAGCTCAACCCAAAGAGATGCTTCCTGTTGTCGATAAGCCCGTCATACAATATGTCGTGGAAGAAGCAATCTCGTCCGGAATAGAAGATATTTTGATAATCACCGGACGAGGCAAAAGAGCTATTGAAGACCATTTTGATATATCCTGCGAATTAGAAAGAAAGCTAAAGCAGAATAAGGATTCCAGGCAGTTCGATGAAGATAGGCAGATTTCAAGCATGGCCGATATTCATTATATTCGACAGAAAGAACAATTAGGTTTAGGAAATGCAATTCTTCATGCAGAGAAGCACTGTGATGATGAGCCTTTTGCAGTTCTTCTGGGAGATACGATAACAATTCCATTTAAAGGAGAAAAAAGCTGTACCAATCAGATGATAGATTCCTACAACAAGTATCATAGTTCGATCATAGCTGTGGAGATGGTGGCCAGGAAGAAGATAAAGGACTACGGCATAATTGATGGGAATGAGCTTGAGGATGGCATATACAGCATAAAGGACATCATAGAAAAGCCAAAACCTGAAAATGCTCCCTCCAACCTTGGGGCAATAGGAAGATATGTCCTCACACCAGATATTTTCGATCTTTTAAAAGATACCAAACCTGGCCACGGCGACGAAATTCAGCTTACGGACGCATTGAGGAAATTGAATAGGCCCATCGGTTTGGTTACAAAGTGCAGGCGCTATGATATAGGCGATAAGCTAGGCTGGATGAAGTCGAGCATAGAGTTATGCCTAGAGAGAGAAGAGTTTGCAGAAGAGTTAAGAGCATTTCTTAATACGCTTAATTGCAGTGAAAAGATGGCTTAGTTGAGTGGATCTGCGTGGTTTGGGAATTTGAAAAAGAAGTAGAGGCAATAAAGAAGAGTTTAGGGGATATATCTTTCCAGGATCAGAGAGTCCTGATCACAGGTGGTGCCGGTTTTCTGGGGTCCTGGATGAGCGATGTCTTGGTCTCACAAGAAGCGGAAGTCATCTGTGTCGATAATCTGGCCAGCGGCTTGAAGTCGAATGTGGATCATCTGCTGCATCTAGATAATTTCAGCTTTATTGAGCATGACATCACTGAGCCCTTTTTCGTCGAAGGGAAGCTGGACCTGGTAGTTCACATGGCCAGCAGGGCATCTCCCTTTGAGTTCGAACACTATCCCCTGGAGATACTCAAGGCCAATACCATCGGCCTTATGAATTCTCTGGAATGTGCAAAGATAAATCAGGCTCGATTGCTATACGCATCAACCAGCGAGACATATGGCAATCCGCAGGTGGTGCCGACACCGGAGAGCTATTTTGGAAACGTCAATGCCATAGGTCCTCGCGGCTGTTACGACGAGTCCAAGAGATGTGGGGAGGCCTTTGTCACTGCTTATAAGGACCAATTTGGGATGGATACTAGGATCGCCAGGATCTTCAATACCTACGGTCCCAGGATGAGGTTTGATGGGATTTATGGCCGAGCCCTTCCGAGGTTTATCGATCAGGCTTTGAATGTAAAGCCAATAACCATCTTCGGAGACGGCAGCCAGACTAGGAGCTTCACTTACCTAACGGATCAGATCGAAGGGTTGCTGAAGCTGGCTCGCATGGATGAGGCTAGAGGATGTGTGGTGAATATCGGCAATGACCAGGAGACCTCTGTCCTGGAGATGGCAAATAAGATTCTCAACTTAACACAGTCCGGCTCAAAGATGACTTTTCATCCACTTCCGGAGGACGATCCTCTACGCAGAAAGCCAATCATAGAACGGGCCAGGGAGATTCTGGGCTGGGAGCCCAAAGTGTCTCTGGAGCAAGGGCTGACCAGGACCATCGAGTGGTATAAATCTCTTAAATGATGAAAAGGGTATTCGTTTCAACTTCATGTCTAGGCTGCAGTAGAGATCTGCAGGAGATCCTGGAGTGCTATGACGCCTGCGGCATTGAAAACGTGGAATTAAGCGGTGGTCTGGACTATGCAGATGATATGGAAGACAGCATCAAGAGGTATTCTCATCTCAATTATATCATTCATAACTACTTTCCGCCGGTCAGAGCTCCCTTCATTATGAATTTGGCTGCTCAGGATGATTCTATTCGAGAGAAGAGCATTGAGTTATGTAAGACAGCAATTGATTTTTGCGCCCAATTCAAACCAAGGCTTTATTCATTTCATCCTGGATTTAGAGTGAAAGAGACACTCGGATCGAACTTCGAGATCGATGGCAGAATGCTGGTCTCCTATGAGGATGCATTCTGTAAATTCGCTAAATCCGTAGAAGAGATATCAAAGCATGCTAGAAGCAAAGGAGTAAATATAGCTCTGGAGAATCTGGAGCATAAGAATGACGCTTATATGATGACCAGGCCGGAGGAGTTTCTCCGATTTCTGAAGATCTTTCCGGAAGTTGGAGTGCTCCTGGATCTCGGTCACTTGAAAATTGCCTCAAGAAAACTAAATTTCAAGCCAATGAATTTTCTTAGGGGGGTCCGGGAAAGCATCGCAGAGGTGCATATACACGAGAATGATGGGGCGAAGGATCTGCATCTTGAACCAATAAATGGCGATTTAATAGAAATGCTAGCGAGCATTGACTGCAAAGTGATTGTTTTAGAGGCTCGTGGTTTGAATATGGAGAGGATTCTTCTCAATCTGCGCTTCTTAGAAGAGACCTTGCGGTGAGATCAATTTTACGTTTATTCTCATTGTGTAGTCCTGAAATTGTTTCGCGCTCGACCTAGTTTTATGGTGTTTAAATTATTCATATAATTTCAGGACTCTACACGCAACAGCATCGGCTTTGGAGCCCGCCGGAGAAAGGATGCTACTTGACGTTCCACGATAGAATTAATATAGAAATATATTTAAATTGATGTTACTGCAATTCCTCAATCCCAAATGTTTCCCACGCAAGAATCCAATCTCGATTAGCCACAAGATTGCTGCCACCGCCGTTTTCTGCACAGACGTATTGGCCATTAGCAGCCTGGAGGGCCACTTTATTGTTGCCCAAATCTATGCGTCTAAACGTTTCCCAAGCAAGAATCCAATCTCGATTAGCCACAAGATTGCTGCCACCACCGTTTTCTGCACAGACGTATTGGCCATTCGCAGCCTGGAGAGCTACCGCATTATTGCCCAGATCTATGCGTCTAAATGTTTCCCATGCAAGAACCCAATCTCGATTAGCCACAAGATTGCTGCCACCACCGTTTTCTGCACAGACGTATTGGCCATTATTTGTTTGCAGGGCTATTTTGTTGGTATTCATCGGCTCATTATATAGGATCTGGGCTCCCGCCCGATCCCCGTTCCCCAGCTCTCTTTGCGGACCGTCGTACAGGTTCATCACCTGCTGGAGGTCGCTTTGGCGCGGGTCGCCCTCCGGCAATGTATACAGGTCGCCCATTCCTATCCCGTGGCCCAGCTCATGCAGGGCAACGCTCTGCAGATCGATCCGCCCTGTGCTCTGAGCGGTGGCGAGATCGGTCGTCCAGGCGAAATCGCGGTTGTACCAGCTATCTGTTTCCACGATGGAACGGTATCCATTCACCAACTGCCCATTGCTCCACCAGCGCTGCATGCCCAGATAGCTATCCCCCAGGCTCTTCCAGCCGCTGACAGAGTAGCCATCGGCGACCTCCTGGCCCTGGAGTGGGAAGGGATTGTCCACCACCTTGGTGTAGTCGACGATCACAGTGCTGCCATCGGCGAAAAGGTTCTCGCTCACAGCATCATCCCAGGTATTGGCAGCCTGAGCAATGGCCCTTTGTGTAGCTTCTGTGATCAGGCCGGACGGGGTGCCAATCGGATTCAGGTAGAGCTGCAGCTGGGGATTCCTCTCGTTCCAGCGATACCCGGTCAGGGCATATGAGCTGTAGGATCCTCCAGATGATGATGCCGCTGCCGTGCTGGCCTGCCCTGCCCTATCCTGTATATCCGCCTCTCGATCTAAGTTCATCACCTGCAACTCAAAGCTTCCTATGCTCTTTCCGGCACCCTCCGTCAGCCTGGTCCCTGCCATCCCCATTATCCTGCTCCCCCCCTCTCTTGAGACCGCCTCGAAGGAGCCGTCATTCAATAGAACAGTATCATCAATAGCTGCATACCCCTCGGAGTGAGCAGTCTCATCCGCTCTGGAGGTCAGGCGGGCGGAAAGAGTCCCCATCCCGGAAAAGCCAACCTCTGCAAGGAGGACGTTCTCTTCACCCAGGGCTCCGGAGAGCACCTGTCCCTCCTGCCCGGCGATCTCAGTGCTCTGGCTGGCTGATAATTGCTCCCCAGCAGAGAGGCTCTGGGCGCTCCTCAGGGTGCCTCCGCTCACACTCGCCTCCTGTCCGACATCCTTGATTCCATTGCTCGCACGCTGCTCGAGAATCATGCTGCCTGTGCCGGCCGAGTTCTGGTGGATGGCTGCCGACTGGCCGGTGGCGGCTGAAGCGGTGGAAGCGGAAAATTCCCCCTGGCTCTCTATATTATTTTGCAGCACATAATCCGATCCTTTAAGAGATTGCTTGAGACTGTTATTTCCTCCCCCCTCTGCCTGGCGATCGATAACTATATTACCTGAGCCAAGGGCCAGGCTCTCGTGCAGTGATGTGGAGCCGTCCAGGGCGAAGCTCTCCGTGGAAACGGCCTGTACCCCCGCAGCCGCAGAGGAGCAGCTCACTGAGATTCCCGCAGCAGGTGCTGCAAGAGTGCTCGCTAAAAGAAAGCAAATCCATAATTTTTGGCCTGTGAATTCCTGGAGTACTTTGGTCATCGCCCATACCCTCTAAAGGACTTGAATTAATTATGCAGTCATACGGTTATTAATACTCATCGTCAAGAGAGGTCGCATTAAAGTGCCTATTATTCGAGTGAATGAAAATGGCGTCAACTATTTATTTTGTATATATTCATAGAAAAATGTGAATTGAGCATCAACCACACGAGCACAGCAATACCAAGAATGGTCGAGATGAATCCAGGCAACCTGGCAAGCTTCATGATTATATCAATAACTGGATGTTCCCTCTCAAGGCCGATGGTCATATTCATAGGACAAGGTGTTAGATGGCATTAAAGGACATAGGAGCGGGAAAAATAATAGCCAGGTGCCATGAATACTTGGTCGACCTGCTTTTCGCACCGGGCACAGGGCGAAGGGGCATATACGAGTTGGTGGTTAGGTCCAGTCATATCATCGCCGAAGACGGCATGCAAAGCTTTGCGGAAAGGTCCCAAATATATATGCGTAGAAAATTATCTCAAAAAAAGAATCCGCCCAAAGAGCTGTCTGGAAAAGAACTGGAGGATATGCGCATCCAATGTGCGAGCTTTGAGTACCGGCCCAAGATCAGCATAATAACTCCGGTATTAAACACCAGAGAAGAATGGCTTAGAAGTTCCATTGAATCTGTTTTACATCAGATATATGATAACTGGGAGCTTTGTATTGCGGATGATGGATCAGATCAACCGCATATAAGAGAGACTCTAAATTGCTATCAGCAAAAGGACGCCCGGATCAAGGTCAAGTATCTGAATGAGAACCAGGGCGTCTCTGGAGCTTCAAACGAGGCCCTCGCTATGGCCAACGGGGAATTTATCGGATTTCTGGATCATGATGATCAGCTCCTTCCAAATGCCTTATATGAGGTTGTTCTGATGCTGAACCGAAATGCCAGCGCCGATTTTATATATAGCGATGAGATCCTTATTTCCAAGCGGGGAAAGCCAGTATTTGCTTATTTCAGGCCAGATTTCTCTCTAGATTATATGCTATCTCATTGCTATATCGTTCATTTTGTTGTCATAAGGGCGAGCATTTTGAAAAAGATCGGTGGATTCAGAGCCGAGTTTAAAGTATCCCAGGACTACGATTTATTTTTAAGGGTCCTCTCCCAGACCAGAAATGTCCTGCACATACCCAAAATCCTGTACAGATGGCGTCAGTACGAATCGAGCACCGGGCATCTGCTCAAGGAAAGAGTGATGGAGTCCAGCAGAAGAGCTCTCCAGGACTTCGCAGACAGAGAGGGAATCAAGGGAGTGGTCTGGGGCACAAAGAACTTTAATTTTTTCAGGCTGAAGAGAGATATCCTCGATCGCCCCAAGATCAGCATCATAATTCCGACCAAAGATCGCATTGACCTTTTGAAGAGGTGCATTGAAAGCATCCAAAACAGATCGTCTTATGATAATTATGAAATTATAATAGTAGATAACATGAGCCAGGAGGAGGAAACCGCCGCATATCTGGATGGTCTAGGGAAATCATATAGGATTATAAAGTTCAATGAGAAATTTAATTACTCTAAGTTGAATAATTATGCCGCTGAATTTGCCCGTGGAGAGCATCTGCTCTTTTTGAATAACGATATAGAAGTATTAAACTCCGATTGGCTGGAAGCGATGCTTGAACAATCGCAGAGAGACGAGATCGGTTGTGTGGGGGCCAAGCTGCTTTATCCAGATAGAAAAATACAGCATGTGGGAGTGGTTGTCGGCTGGGGTGGACGGGCAGAGCATATATATAAGTGGTTGCATTCAAATGACATTGGCTATATGGGCCATTTTGTATCCATCAGAAATTATAGTGCCGTCACCGCAGCCTGCATGATGCTTCGAAAATCGATTTTTAATGAGGTAGGCGGAGTTGACGAAAG
>JAEAMF010002185.1_pt1 | contig 11656 bp, 6 predicted proteins | sample 8958721 | NCBI WGS metagenome assembly JAEAMF01 (sample SAMN16933255, study PRJNA681124) | bioreactor sludge metagenome | isolation source: anaerobic bioreactor treating anionic surfactant - SDBS | place: India: Bengaluru | collected 2019-02-28
TCCACGCTGATGATCACTCCTCTGTCGCGTCTGCTATGGGCCCGTGTGCCGCTGTTGTCGATGGTGCAGTTCCCATGGCGCTTTCTCTCGATACAGGCATTCGCCGCCAGCGTGCTCGCGGCCTACCTGATTCCCCGGCACGCGCGCCGGGGATGGATTCTGGCTCTGCTGCTGGGCCTGCTGGTGGTGGCTGCTGCCCTGGCCGGGCTGAACCCGGAGCGGCTACTCATCCACGAGGATGACGTCACACCGCAGAGGCTGATGGAATATGAGTATTTCACCGCCAATGTGGGCACCACCATCCGTCACGACTGGCTGCCGCGCTGGGTGGATCCGCGCCCCTATACCTCGGAGGCGTTCTGGCAGGGAGGGGCCAAACCCGCGCCTCTGGCCCTGGAGGGCCAGGTCGCGTCGGCGAGCCTGCAGGCTGCGGGCCCGACATCCGAAAGCTGGGACATTGAGGTGGTGTCTCCGCAATCCCTGCTCGCCTTTCACACCTACTACTTCCCGGGCTGGCGGGCCACGGTCGACAATCAGCCCACGCCGCTTGAGGTTCAGGGTGGCCTGGGTTACATTACCCTGCGCCTGGGCAGTGGCCACCATCAGGTGCGCCTGGAGCTGGGGCGCACGAGAGCACAGCTAGCCGGTGAGGTTCTGTCCGCGCTGGCGGCGATTGCCCTGGCATTGATGATGGTGTCCAGGATCCGCTTTGGCCGTTCCACGTTGCCCAACATGGCTGCCGTATCGCTGGCCGTGGCTCTGTTTGTAGTGGCGACTTCAGTTGCTCTTCCACACACGACAGCAGCAACAGCCGCAGCTACCGATCTCCCACCCGGCAAACTCGACCTCACCATGGACTTTGACCGCATCCCGTACCTGCACCATAACCCGGACGGGATTCGCTTTGCCGACGCAACCCGGCTGACCGGCTACCAGCTCTCCAGTGGAGACCTGGAGGCCGGGGACACGTTGACCGTCACCACCTACTGGACCATGGTCCACCGCGCCGGCCTCTATTGCCGGGTGGAGCTGGTCTCACCCGCCTGGCACCTGCTGGGCGTTCCGCTGGTCGTCACCGGCAGCGAAAGGCAGCTCACCGCCGACCACCAGGAGCACACCCTGTTCATCCCCGCGAACACCGCCCGCGGGATATACCTGCTCACTGTCCGTGTGGTGGGCCCGGATGGCGAAATCCGGCCCATGAACGCACGCGGCGAAACCCTGGGCACTACCTACCTGTTGCCAGTGCGCATCGACGGAGAAATCCAGGCGACCGGTACCGAGCCGGTTTTGGCGCAGTACGGTGAGCGCATCGTTCTGTCTGAGGTGCAGACGGGACAGGACGAGGCCGGGATTCTGGACGTCGCCCTGACCTGGCGTGTGCTGGGCCAGCCGCCGCAGAACTACAAATTGGCTCTGCGCCTGCGCGATTCATCCGGCGCGGAGGTTGCCCGGCTCGACACCCAGCCCGGGTATGGCTTTTACCCTACCAGCATGTGGCGGCCGGGAGAATTGGTGCACGACCGTTACATGCTCGCGCTGGATGATGGGACACCGCCGGGCGCACAGTACCGTCTGGACGTGACTCTGTACGAGTCGGCATCCCTGCGCCCCGTCGGCACAACCACGATACCGGGCATTGCCATCCGGCAGGCGACCGTGCGCCCGACTGACACCGCCCTGCATCGCTTTGCCTCGTCCATCGCCCTGCTGGAAGCGCAGCTACCGCAAGCCGAGGTCGAGGGCGGCGCCGAGCTGGTGCTCCTTCTGAAGTGGACCACGACGGCACAGGTGCAAGGGGACTACCAGTGCCGCATCACGTTGCGTGACGATGCCGGCAAGGCCGTTCTGGAGCAGAGCATGCCCGTCGGAAACGCGTTCCCGACCTCTCAGTGGCCTGCAAACGCTGTTGTAGCTGGACGCTATGCGCTCCGGACGGGCACCGATCTCCAGGCAGGAGAATACACGGTTGCACTGACGCTGCTCGAACCTGTGTCCGGTGCGGAAGGGGGCTCTTTTACACTGCCCACCCCATTAAGTGTCACTGCCGCCGAGCGCAACTATACCATACCTGCGATGCAGCAGCCCGTGGGAGCCGATTTCGGGGGCCAGATGCGCCTGCTCGGCTACGATCTGGCACGTACGGATAGGGAGCTGACTTTGACGCTGCACTGGCAAGCGCTGGCCCCTATGGACGCGGACTACAAGGTCTTTGTGCACCTGTTCGACCTGCAAACCGAGCAGATCTTGGCACAGCAGGACATCCTGGTGGGCGGCGACGGTCACCCTACGACGCGCTGGGTCACCCAGGAAGTGTTCAGTAGCCTGGTTGTGCTGCCTTTGGCGGGGGTGCCGTCGGGGCAATATCATCTGGCTATCGGGCTGTACCGGCCCGGTGGGCGGCTATCCATCGCAGCCCCGGCGGGGTTCGTTGTTTCTGCAGACCGGTTGCTTCTCGGGGAAGGCATCTACCCCTAGAGGGCCAGATTTCCCCTGATCACTCGTGCCACGGCAGAACGACGCGGTCGCCGACGGCCCTTTCATCCTGTGTTACGGCCAGCCGTGTGCCGCTCGCAGGATCATAAAGGCCTACCTCCAGTTCGTACGGTGGTGGAGGGGCAGTATCCGCCAGCTCCAGAACATATATGTCCTGCACCGCTTCATGCAATGGCCAGATGCGGAACGGATAAAAGTCGTTCAAGGGAGGCTTGTCGTGTCCGGCCACTACCGGAGGCCACGTCCGGTCGGATAACAGGTGGGCAAATGCATGATACTGCGTCGAGGGGATAGAGTTCAGTTCCCACCAGAGTGTCAGGAAGACCCGACGGCCGGGTTCTGGTTGGCCCTCCACACGGTAGCCGACCAGGCGCACGTCACCATCTCCAAAGCTCACATCTAGCGGATTACGGCGCTCTACCTGGAAATCGCTACTGACAATGTCATAGGCAGATAAGCGGATTGGCTGCCTGGGCCCCTCGTACGACCACCATTGTTGTCCTATCTCCGAGCCGTGCTGCCGTAGCTGGCCCTCAATCAAGTTCTGCGGGTCTGCTATGTCCCATTGCCAGCCAACCAGCCAGACCCATGAAGGGGCCTTGATGAGCTCATTGAGCGCCGTCACCACTTCTTGTTCATCGCGGACACGGTCAAAGTCCGCTGGCAAGATGCTCCAGGGTAGGTGACCGTCATAGTAGCGCAGGAAGGGATAGGCCGAGTTCAGCAAGATGAGCGTCTGGCCTGGCTTCTCCTGGCTCTGAACATGAGCAGCCACGGCTCGAAAATCCTCGCGTGCGTACGCCGGGTTGAAGTAGTAAGCATTCAGTGCACGCTCGAAAGGCAGTCCAAAGCTCAATAGCCCCAGGCAGACTGCTCCCAGTGCTGCCACCACGTTTGTCAAACGCCCGGGCAGATTCAGTCGGCGGCCCAGATTCACGATGATTCGGGCCGCCGTCACACATCCTGCTCCCGCCAGCAGAGCGAGGGGTAGCAATGAGTGCAATACATAGCGTCCCGCATAGATGGGGCGCCACTGGGACAGACCCGTCAAGAGAGCCACCGGAATCGCGAGGTAAAGCAACATTAACAGTGCCCCGCGCTTGCCCTGCGGGCGCTGCACGATGCCCAGCCATCCCACAGCCAGCAGACCGAGAGCGAGGGGCACCGACACGCCGGCTCGCCATGTCGGAAGCTGAGGTCCGCCCGTGGTCAGGCTCCACCAGGCATCCATGAGAATCTCTTTGCAGTTCAGGGTCGGCCGCCAAGCATAGTGGTGCGATAGGGAAGCCGAGATCAGCGGCGCAAGTGGCACGAGCAGTAGCAGGACAACTACCTGTGCTACCAGCCACGACCTGAGTGTTCTATGGTGACGCTCAAACACGGCATGGAACAACACAGCTACATTGGCGAACGCAATCGCCAGAATGCCGAAGTAGCTGGTGTAGAGCACTGCTGTGGCTACAAGTATGTAGCCGGCAATCGTCTTCCGGTCGGGGCGCTGGCTCCAACGCAGAGCCAGATAGACGGAAAGGCCACCCAGCAGAATGGCCCAGGCGTACATTCGCACTTCCTGCGAATAGATCACATGCGGTGGACTGATGGCCATAAGAAGCGCCGCCACTGTGGCCAGGGTAGGGTCGCGCAGGAAACGCCGGCCCAGAGCATAGACGAATGGCACCGTGGCCGTGCCAGCCAGGACCGACAAGAAACGCAGGCTCAAGTCAGAATCGCCCGCCAGCACCATCCAGACTTTAAGCAGCGCATAATACAGCGGAGGTTGATTGTCCAGAGCCAGCAACCGGATCAGGCGCGCCCAGCTACCGGTGGTTATGTACCAACTCCATCCCTCATCGAACCATAGCGACTGGGCATCCAGCCGGATCAGCCGCAGGCCGAATGCAACCAGTGCCACAACTGCGACTGCCCATGGCGCGCGCCGGGCCGCAAGGGTTGGCATCGTCTTTTGCCGTGTGGTGTCCGCCGGCGGCTTCACTACCTGCTCCCTACTTCAACAGCCCCCAGTGCCACGATTGTGCCTTGCCCCAGGCGTGCCAGCCGCTCATCCAACACCGGCAGGGCCTGGATGGTGAAAGCATCATAGACAGTGAGGCGCAACGTGCCACCGCCGGCAGCGCCCGGCGGCACCAGCAGCTCGTGTTCATCGAACACAGTGGTGCCACGGATCCACTTTAGAGTTGGGATAGCGCCCAGGGCGGGCGTTCCGTCGTGCTGAGCCAGCGATGCCCCGTTACCATCTACCAGGCTCACGGAGACGGTATAGTCGTTGGTGATCGGTCTGGCACCAACCAGGGTCAGCCGTGTGCGCAAGAGGGAACCCGACCGTACTGTCTGCGGGTACTCCGACTTGACCAGCACCATTTCCCCCCCGAAGGGGAGATATCGTGCGCCGGTCGCAGGAGCCGGCAGGCGAATGCGCCGATTCAGCGGCAGCCCCAGTGGGCCCAACCAGCGGCTTGCTGCACCATCGGCAGCGGACCGCACTTCCACCGCCAGTCCGGTCGTTGCAGCGGGCAGGTCGTGAGCCGTGGTGAAGTACCGGCCTGCCGGGATTGCCGGAAGCGAAGTGCCTGCCACCTCCGCTCCCTGGGAAAACAGCACGGCGTTCCATTCCTGTGTTGCCAGGCGGCCGGAGCGCCAGTGCAGATATACGCGGAGCTGGTCCGGCACACTTCTGTCATAGTCAACGCCAAGCAGGGTGTAGCCGCAGGCGAATCGCCGGTTCAGGGCGTGCAGCGTTACCGGGGCGGTAGCCAGTGGCTGGACCTCGACCTCTGACAGCTCGACCGTATCCTGGCCTGCTGCGGTCGTCAGCCGGCGCCAGCCGCCTTCGGCCAGGGTGATGTAAATCCCCGCGATGACACGATAGCGCCCCGGCATGACGGTCGGCAGGAGGGGAATCTGGTACTGATCCACGATCACCTGCCCGACGTCGTAACGCGCGGCAGGATGCGTGGTATCGCCCTGGCCCAGCGGCACGCCGGTCGCATCCACCAGGTGCACAAAGAAGGAATAATCCCGCTCCAGTTGGACTGCCGGTTTCCAATAGACCTGAACGGTGAGATTGTTTGCCGGGGAGAGAACAGCTGGTGTGAGGTCGTACCCAACCAGCTCGATGCGGTCGTCAAAGAGAGCCTGCAGCTCGTGGGTTCCACCGGGCGTCTCGTAGCCTGGCCCGGTCTGTACCAGGTAGGCACCGGCCAGAGGCTGAAAGGTGTACGGGACTTTGCTGAATGTGGGATACTGGTTGGTGACGATGGTCGGTCGTTCCGTGGCGCTGTCCTGCAAGCGGCGTAGCCAGGTTTCGGCAATCGGCTCGGCCCCCTCCGGGTAGACGTAGGCCACCTCAACATCAGGTCGTACGTTCTCGACGTATTGCAGGTACCACAGTGGCGTCGCATAGTGCCAGTTGGCCAGTACGCGTGTGCCGGTGGGTGCCCCCTGCAACACGCCCTCCGCATATTCGCGGGCGGAGCGATCCTGGCTGAGCTGCTGGAAGCTCGGGTAATTGCGCACCAGCATCACCGCCGGCAAGACCAGCATCACGGCCCAGGCGAGAGCTGACAGGCGGCGTACGCCCAGGCGCTCGGCCAGGTCCCACACGCCGTAGGCGCTGATGCACGCCAGCGCCACGTAAGCAGGCATCAGGTATTCGACCGTCTGTGGAGCGCGGTAGGTGACGGCAAGCAGCGCGTTTACGGCGAACACTCCACCGCACAGCAGCAGTTCCCTGGGGCGTCGAACAAACAGGCTTGCCGCACCGATCGCCCCCAGCAAAGGCCAGGTCAGTCCAAACTCGAACGTCAGGATGTTCCACAGCACCCTCAACCTGGCCAGTACGGCCATGGGCTGGACAAAGTAGAACATGTCGCCCCGGAAGCCCAGTGCCAGGACGTGTTCCAGAAAGTCGGCTACGCTCCGGATTGGCTCCGCGTCAAAGGCCGTGCCCATCGCGCTGCGCACGGGCAGGTAGAGTAGAACACAGAGTGACAGGAGAAAGGCAACGATCGGCTTGAGCCAGGAGCGTGGCCTGCGCAGCAGCGCCGGGTCCGCCAGCGCGAGAAACAGCAGATATGGCAAGAGCAGCGGGACAAGTGAGCTGTGGTGGGTAATCCCCAGCCCCAGCGTCACCGCAAAAGCCACCAGATCGCGATTGTTCCTGGTCCGGGCATAGGTCAAGAGGGTGTAGAGCTGCAACGCCACAAACAAAGCCGTCAGGCTGCGAATGTTGGCTGTCGTGGCCTGCGCCCAGAATGTGGGCGCCACGGCAAGACTTGCTGCCGCCACCAGACCCGCGATGCCCGAGCCGGTCAAGCGCCTCACGGCCCGGCTAAGGACCAGCAGGGTCAAGGCACTGCTCACCGCCGACAGCAGGTTGACGCGATAGGCCACGTCGCCCACCGGGATCAGCGTGGCGAGCTTGCCTAGCACAGTGTACAGGGGGTAGCCCGGGGGGTGCGCTATGCCCAGGAGGTGGGACACAATCTGAAACTCGCCGCTATCGGCAGGCAAGACCGTGGGTGCCAGAGTGCTCAGATACAGGATCAGACTGGCCGCGAGAAGTAGGCCATCGCCCAACCGGGACCAGGCTCCGCGGTCACGTCCGAGAACCGTGGCCACTAGTACACTTCCCAGGACATGTCGTCTGTGCGTAAGACGAAGCAGACATTTCCATTCCAGAACAGGGCGCCACGCTCAAAATCCTGTACCGCCCCGTTGAAGGAAGTGATAGCCGATGCCTCATCCTTGGGATCCGGGGCCACAGCCCAGCCCAGTGTCTCACGCAGCCAGGCGTTCTCCCGCCACAGCTTGCCGAACCGGCCCCTGGGTTGCACCAGAAGCGGTCCTGAGGGAGAGGGAGTAGGTACAATGGCACTTGAGTCGCTGTCCGGATCGGAGGGTTGGAAGGTGTCCACGTAAGCTCCCCAGCCCTGCGGCTTCAATTGGTCAAAGAAGACATAGATCAGTCGGGCCTCCGGACGCGAGACCATGTGCCCGTGCTGGAAGTACAGTTCCTCGCCCTGCACCCCCGTCTGCTCTCCGGACGGGCAGCCCAGCCGCCCGTACACGGCCTCGTTCTGCCAAACGTCGCCGAGACCCCACATCGGAGTGGAACGGCAGGTGGGCTTGATCACCAGACCAAAGGTTGGTGTTGCCGACGGTGAGGCAACGGCAGAAGTCGGCTCTGGCGTAGAGGTTGGCACCGGTGTCAGTAGCAGTGGCGCCAGGGTGGCTGTCGAGATGGGAACGATCTCGGAAGGGTTGGGTGATTCCGGCGTCAGCAGGGGAAAGCGCAGCACATTGCATGCGGTCAGCGCAATGGCCGCGAAGGATACAAGTACTAGCCCGGGCAATAGAATCCTCCGGGGCCCGTGTCTAGAAACCGCGATGTCGTGTTTCACCCATTCTCCCGGTGATGAGAGCATTGAAAGAATTGACAGCGCCGCTTCCCCCTCAGGGTGCGGGGCGGAACACCTCGGGGCGCAGGGAAAGGCATAGCCTGAAACGCAGGGCAATGCCGGGTGAGGTCTATGTCGCGTCGGGGGAGCCCCCTCCACCTACGGGTTCGGCGCCCTCCCCGTTAGCAGGCTCCACCACTCTGGCCAGTGTGAAGCCGCCTGGGTCACCGTTGTCCCCGTTGTGGATCCGGTTGGTGATGTAGGAGCTGGCTCTGCCGCCGGACGGCGCCGGAAAATGGTGATGACCAGATTCTCGCCTGCCTTGACCCACCTGTACTGCTCGCGCGCCACTCTCTCTACATAGGCGGGGTCTGCACATAGTCCAGGCGCTTCTGAAGCTGCTGCTGTTGCTCCTCTCGCAACCCGATTTCCGCACTCAGCATGGCATTGTGGCGCTGCAGACGATAGCCCTCCAGCAGTTTTCCGCCGAATGCCAGTGCAAAGAAAACGGCAGCCGTCGAGACGAGCACGGCTAGAATATCGGTTGGTGGAAAGGGCAGACGTAGCTCTCTTTTCATTCTCTGTTCCCTCTGCCTCGCATGTTCATGCCTGTACTACTCTGATCACCCGACGCCGGATAGATGATATATCCATTTGGCGATGTAGTCAATTCGCTGGCTATCTCCGAGCCTGGTTGTGGTGGAGGTCCTTTGCCGCATGATCGCGCGGGCTCCGGGAGCTCGGCCTAGTAGTTGTACGTGTCAACCTCATGGTCGGAGGCATCGCACAGGTAGATGGTGTCATGATCGTTGTTCCAGATCAAGTTGAGGCCTGTGTAGAGGTCGGCTACCGTATTGTGACCCTGCCCGCTGTGCAGCGTCACTATTGCACCGGCCTGCAAAACAAAAGTTGGGAAGGTGTACCTGAGCCCTACCCTGTCCTTCACCAGCCAGCCGGTCATGTCAATTGACCGCAGGTCGTAGCTTTTGAAGCACACGTATTCGCCGGTGGGGTCCTGCCTGGTGCCGCCCTGGAAATTGCAGCACTCTGGATGGACACGGATGTCCGGCGGCGCAGGAGTCGGGGTGGCAGTCGGCGTGGGGGTAGGTGTCGGCAGAGGTTTGGCCACAAATGGCAGATACAGCCATTGGCCCGCCGGGGCCTCCGATTCGGCCAGTGACCCGGCAGTGCTGAGCAAGACTAGAGCAAGCAGTGCCAGAGAAACGAAAAAGGGCCACAAGTGGCTCCGGAGGCGCGCTCGGGTTTTCCGCACGGTCTGCTCCTTTGCCTGAGGGATACAGCGGCGGCCTCAGCCCAATGATGTCGGTGGGCGCAGGGCGCTGGCCGGTACCCACGGTGCCGGGCTCTTCCTGCGTTTCAGCCGGGGTTGGATAGCCTGGCGCCACATGGTCCGGCGCAGCTTCCGCCATCGTTCCTGCAGCTGCTGTTTCTCCTCTGCGTTAAGGCCATGTCTGCTAAAGCGCTGTTTGACGTACTGTGTGACAACGTATCGCACGTCTTCCTGGCTCCGCAGTAGCACATGGTTGAGAGCCTCGCCATACTCGGCAGGTGTCTGGTGCACCTGGTGGGCCACACCCAGCAGGGTGCCAAGACGCCGCATTTGCTCATAGATTCGTGCCGCGGGATTCAGGCCACGCAGGCCGGCATACCACCAGGCCAGGAGTAGTAGCCACGCGACCGCAACGATAGCCGCGATGGCTGCGGCCGGATAGAGCAGCCGCCGGTACCATGGCTGGCCGGTGGCGACAACAACGTCCTGAATATCCTCATCTCCCCCGGCCTCGTCAGCACCGAATTTGTCTTCATCCTCTTCTCTGGGTATGGGTGTCGATGCCCCCACCCCCGGTAACAGCGGCGAGGCACTTTCGGGGCGCGCCAGTGCGGGCTCGGAGGGCGTGGGCTCAAACTCGATCCAGCCGTATCCCGGAAAGTACACTTCGGACCAGGCGTGCGCGTTTACTTGCCTCACCAGGTACGTGCGTGAGGTGCTGTTGTATTCGCCCGATGTATACCCCTGTGAGATGCGGGCCGGAATGCCCAGAATGCGGCACATGACCGCCATCGCCGAAGCATAGTAGTCGCAATACCCGCGACGGTTCTCGAACAGGAACCAGTCCACGACATCGCGGCCGGCCGGAGGTGCGTTGATATACTGGTCATAGGTGATGCCGCGCAGGTACTGCTGGATGGCAATAGCCTGATCATATGGAGTGGTGGCGTCCCGCGTGATCTCACGGGCCAGAGAGCGCATTTGCTCGGTTACTGTGCGCGGGAGCTGGAGGTAACGATCCCTGACCCAATCAGGATAGTCCGTACCCGCGTTGCGTAATTGTTGAGTCGTGGATGCCGAGACCAGAGACACGACCGTGTAGCTCTGATTGCGGCGGAGGCTGTTCAGGCTCTGCACCATGGATACGGCAGCACCCTGGCTTTCGCGCCCACTTGAGGGTTGGCCCTCTGCGATGGGAACAGCAGACAGGCGCACCCTGACGAACAGGTTGTTGCGCAACAGTTCTCCGGTAAAGAAGACGATATCTTCGCCTGGCTCGAGCATACGCAGCGTTTGCGTGATCTCACGCTGTGCAGCGTAAGGCACCGCCACGAGCCGGGCGTCGTTGGGCTGCAGGGTCACTTCCAGATCGTCCGTGTTGAACCAGCCGCTTCCCGTATACCGGTCGTAGGCGACAGCTCGCCAGTAGTGGGACTCGGCAGCCTGCACTTCGAGGATTGGAGTGTTGCTGAGGTTTGTTGCTCCGCCCAGGGTCATGGCGCGCCCGAATTGGACCAGGGTAGACGGGCCCTGGTAGTTCAAGGAGGTGAAGAGGCGGTTCCAGCGGGCCTGCACTTCCTGCCAGGGATCCTGGAAGTGGTCCCAGAGGTCAGCTACCCTGGGGTTGCGCGCGGCGATAGGTATCGTCCAGGCCAGCACAAGTGCCAGCACCGATATCACCATTCCATCGCGCAGAAAGGCAAAATCCACATCGATGTTGTAGTTTACCCCCGCCTTGCGCCAGGCGTTCTCGCGCAGGTAGACGTGCATGCGGACAATCAGCAGTAGAGCGCAGAGCAGGTATGTCACGAAATAGATGACCAGCCGTTGCGGACCATAGTAGATGTTCAGCAGGCAGGCCGCTCCCGCGGGCACAACTGCCCCCCACACCCAGTGAGAGCGCATGACGAACCAGGTGCTCGACCAGCACAACAGCCATGTCAGCCCGGCCAGAAGCGCCACAAACATAAAATTGGAGAGCCAGACCTCCGCTCCGCTGGGGGCCAGCACCCAGCGCCACATCTGCTGAAGCATGATCTGTATCCGCGCCGGCAAATCCAGCCCCGGAGGGGCCAGCTCAGCGGGGATCATGGGTGAGGTGAAGATGACGCTCAGCATCACGGCAATCCAGGCCGCCCCCACGATCAGGAGCAGTAAATGGGATAGAATGGCCGGCACCCGGCGCGACTTGGCCAGAAGGAGAGTCAACGCCATGGCCAGGACAGCGACCCATTGCAGAATGCTCAGCCCTTCCGTCCACTCGGCTGCGCGGATCGCCCAGACCACGCTGAGTAACATCAGAGTCAGGAGCAAGAAGGAAACCCAGCCTTCCTCCATCCTCCATCGTGAACGTGCCATGAAACCTAACCCTCTTTTGTCTCACCCGAATCGCGGCGAGTGCCCGCCGCATATACCCTTACATACTGGCCGCCCGCGCTGCGGGTTCAAAGCG
>JAEAMF010002188.1_pt1 | contig 11654 bp, 10 predicted proteins | sample 8958721 | NCBI WGS metagenome assembly JAEAMF01 (sample SAMN16933255, study PRJNA681124) | bioreactor sludge metagenome | isolation source: anaerobic bioreactor treating anionic surfactant - SDBS | place: India: Bengaluru | collected 2019-02-28
TATCTTGGCAACATGTCTTTCTTTTATTATCATTCTTTAGGGCATTTGTTGGGCAGTTCTCCCATTTACATCTCTTCGTGTTGAGGGTGCGACGCGACGATGCTGATCGCAGGCGAAGGAAAAAGAGCGTGTTTTGCAGGAAATGCCCAAAGCCATACTCATCCTGATATAGTATCGCAAATTTGTTTTACTTATATAAAAACTTGACATTTGTCAAATGCCAACTATAATTACGAACAAATATTATCTGCGAGTTGTTCCTGTGAATTCACTCTCAAAGGCTCGATACGACGTTATCTCAAAGAAGTTAAAGGAATCTGGTAACAAATTGACCCCGCAACGCCTCTTTATAGCGAGAATACTTGCATAAAGCGACGAACATCCGAGCGTTGAAGATATTTACAACCAACTCAGGAAAGATTTTCCAGGAATCAGTCAGGCGACGGTCTACCGCAATATTATGCTGCTTAAATCTCTGGGAGAGGTTCTGGAAATCGGGTTTGCAGGAGGAAGCACACGTTACGACGGTAAAAAACCCCATCCCCACCCTCACCTTATTTGCCTCAAGTGCAACAAGATCATAGACCCGGACCTTGAAAGCTTGCGTGATGTGACAAAAGAGATTATTGATGAAAACGATTTTGAAATCGTAACGTATCGCCTGGATTTTTTTGGCATATGCCCGGAGTGTAAAGAGAAAAAGTGATGTCTTTTTTTGTCGATTATGGTGCAAATTATTCTCATTTGCATCATTATGACGAATAGACTTTGCATCATAAAAGAAGGGGGTGGTTATTAAGGCAAACAACAAGAAATTGTCATGGATTCCTGAGCGTCTGTCTCACATCAAGGATTCTAGGGTAACCAAATGTTAGCAAGATGAGCAGCGAAGCACTATATATTTGTTATAGCGCTGTTCAATAATTTATATAAAAAAGGAGGTAATAGTATGACTGATGAAAAAAAGGACCCGATAACGGGCGTACCAAACCCGCATGCAACTGGAAGGGGTAGGACGAACCGAGACTGGTGGCCCGATCAGTTGAATCTCGATATCCTGCACCAGCATTCCTCTAAGTCCAATCCCATGGGCAAGGATTTCAACTACGCAGAAGAATTCAAGAAGCTTGACTATGCCGCCCTGAAAAAAGATCTCGAAGCGCTGATGACAAAGTCGCAGGACTGGTGGCCGGCGGATTTCGGCCACTACGGGCCCTTATTCATCCGGATGGCGTGGCACAGTGCCGGCACTTATCGGATCGGCGACGGCCGCGGCGGTGGAGGCAACGGCAGCCAGCGCTTTGCACCTCTCGCCGGCTGGCCCGACAATACGAACCTTGACAAGGCGCGGCGGCTGCTCTGGCCGATTAAGCAGAAGTACGGCCGGAAAATCTCCTGGGCGGACCTGCTAATCCTTACCGGCAACGTCGCCCTGGAATCGATGGGCTTCAAGACCTTCGGTTACGCTGGCGGCCGTGAGGACATCTGGGAACCGGAAAAGGACATCTACTGGGGTCCCGAGACCGAGTGGCTTGGAGACAAGCGCTACACCGGTGACCGGAAACTCGAGGGGCATCTCGGCGCTGTACAGATGGGCCTGATCTATGTGAACCCGCAGGGCCCGAATGGCAACCCGGACCCGATCCTGGCAGCCAAGGATATCCGCGAGATCTTCGGCCGCATGGCGATGAACGATGAGGAGACAGTGGCACTCATCGCGGGTGGACACGCCTTCGGCAAGACCCACGGCGCCGGTGACAAGGCACACGTGGGCCCGGATCCGGAAGCTGCCCCAATCGAGTAGCAGGGCCTGGGCTGGAAGAGCATCTTTGGCGCGGGCAAAGGCAACGACACGATTACCGACGGTGAGGAAATTATCTGGACCAACACGCCCACGAAGTGGAGCAACAACTTCTTCCGGATCCTGTTCAGCTTTGAATGGGAACTGGAGAAGAGTCCGGCCGGTGCGTACCAGTGGAAGCCGAAGGGTGGCGCAGGCGCCGGTACCGTACCGGATCCGCATGACCCGTCAAAGCGTCGAGCCCCAGGTATGTTGACCACTGACCTCGCACTGCGGTTCGACCCAGAATACGAAAAGATATCGAGGCGCTTCTACGAGAACCCGGACCAGTACGCAGACGCATTTGCCCGGGCGTGGTTCAAGCTGACCCACCGCGACATGGGGCCGCGCTCGCGTTATCTCGGCCCGGAGGTTCCATCAGAAGAGCTCATCTGGCAAGACCCCATCCCTGCTGTCAATCACAAACTGATCGATGCGAACGACATCGCCTCTCTTAAAGGAAAGATCCTGGCGTCCGGCCTGTCAGTTTCTGAGCTTGTTTCGACCGCATGGGCGTCGGCGTCCACCTTTCGTGGTTCCGACAAACGCGGCGGCGCCAACGGTGCCCGCATTCGTCTTGCGCCGCAGAAGGACTGGGAAGTAAACCAACCTGCCCAACTGGCGAAGGTGCTCAAAATCCTGGAGAGTATTCAGAGCGAATTCAATAGCGCGGCCCCTGACAGCAAAAAGGTATCACTGGCTGACCTAATCGTTCTCTCCGGTTGCGCGGGTGTCGAACAGGCCGCGAAGAATGCCGGTCACGAGGTGAAGGTTCCCTTCATACCAGGACGTATGGACGCCTCGCAGGAGCAAACCGATGCAGACACCTTCGCCGTGCTTGAGCCGATGGCTGATGGCTTCCGGAACTATCTGAAAGCTAAGTATGCTGCAAAGGCAGAAGAACTGCTCGTTGACCGTGCGCAACTTTTGACGCTGACCGCTCCCGAGATGACAGTTCTCGTAGGCGGCATGCGCGTCCTGAACACCAACTTCGGAGGAACCCAGCATGGCGTCTTTACAAAGCAGCCGGAGAAGCTCAAGAATGACTTCTTCGTAAACCTGCTCGATATGAGCACCGTGTGGAATGCAACCACAGACGATAACGTATTCGAGGGTCGTGATCGCACAACAGGTGAACTCAAGTGGACTGGCACCCGTGTTGATCTAATCTTTGGCTCAAACTCTCAGCTCAGAGCTCTGGCAGAAGTCTACGCTTGTGAGGACTCCCAGGAGAAATTTGTACATGACTTTGTAGCAGCATGGGACAAAGTAATGAACCTTGACCGTTTCGACCTCGCCTGATTATGGCACAAACGTTTTTGCTGGTTTCTGGCAAGACAGCAAAAAGGGATGGTATCAAGCTAACAAACGGTTTCAGCAGGCGGCAATACGCCGCCTACTGAAACCGGAACGTTATTATGCGAACGAAATTTAGGTTGTATTACTTTCTGGCAGATTTGGCTGCGAAGACATAACTAAGCAGCGTATACGCCAGTTTTGCTGCAAGAAAATCGGGTGCTTTTGAGCTTGACGGGCACAACTCCACCACATCGAACCCCACAATCCGTTTTGCCTTCGACACGGCCCGTAGAATCTTCAGTACCTGATACCACCCTAACCCGCCAGGCTCCGGTGTCCCAGTCGACGGCATGATACCCGGATCAAAAACATCAACATCGATGGTAACATAAACGTTGTCGCTCAATAATCGAACCGCCTTTGGTATCCATGTGTTTGTATCGTATATCTCATGGGCGAAGAACATCCTCTTTCTGTCCATGCCAGCCCGTTCAGACACATCCATACTCCGTATCCCTACAGAAACAATATTCTTTGTGTATTCCCGCACCCGGGCAATGACACAGGCATGGTTAAAACGGGAGCCTTCGTAGAAATCACGGGAGTCGGCATGGGCATCAAGATGGAGGATGCTGAGATCATCATGTTGCCCTGCATAGGCTTTTATAACCCCGACTGAGACCGAATGCTCACCTCCCAGGACAACCACAAATTTGTTATCTGCAAGGTATCGGGAGACTGCAGAATCAGTCCTTTTTATTAATGCTTCTGAAGAAGCAGCACGAATAGGTACTGAAGTAAAAATGCCTTTGTTCAGCACCTCGCTGTCGGTTTCTATATCATAGAATTCGAGATACTGCGATGCTTCGATAAGGGCTGCCGGGCCTTTGTCCGCCCCCTTCATCCATGTGCTGGTCCTGTCAAAAGGGATCGGCAGAACAACGATCGAGGCCGCACCATACCCGGCAGGTGTGCTGGGCAGCCCGCAAAAACCAACGGAATGCTTTGGCATTTCACTCCATAATAAATACAGCGGTTGCCAGGACCGACGTCCAGAGTCCGTCTTTGTTGCCTTCCGCCGACTGACAGAAATGTCTTGTGGTAAATATGTGACCGCTTGCCCTGTAGAACTGCTTGCGCTCATCCCATGCCTGATTCGGGTCAAAGGGGATGTCGAGGGTCGTTGCAAGCATGGTTGCTGCGAGGTCTTCTGCGTATTCTCCTGACACAACAGCCTTTTCACCAAACGCATGGTGCTCGGAGAGATATCCGTAGTTGTCGTAATTCTGCGGCACGGCAAGGCCGATAGCCGCTGAAACCAGACGGTTTGGTTCATTGGTTTCATTCCTGGCCATTACACAATATGTGATGCCACCAGGCTTAAGAAGTCTCAGACCCGCAGCCCTGGAAATAATCTTACATTTTGGCGGGAATATGCTTGATACATAAACAAGATTACATTTTTCAATCCCTGCGCTTCTTAATGCTACCTCAAAGGATGACAGCTTGTCTTTGTGAACGCCGACACCTTTGGTGAAAAATATTTTTTTGGGCGTCATCTTTCCACCCTCCTTACATAATAACTTGAAATGATACAGCCAAATCTATATATTCTGCGCTTGTTGTAATCTAAAAGTTCGGAGGCGAAGATACCCACAGGACAAGTGCTTTATTCTTTCTCCTGTTTTCTATGTGATGCCTTTTTGTCGCCTTAAAATAAAAACATTCGCCCTTTTTCAGCTTGAATGTCTTTCCGCCGAGGATAAGATCAATGCTGCCTCCAATCACCAGGCCGAACTCCTCGCCTTCATGAGGCTCTTCTACTGGTGTCTTCTCTCCGATATCAAGCTCCATCAAGGCAGGGTCCATAAGCCTGTTCTGCGCCGCGGGGATCAGGATCTGGAACTTGCTGACATTATCGATCTCCATCTCTACCCTATCCTTCAGCTTAAACACGATCTTCTCGTCGAAGGCGCCATCAAAAAACCGCGACGGCTTCTCGTCAAGGGCATCAAGGATGCCGATGAGGCTTTCAACGGAAAGGGAGGTAAGATTTCGCTCAACCTGGGATATAAACCCCTTTGTGAGCCCTGCCCGCGTGGCAAGCTCCTCCTGGGTAAGAGACTTTGCCTGCCTCAACATTTTGATCCGTTCCCCTATGCTTGCTTCATCTTTTTTCATAACAATAAAAGCTAACAGAAAGTTTACATTATTAAACAAATAAAATTAAATTTAAGTCAAGTAATTTTTATTTAACTTTCTGGCTCACTATGCTAAACTAGCTATGGAAGGTTCTAAGTGCTCGGAAAACAAGCAATTATTGATTTTTTCGTAAGGAATACTATTCACCATATCTTTTATCTACCCGGAATTCATACACTTTCACTCAATGAAGGTCTTTCTTCCAAGAATATCAACGTTTTTGTACCTCGCCATGAAGCAAACATGGCCTTTATGGCCGACGGTTTCTCACGGGTTTCAGGAAAAATCGGAGTTCTTATCATAACACCCGGTCCCGGTTTAGGAAATGTTCTGACGGGCTGCATGGAGGCATACGGTGATGATATACCTTTGCTTGTCATTCATATAGATACCGGAAGGGAGGAGATTGGCAAGGGCATTCTCCATGAGGTGGTTGAACCTGAAAACATGTTCCGCTTTGTGACCAAGAAAACATTTTCTGTTCATGGCAGGGATGACTTGATCGCAAAACTTGATATGGCATACGCCACTGCCCTTGAAGAACGAAGAGGACCGGTCCTTATCTCCATCCCCTATACTCTCCTTGAAAAAGAGGTTTCCTCTCGACATGTTAACGAAGCCGACTCTACCCCTGCCGAGAAGTTCAATGACCGTGCCGGTCTTGAAAAGATTCTGGCCCAGAAGAAAAAGCCTATCATCATCGGAGGTAAGTCGCTTATGTTCGAGCAAGCGCGACCTCATCTGGATGAGATGTGCATGAATTCTTCCATCCCCTTCCTCACCAGCACATCCGGTAAGGGTATCCTGAATGAAGATAATCCATGGTGTTTTGGGAATATCATGCAAAAAGGGATTGCCAAGGAGATTGTATCATCTGCAGACATTACCATCGCTATCGGGACAAGACTCCGGGACGTAGATGCAAAAAGACGCGGCGTGAAAATACGTGATCTTGTACATATTGACATCGATAATACCTGGTTTGACAAGAATTATCCTGCATCGTACAAGGTCTCTGGTGAAATCCTTCCGCTTCTTCACAGTCTTAAAAATGCCATGCACGGCAAAACCTTTGACTGGCAGCTGAAAAAATTGAAAGAAGCTCAGAATCAGGAGAGACAGAAATTACAGGATACGTTCCTCGGGTTTCAGCTCATGAACGTTGTAAGGGACTCAGTCCCTGATGATGCAACCACTGTCTGGGACCTCAATCTCATGTCATACTGGGCTGAGTATTACTATCCCGTTCGCCACCAGCACACATTTATAATGCCGCGGGGAATATCCTCCATCTTCTATGCACTTCCTGCTGCAATCGGCGCCAAGATTGCCAGACCAGAGAAGCCATGTCTTGCAATCTGCGGGGACGGAGGAGCACTTCCCACAATCGGGGAACTGTCCACAATCCGGAAGTACAACATTCCGGTTGTCATCCTTATCTTCAATAACAACAGCTTCGGAATCCTTGAGGATTACATGAGGGCAACCTATTCAGTAGAAGGAATGATGGCACTGGAAAATCCTGATTTTGTGCGAATTGCTTCAGCCTTCGGTAGAAGGGGTAAACGTGTAACAACCCTGGGGCAGCTCAAAAAAGTTTTCAACGATTCTGTGCGATGGGACGAGCCTTTCCTCCTCGAATTTTCCGGGCCGGTTTTTGCTCCGCCATGGAGGACATAACCGCTTTCATTTCTTCCGGACCAGCTATTTGACATCTGCAAGACCTTGTGATAATTTTTCCTACAGGACAGAATCAATTCACCAAATTTGTATTGCTAACGTTGTTATGCAATCACTCTGTAACCTAATATAGTGAAAGGAGTATATGCAAAGGATGCTGTGTATTTACGGAGGGGATGGACCATTGCTGGCATCCCTACCTTCGAAACCGGGAAAAGACATGATTAAGATTGGAATCGGGAAATATTGTGGCGAGAAGATTTGACTGTTACTCATGTTTTGAAAGAATTATGGAATCCATATCATTACCCCGTTGCAAAGGTCAACGGCCGTCAATTTCTTTCCCTAATTTTGAGAATTCTCTTATTCCTGATAATGCAAACATATTTTTTATCCCTTTAATATCAAGAGGATAAGAGCATTTTATTCATACTGTTTTTGTCTGTGGCTTCTGCTTTAGAACTTCGCCCCCGTTAAGGTAACAGGACAATCGTTCACTTTAATTCTCGCATTAAAAGTGTGTTATAATTGAGGTGAGTTCAGCGCATGAAATTATCCATCTTCTCGCGGCTTACATTGGGATATTTTATAATATTTGTAATTATGGGTATCGTCAATAGCTATACCCTCTGGCAGTTGCATCAGATAAACAGAGGAACAAGGCAGATCATAAACATTGATGAGCGGATATTAGAATTGAAAAAGAAGCTTGTTGACAACATATTATCTCAAATGGCGTATGAAAAGAAATTTGTGATAACCAAGGATTCTATCTTTCATGAACAGTTCCAATCAACAGAAAATGATTTCAGAAATTATCTGAATGATGCCCTGTATGTTGCAAATACACCAGATAAGACAACATACTTGAATCAAATAAAGAACAATTACACACGTTATTATTCTCTCGTCATGAATGAAGCGCAACTTGTAATGGATAGAAAACCTTTCTCGAAAGAAAAAAATGAAATTGAAAAAGAAAAACTTATCGACAACATTCTGGAAGATTTGAAGACGTTGGAATCCTCAACCATGAAAGAAATCCACTTACGAATGCGCACACTCAGCGATGCTGGCAGTTCGTCAAGAAAGCTCACGCTTATCATGTGGATCACCGCTCTTGTTTTGGTCTTGTTCACTTCTTTTTTTACGACCAGAAGTATAACAAAACCGTTAACATCGTTGATGGAAAAAACAAAGGAGATTTCAAAAGGGATCTTTAAAAGCGATCTCAAGATAGCATCACCACCTGAAATGGCGGAGCTAACGTCTGCGTTTAATGTCATGTGTGACAAGCTGAATAAGGTTGAGAAAATGAAATCTGATTTCTTTTCAACCATGTCACATGAGTTACGAACCCCGCTTGCTTCCATAAAAGAGGGTATAGGGTTACTCCATGAAGGTGTGGGCGGAGCGGTCACTGAAAAACAACAGAGGCTTCTTACAATTCTTACCGAAGAGTCAAACCGCCTGATCGGTCTGGTGAATTCATTGCTGGACATTGCTAAGATGGAGGCAGGAATGATGACATACCTTTTTGGTAAAGAAGACCTTGCGCGCCTTATCCGTCGATCGATACAAGAGGTAACGCCCTTAATGGAATCTAAAAAGATAAAGGTATGGCTGGAAACACCTGATGAATTGCTTCACTCCAGAATAGACAGGGAACGCATGCTCCAGGTGCTGAGAAATCTGATCAGCAATGCTGTGAAGTTTACACCTGAACGAGGCCAGATTACAATTTCTGCGTATCATGAACAGAGAGGAATACTAATTTCAGTTCAGGATACCGGGCCGGGAATTCCCAAGGAAAATCTTCAGGCAATCTTTGAAAAATTTCATCAGCCCCCTGTGAAAACCTCGGAATGGACAAAGGGCACGGGGCTGGGTTTAGCTATTGTGAAAAATATCGTTGTCGCTCATGGAGGTGAAGTATGGGCAGAAAGCGAGTTGGGACAAGGAAGCACTTTTTCCGTGCTGCTACCATCCTGATTTCTTTTCTATTGATAGGTTGTGTTACAACAGAAGTGAAACAACAGGATCCTGAAAAAATGCAACTCTATGTTGAACCGATTCATCCTGCGGTTGCGCAGGCACCACAAAAAAAAGAGCAGCCTCGAGACGAATCAAAGGAGCATCTCCTCAAAGGAAAGCAATTGCTTGCCATGGGTCAGTATGATGCTTCCATCAGAGAACATCTCAAGGTTATATCTATAGCCCCTAACGGACCTCCCGGAGATGAAGCAAACTTTGCCATCGGCCTGATTTATGCGTATTCAAAATATCAGAAGAAGGATCATGGCAAGGCAGTATCTTCTCTTACAAAAATCATGAAGGAATACCCTCACAGCAAATGGTCGGGGCATGCAAAAATTCTTCTTGATTTGATCCAGGAAAATGAAAGATTGAGGAGAACTTCTGCAGAGGCAGGCCAGGAAAACGAAAAATTGAAGAATATGATCGAGCAATCAAAAAAGGTTGACCTTGAAGTAGAGGAAAAGAAAAGGGAAAAAGCGAGGTAAAGTTTTTTATGGATTTAGGAAAGATTCTTGTTGTTGATGATGATAAAAACCTTGTTGAATTAATACAGATGAGGCTAGAGAAGGCCGGTTATGATGTAACAACTGCTTTGCACGAGGATGAGGCAATTGAGAAAGCCAAGGAACAGATTTTCGATCTGGCAATTGTAGATCTTCAACTGATTAATACGGATGGTATCTCCCTCATGGAAGACCTCCATCTTATCATTCCCGAAATGCCCGTCATCATACTCACGGCATACGGAAGCATTGAGAGCGCAGTTGACGCTATAAAACGAGGCGCATACAGCTATCTTACAAAACCCTTTGAGCATCAGGATCTCCTGCTCCAGATTCAAAAAGCCATTGAAAATCGTCAATTAACCTCTGAGATTGAAAGGCTGAAGGTTCTGTTGGGTGAAAGATTCAGTTTTGCAAATGTTGTGACAAGAAGTGAACGAATGCAAAAGGTATTAGAGACAATTTCCCGTATTGCCCCCACGGAATCTACCGTTCTCTTGCTGGGCGAGAGTGGTACCGGAAAAGACCTTATCGCAAAAGTAATTCATCTCGCAAGCGGACGGAAGGATAAACCTTTTGTAGCCATTAACTGTGCGGCCCTTCCTGAGACATTGCTGGAAAGCAATCTCTTCGGCCATGAAAAAGGGGCTTTCAGCGGTGCAATCCGGACTGCAAGGGGACTGTTTTTACAGGCCAGTGAGGGAACGATTTTTCTGGATGAAATTGGCGATATGCCTCTGTCTATTCAGGCAAAAGTTCTACGGGTCCTTCAGGACAAACGGTTCTATCCGGTAGGCAGCGAAAAACTTGTCGAATCCGATGTCAGAATTATTGTGGCAACGAATAAAAACCTCGAGGAACAGGTTAAACAGGGGCTTTTTCGGGAGGACCTCTATTATAGGATCCATGTAATCCCTATCCATCTGCCGCCTTTGAGAGACAGAAAAGAAGATATCCCGCTCCTCGTTGATCATTTTCTGGACAAATTTCGGGAGAAGGTTAAAAAGGAAATCAAGGGGTTCTCACCCCAGGCCATGCAGAAACTGATGCTTCATGATTGGCCGGGAAATGTTCGTGAGTTGGAAAACATCGTTGAATATGCAGCCGCCATGACAGACAAAGAACTCATTAGCGAAGACTTAATCTTTCAGACAAAGGTTATACCTACCATAACCTATATAAAACCCTTGAAAGAGGCAAAGGACATTTTTGAAAGAGGTTATCTTATCTATCTTCTTGAAACGTGCAAGGGCAAGGTAAGCGAGGCCGCAAAAATGGCCGGAAAATATAGGGCTGATTTCTATCTTCTTCTCAAAAAACACGATCTTAACCCTGACGACTTCAAAAAACAGAATAAGCGGAGGATAGAACCTACATAGAATTATTACAGCTGTATGAAAAATCCTTCATAGGGTAATCTGCAGAGATCACTTGAGCCAATAATACCCTTTCATTTCAAGATAATAGCTTGTGTTCCTGATTTGGCATTTATCTTGCCTTGAGAATCACAACTTCCTGTAACAAAAATATGCTCATTCGAGGAAATAGATATTGATATGCAAACTGGGTTGTTATATAAAAATGTTATACTTAATTTCTTCAAGGTTCAAAAATTAATGCCCTTATTCATCTTTATTTTTTTATGTGTCATATCAATGATTTTGGCGGGAGAAGGAAAATGCACCCAGGTTACCTTTGCCTGGGACAAAAATTCAGAACCGCACGTTGCCGGCTATAAGATCTATTATGGTACCGGCTCACGGTCATATAACTGGTTTGTCGATGTTGGCAATGTTACGAAATACACTATAACCGGCCTCGCTGATGGCACAACATACTACTTTGCATTAACAGCCTACGACAAATCAAAAAAAGAAAGTAAGCATTCCAGCGAGATAAGCTATAATGGCTGTACCTATACGATTTCTCCAACCACCGCCCAGTTTACACAAAAGGGAGGAACAGGAGCAATTCAGGTTTCCACTCAGACTAGTTGCAACTGGACTGCAAACAGTGGTGCATCATGGATCACAGTAACTTCCGGAAGCAAGGGGACCGGTAGCGGCAAACTCTCCTATTCTGTAACAAATAAT
>JAEAMF010002189.1_pt1 | contig 11650 bp, 6 predicted proteins | sample 8958721 | NCBI WGS metagenome assembly JAEAMF01 (sample SAMN16933255, study PRJNA681124) | bioreactor sludge metagenome | isolation source: anaerobic bioreactor treating anionic surfactant - SDBS | place: India: Bengaluru | collected 2019-02-28
TCTTCCACAATCTCCCAGCACTGGGCCAGGGTGCGCACCGAGCACCAGTCAAAGCCCAGGAACTCGAACGCCAGCTTGACTCCGTAGGGTTGGGCCAGCGCCCCCAGCTCGCGCAGCACACGCACCGATTCGGAGCGGATCCGGCTCCGGCTCGCGCCATCCGCCGGCGTCCGGCTCGGCACAACCACGATCTTGTCACAGCCCAGGGCCTGCGCCCAGGCGCAGAGCTGCTTGCAGCGCATCTGTATCCCGGCGTACTCTTGCGGCGACCGGAACGTGATAAACTCGATCGAGTTGATGCTGGCCGGGGCAAGGTTGTGCTTGCGGAAGAGCGCATTGAGCTCGTCCAGGCGGTGCCGGGCCAGGTACTTGTCCAGCTTGGCTGCCCAGATCTCCAGCGCCTTGAACCCGGCCGTGCTGGCCGCCGCAATGTCCGTCGGTAGATCCGCTTTCATCGTGCTGGCGCCGTTGATACCCAGCAACATCTTTCTACCCATCCTTTCCTGCGGTGAGTGCTTCGCACAGCCGCAGTGCCTGCAGCGATTCGCTTGCGTACTTCCAGATCTCGGCGCGCCATCCGATCCCTTTTACCGGTGTAAACGGATCGGGGCCGGATGCCGTGCACTCGACCACGATGCAGCCGTCATACCGGATGTCATGCAGCGTGTGCAGAACGCCCCGGAAGTCGGTGTGTCCTCGCCCCACGGCCTGGCGGTTGGAGTCGGCGGCGTGGAACAGAAACAGCCGCTCGCGCGCCGTCAGGATGGCGGAGCGGAGGTCCGCTTCCTCGATGTTCATGTGGTAGGCATCCAGCAGGATGCCTACATTGTCCATGTCCACGTCATGGACAAAACGCTGCGCCTCCAGTGCCGTGTTCAGCAGGTGGGCCTCGTAGCGGTTGAGCACCTCCATGGCGATGCGCAGCCCGCCCTGTTTGGCTCGCTCGGCCACACGGCGCACGCCTTCCACAAACAAGCGTCGTTCTTCCTCATAGGTCGTCAGAGCGCGGATGCGTCCCACCGCTCCATGACAGCAGACGATGGGCTTGCCCAGCGCCCCGGCCAGCTCCAGCAGGCGGTAGTAGTAGTCCAGTGCCTCCTGCCGTACCGCCTCGTCCGGATGGGCGAGGTCGACGTTCTCCGGTGTCAGAGAAAGGACGCTGAGCCCGTGCTCCGACAACGCCGTGTTGACGTCGCCGGCGTGATAGCGCGTCAAATCGCCCATGAGCTCCACGCCGTCGTAGCCCATAGCCGCCAGACGCGCCGCCGTCTCCGCCAGCGGCTGGTCACCAAAAATCCAGGTACATACCCCGTAGCGCATGAGAGTCTCTTTTCTCCTCCCTTCCTAGCAGCGACTCTAGTCGCCTCGTGTTCATAGCGCGCACGCCAGTGCGCTCTCTCAGACCTCGCTCAACTTGACCGGCCGGTTCTCCTGATACGACTTGCGTGCCGCATGCCCCATCACCACCGGCGCGCGGCCATCCGCACCGGTCACCAGCGGCGTGCTGTCCTTCTGGATGCACTCGACAAAAGCCCGCATCTCGGCAATGTACGAGTCGTTGTACCTCTGCAGGAAAAAGAACAGCGGCAGCGAGGAGTGCACGCCATCGGCGGTGCTCCATTCGGCCGAGTCGGGCTTGTTGTTGGACACGGCCACCATGCCCCTGGAGCCAAAGACCTCCACGCGCTGGTCATAGCCATACACCGCCTGCCGGCTATTGTCGATGGTGCCGATCGCGCCACGGGCATAGCGCAGGGTGATGACTGCGGTGTCGATATCCCCCGCCGCGCCGATGGCCGGGTCGACCATCACCCCGCCGGCCGCGAACACCTCACTCACCTCGTCGCCGATCAGGTAGCGGGCCATGTCAAAATCGTGGATGGTCATGTCCAGGAAGATGCCACCCGAGACTTTGACATAGGCAATGGGTGGCGGCTCCGGGTCACGGCTGGTGATGCGCACGATATGCGGCTCACCAATCTGCCCGGCGGCCACCAGGTCGCGCACGCGCTTGAAATTCGCGTCAAAGCGCCGGTTGAACCCCACCTGCAGCTTGACTCCCGCCTTCTTCACTGCATCCAGGACGCGGTCGATGCGCGCCAGGTCGAAATGCAGCGGCTTTTCGCAAAAGATCTGCTTGCCCGCCGCGGCCGCTTCCTCCACAATCTGCGCATGTGTGTCCGTGCTGCTGCAGATCACCACCGCCTCGATACTACGGTCATCCAGGATCGCGTGATAGTCCTGGTAGGCCGTGGCGCACCCGCACGCACCGGCGCTCGCCTGTGCGGCCGTGAGCACCACATCGGCAATGGCTACCAGCTTGACGTCCGGCACGCGGAACGCCAGGTTCTGCGCGTGCAGCTTGCCAATTCGCCCGGCTCCAATGATCCCTATGGTAATTCGTCTTGCCATGCCTCTCCTCCTCAGCGGAATAGGAAATGAGAAATTAGAAATTAGAAGCCGTGCGTTGCTGTTTGGCGCTTTTGCGGCGGTTGATGGCTGTGACGAGCAGCGCGATCACCTCGTCGCACAGGCCCATCCGATGCTGAATCACCTCTGCCAGCAGCAGGGGGTGGGCCTTGTAGTACCATCCCCGTGTCTCTCGAGCCGAGCCCAGCGCGTAGCGAAGGAACTGCACATAGTCCCCGGTCTCCACCCCGCGACCGAAGCCTTCATCAATGTTCGCATTGACCGAGCCGGTGCTACGGATCAGTTGCGCGGCGACGACTTTGCCTCTGACGTCGCGCATGAGCCGCCCACAGTCGTCCCACGCCAATTCGAACAGGAACAGCGCTTTGGGATACGCCGCAAACTTCCACACGGGATCCTTTCTCAAGCTCTCCGGTACCTGCTTCAGCCACTCCTCATACTTGGGATCCACGCCCCCGACTCCTGCTTCTAATTTCTCATTTCTAATTTCTAATCTGGCTTTACTATGATCTTCCCATGCTGCCGGGCTCCCGACTGGGCAATGGCGTCTACCGTGTGATCCAGGTCAAAGCGCGCCGTGATGATCTCCGACAGGTCCAGCTTGCCGCCGGCAACCATGCGGATCACGTTGGGGAAGTTGGCATCCCCCGAGTGGCCCTGCGAGCCGTACAACTGGCTGCGCCGAACCTGGAAGGTCTCCAGGTAGACCGGCACCCGCTGCGCCGCGCGCCCGATCTGCACCACTTTGGCGTTGATGGCCAGGCTCTTCTCCATCTCCGGGATGGTGAGCTGCGGCTGGCCGGCGGATTCCACGAAAAAGTCACCTCCCTGGCCACCCGTCAGGTCCATAATCACCTCGGAAGGCTTGACGGCTTTGGGATCGTACACGTGGTCCGCGCCCACCTTGGCCGCCAGCTCGCGGCGCTGCGGCGAGACCTCAAAGGCGATCACCATGCCCGCTCCGGCCGCTTTGCCCAGGCCTACCGCGGCCAGCCCGATCGCCCCGGTGCCAAAGACCACCACGTAGGCGCCGGGCTTGAACCCGCCCGCGCGCGAGAACATGGCATTGTAGGTCACGCAGGTGGGTTCCGTCAGCGCACCTACTTCAAACGCCTTTTCCTCACTGCCGAACCTTGTCTTGAGCTCGTTGATCTTCCAACAGTACTTGGCGCCGACGGCGATATACTGGGCAAAGGCCCCCGGGATGGTAAAGCCGATCTCTTCCAGGTTCTCGCAATGGTTGGGGAAGCCGTTGCGGCAGGGCGTGCAGTGCCCGCACCAGATCATCTCCTCGGCGGTGACCATGTCGCCCGGTACCAGTCCCTTTACCTCCTTGCCCACCTCCTCGATCACGCCCGAGAACTCGTGCCCGAGTATCGTGGGGAACTTGGTCAGACCCGGGTAGAGGATGTAGCCCTGTTCATCGGTCTCGTAAAAGTGAATGTCCGAACCGCATACGCCGCAGGCCTTGATCCGGATCAGCACCTCGTCCGGTTTCGGCCTGGGCTTTTCCACCTCCTGCACCAGAAGCTTCGGATGGCGCCACACAGTGCTGCCGGTCACCACGCGGTGGGTCTCGCGTTCGGCATCCGACAGGGCATACCCTACCTTTGGTTCCCAGTCCGCACTCAACACCAGCGCTTTCATGCTTCTACTCCCTCCTCTTTTCTTCTCTTCAGTCTCTCATCTCTAATCCCGCACTCGATCCCCGGACTACCAGCTTGCCCTGCAATACCACGTTTTGCATCTGTGCCTTCCTGGACAGCGAGTCAAGCAGCATACGCATAGCCAGTTGGCCCATCTCGTACTTGGGCTGGGCGATGGTCGTCAGCGGCGGGGTGGCATAGGCGGCCAGAGCGATGTCGTCGAAACCGACAACGGACATTTCCCCCGGCACGCGCACGCCCACCTCGTGCAGTGCCTTCAATGCTCCGATGGCCGTCATGTCATTGTAGCAGAACACGGCCGTTGGCCGCGGTCGCGAGTGCAGCAGCGCCTGTATCGCCCGGTCGCCGCCGTCCACACGGCCGTTGCCCGCGCTCAGCAGATTGGAGTCGACCGCCAGGCCCCGGCTCTGCAACGCCTCGCGATAACCCTGCAGGCGGTCCCGGCTGGATCTGGCCTCCGGCCACCCGCTGATGTAGGCGATGTGCTGATGCCCGAGGCTGAGCAAGTATTCCGTCGCCAGGCGCCCGCCGCCCACGTCATCGATGGCCACGAATCCGACGTACTGGCCGGCGCGCTCGTTGTTGATTAAAACGATGGGCACCTTCATCTGCTCCAGGAGGGGCAGGTACAGTTCACCGACGCGGGATGAGGTGACGATCACCCCGGCCACGCGGTTCTCGTGCAGGGTGGTCACCGCCGCGACCTCGCGCTGCGGCTGGGCCCCGGACTGGCACAGGAAGAGGCTGTAGCCCTGGTCCATGGCCTGTTCTTCCACGCCGCGCACGACCTCGGCAACAAAGGGGTCCGCAATGGTTGTTACCACGAGGCCGACCGTATGCGTGCTTTGCGTCGCCAGACCGCGACCGAGTGCGCTGGGGACATAGCCCATCTCCTGCGCGAGGCGGCGGATGCGCTCGCCGGTTGCGGGACTGACCAGGGGACTGTGGCGCAACGCGCGGGATACGGTCGAGTGCGACACCCCGGCTGCTCTGGCGATCTCGACAATGGATACGCCCAAGACTGCCGCTCCTCTGCCCGGATGTGGAGTTGCACACGTGTGCAAGCCCATCATAGCACAGAAGCGGCACTGTGTCAAGGGTCAAACACAGACTTCCGAAGTCCAGCTAGACTTCGGAAGTCTGTGCTAGTGGCCTTATTCGCCGTTCGCCCCGCATCGCTTTGACGGGGTGGCCGGCTCCCCTACTCGCCGACGGTAAACACCCCGCCGTCGCTGCGCCCGAACACCTCGGGGAAGTACATCTCATAGGCGTTCGTTGGCATGGTCAGGAAGCGGCCGGGAACGCTGGCGCGGATCAGGTACGTGTACTCGTACGTGCCCTTGCTCAGGTAGGTGGCAAAGATCGCCACCTTCTCGTCGCGCAGCTCGGTCTGGTGAAAGTACCACCAGTAGGGGCGCCAGTACTGTCCCCGGTAGCCGGTCCAGACCTCCTCCTCTTCCCGGGCGTAGGACGCGGTGGTCTTCAGGCTCGTATCCAGGGCTTCGCACCCGGCCGGCAGCGGATCTTCCACCACCAGGTAGTGCAGGTCGTTCGGGGCGACGACGGTCAGCTTGACGCGGATGACGTCGCCGACCCGGGCGGAAGAGACGGGTTTATCGGGCTCGCCTTCCAGCTCGTACTGTCTCAGGACCACGATGCCGCGATCCAGCGCCACAACGTCTTCCACCGGCAGGTAGGTGCGCAGGTAGAGCGAGTAATAGAGCTGGCCCTGGCCCGTCTGCGTGCCGGTGGGCGCCAGCCGCTCCAGCACAATGCGGTTGGCCTGGTCGCGCAGCAGATCCTTGACGGCTATCACCAGCTTGCGCGTCTCATCCACGTCCTGTGCGGTGACCTTGCCTTCATCCAGGGACCGGGCATTCAGCGCCACACGGTAGTCATAGTCGGCCTGCAGCTCCCCGCTGGCCACCATAAAGTCGGTGAGGGACAGCACCGACCACACCGTCTCCTGGGTCGTCTCCCAGTGGCCTTCCTTGCGCGCCACCATCAGCCAGCGCACGATATTCGGCAGCAGACCGTTCTGCGGGTCAACGCGCTGCAGCGCTTGCAGGACGATGGCTGTCGTGCGGGTGTTCGAGCTCATCGCCCGGTAGTCGATCTCTTGCTCTTCCCAGTGCGCGCCGGTCGCGCTCAGAATGGCCGCATTGGTCAGCTCGCTGATCAGTGTGTTGACCGGCCCTGTCTCCCCGGGCTGGAGCAGGTGCAGTGTCATGACCAGGTAGCCCTTGCCGTAGGTGCCCAGTGACGCGCGGTCGTCAAACAGCGCCATGGTCCGCCCCAGGTCCCCCTGGCCGCATTCGGCGAGCACGTACAGCACAAAGGCCCTGCTGTCGGGGCTGTAGCGCTCCGTGTACTGCGCCGAGTCGACTACCTCGTTGAGATAGGCCGCGGCGCGTTTCATGACGTCCCGGTCCACTGCCAGGTCGGCCCTGGCGACCTCGTTCATCCCCAGCAGTACGTAGGCGGAGATGAAGGGGTTGCTCTCGTCGCTGACCCACCAGCCCCACCCGCCATCGTAGTGTTGCAGGGCGTACAGGCGCTGCAGCCCCACGCTCACATACTCCGGCAGGTTCTGCTCCAGCTCGGTATCGACGATGCCCAGTTGTTTCAGGGCACGGTAAGTGACCACGTTGGGCAAAAAGCGGCTGACCGTCTGCTCGATGCAGTCGTACGGGAACGCCTTGAGATAGTCCAGACTGTCGCGCATGGCTCCCGCCAGGGAGGGATCGAGTTGCACGGTCAGCTCGCCCTGGCTCACGTCGAGCCTCTCCGGCAGAACCACCGTCTCGATGCGCGTCGCGGCGGCGGGTATCTGCCCCGCTGTGGCCACGACCTCGGGTGTGCTGTAATGGTAGATGGGCAGGGTTAGCTCCAACCCATCGCTCAGGTTGCCGCTGGCGGCGCGCCAGGTCAGGACGGCCGGCCTGGCAGCGGCCACCTGGACCGGCCAGCTCACGGTAGCCTGCCCGTGGGCGGGCACTTGAACGCGCTGTGTGCCCTGCTGGATGGTCACGTTCGTGCCCTGCAGGGATACGTCCACCGCCAGTGCTTGAGCCGTGTTGTTGTGCACCACAGCGCCCAGTTGGGCCTGATCGCCGAGCACGAAAAAGCGCGGCGCCACCGCGCGGATGAGCAGGTCTTTGCTCGTCATAATATCCGCGCTGCCTTCGCCTACCAGCGTACTGGCGGTCGCACCCTTGCCGGTCACGCGCCACGTGGTCAGGTTGTCGGGCAGATCCACCGTCACCCTGGCCCGTCCATCCGCGTCGGTGCGTACTTCCGCATTCCAGTAGGCCGTGTCGCGGAACTCTTTGCGGATCGTGTCCTCGCCGAAGGCACCGCGCCCGTCACCGCCTTTGCCGGTGGGGGGCTGCGTCTGCTCTTTGGCGCGGTCCACCGATACGGCCAGCGAAGCGCCCGTGCGCACTGCCAGCCCGCGGCTGCCGTAGAACGTGTTCAGCAGCGTGCCCTGCGTACCGTCGGTCAGGGCCAGCACGGCCAGGTCCACCACTTGCAGCGACAGGTCCGCCTGGACGCCGCGGCCGGTAGTATCCGTCGCGCGCAGGTCAAACGATGCCTGCGATGCGGGCGGGTAGGGCGTTTGCTTGTCCGGGGTGATGGCGATGGTCAATTGCTTCTCCGCCGTGTCAACGGGCAAGTTGACGTAACCCACGCGATACGATGGCACGGTGTTGGTCCCGTCCACCCCTTTTACCACGACAACCGAAACATACACGTTGGGCGCATAGTCGGGCAGGACGGGCACGTCCACCTGCTCGCTGTTGCTCGCCAGCGTCAGCAGTTGATAGCTAATGATGTGCCCGCGCTCGATGGTCAGCAGGGCCTTGACCTGGCCCTGGAAGGGCGAGGGGATCAAGATGCGCGCGGTCTCGCCCGGGCGGTAGGATTTCTTGTCCGCCACCAGCTCGATGCGGTCGTTGTTTTCCTGGCGCCAGGCGATAAAGTCCTGGCCGCTGATCCACAGATACGTGGAGCTGCGGATTTCATTCTCACGGGCATCGCGCGCCGTGGCGCGCACCCGATAGGACCCGCCTTCTGCGGGGACGAACCCGGCGACGGTCTTGCCCTGCGCATCCGTGGTCGCGGTTGTGGTGTAGACCGGGGTTTCCTCCAGCTTCCATTCCCAGTAAAAGCGGCCGTCATCGGCCTGTTGCTGCACGTTGTACCAGTGCTGCTTCAGCAGAACCAGCGTCAGCGGAATGTTCGGCACGGCAACGCTGTGCGGGTCCACCGTGATCACGTCAACCTTGATCTCGCGCCCGGCGATTCCGATATAGTCCTGTGGTGCCAGCCCGATGTAGAAGAGGCCCCTGTGCACGATGGCGCTGGCACGCGCGCTGACCTCCTGGTTGCTGGGATCGGTCAGCGAAGCCTCCAGGGTGAACATCTGGCTGTTCTTGCGGTTGGCGATGTCGGCCGGCACCCGGAAGGTGAAGCGACCCGCGGCATCCGTGACTCCCTGCCCGGAGGTCACCACGCCGCCAAATGCCGTCGGCTTCCCGGTGGAATCCGGATCGGGTTCGCTGAACTGGTAGTAGCCGGGGCCGGTCCAGTTGAAGGCATAGTCCTGGCTCAGCAATTGCCAGGTCAGCCTGGCATTGGCCACCGCACCGCCAAAGTAATAGTTGGCGGCGACGGTGACGGCCACTTCATCACCTTGCGTGTACTCCTCGCGATCGGTGCTGACCGTCACCTCAAACTCGGGCTTGCGGTACTCGGCCACCTGGAAGCTGGTCCCGTAGGCCCTGTCGAGGAAGGTGGCGTTGAGCGAGTAGTAACCCAGACTCGCTTCCGCATCCAGTTTGAGCTCGCCGTGTAGCGTGCCCATGTCGCTGAGCGGCAGGTCGGTGCGGTAGACCTCCTTGCCCATGGCATCGCTGACCATAATCTGGACGGCCTTGACGCCGGCGGGCAGGCTATAGCGCCCGTCGTCATCGGCACGCATGACCCCCTTGAAGTACACCGTCTGGTCGGGGCGATAGATGGAGCGGTCGGTGTACAGGTGCAGACGATAGGGCTCCGTCTCGTAGGCAAAAGACAGGCCGAACTGCCAGGGGGTGATCCCGTTGGCCCAGTCGGTTGACGCTACCGCGGGGGAGTCTTCGGGGCCGGCCATAGCCATGATTGCGGACCAGCCCTCCATGTCCCCGGTGTTGGCCAATGGGACTGAGAGCACGCCATCCGCGTCCGTCTGTCCGGAGGCCAGTTCCTGCCCGGCAGGGCCAAGGAGGGTCACCTTCGTGCCCGGCGACGGCTGCCCGCTCTGCAGGTCCGTGACCCATACCAGGGACTCGGTGAGCGTGGTCTTGAGCGTGACATTGGCGCGGGAGACAACCAGCATGTGCTGGAGTACCGGCTTGAGTCCCGGCACCGACATCTTCAGGTAGTACAGGCCCGGTGGCAGGGCGCTCTTGCCGTCTTCCGCCAGCGGTATGGATGTGTTCCGGTACTCGTTGAGCGGGGATTCCGGTTTGACCGTCCATTTGCGCACCAGGTTCTGGACCGGGGGCTGGTAGCTTCCCCAGTGCTCCCACCAGTTGTCACCGTTGAGCAGCAGGAAAGCGTCCCGGTCCAGCCGCGACAGCTCCACGTCTACCTGTGACACATTGACGTGCTGCACGAACACCTCGGTCGTGGTGTAGGCGCTGTAGGTGCCCACGCGGTCGAGCGGCATGTAGATGGAGGGTGCCAGGGCGGCGGTCGTAAAGGTCAGCTGATAGGGCTGGCCCAGCTTGTGTCCGTAGCGCCCCTCGATGTCCGGACCGAACGTGAGCGTGTAGGTTGTGGATGGCCTGGCGCCGAAAGAGAGGTACACCTCCGTATCGCTCTGCACCCAACTGGTGTAGACGGCGGTGGCCGTAGGCGCGATGGTCAGGTTCGCCAGCAGTGAGTGCGGATTCATCGGGCTGCTAAAGGTCACCTGCACCGGGGAGTAGGGCTGGACCAATTTCTTGCCGTCCGGCGGATCGGTCATCACGATGCGCGGCAGCTCGATGGTCTTGAACTCCCACTCCCAGTCTTTTGCTGTGCCCTCGCCACCCACGCCGGCCCGGGCGCCTGCGGCAACCTTGAGCACATACGCGGTGTCAAAAAGCAGCGCGATGCTCGGGCGGAAACCAAGGGTCTTGCCATCCCATGATAACTTGGCGGGGACCCGGATTCCGCTATCGCGTGCCTGCAGGGACAGGCTCTTTTCCACGGATGCGGGATCCATGGCCATGTTGAAAGTAACGCTGATCGCGGTAGAGGGGCCGATGAACTCTTGCGGGTCGCTGGTGGTTACGCTCAGCACCCGGGGCGTATCGGTCGTAAATCCCCAGGTATAGGGCTCTACCATCACGGCTTCGCTGATGTCCGCCAGGGTGGCCGGGTCGACGGTCGCCCGATAGGTGGTCCCGGGCAGGAACCCGGCGATGGCGCGGAACGTGTAGATGGATGTGTTCAGCCACTCGCCCTCGCCCATGACGGCGGGCTCGAACTGCAGTGGCTGCCGCAGCGCCAGGCCCGTCTGCGACTGGATGTCGGTGAGCGGCACGACAGGGCGGTTGAACATCACGGTGATGAGTGCATCGACGGCCACCTCGGCCGTCCCGTCCGCCGGCTGGACGCTGATCACTTCCAGGTAGCCCGCGGTCGTAAAGTCAAAGGTAAATGCCTCGGGGAGGGTCAACCCCGCTGCGGTGCGCGCTTGCTCAGCGAGCGTCACCCGGTACCGGGTCGCCCGTGCAAAGCCGCTCCCTGCCGGCACAAAGGACAGCTTGTTGCCGGACCACTGGAAGCTCCCGGGAACGGCAGGCGCAATAGCAAAGGCGGCCTCGACCGTGGCCTGGTCCATCGGCTGGTCGAAGGTGAGCGAGACCGGCGCGATGACCGGCTGCGCCTGGCCCCGTTGCGGGTTCTGCGCCAGCACCCTGGGCGGCTGCGGAGGCGGCGGCGTCGGGGTGGGCGCCGGCACCGGCGTTGGCGTCGGTGCGCCGCAGGCATAGAGCAGAAGCGAGATGAGAACCAGAACCAGGCCAATCCGAAGCACACGTGTACGTGGCATGGATACACCTCCGCAGATACGTTCGGTCAAGTATGGGACGTTGTCCCGGGGCGGTTTGTTCCCGGTTACCGGCCTGCTATGCCGGGTTGAGCTCGCCGATGATGCGCAGCCCATCCAGGGTCAGCCACGGGTCCAGGGCGTTGATCTCGGGTGTCAGGGGGGCGATGACGCTGCTCAGGCCACCGGTGGCGATCACCTGCGCCTCTCCGCCCAGCTCGGCGCGCATGCGGCGCACGAGCCCCTCGACCAGCCCGACATGGCCCAGGACCAGCCCCGATTGCATCGAGCGCACGGTGTTCTTGCCAATGGCTCGCGGGGGCGCTACCAGGCTGACGCGTGGCAGTTGCGCCGTCGCCCCGGCAAGAGCGTCCGCCGCCACGCCCAGCCCGATGGCGATGGCCACGCCCTCGAAATCGCCTTCCCTGGACACGGCGCTGAACGTCGTTGCCGTGCCAAAGTCCACCACGAT
>JAEAMF010002195.1_pt1 | contig 11602 bp, 9 predicted proteins | sample 8958721 | NCBI WGS metagenome assembly JAEAMF01 (sample SAMN16933255, study PRJNA681124) | bioreactor sludge metagenome | isolation source: anaerobic bioreactor treating anionic surfactant - SDBS | place: India: Bengaluru | collected 2019-02-28
GAAATCCATGCGGAGCTTTTTGATACTCCTACCGCCGACGCAATATGGTCCGCGCTGCCCTTTGAGTCAAAAGCTCAGACGTGGGGGAAAGAGGTATACTTCACGACGCCGGCCCGCGCGTCCTTGGAGCCTGACGCCAAAGACGTCGTGGACCCCGGCGAACTCGCCTTCTGGGTCGAAGGATCCGCAATTGCCATCGGATTCGGACCGACGCCGGTATCCCGGGGCAACGAAATCCGCCTTGTGGAGCCGACGAATATATGGGGCCGGGCGCTCGGCGACGTCAAGCCGCTCTCCCGGGTCCGTGCCGGCGCCCGGCTCCGCGTGGAAACCCTTGACATTTAGCATCTGATGCAATAGCATCAGATGCATGAGAACCACATTGGACATCGAGGATGACGTGCTGCAGGCGGCTAGGGAATTGGCGCAAAAAAAGGGCAGTACGGCCGGGCGGGTGATTTCCGAATTGGCGAGGCGCGGCCTTGTGCTGCCCCCGGAAAAGCGGAAAAGTCGTTCAACAGTGCGGGGTGGCGTGCCGTTGCTGCCTTCGCGCGGCGAGGTCGTTACGCTGGAACGCGTGCAAAAGATTCGGGATGAGGAAGGCGTATAGCTCATGCGCGTCCTGCTTGATGTAAACGTCATCATCGCCTTGCTGGACCCGGACCACGTCTTTCATGATCGTGCGCACGATTGGTGGGCGGCCAATGCAGCCTCTGGCTGGGCCAGTTGCCCCATCGTGGAAAACGGGGTTGTCCGCATCATGTCGAATCCGGGCTATAGCGGAAGTATTCATTTAGCGCCGGGCGATCTGGTTTCAAGACTGCAAATTTTTGCCCGCAAGACCGATCATGAATTCTGGCCGGATGACATTTCGTTGCGCGACGAGAAGGTCTTCACGACGGAGCGAATCCACAGTTCTCGACACCTGACGGATCTGTACCTTCTGGCGCTGGCGGTAAAACACGGCGGAAGACTGGCGACCTTCGACAGGGGCATTCCAATCTCATCAGTGCCTGTTGCAGGGGCAAAAAACCTCTTTGTCATCTAAGCTGCATCAATGGAGGCTGTCCCCAATATCCCTCTGTAAGGGGACATAGGTGGCTATTTCCTTGTTCCGGCAAAGACGTCATCGAATATTCCCGGACAGATTCATCATCTTCGCCAGTTCGGGCCATCGAGGACAGGAGCGGATTTCTTTAAACAGCAAAAAGGTTGCTAAGGGCTCGCGCCGTTCGACGGCCTCTTCAAACCAATCCACAGCCTTGTCGAGATCTCCGCATACGAGGGAAAAAACGGCATGCCCCATCGGAATAGCATAAGCTTCGCTCAGCAATAGCTTCTGCATCCATTACGGAATAGTTGCTGTCGCCGGAGAACGCCCGCTTGCCGCTCAGCATTTCATACAACACCAGGCCGAAAGAGAAGATGTCCGAACGCGCGTCCGCAGGCTGACCCTGCGCCTGCTCGGGAGACATATAGGCTACGGTCCCGAGAACCGCTCCGGCCTGCGTTGACGGATAGTCTGCCGTCGGCAACTCGGAACCGGATGCATCCTGCTCGTAGAGCTTCGCCAGACCGAAATCGAGCAGCTTCACCGAGCCCTCTTCCGTAACCATGATGTTTCCAGGTTTCAGGTCGCGGTGGATGATGTTCTTCTTGTGCGCCGCTTCGAGCGCGGTGGCAATCTGAATTGCGACATGAACGGCTTCCTTTTCAGGCAGCGGGCTCGACAGTGACTTGCCTTCCACATACTCCAAAACAAGATAATCGGGACCGATATCAAAGATCTGGCAGATATTCGGATGATTCAGCGCTGCGATTGTTCTGGCTTCCTGCTTGAACCTCTCGCTGTGCTGCTCCTTGACTTTCTTGATAGCCACGATACGGCCCAGGCGCGTATCGCGCGCCTTCCACACTTCTCCCATCCCTCCCGCGCCGATAGGAGAGAGGATTTCATACGGGCCGAGTTTTGTGCCGGGTGCGAGCGTCATTTCTTTAATAAGGAAGTCCAGTTTATGATGACGTTGAACGGCGCAGAAGAGCTTTCGGCAACCGGCGCAGGGATGAGAAACCGGTTGCCGTCCGAAGCGACGTCCCAAACAGGAGTAGAATATAGAGCGCCCATTTCCGAGAGATCAGGCGGAGGCTGAAAAAGAGGTTTGGGCGTTCCGGTCTGGAATGTGGGGCCGACGACCACATCGACCACCATCACCTTTCCGTTGGGAGCGCGATAATACAGCTCTTTGCCCTCCCTGCCCCATCGCGGTCCCATCCCTCCATCGCTGGAAACTTGCCACGGCTCCCATGCTTCCGCCGAGGGCTTGCCTGTATCTTTCGATAACCTCCGAACATAAATTTCATGGCGACCGGATACGTCCGACTGGTATGCAACCCATCTCATATCGGGAGAAAAATGGCCGTCGAGTTCACTATGCTTCGTTTGCACAAACGGTATTGGTTTGCGATCGCCTTCCAGCGGAAGAACCATCACATCAAAATTATTTGCATCTCTATCTACAGCAGTGGCGTAAAGCAAGAAACGTCCGTCACTCGACCAGCTTGTGGGTACGCAGATTCCCGATTTGAGCAACACCACCCTTTCCCCAGATCCGCTTGACGACATTTGATAGAGGCCATCTCCGTGTTCCTCACCCAGAGAAAAGATGATGCGACTTCCATCCGGCGACCAGACAGCACCAAGGTATATGCCATCTCCAGAACTGAAAGGCTTATTTATTCCTCTTGAGAAGTCATACAACCAGATATCGATAAATCTGGGATTTTGCCATAGCATTGCAGCCATTGTTCCGTCAGGCTTAAGTGTCAACCCCCAAAAGGTAGCAGGCTCGCCTGCTGTGCCGATTACATTTCCTTGCCGGTCAAACCATGTAGCTCGGCTCAATCCCCTGGTGCTGCCGCTTTTGTAGACCAGTACGCCATTTGATGACGCTGAGAAGAAGCCAAAGGCTGAATAGCTGCCCACATTGTCCGCTGCGGGAACTGATTCGCCAACAGGTTCCAGGCCCTTGTCGTCAAAAGGTTGCACATAGAGAGTTTGTTCGCGAAGGGTAAACAGCTGCCCAGGACCGGAATCTCGAGGAGGAACATACAGAGGATAGAAATCCCCTGGCAGGAGTAATTCGATGCTCTGTTCTTCAGGTTTGGCATCCAAGGATCCAGCATAGACGCCTTGCTTCGCGGACGCTATGGCATCGCGGTAGTACAGGAAATGCTTCCCATCCGGCAAAAACGTCGGGCATGCGTGTTGCGATTCGCCCAGCGTCCGATTGATCCTTGTCAGCGGCAATGCCTTTCGCTCTTTTTCGGATACACGCATCAGGGAGCCCATTGTGGTGCCAAAAATGATCACGCCATCGCGATTCCATGACCCGCCGAGCGCCTGCCAAGGAAGATCACAGATTGTTTCCGGCGGCTCGCCGGAGATGTTGACTTTCTTCAGCTTCCCTCCTGCATCAAATGCTATATGCCGACTGTCTGGAGACCAGAAGATTGAAGCAAGAATTTTGTGATCAGTGCCCGGCAATGGCTTGGCTTCGAGAGAGTTCATGGCACGCACCCACAAGCGTGTTGCGCCATCGGGGCCTATTCCGGAAAAGGCCAGGTGTCGGCCATCAGGCGATACTGCAAAAGCTCCTGTCGGTGTCACTACCACTTTTTCGGGCAGTGCTATTTGCAGTTGCACCATCTCAGAAGCCGATGGTTTCTGGCTGAAGCGACCAGCAGCCACGGCCATAGCAATCAGAACTGCCAAAGCCGCAATGCCCCAGGCAAGCCACGGGCGCTTCACAGGCGCGGATTCCGGGGTGATCTCGATCCATTCCATAGCTTCAGCAATGTCCCGCACCCGTTTCTTGGGATCTCTTTCTAGGCAGCGGCGCACCAAGGGAAGTACTTTTGAAGGAATTTTCCCCCATTCGGGTTCTTTTGTGAGGACAGCCGCCAGCGTTTCCGTAACCGTCTCGCCTTCGAAGGCTCTCTTGCCTGTCAGACATTCATACAGGATGCAGCCGAAGGCCCAGATGTCGGCGCGCTTGTCGACGGATTTGCCCTTGGCCTGCTCAGGGCTCATATAAGCAGCGGTGCCCAAAATAACGCCAGGACGCGTCATCGCCTCCGTGAGAGTTGGAGATTGTGATGAATCAACAGCTTGCGTTTCGTCTGAGAGCGCTTTAGCTAACCCGAAGTCCAGTATCTTGACCTTGTCGCCTTCGGTGATCATCACATTGGCAGGCTTCAGGTCCCGGTGTATCACTCCCTTTTCATGCGCGGATTCGAGCCCTTCGGCTATCTGGCGGCATATCTCCAGTGCTTCATAAAAAGGCACTGCTCCCTTGCCGATCCTCTGCGCCAGCGTTTCGCCTTCGACAAGCTCCATCACGATGAAGCGTTTGCCCTCGGCCTGTTCCAGGCCGTAGATTGCTGCGATGTTGGGATGATTGAGTGACGCCAGCAGCCTGGCCTCGCGCTCGAAGCGGGCCATTCTTTCGGGATCGCCTGCGAACGCGTCGGGCAGGAGCTTGAGCGCGACTTTGCGGTTCAGATTCAGATCGTCGGCCACGTAGACTTCGCCCATGCCCCCTCGGCCCAGCTGTTCACCGACTCGATAATGCCTCAGCGTTTTGCCTATCATCGGGAGCGCCTCCTCCACGTCGACAGCCGGTTCAATGACATTCGGATCAATCAGATGGGCCCATTGTAACGAAATCGGAAAACAATGGGTAGCGAAGATAAGGCCACATTTGCAGCATAAATCATTTCATGGTGCTATGCGCGTTTTTACAAAATGATTATTGGAGCATGGCGCAAAAGCTCTATATAATGAACCTAACGTTGAGAATGATGATTTGCTACCAAGTATCGGCGGTGCGCATTATGAAACAAGTGAAAAACCTGACGGCCATAATCGAGCGCGAGGGCGACGGCTATGTTGCTTTGTGTCCTGAATTGGACATCGCGAGCCAGGGCGAAAGTATTGAAGATGCTCGAAAAAATCTGCTGGAAGCCCTGGAATTATTCTTCGAAGTGGCGGATCCGAACGAAATTCGATCGAGGATGCACGAAGAAGTGTTTGTAACCAGGCTCGAGGGGGCCGTTGGGTAAGCTGCGCGTTTTGTCAGGAAAAGAGCTTTGCCTGCTGCTCGAGCAGCAGGGCTTTAGAGAAGTCCGCAGGCGCGGAAGCCATGTCGTGATGCAAAAGCGGTTGACGGATTCAACGATCACTGTTCCCGTCCCGGATCATTCAGAACTCCGCATCGGAACTCTTCAGTCAATCATCCGCCAATCGGGGCTTCCACGCTCATTCTTTGAGGTTGAATGAGTATGCGGCAGGGACATTCCAATTATCACGGTTCCAGGTTCATCGTGAGCTTGCCGGCCTCGATCACGGCGATGACTTGCTCTCGCTTGACCGTTGGGAAGGCATCGATGAAATCCTCGACCGATTCTCCGCCCTCCAGATAGTCGATTAAATTCTGGAGCGGAGTAATATATCTTCCGGTTTATTAGAAGACAAGAATGGGCGCCGATACCGCTCGGAGCCAGATCACCGGCGGAAGCAGACAGGCGGCATTATCCAAAATGTCCTATCCTATTTTGTAAGCATCCCGAAGGGATTGAATACAATCGCCCGGTGTCCCGACTTTAAAAGGCAATTCCTTTTCGGCAGGGATTTTGAGGAAGTGCTCGCGGTCATGGGTGATAAACCAGTCGGGCATGGCACGAAGGGCGCCCGCCAGGATTCGCGCGTCGGGCGGATATCGTACATATGTTCCGGCTTTCCGGATCTGATAGGGTGTCGGCTCCGGAGTGATTATCACCTCGCCCAGTTCGAGCAGTCGAGCGAGCCATGGCAAGGAGGCCGGCGATTTGCGCCGCACCACCTCTTCACATTCACGCAGCACGTCCCGGCTCACCGCCAGCTCCATCAATCCGGCCGCGGACATGTAAAACAGCTTTCGCGCGCCGCCGGAAGGCGAAAGGATCGCCGCAAATATGGCGCTGGTGTCGAGGAAGACTTTAAGAACGCTTTTTGGATCCATATTCCGCGCGGACCTCTCGAAGCGCGCTCAGCATCGATTCCAGCGATTCGCCGGACGCGTGCCACTCCCGGGCCAGTTTGTCCGCGATCTCATCCACCCGCGTTCGGCGCGGACTTAGAACAACGACGCCGTCCCCGAGGTCGATCAGCGTAAGCGTGTCGCCTTCCTCGATGCGGTTGTGGTCGCGCAGCGCTTTTGGCAGCGTGATCACGCCGCGGCGTACCACCTGCACCTGGAAAATGTCTCTCATGTTTTCAGCCTCTTTATACGGATAATCCGTAATTCCATTTATCAGTATAATGGATAATCCATCACGGGCCAACAGACAAGCAGCGCGAATCATGGATCTTGATCGTCAATCAAAGAGAAGAAAACGGCTATGCGGGCGACTCTTCCAGATTCATTTTGCGCAACAGGGCGCGGTAGCGCGGGTGGGAGCGGAGCGGAGCGAAAACGGGGTTGACACCGAGGAGGTAAATGAGAGAACTGTGTTCTTCAACCGCTTTGTCTAACCAGTTCAGGCATTCCTCGATTTCTCCCAGTCCGAGGCGGATCTGCGCAAAGCCATACGGCGACACGTATTCCTTCTTTGCGAGATCCTGCAATTCTGCCAGAATCTCCCGCGCTTCCGTGCCGCGCCCCGCAATCGCATAGGCGTAGCCCAGGCTCACAAGGAAAAGCGGGCTGCGTCCCATGATCTGCACGCAAGTTTCGCTGGCCCGCACCCCCTCGTCGAATTTGCCCGTCAACAGCAAAGCCTCACCGAAATACAGGTGCGCGAGGCTGAAATGCGGATCGAGCTCGATCGCTGTTTTATACTGCTCGATAGCCTGGTCCACATGCTCGGCTTGAATGCAAACAAGGCCGACCACCACGCGCAGTATCGGCGACAGGGGGTCCAGTTCCAGCGCGCTCCGCATTACGGTAACCGCTTCTTCCGGACGCCCCAGCGGCAAAAGATAATGCTCGCTATAATGAAACCAGACATCCCAGACTTTGGGACCGAGTTCCAGCGCCCGGCGAAATTCGCTTTCGGCTCCAGCCCAGTCGAATTGTTCGGCTTTGACTACGCCCATCAGGCTGTGCCCCTCCGGCAACGTTTCGTCCATCGCCAAAGCTTTGAGCAAAGCCTGCCCGCATTTTGTATTGGCCGGCGCCGGCGGGATTATCCCCGTATAGCCCATCCACCAGTGAAACAAGGCCAACCCGAACCAAGGCAGGGCATAACCAGGATCGGCGGCAATTGCCTGCTCATAATAATCCCTGCTTTTCGCGACGCTGTCCGGCAATTGCTTCGTAAAAGGATATCTTCCTTTCAAATAGAGATTGTAGGCTTCAACATCCTCCGTATGGCGTTTTCCCTGCGGACCTGCGCCCGCCAGTTTAATCCTCAATTTATCGGCGATAGCCAGCGATATCTCGTCCTGGATGGCGAAGACGTCGGTCATCTGGCTGTCATAACGTTGAGACCACAGATGGCTTCCATCAGCCGCATTGATCAGCTGCGCCGTTACACGAATGCGATTCCCCGATCTGCGGACGCTTCCCTCCAGGACGCTGGTCACGCTCAGCGCTTCGGCAATGCGGCGGATATCCTGATCCCTGCCGCGGAAAGAAAAGGCCGAAGTGCGCGCGATGACTTTCAGGCCGGGGATTTGGGCCAGCGCATTAATGATTTCTTCGGCCAGGCCGTCGCTGAAGTATTCCTGCTCCTTGTCCCCGCTCATGTTGACGAAGGGAAGTACGGCGATGGACGGTTGCGGTTCGGCTGCTGCAGCGGCCGGTTTTTCAATGGAGATCTGTTCCAGAACGGATTTGATTTCAGATGCCGCCTGATAGCGCCCCGAGGGCTGTTTCGCCAGGCAGCGGCGCACAATCTTTTCAAGCGCCGGGGAAGCTTGCAGCGGAGGAGGATCATCCCGCAGCAGCGCCGCCATGATCGCGGGTGTGCTGTCTCCGCCAAACGCTCTCCTGCCGCTCAGCATTTCGTACAACACCAGCCCGAAAGAGAAGATGTCCGACCGCGCGTCCGCCGGCCGGCCCTGCGCCTGCTCGGGCGACATGTAGGCAACGGTGCCCAGGACTGCTCCCGTTTGCGTTGGTGGGAACTCCGCCGTTGATTCACCGGCGCTCTGTTCATAAAGCTTCGCCAGCCCGAAGTCGAGCAGCTTCACCGATCCTTTGTCCGTCACCATGATGTTGGAGGGCTTCAGATCCCGGTGAATGATTCCATGCTGATGCGCTTCCTCTAGCGCCGTGGTTATCTGAATAGCCAGGCGTACGGCTTCTTTTTCAGGCAATGGACTGGAGAGAGGTTTGCCTTCCACGTACTCCAGCACAAGGTAATCCGGGCCGATATCGAAAAGCTGGCAGATATTCTGATGATTCAGCGCTGCGATGGATCTCGCTTCCTGCTTGAAGCGCTCGCTGTGCTGCTCCTTGACCTTCTTGATCGCGACGACGCGGCCGAGGCGCGTGTCCCGCGCCTTCCACACTTCCCCCATCCCTCCCGCGCCGATAGGTTCGAGGATTTCGTAGGGGCCGAGTTTTGTTCCGGGTGCGAGAGTCATTTCTTTAGCAATGAGCTCCAGTTAAGGATAACGGTAAAAGGCGACGTGGTCTTTTCCGTCGAGGTAGCCGTCATCAGGAGAAATCGGTTGCCGTCCGCAGAAACATCAAATCCCATGGCACTTTGTATTGAAGGAGGCGGTTGGAATAGAGGTTCGGGGGTGCCTGCCCTGAACACCTTGCCCGCCACGATTTCGACCGCCATCACTCTCCCATTGGAGCCGCGATAATACAGCTCTCTACCGTCCCCGCGCCATCGCGGCGCCGATCCGCCGTCCCTGGATACCAGCCATTTTCCCCCCGCTCCCGACGATGCGCCTCCGGAGGCCTGCTGGAACAGTCGGACATAAACTTCGTTGCGGCCGGATTCGTCCGATTGATAGGCAATCCACCGCATATCCGGAGAGAAACGGCCGTCCGCTTCGTTGAACTCCGTGCGCAGGAGACACAGCGGCCTGGCATTGCCTTCCATTGGAAGCACCCACAAATCGCTCTTCGTTTTCGGATCTTCCACGGAATATAGCAGGAAGCGTCCGTCGCGGGACCAGCTTGTCGGGGTTTTATTCTCACTTGATTTCAGCAGCAGTTCCTCCTCTTTGGCTCCGCCGGCCTGCTTCTGATAAAGGTTGAACACGCCTCCGTCGCTTTTTGAGGCAAAGATGATCCGGCTCCCGTCGGGTGACCAGATTGGATTTAAGTTAGCTCCTTTTCCAAACGTGAAACGCGTGTTTGTGCCTTTCACAGAATCGAGCAGCCAGAGATCTGGGGACTGCATATCGACACTCACAATGCCGATAGCGACGAGCGCTCCGTCGGGAGATAGCGCCGGAGCAAGAAGAAATCCAGAGACTCCTGTAGAACCCAGAACATTTCCCTTCCGGTCAAACCAGGCGGCCTGGTTAAATTGAGCGACACTGCCGGTCCTATAGACAATCACTCCGTTCATGGAAGCCGAATAATATGCACCATTGAGCATCAGGCCTATCTGATTGGCTACAGGAACGGGATCGCCCGATAATTCCTGCCGCTTGTCATCGAATGGTTGTGCCATAAGAGTCTGCTCGCGAACGAACAGCAGCCATCCCGGACCGGAATTTTGAGAGGGCACATAAAGAATGGGCCATCGATTCGTTGCAAGGATTTTCCTGAAGTCTTGGTCGTTGGGTTTGGCGTCCAACGATGCTATGAAGCCGCCGTCATTTTCCGGTTTTGACGAAGCGCGATAGTAAATAAAATGCCGGCCATCAGGAAGGAATATTGGGGAACAGGCGTTTGCATTGTCTTCCGCTTTTTTAGGCATAGCAAGAGGAGACGGAGCGCCCCCTGCGGCCGATACGCGCATCAATCCCCGGCCGGTTAGTCCAAAAATGATCAAGCCATCGCGATTCCAGGATCCACCTGTTAACAAACGACCCAGGTTGTCGCATAGAGTTTGGGTAGGGCCGCCGGATATGTCGATTTTTTTGAGCTTTGCCCCCGCATCGTACGCGATGAAGCGGCCGTCGGGCGACCAAAACATGATTCCAATGTACCCGGATTCGGTGCCCAGCAGGGGACGGGTTTCGAGAGAGTCGAGAGATCGCAGCCAAATGCGCTGCGTACCATCCGCGTCGGCCGATGCAAAAGCTAGACAACGTCCGTCGGGAGACACGGCAAAGGCAGTGCCGGTAGCCATGTTCGTTTTATCGGGCAGCGGCACTTGGAATTGCACGGCCCCGGCCGGCTCTGGCGTCTTTTGACGAAAATAGAGGAAAGACAGCAGGGAAAGCGCCAGAAGCAGCACGGTCGCCGCGGCCCAGCTGCTCATTGACCCGATAGTGTCCCAGCGTCGTGCCGATCATGAGGAAAACTCCTTTGCATTGACGGCCGGTTCCGTGCAAATAAGCCAAATAAAAAGTTGGGATCATTTTAGCCGAAATCGGGGCTTGATAGCCATTCTTTCCCGGGACGGCATGCCGATTGTGATTGAAAGAAGAGGCAAGCGTTGAGCCTCTTCCGCCCCCAGGTTTCGCAGATTCTGTGAAATAAAAACTTCCCGCCCGAAACAACAGTTTGTGGAATCGGCTGCGACACCAGCAGGAATTGCCACGGCAGGAGGAGCACGCGGCGGCAAAGGTTACTTCATGAAAGAATGCCTTGACAAGTATTACCATGGAAGGTAACACTTAACATGTCGAAGATACGGCGCAGCGGCTATGTTTTTTTGAGCTGGACCGGCGACCACTCCCCGCGCCACGTTCACGTATACCGCGAGGGCAGGCTTGCGGGGGAAACGGGGACGGACCACGATAAATCATTGGAATCAAGATAGTAAGATGCGATTTTGTATATCCATACAAGCCTTAGACAAAGAATTTGGGGGGCAATTTTGGCTGTAAGGAATCAGCAGAATTTTGAGGGGAATAGATATGTGCTTAGACGCAATAAATGGGGCCTGAAATTGCACCTAAGGCATGCTTTTCCGCCTCATATTTGAGTTATCAATAATTACATGCGCGACTTACCGTGGTCCGACCCCATTTTCCTGAAGCCTTTACCTGGCGGGAGTAAACAACCGAATTTCACGCATCGGGTAGTGCTTTTTGTTCATTGTCCAAAGTGAAAGGCCGGCGGCGCAAGCTGAAGCGGCGATCAATGCATCGCCCAGCTCCAGATTATGCGATTTCGAGTATTTCTGCAGGTAGCGTCCCGCTGCCTTCCCGATGGTTCCGGAAATCGGCAGCGTTTCAAGTATTTGAAAAAGTGCCTCCAGCCGCGCACTTTCATCTTTCCTCGCCCCGGCAAATATCTCAGCAACGGATACCGGCGTCCACAGCAAATTGCTGCCTTGTTCCAGCAGATCCATAACCGCGCCTGCCACGGGCTCATATCCGCGCAGCCATGCGATGATGACGTCAGAGTCCAGAAGTATATCACTCATCCCGGAACCTCTTGAGACGCGAGCTTGACCGGAACCTCCGGACAACAGCGTCAAT
>JAEAMF010002198.1_pt1 | contig 11582 bp, 14 predicted proteins | sample 8958721 | NCBI WGS metagenome assembly JAEAMF01 (sample SAMN16933255, study PRJNA681124) | bioreactor sludge metagenome | isolation source: anaerobic bioreactor treating anionic surfactant - SDBS | place: India: Bengaluru | collected 2019-02-28
TTCTGATCCCTGAGTTTTTGAGCCCTTCTCCCCTGATTCCACTCTTAAGCAACCGCCGGAGGCTTCGCAATCCCTGCCTGCTCCGGTGGCGCAGCGTCGAATAGGGGATTCCGTTGTTCATTCCCGCGTCCCGGATGGACATTTCTCCGCTTTCCAGAATTGTGAGGCGCAGTGCTTCCTGTTGTTTCGAGGGGAGGTATTCCAGAGCCCGATGCACAAGCCGGATCATCCGTTCTTTTTCCTCCACCCTTTCCTTGTGTTCCAGCGATTCGTATGGACTGAAGCTCTTAGCCGGCGCAAGCACCTGCTCATCCACCGGAATTTGCCGGAGCCGCTCGCGTTTCATGTCGTTGTAGCGCTCAAAGGCGACGTTCCCGATTGTCCGTCCCAAGTACATCCGCGCCTGTTCCTCGGATCGGAAAGGCTTGTCGCGCAATAACAGGCGGCGCACCGCGTCGTGCATGACATCTTCGGCATCCGCATCGTTTTTGAGGATAGCGGCGATGAACCTGTGCCATCGGCTTCGGTTCTGATCCAGGATCGCCCCGAGGATTTCCCTCAGGTCCTGGGAAATTTCCGGTTCCGGTGTTTGCATATTTTTTGGCTCAATGACCTTCACGGCAGTTAATAAGAAGGACACTACGGACACCTCTATTGTTTCGTCCGGCGATTTTTCATTTCACGGAATTTGCGGAAACCTGTGACTCAGGAACGGGCAACAGAAAAAATCCACGAAAAGCTTCTCTTCGCGCTCGAGTCGGCACGGATGCGGTTTTCGGTCGCCATCGCCATGGAAGCCAAGTCCACGCCACGGAAACGCTGGGAGTATTATCTCGAGACGACAAACTACATGGGCAGGTTCATAAAGAGACTGCGCAACGCCGATTGTCATGTGCAAATGGATTCGCGGTGCTGGGGCCCGGCGCTTGAGAAACTCCGCATGCTGCCCGATCAGGGAAAAGCGTCGCGCCTCTGCGAGTTGTTGCGAAATATAGTGGCGGAGCTCGAGTAATGTCGAGCAGGCTTGAAATTCCTGTTCGCTTGAACCTATAATCCGATGTGCTTTTTTGAAGAGAACGCAGATTGCCTATGGATGTTCGAGCGGTATATCCCGGATCTTTCGATCCTGTCACGAATGGTCACATCGATCTCATTCAGAGGAGTTCCACCCTCTTTGACCATGTAATCGTTGCTATCCTGAGAAATACGGAAAAGGTCCCCTTATTCAGCGTCGAGGAGCGCACGGAGATGCTTGAAGAAGCGATCCGCGGACTCAAAAACGTCTCCGTCACGTCTTTTGCGGGATTGCTCGTCGACTACGTCGAACAGGAAAAAGCTTCCGTGATTATCCGCGGCATCCGCGCCGTTTCCGACTATGAATACGAGCTGCAAATGGCCTTGATGAACCGCCGTCTCTCCAACAAAGTCGAGACTGTTTTCATGCTGCCTGCTGAATCTTACTCATTCCTGAGTTCCAAGCTGGTCAAGGAGATTGCCGGACTGGGGGGCTCAATTCGCGGTTTTGTCCCTGCGGATGTCGAAGCACGGCTCCAAAGGAAATTTCAAATGAAATAGGGTTCTGGCGCTCGCGCGCATATCCCTTGTCGTGTCCGCATAGAGGTGAACTGATTGACAAATAGTCCACTTTCCAGTGCGTCGGAGAAGCGCCGGTTTCCAGCCCGAATTGGGAATGCCTTTCGGCAAACGGTGAGACAGCATCGGCGCAGAATTGCGCTGTCCGCGTGCGTGTTTTTTGCACTTCTGACGGCGGCTGTATATCTGCATCGGAACCATGCGCACCGCGGTTCGGTAGCGCGGCCATCGGCCGGCGGTGCTTCCGAACCCGGTCCGGCTCCCGCTCCCGAATTCACGGAGGTCGTAGGCAGCTTCCGGCGAAACCAGACGATTACGCAGGTCCTGCTCGAACAGGGAATCCCTGTCGATATGGTTCACCAGATCGTTGAAGAGGCGCGCCCCGTATACGACCTGGCAAAAGTCAAAGCAGAGCAGCTTTACTACCTGTGCTTTACCCGTGACGGCAACTTCCGAAATTTCCGCTACCCGGTCGACGAAGAACGGTACCTGACCGTCTATCATGACAGCGCGGAGAACCACATGGTTCCCGTCATGAAGAATTTCCGGTACGAAACCCGGGTGGAACAGGTCTCGGCGGAAATCGATTCATCTCTTTTCGCTTCAGTAGTGGGCATAGGCGAAAAAGATCAACTGGCCCTGGATCTGGCTGAAATATTCGGCTCCGATATAGACTTTTACACGGACCTGCAAAAAGGGGATTCGTTCCGGGCGCTGATAGAAAAGAAATACCTCGACGGACAGTTCTCCAAATACGGCGCAATCCTGGCCGCCGATTTTGCGAACCAGCAGAAGGTGTTCTCGGGAATCCTGTTTGAAGACGAAAACGGCAAACCCGCTTACTATGCCCCGGACGGCAAAGCGCTGAAAAAGTCGTTTTTGAAGTCCCCGCTCAAATTCGGACGCATCACGTCGAAATTTTCCCTTGCCAGAAAGCACCCGATACTCAAAATTGTGCGGCCGCATCTTGGAGTGGATTACGCGGCCCCGACAGGGACTCCGGTCCAGGCCGTCGCCGCCGGAGTGGTGACCGGCGCCGGCCGAAGCGGCGGGAGCGGGAAAATGGTCAAGATCAGGCATTCCGGCGGGTATGAGACCATGTACATGCACCTGTCGCGAATTTCCGTAAAAGCGGGTTCGCGCGTCTCACAGGGGGATGTCATCGGCAATGTGGGGTCCACCGGGCTCTCCACCGGGCCGCATCTTGATTTCCGAATCCGGCATCGCGGCAAAGCGGTCAATCCGGCCAAGGTCATATTCCCGCCGGGAGCCCCTGTCCCGGCCGCTCAATTCGCCCGCTTTGCCGCGCTGAGAGACAAGCTGATTGGCGATTTGCGAAAGACCGCGGATGATTCCAGGCAGGCTGCCGATCGCTGATGCGTCGGGAAGTGCCACGGCTCTGCCGGTGAGGATGCTAACCCGTTAACCGAAAATTCAAGGGGGCCGTAATGAAAATAGGAAATGCAACATGGATTGCCCTGGTCTTCGTGACTGCGTTTGTGTTTGCCCTGCCGCTGCAGGCTGGAGACCTGACCTTCTTTGTGGGCGGAGTGAATCCGGGTTCCGTCACCTACAAAGACGTGAAGACCTCCCTGGACGGAAGCCCCATCTTCGGTGCCAGGCTGGGTATGAACTTTGTTCCTTTCTTCGGCATGGAACACACTCTGGGTTTCAGTTCCGATTACCTCTTTCCGCGGAACGTTGAAGACGTCAAAGAAGCCAAGGGATTTGTCTATAACAGCAATCTTATTTTCAGCGTGCCTGTGGGAAGGATCGTACCCTATTTTACCGTCGGAGCGGGTTTGATTCACCAATACGGCGACAGTGATTTGCCCGTGGGAACCGAGTTTGCCTTCAATTACGGCGGAGGATTGAAGTTCCCCCGTCTGATGGGGCCGCTCGGATTGAGATTCGACATCCGCGGCTATCGCGCCGGCGCCATATCGGACAAGATGAATTTGCTCGAGGTTTCCGGCGGGGTGCTGTTTTCATTCGGGAAATAGCGTGTGATTCGAGATTCGAAACTGAATGCGCCGATACGCCGAATCTCGAATCTCGAATTTCGAATCATTCATGAAAATAGCCATCATAGCAAACCCGGTCGCCGGCAGGGGGCGAGCCTACAGGTCCCTTCAATGCTATATCCGCGAGTGGCCTCACAGCGATTGGCAGGTCGAAGTCCTGACGACGCATGGGCCCAACGAAGCCGGATTTCTTGCAAGGGATCTCGCCGGGAATCCGCCGGATGTGCTTGCCGTTTGCGGCGGGGACGGCACCATGAACGAGATCGCCACCGTGGTCCCCGATCCTCCGTTTCCGGTAGCGCTGATTCCTGCGGGTACGGCCAACGTGCTGGCCAGAGAGTTGGGTTTGCCTCTGGACCCTGTCCGCGCGCTGCAGGTCGCTCTGCAAGGGCGTGCGCGCAAAATTGACTTGGGCTTGCTGGGCCCGGGATCCCGCCGGAAGTTCCTTTTCGTCGCCGGGATCGGATTCGACGCCTATGCGGTTTTTCGGGCGCGCCCGAAACTCAAATCGAGAATCGGCATCGTCGCCTACGTCTTCGCCGTCCTGGAATGTCTTCTGCGGTATTCTTTTCCCGAATTCAGCGTCACTGCAGACGGCCGGACATATACGGCGACCAGTTGCCTTGCCTGCAATGCAAAGAAGTACGGCGGAGGGCTCCTCTTTTGTCCTGAAGCCGATATGTACGACGGCCGTCTCGACCTGCTCGTTCTGGAGGGCCGGCGCCGAACGGCCCTGGCGGCCTTTCTCCTGTTGGCGTGGTTGCAGCGGCCCGGGCGCGGCGACTGGATTCATCGGTTGCGCGCAGGCGCCGTCAGAATTGAAGCCGCCGAGGGCGTGCATGTTCAGGTTGACGGAGAACTCGCCGGCGGCCTTCCGCTGGATATCGGCGTCGCACCTGCGGCCTTTCCCCTGATAATTCCATTCCGGTAAACCACCGCCTCCGGCGGGGCGAAAAACTCTTTACCGTTGCGCGCCGCCTTGCTCCCGTCCCGGGGATTTGAATTCGGGCACGCCGCGGAAGTCCCATCAGTAAAGCGCATTGATCCGCGTATCCTGCGGAATTTCCACGGGATCGCGCCCATTTTATCTGCACCCGTCCGGACCGCCTCGCTGCGAAATCCCGTGAGAAAAGCGGGTTGGGAATGATATGCTGTGCCCATGGATACATTGCGTGATTTTCTTACTACCCAGGCTCGCCTGTTCGCGCGGAATGCGTTCCTGAAGCACGGCGAGCAACAATATTCCTATGTGGATCTGGATGACAGGACCGATCGCGTCGCCACGGGATTGAATCGAATGGGACTGCGTCCGGCGGACAGGGTCGCGCTGCTCTTATCCAATCGACCCGAATTCGTATTTTTCCTGTTGGGAGCTCCCAAGCTCGGATTCGTCCCGGTACCGCTCAATCCGGAGGATTCGTTCGACGACCTGGCATTTCTCCTGCATCATTGCACTGCGGCCGCTGTAATTACCGAGAAGCGTTTCGGCGGTTTGAGGCCGAAACTCCCGAAGGAGACCTGCTGGATCGAGATAGACGACGAATCCTTCGGCCGGGCTCCCTTTCACAATCTGTCCTCCGGGCCGGTCCTCAGCTTCTGGCCCGATCTGCGGGCAGAGAATCCGGCATTGATTTCGTACGGGCGAGACGCCTCGGGAAACTGGAGGGCCGTTGTCCTGACACACTCCAATTTGCTGAACAACGGTTCTCAGATGCTGCTGCCCTTCCGGCTCGACGAAACGGACCGATTCCTCTGCGCGGCGCCGCTGCATACGCTCGAAGCCGAAATTCTTGCGATATTCGCTCCCCTTGTAGCCGGAGGATGCTGTATTCTCGCGCAGAGCGGACCGGCGGGCATCGTCGGCGAGATATATGAGAGCGGGACCACTATCCTGGCCGGCACGCCGGCCTTCCTGAACGCGGTTTCCGGATCTCCGTCTTTCTCTCTTACCGACCTTTCATCGCTGCGGCTTGCAATATGCCATTCGGGGCCTGCCGGCACGGATACGCTCGTGGCTTTTCAGGACCGGCACGATGCCCTGGTGGCCGAGGTTTATAACAAGGCAGAGGCCACATGCCTGATTTGCGCGAATCCGTACACCGGAATGCGCAGACCCGGCTCGCTCGGATTTCCGCTTCCGGGACAGGAATGCGCGATTGTGGATGAACAGGACAAGGAACTGCCGCCGGAAACGCCAGGAAGAATTGTCGTGCGCGGCCCGAATGTCATGAAGGAGTATTATAAAGATCCGGAAGCTACCGCGCGGGTGCTCCGGGATGGGTGGCTGTATACCGGAGATTCCGGTTACATAGACGCGGACGGATACTATTGGAGAATTCCCGATTCGAGATTCGAAATTCGAAATTAATCTCGAATCCCGAATCTCGAATTTCGAATCAATCATGTTTCAAGTCGCAATTGTTGGAAGGCCGAACGTCGGAAAATCAACGCTGTTCAACCGGCTGTGCGGCGTCCGGAAATCGATCGTGGGCGACGAGTCGGGAATCACGCGGGATCGAATCTACGGATCGGTCGAATGGAATAACAAATCCATTTCTTTCCTGGATACCGGCGGTTTGATGCCCGATACCCGCGAGGTCATCCCGGAACAGATTCTGGCCCAGGCCGGAGCGGCGCTGTCGGAATCGCGGCTGGTGCTCCTCGTTGTCGACGGGCGGGCCGGGATCACCCCGCTCGACGAGCAGCTGTTGCCGATACTCCGCAAGAGCGGCAAGCCCGTATGGACGATCGTGAACAAGATCGATATACCGGAACTCGAGATGCATGCGGCCGCCTTTTACAGGTTCGGCACAGAAAAGGTCTTTGCCGTTTCGGCCGAGCACGGCATCGGAACCGCCGACCTGCTCGACGCGATCGCCGAGAGAGTTGCGGAAGCGCCGCTCGAGAAGGAAACGGCGGAGACGGATGAGATCGCCGTCGCTGTTGTCGGGAGACCGAATGTCGGCAAATCGTCGCTGGTGAACCGGCTGCTCGGATTCGAGCGTTCCATCGTGACCGATGTGCCCGGCACGACGCGGGACGCCGTCGACACGGTGGTGTCGCACGACGGCGTGCATTACCGCATAATCGACACGGCCGGGATCCGGCGCAAAGGCAGGACCGAGGGATTCGCCGAGAAGATCAGCGTCGTGATGGCCCAAAAGAGCCTTGCAAAAGCCGGCGTCGCCCTGTTGCTTTTGGATGCGGAAGAAGGCGTCACCAAGCAGGACGCGGGAATCGGCGGCTATGCTTCGGAGTCGGGCTGTTCCGTCATCGTCGTCTTGAACAAATGGGACCTTGTGGAAAAGGATGCGCACACTCTGCAGACGTTCAGCGAGTCGATTCATCGCCGGATGAAGTACCTGGCGTATGCCCCGATTCTCAGCGTTTCGGCCCTGACGGGGCAGCGGGTGTCGAAGCTGTTCGACATGATCCGGATGGCGCACAAGGCGCGCCATCTGAGGATTCCGACCGGAACTCTAAACAACATGTTCGTTCCCGACCTGGAAAAAGACTTTGCGGCAAGAGATCCGAACCTGAAACTGGGGATCCGCTATATAACACAGGCGCGCACCGGTCCGCCGACATTCGTGGTTTTTGTCGCGGGCCGCGAGCGGCTGCATTTTTCAACCGAACGATATCTCGTGAACCGGCTGCGTGAACAGTTCGGCTTCTTCGCGACGCCGATTCGAATTCAGCAGCGGCTGAAACCACCCAAAACCAAAAGCTCGAAGATCCGGAAAAATGAATAAAAACGATATCAGCAGAAAAGTGTATGAAACTCATGGCGGAATGTCCTACGCCGATGCCCAGAAGATCGTGGATTTGATTCTCGAAATCATAAAGAAACGGCTCGCCGGTGGAGAGAAAGTTTTGATCACCGGTTTCGGCTGTTTCAGCGTCATGAAGCGAAGAGACAAAAAAGGCGTGAATCCGCAGACAGGAGAGCCGATTATCATTCCCGGCAGAAATGCGGTAAAATTCAAACCGTCCAAATATCTGGAAACAATTTGATCGCCATGTCGTTCGTTCCGAACAAGCTGTATTACAAGATCAGGGAAGTATGCGAAATCGTGGGCGTGGAAGCCCATGTCCTGCGCTTCTGGGAATCGGAATTCCCGGCGCTGGCGCCGCCCAAAAGCAGGACGGGACAGAGAACCTATCGCCCGAAAGACATTGAGCTGCTCCTGCGCATAAAAAAGCTCCTGTATGAAGAAGGATTTACGATTGCCGGGGCACGCAAGCGGCTCGGCGCGGGGGAGGAGGATTCGGAGGAAGCCGGATCCACTCCTTCGGATCGCGAACCGGATAAAGGCAATACGATTGACTCGCACCGCTTGCGGGCGGTCCGGCTGGAACTTGAGAAGATATTGACTTTGCTGGACCGCGAATGATACTGTTCGATTCTGCGGTCGGGACGTAGCGCAGCCTGGTAGCGCACACGCTTGGGGTGCGTGTGGTCGGTGGTTCAAATCCACTCGTCCCGACCATTATTTTCTCAGCCGTGACAGCAATTCTGCTAACAAACGATGATGGGATCGAGGCCGAAGGGCTGAAGACCTTGGAAAAGGCCCTGAAGGATCTTGTGCATCTCGTAATTGTCGCGCCGGACCAGGAACGAAGCGCCGTCGGCCACGGTCTCACCCTTCGCACAAAACTTGAGCTCAGGGAAGTCGGCACAGACCGCTACATCATGAACGGGACTCCCGCGGATTGCGTCATTTTTGCTTTACGGCACCTGTTCGTTCAGCCTCCCAACCTGGTAATTTCCGGGATCAATCACGGCGCCAACCTGGGTGACGACATCATGTATTCCGGGACGGTGGCTGCGGCGCGCGAAGCGACGCACCACGGGGTGCCGTCGATTGCGGTGTCGCAGGCTTATTACGACGGCAAAGCGATTCATTTTAAGCGGGGCGCGCAGTTTGTGCGGGGCATGGTGGAAGGCCTGCTGCGCACCGGTCTTAGCGGCGAGTTCTGCCTTAACGTAAATATCCCGGTGGATAAGATAAAGGGTGCGAAAATCACGCGTCAGGGGTGTGAGGAATACATTCCCCATTTCAATGTGCTGGACCGCACGGATGAATTCGGCTCTTTCCCGCCGAGTCCGGCGCCCGGGCCGAAGGCTGAGCTCATGTCGGACCACGAAGCCATTATGAAAGGCTACGTATCGATCACACCGTTGCAGCGCGACCAGACGGATTACGGCGCGGCCCAGTCGCTGCTGTTCAATGCCTCGTCGCTGTTCCCGTCCAAGTAATTTCGCTGCTCGATGGTTCTTGATCAAAGAGGCAAATTGAGCTAGGATTTTCACTTCCTGTCGGGGCGTGGCGCAGTTTGGTAGCGCGTACGGTTCGGGACCGTAAGGTCGCTGGTTCGAATCCAGTCGCCCCGACCAGTCTTTTCAACAACTTGCGGCCACGCATAGAAGCAGAAATCAGCGGAAAATCGATTTTGTGGGGACTTTTGTGGGTATGCGCTCTCAAAAATCTTCATTTTAGGATACTGCCTTCTCTGCTGTAGGTACCTCAATAGTCCGGCTGCTGATTGCCTCCAGTGCCTTCCTTTTGGCTTCGGTTCTGATGTGGGCATAGCGGGAGAGCATATCTCTGGAAACATGGCCTGCAATTGCCATAATGGTTTCTTCGGACGCTCCGCTTTCGCAGAGATTTGTAATGCAAGTGTGCCGAAGGTCGTGATAGCGTGCCTTCACGTTAGCCCGTGACCGCACGGTCTTCCATGCTGTTTTGAAGCTTCCGATCGGGCGACAAGGATTCCATTTCCGATTCTCACAGGATGGAAACACAAAGCGATGGGGATCTGCCGGTCCAATTTTGGACTCATACCATGTTCTATAGTCTTCAAGAATCGCCCTAAGCTCGGAATTGATAGGAATGGTCCTTCCGGTCCCCGCTGGAGTCTTTGACTTGTCGACAGTGAGGATGCCCTTCAAAAAATTGATCCTTTCCCATTTGAGGGTTCTTACTTCTTCGTCCCGTAACGCCGTGTTCAGCGGAACTGCAATTGCGGTCTTGATCATCTCGGAACGAACTGCTTTGAGGCTCTTCCTCTCCCCGGGTGCAGGCTCAATAACTTCCGCAGCATCATAAAGAGCCTTCACTTCCTCTGGAGCAAGAGCTTTGCCTTGATATTTCTGGTAAACCAGCTTGAGCGTTTTTTCCCGCTTCATTCGCACCCGGATCACGTCGCCCAATTCGCGCATGATTCCAAGAAGTATCATTACCTCTTCATTGATGCACTTGGGCGAAGCCTTTTGACGAAGCCTGCTGTTCTGGTACTCCTTCACAGTCTCTATGCCGATTTCGATAAGAAGCATGTCGCCGACGTGTTCTTTCAAGTGTGCAAGGCAATTACGCATATAGCTTATTGAGTGCACTGCATGCCGCAGTGCGTAATCGGCAAAGTATGCGTCCGCAGCTTGCGAAAAAGTGAGCACGCGCCAAGATCGGTCTTCCTTCGCGATACCGTTATAGCCTTCCTCCAATTCTCTCCTGCGCTTCCTTTCCGCTTCCTTGGCAATGGTTTTTGATTCGGTCTTTGCTGACTCCCTAATGCGAACGTTGGCAAACCAAAATTCGTAATGCCAAGTATCGCCGCGCTTGTAAACACTCATTTGCTGCCTCCTTTCTCTGTGCCGTGGCTTTTCTTTCGTGGCCTTCCTCCAAGCTTGCCATTTTCTTTGGAGGATTTGGCCTTCCTTTCGGATTTCACCATGCCTCCCTTGCGTCCAATCTCCGCAAGGTATTGTCTGATAATTTCCATTTTATTTGCCATGACATTAGAATAACCTAAGCAGCTTTGATTTGTCAATTAGAAATTGCGGCTAATTTGCGCTTTCCCTGAGTCACATTCTGAGTGCTTTTATCAACGAAATCCTCCAGATCCGATTGGCAATAACGGATCAGGCGGCCAAGCTTCACAAAACGTGGCCCCCGCCGCTCTCGCCTCCAACGGCGCAATGCCGCCTTGGTGCATCTCAGGGCTGTGGCAGTTTCCTCTTCAGTCATCAACTGCATTTTGCTTTCTCCTTCAATTCATTTGTGTCAATGCGGATCGCTTCCCCATACCCGTTGACAGCGAGCACTCGGAGGGGTCCGCCGGGCATCAGCTCCGCCAGCTTGCGGCACACCTCGGGGAAACATTTGCGCGACCAGATCCGGCAATCTCTGGGCGACGGCGGCCATTTGTCCCACTCAACTCGGATTGAGCCAGTGGGGTCGGCCCTCAGGGTTTCAAAATTGACCAGCACGTCGCAGGAATTGCGGCCCCGCTTGAAACGAAAGGTGCAGATTTTTTCATAGTCGGACATTCTCGGACTCCTTATTGGTATGGCTTCCCCGGCAGGTGCGGGGCTGCGCGGAAAAGCATGCCCATTGCGCACTGGGGGCTTCCTTCACTTCTTTCACCCTTCTTTCAAGGGGGGTTGTGAAGAAAGTTGCAGCGGTTAAGTTATTGATATTTATATATTTATATATATTCTCTATACCTTCTTTCATTCTTTCATACCTCCTATAGTTCTCCCCGCTGTCAGGTCAGGAGGGAGAGAGAATATTGATACCCCCTCTGAAATTGAAGAAAGAAGGTTAAATGGTTGAAAAAAAAGGGAATCTTTCTTCAAATGGCCTCTGAAGGAAGTGTGAATCATCTTTGCATCTCTCCCGGATGTTTTTTGGAGTATTCCGCAAGGTGATCTTTATGCACAAATACACTGGCAGATCGACCCGAGGTTGATCTGAGAAAGCAGCGCACTGTCTCGGCTTTAAGCAGGGTTACAAGCTCTGATTCGCGCTCCTTCAATGGATGATTCTGGAAAGCTATCGTAAACTCGCTTCTAAGCATGCCCTCAGGTCCGGCTTCCCGAATCCTCTTCTCCATCTGCTGGCGTAAGTATCCGGTGCCGCTCATCCCTGTCGGCAGCAACCTGAAGATGTTTTCCTCCAGTTT
>JAEAMF010002199.1_pt1 | contig 11577 bp, 6 predicted proteins | sample 8958721 | NCBI WGS metagenome assembly JAEAMF01 (sample SAMN16933255, study PRJNA681124) | bioreactor sludge metagenome | isolation source: anaerobic bioreactor treating anionic surfactant - SDBS | place: India: Bengaluru | collected 2019-02-28
GGTGCTCCGGCAATCTTCAATCGGCAATCTGGAATCTTCAATGGCGCTGGACCTCCGGGGTCTGAGCGCGGGCGTGTACCTGGTCCGGCTGGATGCGGACGGGTACAGCCAGAGTCAGAAGCTGGTGGTGCAGAGATAGAGCGCGGGACATAACCCGTTTCCGTCCGCGGAACCGGGATTGTGTCCCAAGCGTGAGATACGCAGAGGCGGGCGATGAGCCCGCCTCTGCGTTCGTGCGGGTCGAGTCAGCCGGGATGCTCTAGTTGCCCGGGTTACCAGCACGGTCTGTTGACAATGGGATTAGGGGGGGTACTATCAAATGAGACCATCGGCTGTCGCTGGCAGGCCGGTGGTAGCTGGGTTACATCGCTTGATGCCAGAGGCAAATAAAACCCAAAGGAGGCCCTCGTGAGCAGAAAGTCCGGATTACTGCTCCTCGTCCTTGGGTGCTGTGCCGTGAGTCTCGCGGTCGGAGTTCCGACCGTGCTGGACGCAGACACCGCGCCCGGTGACGAAACATCCATCATGTCCTCCACACCGGTACAGACCGGGTCGGGAGTGGAGGAGAAGAAAGAACCAACTGAACACGCGCAGCCGTCCGAGGTCATCGACCCGGTAAGACTGCAGATTGAGAGGCAGGTCGAGGCCGAGGAAGCGCTGCGGGCTCAGCAGCCGGCACCGCCGCCGCCGCCGGGCGAGCAGGATGCGGTGTGGTTCACGAAGGAGATCGGGTATATCGACGAGACGGGCCGAGACATGGCGCTGGGCGCCTATTTCAAAGGCCCGACTGACGACTCGGTGCGGGTGATATCGGTCAGCTCGACGACCCCCTACCCGATTGTTGCGCTCGTGGATACGGCACTCGCCGCGCCGGGACTGGAGTTCCGGACGGACGTGCTCGAGAACTCGGCGTACATGAACTACGGTTGCGCGGTCGGAGACATCCATCCGGACGGGTACACCGACATCGTGTACGGCCGGTACTCGAGCTCGTATGCCCTGCGCAAGATAAGCTGGGTCGGCGGCGCCTGGGTCGCTGCCGATATCTTCACGGCCAGCGCTTCGATTTACGACATCGCTATCGGCGATGCGGACAACGATGCAGTGGCCGACGATATAATCTACGCGGGCGGAACGTCCTCCTACGGCGCAGGCCGGTGCTACTGGGGCGGTTCCTCATGGGTGAACGCGCCGATCTACTCTGGTTCCTATACCGTCTACGGCGTGGCCATCGGCGACTGCGACCCCACGCTGGCCGGCAACGAGGTCTACCTTTCCTGCTATGGCCGGACGGTCGTCAAGCTGTGGTGGAATGGTACGTCCTTCACTCCGACAGTCTATACGGTCGGCGCGACGACATCGATATCGTTCTACGACATCGCCATTGGCAACTTCGACCAGACGAACGGGGCTCAGGCTGAGATTGCGCTGTACAACGGCTACACGCCGTACAACTACGGTGCGGTCCACGAGCTGTACTACAATGGCGGCTGGCTCAACCGGATACTCTACACCTCGGTTTCCAGCCCGACGTGGTCCACCTACGGCGAGATCGCGGTCGGTGACTTCATCGACGCCAACAGCTGCGACGAGATAGTCGCCGTGTCCGGCGGCGGCACTCAGTACAACGCGCGCGCAATCTACTCGACCAACGGCGGTACGAGCTGGCTGAACGAGCAGGTCGGGTACGCCGGCGGCACCTGCTATGGCGTTGCGGTCGGCAACGTCAATAAGTGGCGTTCCCACAACCAGGAAGTCGCATTCAGCGGCAGCAGCGCCACTTTCTTCGAGGCCGAGCAGGTCGACATCTACAACGATGATATGCGCCTCGCGACGGCGACCGCGCCGACAATGGGGATACTCGCGGCCGGCGCGACGTTTTCTTTCGCCGGCACCGCCCAGAACGTCGGCAAGAACAGCCGGGCGCCGGGCGTGCCGGTGAAGATGGCGATCACCGGGCCGGGCGGCTACTCGTTCCTTGACGTCGACCAGGCGACCGCCACGACGCTGGTTTCCGGCGCGACCGAGGTCGTCACCTTCGCGCCGACCTGGACTGCGCCGAACGTCCTCGGCAGCTACCTTGTCAAGATATGGACCGAGCTGTCCGGCGACGAGAACCAGGCGAACGACACGTTCTTCCAGCGTGTCTACGTCTGTGACCTGTACGAGAGCTTCACCGCGACTGACTTCCCGCCGATGCTCTGGAGCGCATTCGACTTCGACGGCTACACCGGCAGTTCCTACGCCAACTGGCACCGCTACACGAGCAGCTACTACACCTCGCCGGGCTGTGCCCGAGTCCGCTACGCAACGAGCAGCATCCGCAATGATGACTGGCTCGTGACCCCGCGGCTGGTCATCACTGCGAACGATTCGCTGTTCTTCTACGCCCGCGGGTACAGCACCAGTTACTATGACACCTGCCGGGTGAAGGTTTCGACCGACCCGGACCCGAGCAACCGGGCCGCGTACGTGGAGATCGACAAGTTCTTGACCAACCCCTCCACCTATGAGAAGAAGGGCTACGACCTCTCCGCATACGCAGGCGACACGGTGTACGTGGCGTTCCACTACAACGACCTGTATGAGTATTACCTCTACGTGGACGATGTCTACGGCCCGAAGGTCCTGCGCTACGACGACGAAATGCAGGCGTCGCAGGCCCTCGTTCCCGCGAACGTCGCGCTGCGCGCCTCTCTCCTGCCGGTGGCGCTCGCCGCGGAGATCAAGAACAACGCCCAGTCGCCTGAGAACAACTTCGCCGTTCGCTGCACGGTCTATGATGCCGGCGGCAGTGCCGTGTTCAACGACGAGTACATGGTCACGACCCCGGTGCCGGCGTACACCACCGACACGGTCTCCTTCGCGTCCTGGACCCCGGCTGCGCCCGGGAGCTACACCGTGGCGGTCCGCACCGTGTTGGCCGGCGACCAGGTCCCGGGTAACGACCGCGCCGCGGCGACCGTCGTCGTGCACCAGGCTTTCCCGACCGGCGGCCCGGACGAGGAATGGTACTTCTGGGCAGACAGCGATGCCCCCGGCGGGCCGACTTACAGCTGGGTTGATATCACGACCACCGGGACGGACGTGCCGTTCCCGTCGTACGACGATGCCGAGGCGGACATTCCGGTCGGGTTCACCTTCAAGTACTACGGTACCGACTACACTCAGCTGCGGGTTGCGACCAATGGCGTGCTTTCCTTCGACCCGGGTGCCGATATCGACTACACCAACGATACAATCCCGACAGACGTCGACCCGCTCGAAAACAATATGATTGCGATGCTCTGGGACGACCTGAGCTGCATCGGCGCAGGCAGGGTGAAATACCAGACGCTCGGGACGACGCCGAACTGCCCCCTGGTCGTTTCCTATGACGACATACGGTACTTGGGTTCGGACGGTGATTCGCTCACGTTCCAGGTGCTGCTGTTTGAGAGCACGAACGACATACTCATCCAGTACCAGAACCCGTTCACTGCGGACGCGCTCCAGGGGCAGGGCCAGTCCGCGACCATCGGCATCGAGAATGCCGACGGAACGAGCGGGCTGTGTTATCTCTTCAACGCCAAGCCCTACGGCAACATGCTGGCGAGTAGTCGGGCAATCCGCTTCTACCGATTCCAGCCTTCGACTGACGCCTCGGTGGCAGCGGTCGTTGTGCCCGGGGCCCTCGTCGCGCCGGGGTCGGAAGTCTATCCCGAGCTCACGGTCACGAACGCCGGTCTGGTGCCCATCAGCGACGTCCCGGTCTACATCGAGATCAGGAAGGGTGCGTCGGTCGAGTACAGCGCGAGCGGCACCGTGGCCGCGCTGGACCCGGGCGAGACCGCCAACCTGACGATGACGACGCCGTGGACGGTCGCTACGGAATACGGCATTGACTATGAAGTGACCGCCTGGACGCTGCTGTCCGGCGACGAATGGCCGGCCAATGATACACTGGCCACCGGGGTGCTGGCCCACGCCCAGAACACCTATTACGAGTTCCTCTGGACCTGGCCGAGCACGCGTACGGACGCGGGTCTGTACGGCTGCACGAACGTGCAGGACACGCTGGTCTGGGCGAGTTGCGGATTCCTGGACCCCTGGCAGATGTACATACTCGACTATCGCACCCGGGCGGTCGTGGACTCCTTCACCCAATACGGCACTGAAGGCAGCTACGGATATCGGGACCTGACCTACGACCCGGTGCTCAATGTGGTCTTCGCCGGCCTCGAGTCCAACCGGTTGGACAAGATCAACGCCAACCCGCCCTATAACCTGATCGCCACTTACACTGTGTCGGGAGCGAATCTGCCCTCGGTCGTGCGCGGGTTGACACTGACCGACGACGACTCGCTGTATTGTTCGAACTGGGGTGACTACGGTCTCCTGAAGATGGCCAAGGACGGCTCCAACTGCCACCGGGTTTCCGCCGCGGAGCTGGATGGAAGTCCTTACGGGCTGGGCAACATGCCGCTCCAGAAGCGGCTGTACGGGTCTTCCGGTGACTACACCGGCGATGCGTACCAGTGGGGATTCCCGCCGGTCGTGTACCTCGGCTCGATGATTCCACCCGGTCTTGAGGGCGTCCTGCAGAGTGGCTGCGAGGTCTACAGCGACAGCTTCCTGCTCATCGGCGACCAGGACCTGCCGGGCGTGCACTGCTACCGTATCATCCCGAAGCCGTCAGACATCGTGGTCAGCGAGATCACTGCGCCGGTGGGCGTGTATGACACCAACGCCATCGTCTCGCCGGCCGCGGTGCTCCGCAATGCCTGGACCGAGGCAAAGACCTTCACCGCCTGGTTCCTGATTGACGACCCGACCGACGGGCGGGTGTACACCGAATCGCAGGAGCTGACCCTGTTGCCGGGCGAGAGCCGGTCAGTGATCTTCAACTCGATGAACTCGGGCTATGTGACCGGCGACTGGACGGCGAAGTGCTCGACGTACGTGGTCGGCGACCAGAACCCGGACGACAACATCCTCGATGGCCCGTTCAAAGTCGTGGCCAAGACGCCGTGGGCCGAGGGCTGGAGCGTTGTCCGGAAGCCGGTTCCGGGTACGATGCTCTTGAAGGACGGCGCCTGGATGGCCCCGGCCGAACCTGAGGACGGCAAGAAATACTTCTACGTCGTCAAGGGCAACAAGAGCACCGAGTTCTACCGTTACTCCGCGGCCGATGATTCGTGGGAGGTCCGGGCCAGCATCGACCCGATCGAGGAAGGCCGGACCAAGCCGCCCAAGAAGGGCTGCGCCGGCGTGTCCGACGGCTCAAGCTACATCTACATGGCTAAGGGCAACAACACCTTCGGGTTCTGGCGCTACGATATCGCCAAGGATTCGTGGAAGCGGATGCCGAACGTGCCGGAAGGCCCGGACGGCAAGAAGGTCAAGGCCGGTACCGACCTGGCGTATCACCTGGCGGACAACGACACTGGCTGGGTATACCTCCTGAAGGGCGGCCGGACCGAGTTCTACAAGTTCAATGTCGAGACCCAGACGTGGTCGACCTGCGACAACGCGCCTTACGGCGTCAAGCCGAAGTACGACTACGGTTCGTTCCTGACGACCGACAATGGCAAGATGTACGCGCACCAGGCGAAGTGGAACGACGGGACAAAGCACTACATGTTCCGCTATGACCTGGACCGCGACACCTGGGACCTCGCGCGCAAGGGCATGCCGCTGATCGGCGCGGACGGCCGGCGCAAGAAGGTCAAGGACGGCGCGTCCGGCGCCTGGTATGACGGCGAGATGTACACCTTCAAGGGCGGCAACACCCAGTACTGGTTCAAGTACAACGCGCTGGGCGACACCTGGACCGAGCTCGAAACCATCCCGCGCGTCGGCTTAGTCGACAAGCGCAAGAAGGTCAAGGGCGGCGCGGACGTCGCGGCCTACGAGAACGGCGTGTTCTTCGCGCTCAAGGGCAACAAGGTCAACGAGCTGTGGCGTTACGTCATACCGTACTCGGTATCGGGCACCCGGCCGGAGCGGTCGGGCGTGATGGGCGACAACTTCGACATCCGGGCCGCGAAGCTCGAAGTGTTCCCGAACCCGATTGCCGGCGGATTCGCGACGGTGCGCTACAGCCTGCCGAAGGCCGGGCCGGTTACCGTCAACGTGTTCGACGTGGCGGGCCGGAGCGTGCAGCGGCAGACGCTGGTAGCGACCCGGGCCGGCGCGACAAGCATCGACCTCCGGAAGCTGGCGAACGGCGTGTACCTCGTGCGGTTCGAGACCGAGGGCTTCAGCCAGAACCAGAAGCTGGTGGTCCAGAGATAGACGCGCGGGACATAACCCGTTTCCGTCCGCGGAACCGGGATTGTGTCCCAAGCGTGAGATACGCAGAGGCGGGCGACAAGCCCGCCTCTGCTTTGCAGTCAGTCCCTCGCCCCTGCGGGTGCTGCTCAGGCAGTTCCTGAGGGTAAGGGTGAGGGGACGGCTGTTGGCTGCAAGCTGTCGGCCGCCGAGCGGCCCGGTTCCGGCCGGCGCTAGCGCGCCTTGCGTAGGGCCGAGAGCAGGGTGTAGTTGAAGAGCCGGGCGTCGATGTTCAGGCGGGCGTCGGCCAGCCGTTCGGTGAGGAACTTGAGTGCGCGCAGCAGGTAGTCGTCGCTGACCTGCCGGGTCTTGGCCGCTACTGCCGGGTTGCGGCGGCTGTACTCGGTCTCCTGTCCTTTCTTGACCAGCAGCACCTGGCGGTAGAGGAACAGGAGCGCGCGGACCGTCGCGGCCGGCGGCGTGCGGGCGAGAGCCTGGGCGGCGGCGAGGACTTCGGCGTGGTCGGGCTCGCGCCGGCCGAACAGCACCAGCACCGGCTCGGGCAGGTAGTCGGCCGGCTCGTTGAGGAAGCCGAGCGCGCGGCCCAGCGAGCCGTCGCCGACTTCGGCCGCGACCGCCGCGGACTCCGCGTCGGCGCCGGCGTGCTCCATCAGCCAGTTCTTGACCGTGGCGCGGTCGATCGCGCCGAACCGGACGAGCCGGCAGCGCGAGCGGATGGTGTCGGGCAGGCTGTGCGGGCTGTCGGTGGTCAGGATGAGCGTGGTGCTGGCCTGGGGTTCTTCGAGGGACTTGAGCAGGGCGTTGGCCGCGGCTTCATTCATCCGGTGGCAGCTCAGAATGATGAAGCAGCGGGTGCGGGCGAGCAGCGGCGGCCGGGCCATCTCGCGCCGCAGCCAGCGGATCACCGGGATGCGGACCTGGTGCCTGGGGTTCTGAACCGGCTGGGCCCGGCCGAGCTGGTAGTTCTCCGACTCTTCGAGGGTGGCCTGCATCAGCCGGTCGATGTCGGAGCCCGACTCCTCGTCGTCTTCCGACGTCTTGCCGACCTTGCCCATCGGGAAGAACACCCGGATGTCCGGGTGGGCGAGCTTGGCTATCGTCCGGCAGGCGTTGCATTCGCCGCAGGGCGCCCGGTCGGGGTTGGCACAGTTGGCGGCCCGGCAGAATTCGAGCGCGGCGGTGCGCTTGCCGGTGCCGGCCGGGCCGGAGAACAGCAGCGGCGGGAAGTCGCCGGCCCGGAGCACGGCCTCGAGGACGGCGCGGGCGTGGTCCTGGCCCAGGATGGTGGCCAGCGGCGAGCGGCCGCTCAGGGCGCGAGCCATGCCAGCGGGTCGACCGACTGACCGTGCTGCCGGACTTCGAAGTGCAGGTAGTCGCGGGTGTAGCCGACCGCCGAGCCGGATATCGTCCGGCCGCCGACCTGGACGGTGATGCGGTCGAGGTTGGAGTAGAGCGAGTAGAAGCCGCCGCCGTGGTCGACGATGACCATCTTGCCGTAGCCCATGAACTGGTCGGCGTAGGAGACTTTGCCCGCGGCCACGGCCAGCACCAGCGTGCCGCTGGCGGTCCGGATGTCGATGCCCCTGTTGGGCGTCCTGGTCTTGTACTCGGGATGAACCTGGGTGCCGAACCGGGCGATGACCTCGCCGCGGACCGGCCAGGGCAGCTTGCCCTTGAGCTGGGCGAGCGCGCCCGAGTCGGCGGGCGAGCGGCTGGCGCGCTCGGCCTCGAGGTCGGCGATGAGCTGGCCGAGCCGGGCCATCGCCTGGTCGAGTTCGGCTTGGAGCTGTTCCTTGTCGCCTCGCTCGCCCCGGGCCTGTTCGAGCAGCGCCGCCTCGCTGCGGCGCGAGCCCTCGAGCGCCTGTTCCTGGGCGGCGCGTTCCGCCTTGAGCCGCTCGAGTTCGGCCCGGGCGGCGACCAGCCGGCCGCGCTGCTCGTTGAGCTGGGCTTCGAGCCGGCCCAGTTCTTCGGCGTTCTGCTTGTCCGCCCGCGCGAGCCAGCGCAGGTAGAGGATGCGGCGCGAAACGTCGGTCAGCCGTTCGGCCGAGAGCATCGATTCGACCGGCAGCAGCAGGCCGTACTTGTAGATGTAGACCAGGCGCCGGGCCAGGTCGCGCTTGCGCGCGGCGATGCGGTCGGCGGTCTCGTCGGCCTGGCGGGTGACCGCGACGATCTCGGCGGTGCGGTCGGCCAGCTGGGCGTCGAGCTGGCCGATGTAGCGCCGGGTCACGGCAACCTGGTCGGCCAGCGCCTCGAGCCGCGCCAGCGCCGACTGCTCTTCTTTCTCCAGTCCGGCGATGCGCTGCCGCGTCGTCTCGAGCTGCTGACGGGTCTGTTCCAGCTCCGCCCGGTGCCGGGCGATGCGCTCGTTGAGCTGGTCGAGCGTCAGGGTGTCGGCGACCAGCAGCAGGCAGAGTAGGAGAGACATGTCAGGAATGGCTGATGGCGTCCACCCCGAAGGCGGTCATCGGCGGAGCCGGTCGAGCGCCAGCACCGAGCCGGCCAGGCCGAGCAGCGCGCCGAGCAGGACGTCGCCGGCGAGCAGCAGCCCGACCGGCACGACCGGCGAGGGGATGACGCCGGCGACGGCGCGCACCAGGACGAACGTCAGGAGGAACGCGGTGATGCCCGCCGCCAGTCCCTGGGCGGTGCCTTCGAGCATGAACGGCAGCCGGACGATGGACCGGGGAGCGCCGACGAGTTCCATGATTTCGATTTCGCGGGCGCGGCCGGCGATCGACGAGTCAACGGTCTGGAAGACGATGAACACCACCGACAGCGAAACGATGATGAGCAGGCCGATGCCGATGGCGACGACGGCGCGCAGCACGCGGTCGAGACGGGCCAGGCCTTCGCGGCCGGACCAGACCTCGCTGACCCCGGGGAAGAGGGCGAGCTTGGCCTCGACGTCGGCGAGCGCCGCTTCGGTGACGTAGCCCGGGGCGAGTGACACGCGGATCGAGGCGGGCAGCGGGTTGTCGGCCAGCGCGTCGGCCGCGGCGGCGTCCTCGCCCAGTTGCTGCCGGAGTTCGACCAGCGCTTCGTCCCTGGAGACGTAGCGCGTGCCGGTCACGCCGGTCAGGCAGCGCACCCGGTCTTCGAGCGCGGCGACGTCGGCGTCGGCGGTGAGGAAGACATGGACCTCGACGCCGCTGCGCGCGGCCCGGACCACCGCCGACAGGTTGAGGATGCCCAGGCCGAATATCGAGAGCAGCGTCAGGCAGACGGTCTGGACCGAGGCCGCCATGAGGAAGGCGGTGCGGTTGCGCCGGATGCCGCGCGCGGCCTCGCGCAGGACGTGGCTAGTCGGCATCGCGGACGATCCGCCCGGCGTCGAGGGTGACGCTGCGCCGGCCCGAGCCCAGGGCCAGTTCGGCGTCGTGGGTGCACATCACGACGGTGGTGCCCCGGTAGTTGACGTCTTTCAGGATATTGAGAATGTCGGCCGAACCCTTAGGGTCGATGTTGCCGGTCGGCTCGTCGGCCAGCAGCAGTTCCGGCTCCTTGACCAGCGCCCGGGCGATGGACACCTTCTGTTGCTCGCCGCCCGAGAGCTGGTGGGGGAAGGCGTCGCGGCGGTGCAGGATGCCGAGCTGGGTCATCACTTCCTGGATGCGTTCCGGGATGACGTCGGGCCGGGTGCCGATGGCGCTGAGCACGAATTCGAGGTTCTCGTAGGCGGTGCGGTCCGAGAGCAGCTTGAAGTCCTGGAAGATGACGCCGATGCGGCGCCGCAGGGCCGGGATGTCCCGCGGCTTGATGGTGCCGAGGTCGTGGCTGAGGACGCTGAGTTCGCCCGAGTCCGGAACCTCGCTGCGGTAGAGCAGCCGGAGCAGCGTCGTCTTGCCCGCGCCGGTCGCGCCGAGGATGAACACGAAGTCACCGTTGGCCACTTCGATACTGACGTCGGTCAGCGCGGGCCAGGAGTTCTGGTAGAACTTGGACACGCCCGAGAGGGCGATGGCCGGGCCGGGGCGGTCGACGTCAATCATCGGTTACCTTACGTACCACCGGGCCAGGGACTGGCAGGCCACGAGGCCGTCTTTCGGGCCGATTTTCTTGCCTTCCCGGCGCGCGCGGTAGCTGATCGGCACTTCGCGGACCCGGGCGCGCAGGCGCAGCAGCTTGGCGGTGATCTCGGGTTCGATTTCGAAACGGTCGGCGGTGAGGTTGAGCCGCAGGAACAGCCCGCGGCGAATCGCCTTGTAGCAGGTTTCCATGTCGGTGATGCGGCCGCCGAACAGCGCGTTGGTCAGGAATGTCAGGAAGTAGTTGGCGAGCTTGCTCAGCAGCAGGAAGTTGCCGTTGCCGCGGAAGCGCGAGCCGTAGACCGCGTCGACCTTGGGGTCGGCGAACGGGGCGAGCAGCCGCGGGTAGTCGGCCGGGTCGTACTCGAGGTCCGCGTCCTGGATAACGACGACGTCGCCGGTCGCGGCGGCCAGGCCGGTGCGGATGGCCGCGCCTTTGCCGCGGTTGACCGGGTGGGTCAGCACACTGATGCCGGGAATGGTCTTGATGATCTCAAGTGTATTGTCCCGGGAGTGGTCGTCAATGACAATGATCTCCTTGTCCACGGGCACTGCCTGCACCCGGGCGATGAGGCGGGCAACCGACGCCGACTCGTTGTAGACCGGGACCAGCACCGAGAGCTTCATCGGCAGAGCACAGGGTCGGCCAGTGTCAGCCAGCATCCGGTCGACGCGAGCGAGCGGGCGGCCGTTTCCAGGCAGCGGGTTACCGTCACGCCGAGCCGTCCGGAGCTGGCCGGCACGGCACCGTGCGAGCAGCACCGGACGAAGTCGGCGCACAGGCGGTAGAGCGGCGCGTCTGCGGCCGCGGCCGGCGGCGACTCGACGTGTTCGACGGTCATCCCGGAGCAGTTGACCCGGTACCAGCGTTCGGCCGCGCCCGGTCGGTAGGCAAACGTCAACGCGGCTCGCAGTTCCTCGGCGAGCATCAGCTCGATGCGGACTGTCTGTCCGTCACCGGCGGCGCGCACCGTAACGGGCTCGCCGAACAGCGCAACGGTCGTGGCCGTGTCGTGCGGGCCGAGGTCCCAGAGCAGGCCGGAGCCGCCGGGCCGAGGGCCGGCCGAGGTGCGGAGCGCGTCGACCGTGACCGGCGCGCACCCGTCGCGCCGGCCAAGCTGAGCCCTGAGTCGTTCGATGCCCGGGTGGTAGAGTGCGGTGTGGCCGACCGCGAGCACGAGCCCGCGCGTTTCCGCCAGTGCCGCCAGCTCACTTGCTTCGCCTGTATCCGTGGACACCGGTTTCTCCACGAGCACGTGGCAGCCGGATTCGAGGC
>JAEAMF010002201.1_pt1 | contig 11564 bp, 8 predicted proteins | sample 8958721 | NCBI WGS metagenome assembly JAEAMF01 (sample SAMN16933255, study PRJNA681124) | bioreactor sludge metagenome | isolation source: anaerobic bioreactor treating anionic surfactant - SDBS | place: India: Bengaluru | collected 2019-02-28
GCTACGGGATTGTCTTCACCGAGCAGTTGCAGCCGCGGCTGTTGGGACTAATGAATGTAAAATACGTCTTGACTAGCTCTGAGCTGGACGAGCAGGCCGTGTCTCATCTGACTCTGCTGGCCGTGGACAAGGATGTCCGCATCTATCAGAACCGGTCCTTTCTGCCTCGTTCCTTCATTGTGCATCGCGTGCGCATCGCCGGCGATGCCCCGGAGGCACTGGAGGTTCTGCGGGCTGCGGACCTGGATCTAGGTGCGGAGATCGTGCTGGAGGAGGCGCCGCCGCCTGGTTTGCAGGCCGGGGTTCAGGCTGTGGGGCAGGACCGGGCTGCGATTACCCGCTACGAGGCCAGCCATGTGACGATCGACGCCAATAGCTCCGCCAATGGCTTTCTGTTTGTCAGTGATCGGTACGACCCGGGCTGGAAAGCGTATGTCGATGGGGTCGAGGCCAGGCTTTACCGCGCGGACTATGTGTTTCGCGCCGTGTATCTGACCGCTGGCCAGCACACCGTGGACCTGGTGTATGAGCCGCGTTCCTTTGCGCAGGCTGTGCCCATCAGTCTGGTGGCGGCGCTGGCCCTCGTGGCCTTGCTGGGCAACACATGGCTGCAAAAGCTGTGGGCCCGCGACAGCGTACCTCCTCATCGGGCTGAGGAGAGGGTGAGCAATGACACGCCCTGACCCCGTGCTCTATCTCGAGACTGGCCTGGGAGTGGGCGGGTCCGTGATCAGCCTGTACGCGCTGCTCAAGGAATTGGACCGGACTCGCTACAAGCCCATCGTGGTGACCTACGCCAATCACGCCTATGTGGACAAGTTCCGTGCCCTGGGGGCAGAGGTTATCGTCTGGGAGTCCAATCAAGCTGCAGATCATCGCCCCGGGTGGGCCAGCTCGGCGCGCTCTTCGCTCCTGGGCAGGTGGCTGCGCAAAACTACCCTGGGCACGACTCTCTATCATGGGGTCGGCCTGGTCTTTTTCTTTGCCCGTCGCTTGTGGCCGCGTGTGCAGGCCCTGCGCCGCATCATCGTCGAGAAGCAGGTCAAGCTGGTGCACACCAACATCCGCGTCGGCCACGACCGCGAGGGCATTATCGCCGCATGGCTGGCTGGGCGACCCTGTGTGTGTCACGTCCGGCACTTTGAATCGCTGGGCTGGTTTGATCGCCGGTTGGCGGCCCTGGTTAGCCGGTTCATCTACATTTCGGCGGCCGTACAAAAGAGCCATCTTGAGTCGGGAGTGCCTTGCCGAAAGGGACTGGTTGTGTATAATGGTTTGGATGTTCCAGCCTTTATCAGCGCTCTGGACGCTGATAAAGGACGGCGGAGCCTTGGCCTGCGGCCGGACGACCTCGCAGTGGGCATGGTGGGTCGCCTGGATGCCTGGAAGGGATATGAGGTTTTTATCAGGGCCATGGCGCGGGTCAAGGATGTGGTACCCCGGGCCAGGGGTTTCATCGTGGGTGAGGTGGCCGCCGAAAACCCGGGTTATCTGGACGTGCTCAAGAGTTTACGTAATCAACTAGCGTTGGAGAACATTGTCGAGTTCAGCGGCTTCCGCATGGATATTCCCGTCGTGATGTCCGCGCTGGACATTCTGGTACTGGCCTCCACCAGCCCGGAGCCCTTTGGGCGAGTCCTGATCGAGGCCATGGCGGCAGGCAAGCCCGTCGTTGCCACGGACGCCGGTGCAGCGCGGGAGATCATCGAGGGTGGAGTGCAGGGCCTCCTGGTTCCGCCAGGCGACGCCGAGGCCATGGCTCATGCCATCAGTCACCTTCTGACTGATCGTGACCTGGCGAGCTCAATGGGTCAAAAAGGCCAGAGTAGAGTGCGGGAGCGGTTTGGTACGCAGCAGTACAGCGATGGCGTGCAGAGTGTCTATCGCGAATTGCTGGGCTGAGAGGTAGCTTATGGATACGGTGCAAGCGGCAAAACCAGAGGCGGCAATGGTGCCAGTTCCTCCCCTCAAGCGGATAACAAAGCGGCAACTGTTTGGCCTGCTGCTGGCTGGTGTAGTGCTTGTTGGGATCGCGGTTCTGATGGGGAACTTGATCTGGTCGGACAGTTGGTCTACCGCAGTGACGATTGTTGGTCTGGGTGCGGTGATCTGCGTTATCCTCATGAGTCCGATCAACGGCCTGATGCTCTGGATCATTCTGGAGCCCTACGCGCGCTTCTGGTATCTCAATATCCCCATGCCATCCGGCATACCCGACCTGAGCCTGAGCCGGCTGTCGGTCGCCCTGCTATGCGTGGTGTGGCTGGCGCAGCTGGCCATCAGGAAGAGAAGCATACGCCGGTTCGGCCTCAGCGAGCTATGGATAGTGCTCTTCTCTATCCTGGTTCTGCCTTCGGTTGCGGCGAGCACCAAGAGCCTTGGCAGCGCCCTGCAGACCCTGTTTGACAAGTATCTCGCCCCGTACCTGGTCTTCATCCTGGCCAAGAATCTGTACGAAGAAAAGGAAGGGCTGGACAGGCTCATCGCTTTGTTTGGCGTGCTGGAAAGCTATCTCCTGTTCATTCTGTTCTATGAGCATCTCACGGGGCGGCCACTCTTTTACATTATCGGGCGGACACTAACCTACACCAAGAGCCTGCGCAAGATCGTCGGTCTCCTGGGCAATGCTACTTTCCTGGCTACCATCCTCGCCATGATTGCCCCCTTCGCCCTTCTCAAGTTCACGCGGGCCAAGGGCCCTTATGCGCGGGTTTTCTACTTCGCCATGTTCGGACTGGCAGTATTCGGCAACCTGGTTTGTTACAACCGTGGGGCCTGGGTGGCCATGGGCGTGAGCCTGCTGATCTCCATGCTCATGGAGGCGCGCTTCCGGCGGGTCCTGTTGCCTCTGCTGGTTGTCGTCGCCATTTTTGTCGGGGTGTACTGGGCTCAGGTCACCCAGAGCGCTGTGGTAACCGAGCGCTTGTCGAACACCAATTCCATTCGCTTTCGCCTCAACATGTGGACAGTCGGCTGGAATATGATCAAGGCTAACCCGCTCTTTGGAGTGGGCCTCGAGAGCTTTAGCAGTCACTATCTTCTGTATGGGGGCCGCTGGGAGCTGATGGCCTGGGATGAGCCTATGCCGCACAACACGTATGTGTTCACCGCGGCAACCATGGGACTGGCCGCTTTTCTACCCTACATGTTTGTTTTCCTCTCCTTTTTCGCGGAAACGGGGGTTATGATGCGCAGCCGCTGGCGGAAGCGTGGCGTTGACCACGCTCTGCTGGTGTGCGGTTGGGCCGCAGTCGCCGCCTACCTGGCCTGCGCAGCGTTTATTGACATCTACCCGAATGCGTTTACTTCGCTCACGCTCTTCTTTCTCATGGGCACCTTAATGGGCTATGTGAGCCAGTTCCGCGCTTCATGGCGGGCATCGGGGCGGCAGGAAGACCTGCCCGCATCTGCAACGGAGCACGGCGTCGAGTACCGGCCAATGCCACTACAGGCAGGACAGGTGTAGTGCCCATGCGTGTGGCCATGATCGGTCAATATCCGCTGGATGCCGGGCGCATCCTGGGCGGAGTGGAAGCCGTGATAGTGCCTCTGCTGCACGGCCTGGTATCCCTGTCCGACCTGGATATGCACGTCGTCACCTGCCAGGGTCCTGCCCAGGACCGGCTGAGCAGCACTCCGGAGGGTGTTCCCCTGTATGTGCGCAGGCGAAGGCACCTTGGCCGCGTCACTTTCTATGCCCTGGATGTCGCCAGCATCCATCGCGCACTGAGAGTGATTTCCCCGGATATCATACACGCGCATGGTGTGGGTATATACGCTATCTCGGCGCTGGGCTATCCGTGTGAGCATGTTGTCACCGCCCATGGGATCTTTTACCGTGAGGCACAGTTCGCTCAGGGTTTCCCCGGCCGCTTGAGAGGTTCATTCGACAGCTTTTACGAGAGGTATTCCGTAGGACGAATCCATAACCTGATTGCCATCAGCCCCTACGTGCAACAAGAGCTGTCCCAGATCGGTGGATTCCGCGGGAACCTTTACGCAATTGAGAATCCCGTGGACGACATCTTTTTTGCGGTTGATGGTGTCGAGGACGAGTCCACGATACTCTATGCTGGCCGGGTTCTTCCCCGCAAAGGGCTTTTGTATCTACTCCGGGCCTTGGCTCTGGTGCACAAGACAGTGCCGCACGTCCAGTTGCGAGTGGCGGGCGAAACTGACACGGACCCGGTGTACGTAGAAGCTTGCCGGCACTTTATTGCCGAGCACGGCCTGGAGAAAGCGGTGACGTTCCTGGGTGCACTGACCATGAAGGACATGGCTACGGAGTATGCCCGCTGCGCACTCCTCGCTCTGCCCTCCGGTCAGGAGACGGCCCCTGTGGTGGTCGCGGAAGCTATGGCGGCCGAGCGCCCCGTGGTGGCCACGCGGCGGTGTGGCATGCCTTATATGGTCGAGCACGAAGGCAGTGGCCTGTTGGTAGATTATGATGATGTTCAGGGGCTGGCTGATGCCCTGCTGCGTGTGCTGCGCGATGACCAGCTGCGCTCACGGATGGGACAGCGTGGACTTGAGCTAGCGCGTGCTCGTTTCCGGGCGGATGTTGTGGCCCAACAAACACGAGATGCGTACCTGGAGATTCTGAATGGCTCCTCGCCAGGGAGGCTGCGGCAGTGACATCATCTACGCGCCGTTCATTGCTGGACAAGCTATCCACTGCCCGCTGGGATGTGATTGTTCGCGGGGTCTGGGAGTATGATGTTCTGCGCCATTTTCACACCCTGCCTCCGCGACAGTTGCAGATCAATGTGACTTTTCGCTGCAATTCGCGCTGCACAATGTGCAACATCTGGCAGATGCAAGACCGGCCGGAGATGGACCTTGCCCGGTTCTCCCAGGTGCTGCAAGATCCACTTTTTGATGGCATTGAGCGCCTGACTCTGGCGGGAGGCGAGCCCAGTTTGCGCGCCGACCTCATCCCGTTGACCGGGCTGTTCATCAACCGGATGTCCCATCTCAAGTCGCTGACGCTGGTCACCAATGGCCTGGCCGTCGAGCGCATCCTGGCTGACAGCCGCGCCATGTTGCGGCTCTGTACCGAGCATGGAATCAATCTGAACATCTCGGTCTCTTTGGACGGCGTGGGTCAGGTGCATGATGAGATGCGCGGTATTCCCGGTGCGTTCTCCCGGGTGGAAAAGTGCTTGCAGGGCCTGAAGGAGTTGCAGGCCGAATCCGTCCGTGACGGGGTCGACCCGGCATCTTTCTGGTTTGGAGTGGGCAGCGTCATCGCGCGCAAGAACCTGTACCACGTGAAGGAATTGCAGGCATGGTGTAACGAACGAGGTATCGAGATTGGTTTCCAGCTGGTCGGTTTTCACGAGACCTATGTGGCCAACGTCGAACAACGCGGCGAGCTGGATTTCAGTCAGGCTGACCGCGAGTACCTGTTCCAGTTGCTACGGGAGCTGGCTGGCGATCGTTCCCTCTCAAACTTTATGGCCTACTACTGGGACGATATGCTGAAAATGTACCGCGACGGACGGCCCCGGCAGACGCCATGTCCGTTTGCTGTGGACTCGTTTGTGCTCGATGCTTACGGCGACATCTACTATTGCCTGTCGGAGCGCAAGATTGGCAATTGCCTTTCCGCCGGGCCTCAGCAGGGCGGCGGGACAGAGCGTCAGCGTGCCGGGCCGTGCAGTGCCATCTATTACGACCCCCAAAACCTGGCCTTCCGCGAACAGATGACCCGTTCGAGCTGTCTGCAATGCAACAGTGCCTGCTTCGTGAACGTAGGGATCAAGAAGGACCTGAAGAAGTACCTCGGGTTTCTGTTGTCTCCCGCCGAGTCCGGGACGCGGAGCGAATCGTGATGAGCTCGAGGCCGCTCCGGGTGGCGCTGGTCGCCCTGTACCCCGCTCCGGGTGCAAAAGCACCGGGTGGGGTGCGCACCGTGGTGCAAGGCATCGTGCGTGGGCTACAGGCTTACGATGACCTGCAGATCCATGTCATCCACTGCCATGCGGATATCCCGGCGAATGTCGAACTCGCCTCTGGCCGCACGCAGTTCCATTACATCGCGATGCCCAAAAGGCGGCTTGTGCCGAACACCCTGGCGTCCATCCCCCGCGTGGCACAATTGCTGCGCCAGCTGCAACCGGATGTCGTCAACACGCATGCCGCGCACTATACGGTGGCTGCGCTTCGCGCCGGCTTTCCCACGGTGTTCACCATCCATGGCGTCATGCATCGCGAGGCAGAGGTCTACACCAGTACCCTCTTTGACCGGACGCGGTTGCTGCTGGAGAAATGGCTCGACGCTTATGCCGTGCGCCATGTGTGCGACATCGTAGCCATCAGCCCGTATGTGCTCGAAGAGTATCGCGGTCGCAGCGGCGCGCGTTTTCATCGCATAGACAACCCCCTGGCATCCGAGTTCTTCGCTGTTTCCGACCTCGAGCCCGAAAACGAGTATCGCCTCCTCTACGCGGGCACGGTTGACGAGCGCAAGAACGTGCTTGACCTGCTGCGTGCCCTGGTCATCGTGCGCCAGCACGTACCCACCGTCCAGTTGCGTGTGGCCGGCAGGACCACCAGCCCGCCCTACGAAGAGAAGGTACGCCGGTTTGTGGCCGAGCAAGGCCTGGCGCCCAACGTCGCATTCCTTGGTCTGCTGGACAAGGAGCAGTTATTGCAGGAGTATGCGCGCTGCTCTGCGGTCGTCCTGGCGTCGCGCCAGGAAACCATGCCGATGGCGGTGATAGAAGCTATGGCCGCCGGCAAGCCGGTAGTGGCTACAAGGGTTGGCGGTGTGCCGGAGCTCGTGGAGGATGGTAACAGTGGCTACACCGTCAAACCGGGCGATGTGGAGGGGTTGGCCCGCCGTATCCTTGAACTGCTGGACAGTGTGGCTTTGCGCCGGCGCATGGGAGAGCGCGCACGCCAGCTGGCAGGGCGCTTCCAGCTGGAAAAGGTCGCCGCTCAATACCGCCAGCTGTACTACCAGGTGGCCGGCAGAGCGCTTCCTGCATCCCCGGCGCCACGGAGTGCGGATTCGTGAGGATAGCGGTCTTTTCCGAGCGCCTGCGCGCTCCCTATGACGAGGGCATCAAGAAACTGACCGTGCACCTGAGTCACGCGCTGTCGGCTGAAAATGAGCTGTTGGTGCTCACCAGCGATGGCCGTGACGATCCCCGGTATGGCGTACACAACATAGACGTGAACCGGGCTCTGCTCAGCGCCAGGCTACGGACGGCAATCCGGCGCTTCCGGCCGCAGGCGATCATTTATGTGCCGACTGCCTGCGCTACCGTGTTCAGTTTTCTCCGCACCCGGGTGCTTCGCTCCTATGGCCGGCACGCATGCACGGCCATGATCACTTTGCAGCCGCGACCCTACACACCTGCGGGCAGATTCTTCATCCGTCGATTGGCCTCGTCTCCCGACTGGGTGCTGGCCCAATCTGCCCGCACGAGCCATGTGCTGCACAACCTGGGGTGCCGCACGGCGCTCCTCCCGCCGGCTGTAGATCTGGAGCGTTTTCGCCCGGCCTCGCCCCTGGAGAAAGCAGAGCTGCGTGCCAAATACGGAATCCCGGCTTCCGCCCGAGTGGTGACCCAGGTCGGCCATCTGAGAAGCAAGCGCAACCTCGAGCACTTCTTGGCATTCCAGGCTGCACGGGACTATCATACCGTAGTGGTAGCCAGCACCAGCACGCCGCAGGACGCAGGCATCAAGCAGACTCTGACATCTGCCGGGACCGTGGTTATGGACACGTACCTGCCGGACATTGAGGATATCTACCGGCTGTCCGATTTGTATCTATTCCTCGCTGAGAGTGGGACCGCGGCAATCGAGGTGCCGCTGTCCGTGCTCGAGGCAATGGCCTGCAACCTCCCGGTAGTCTGCACTCCTTTTGGTGGCCTGCGGGACTTTTATGCCGGCGGTCAGGGACTGTTCTACTGGGATGGCCAGACGCAGCTTGGCGACCTGGTGGCCATGGCCCTGTCCACGGAGTCATTGACAAGGACGCTGGTCGCGCCCCATACCTGGGCCGCTGCGGCGCAATCTTGCGTGCGCCTGCTGCAAGCGGGCCAGGCCGGGCGCTTTTCCGACACAGGTGAGGCGGAGCACCGGCGCACAGGAAAGGGGAGCACGTGAGTCATCTCCTTCGGCGAGACTATGGCCATCGCCTTCCACTGGACTATGGCGACTTCCGCTGGCGCGATGATCGCCAGTCTGCTATCGCCTTCGGCCGGGATCTCGAGTTCTCACCGGAGGAGCTTTGCGCGGCGTACCTGGCTGACCCCTGGCGTTGCCCACCCGTGGAACTACCATGGACTCAGTGCGACACGCAGCGTCTGCTACAGGTTCTGCGCAAGAACAAAGTCCCTCTGTTGTCGTTGGCTGGACCGGCGCTCGCGTTCGGTGAGACGATCGCCATTGACTTTGGCGACGCGCTCGCCGGTGACTCCAGGCTGCAGAGCGCGGTTCTATTCCAGACTGCGCGGCAGGCCGAGGCCGAGACCCTGGCCGGATTGCGCGCCGAGTACAAGCTGGTGCACGATGCGCTGTCCGCCCACGGCATCACGGGCCTCTTGATCAAGTCTGTGGGCCTGAAACCATCTTTGCCCTTCAAGAGCGACAACCTGGACGTTCTCTACAGGCTGGAAGATGTCGAGCAGGTCCGAAGCACACTCTGCCGGATGGGCTACGTCGAGCTCAGGAATGTCGAAGAGCCGCACAAGTACCTGTTTCGCAAGTTCCACGCCGGGCGCTCCGTTTCAGCCATTCATTTGCACGCGCATGTCGGCTGGATGACATCGTTCCTGGATGAGGAGAAGCTCTGGCAGCGCTGCCGGCCTGCGGAGGATGAGGCATGGCTTACCATTCCCGCCCCGGAAGATGCGCTGTTGACCCAGCTGGCGCATTGGTTCTACGAAGACAAGCGTTTGGTCCTGCAGGATGTGGTGAAATGCGCCCACTGCCTGCGGCAGGGACTCGATTGGGATGAGATCTACCGCGTTGCCACGTGGCGTGGATGGCGCGATGGCCTTAACGTAGCACTCTTGCTGTGTAGCTATCAGGAAAGCGTGCTGTATGGCCAGACACTCGTGCCGCCATCCATCCTGGAAGGGGCGTGGCGTGATATTCCTGCCTGGACCCGGAAGTACCTGGAGCATTCCACGGGAGCCCATCCCGCGGCGGCCGTACCCACGCCGGATAACCAGCCCCTTGAAGAGCGGCGGGTGGAAAACCGGGCCGGCGCAACAGGGCGCCAGGCTTCTATTGCCCTGCGCATTCCCTTCTGGTTCAGCAAGGTGTTTTCCTATGCCAAGCTGTGGCGTGACCCGAGCCGCAGCGCGGCCCGCCGGGCCAAAGACCTGATAGTGCACACGGGCTATGGCATCAAGCTGCGTCTGCATATTCACAGCCAGCCGGCCATGCTGGTCACTTTCAGCGGCGTAGATGGCTGTGGCAAGACAACCCAGGCCCGGGCATTGCAGTCTGCCTTTGAGACCTGTCTTTTGCGGGCTGACTACACATGGAGCCGGGGCGGTTCAGCCGCTTGGATCGCCTTCCTCAACCGCTGGATCAAGCGCCTGGCCGGCGTTCCCCGGACCCAATCGGAGCAAGGCAGCGAGACCTCCGTGGAGGCCAGGGTACAGGCGAGAAAAGAAGAGATGCGTTCGCCCTGGAAACGCTGGGCATGGTCATGGCTAACCGTCGGTGAGCTGCTGGCTCGCTACACCTGGAGGGTGACCCTGCCCCTGTTGCGGGGGCGCGTGGTCATCTGTGACCGCTATGTGGATGACGCTCTGTCCGATTGGTCGGCCTATTTCGGCGAGGAGTCTGTAGATAAGCGCCTGGCGGCCAGGGTGCTGCGTGCACTGACCCCGCGCCCTCACCGCGCCTATTGGCTGGATGTGCCCGCCGAGGTCGCGCGGTCGCGCTCGCCGGATGGTTTGCCGGCCAGTCTCCTGGATGCCCAATGCGCCAGATATGGCCGCTGTGCTGATCCCGCTTCCTCCACACGGACCCTGCAGCGACTGGACGGTACTCAGGGGTGGGAAGAGATCAGTGACCAGGTAGTCTATGACGTCCTGGGCGCCTATTTCGCCGGCTACTGGACGTTGGTCAACAGTTTGTTCTGGAAGAATCCGGGACAGTGGAGATAACAATGGGGAACTTGCAGCAGATTGACGCCTCCAGAGCCACGGTCGCAGATAACGTGAGCATTGGAGTGAATAGCATTATCCGCGGCGAACAGGTGATCCTGCACCCCGGCGTGCGTATTGGTGACCGGGTCGAGATTGTTTGTGACAGACTGGAAATCGGCCCCGGCTGCACCATAGGCGCTGACAGCGTCCTGCTCTGTCCGGAGATCTGTCTGGGCGAAAGGTGTTCCCTCGGACGCGCTCTCGAGGTTGAGCTGAATCAGTACTTGCGGATCGGCTCATTCGGCTACATTGGGGCGCGTACTGGCTTGGCCGGGCAAGGGATCTCGGCGCAAGAGGGTCTCTTCTTGGACCATGACAATATCGTCGGCGGGGGCGGCGCCAAAGGCCCGCGTGCTTTTCTAACCCTGGGCAAAGGAAACGTTGTGCATGCTGATACGCTGATCAATATCTCCGAGCCCGTCAGCATGGGCGACTACTCCGGTATCAGTGCTCATGTGTCGGTGCTGACGCATTTTTCCCACCAGCCTGTTCTGCAGGGATACGCGGCCCGCTTTGCGCCCATCTCGATCGAAGATCATGTGGCGATTTACATCCATGCTGTCCTTCTTCCCGGGATCACCGTTGGCGCATGGTCCACGATTGGCGCCGGCGCAGTTGTGGCCAAGGACGTGCCGCCTCACTGCTTGGCCGTTGGCAACCCCGCCCAGGTCGTGAGAGGACCCGCGGGCTACCCGAAACCGCTGAGCCCCCCGCAGCAGGATGCCCTGGTGCGGACCATCCTGGCTGACTACCTGACCAATCTGGAGCCCAAGGGAGTCAAGGTACTCGACGACTCGATCGCCTCACACGGGCAGGCGACCGTGGAGTTTGAAGGCAAGCAGGAGGTTATCCGCTATATTCCGCTCGTGGCTGAGCAGGCCGGAGCACTGGACTATGAGCGCTCTTCTGTGCAACGACGGCCCGACATTACTCTGTCCGTCTCTCCTGTGCCCCCATGAGCCCGGCGTCGATGCCATTATGACCTGAGTCAAGAGACGGTAACCGGGGAGGCGAGCAGCATCGCTGAGGATCTGCGTGACCATCTGCGCCGGCGGGGCATTCGTATCTACACCGACCGGCCGTTCCAGGCTCTTCCCCTGGGTAATCTGCAGCGGCTCCAGAAGAGGAGGGGACATTGAACCCCGATTTTAGCCACAGAGCCTATTGCGACCTGCTGGAGTATATCAAGGACCTCGGTAGCCGCATCGTCCCTTTTCGCGCCATTCCCGAGTCCGGCCGCTATGTCATCTTGCGGCACGACATCGACTTTTCGGTGACCAGGGCCGAGGAAATCGCCATGCTTGATTACGAGGCCGGAGTACAGTCGACCTTCTTTGTGTTGCTGACGACACCCTATTATAACCCTCTGGATGAAGAGAACCT
>JAEAMF010002202.1_pt1 | contig 11562 bp, 8 predicted proteins | sample 8958721 | NCBI WGS metagenome assembly JAEAMF01 (sample SAMN16933255, study PRJNA681124) | bioreactor sludge metagenome | isolation source: anaerobic bioreactor treating anionic surfactant - SDBS | place: India: Bengaluru | collected 2019-02-28
CAGAGCATGGGCTCAAACTGGACAAGAATCTCAAACGTACCGGTTCTGGCCGGACCTCAAACAGGTCAGGACGATCCCAAAGCCAAGGAGCAATTCGCAAAGAAAATGGAGGAACGGAATCAGTTGCTGGCACAGCAGCGTCGTGCTGCCATGCGCGTTTACGGTATTGCCGCGGCGGTTGTCGTCATGCTGGTTGCCGGCGTTGTCTTGTTCATAAAGAGCAAGCCCATGCGCGAGTGGGGAATATCGGGATCGAACCCGATCGGAACTCTTGCAAAACTGGAAAAAAGGCTGTTAACGGCATACCAGATGGAGAAAGAACAGATCCAGGAATGTGCCGATATCCGGAAAACAGCCGCCGGGAAGTTCCGGTACAGCAATCCGAAATGCGCGAGAGGCGAACATGTATCCGCACGAGGCATAATTACCATTTTTGCCGATGATGAAGGACGCATACTGGCCATGCTGGCAACTTTTCCCTCCCCGGGACAGCACGGTTATACGCTGACGGACCGGTCGCTCACCAGCATATTGATGACGGAGTTGTGGGAGGCACACGGAGGACACCCTGAAGAAAAGGGGTTTAAGGATCGTGCAAGTGTAGTGGCAAGCCTCGGCGACTCGTGCGGACTTGTTGCCATACCGGAAGACGGAGTCTGTGCTGTTATTGACAAGCCACACATGAGGTGTATCTGGACCGAGTTTTCGCCTAATACAATCAATACGATGGTGTATTTTGAGGCAAAGTAGCCGGTATACAATGGCAGACTATTGGTTTCAGATTTCCGCCAGGGTTTTTAGCAGGTACTGCCGACTGGCCTCAATGAGCCGCTGTCCTTCATCGGCCTCGAATTCTCCCTCTGTTTCCAGCGAGAGAACACCGGAGTAACCGTTTTCTTTCAGGACCTTGAGACAGTCTTTCACGTTTACTTTACCTTCACCCAGGACAACACATTTTGTTCCAATGACGTCTTTCACATGTACGTGAACAACCCTGTTTATAACCGCTTTCAGAGTGGCCACTTCATTCTGTCTCTGCCCGAATGGCGTCCATGAATAACCGCCAGCCGTGCTTTCCACGTAGGTGGCGCGATGTACATTGGCGGTGTCGTAGTTGATTCCCAGCCATTTTGACCTGGACAGGGCCATGATCTTGTTCAGTCCATCGGCCGTGAGCGAGAAGGTCCCGTGCGGCTCGATACAAAGGTACACCTTGCATTTCTCGGCCACTTCCAGAATTTCTCCAAGCCGGTCCCGCAGTATTTTCAGTGCATCTTCTTCGGACATCTTATCGGGTTTCCTGCCGTCGCCAGCCTGGACAACGGGAATACCCGCTTCCCCGGCCCACTTGATTGTCTGTGTAATGCCCTCCACACTTTTTGGGTTGGGGATGATTGCGCCATGGAGAGACCAGAGGCCGGAAACACCCTTGAATCCTGCTTTTTGAATTGTCTGGCGGAACTTCTGCGGGTCATCTTTCCAGACGTCGACATGAGGACACCAGGGGCCGGTCGCCTGTGGCTCAATATATTCAAAACCTGCCCGGCGAATCCGTTCCACCGCCTCATCAAAAGGCCTTTTGCGAAAACATACCGTGCCACACCCGATCCTCATTGGGCTTTTTTCTGTAGCCATACCATTGCCTGGCATGCCGCCTGCCGCCGCAAAGCCGATGGTCCCTATGACACCGGCCAGAACCTGACGCCGTGTGAATTGACTGTTTTCGTAACTATTCATGATATTTCTCCTCTTGTTTTAACCCGGCAGATTTTCCGCCCTTGCGGTACTGTTACTCCGTATTTTTGCTTTTGTTTTCAACTCTAAATCCAAGTTCAGCGCTAATCGCATTTGCTGCGGCTATAACTCTTGCCCCGAGCTTCCTGATTGCCTTGTCCGGTATTCGTACAACAGGCGCCGAGATTCCTACCGAGCCGACAACCTGGCCATTTGCGTCACGTATCGGGGCCCCAATGCATCGTACGCCCTCGTGTTCTTCCTCGTCATCAACTGCAAATCCGCGCCTGCGCGTGATCTGGCATTCTTCGGCCAGCCTGGACAGGGTAGTAATCGTCTTCCTGGTAAACTTCGTCAGGCTCTCACTGTCGAACAGCCGGTCCAGGCGCTCATGGTCGAAATCTGCGATAAGCGCCTTGCCCACGCTTGTGCAGTGGAGCGGTACGCCGGTACCTGAACCGCTGCCTGCCACGCCGAGTGCCTTGGCCGTGAGCTGACGGTCGATCAACATGGCCTGACGGCCTTCACGGATTGCGAGATGTGTTGTCTCGCCAGTGTCTGCGGCCAATGCATTAACGTGTTCCCGCGCCACCTGGAGCAGGACATTATCGAAGCGGAAGAGATCTGCCAGCCTCCAGATGGCTGAACCGAGGGTGTAATGCTTGCTGTCCGGAAGCTGTACAAGAAAACCCCGCTGTTTGAGGGTATTTGCGAGGCGGAAAACGCTGCTCCTATCGATTTTCAGCGCTTGAGTCAGCTGGGAAAGCGGAACCGGCTGACGTGTATTTGCGACAGTTTCAAGAAGAATTAACCCCCGGTCCAGGCTCTGTATCGGCTTTGTCGGCTTCATTCTCATTGTTGTATAATATGCAATAGTATTGTGTATTATGAATACTAGGGGATTTCGCTCGCGGCGTCAACAGGGTTTATGATATTTTCTGTGGTATTATTAAGTACGGCAGGTTGTAAAAGCGATTCAAATGAACCGGAACCATATTATTATCGGCGGTTTTGCGTTGCTGAAGATACTGATTCATATCCCCTTCCTGTCGCGTTATGGTTATCATCACGACGAGCTTTATTTTCTCGATTGCGGACAACACCTTGCGTTCGGATATATCGATCATGCCCCGATGATTCCATGGATTGCACGCCTCTCCGATCTTGTCTTTGGCGAGACGCTGTTTGGCCTCAGGTTGTTTCCACTTCTTGCAGGCGCTATCAGCGTGTTTGTGACGGGTCTTCTGACACAGTATCTTGGAGGCAGGCGGTTTGCAATTGCACTCGCATGCCTGGGTGTCATCATTGCGCCGGTTTATCTCCGCACGGCCCAGATGCTTGCAATACCTTCTTTTGAACCGATGTTCTGGGTGCTTGGAGCATACGTTATTGCAAGGATTGTCCGTGAAAATGATCAGAAACTCTGGATTCTTCTGGGTGTCATTATCGGCCTGGGCATGATGACAAAACATTCCACGGCTTTTTTTGTCATGGGTTTGCTGGTGGGTGTCGTTTTGACCCCGCTTCGCAGTTCTCTGAAATCAGTGTGGTTATATGCTGGCGGAGGCATTGCCTTTCTTCTTTTTCTTCCCAATATTATCTGGCAAATAGCGAATGACTGGCCGACACTGGAATTTCTCAAGAATCTTAATGAGCGGACAATGAAAGGTGTCAGCCTGCTACAGTTTCTTGGCGGACAGATCCTGTATTTACATCCTCTGACTGCGATCGTCTGGATCGCTGGTCTCGTCTTTTTCTTTTCCGGGGCCGGAAAACAGTTTCGTATATTTGGATGGATATATGTTACGGTATTTCTTTTCCTCGTTATGTCGAAAAGCAAGATCTATTATCTTGCGCCGGCTTATCCATTACTCTTCAGCGGTGGTGGCGTAGCGCTTGAGCAGTTTGTTGAAAGGTCAGGAAAGCAACTCTTAAAACCTGTGCTTGCATTACTCCTGGCGATTGGCGGATTATGCTTTGCCCCTCTCTCAATTCCCATGTTTTCGATAGATCAGACCGAGTGGTACATCAAAACCATTACGGCCGGGGCATTTAATAATGTGTATGAGTTAACAGGTGATCTGCGAGGCCAGTTTGCCTGGAAGAAGCGCGTGGAGATTGTTGCGCAAGTGTGGAATACCCTTTCAGCAGAAGAACAGAAACAAACAATCATTTATGCAAATTGGTACGGTACTGCCGGTGCGGTGAACTATTTTGGCCGCGCATATCATCTTCCGCGGGCAGTTTCAGGACATATGACATACTATTTCTGGGGGCCTCCCAAACAACCAATCAGGACGGTAATTGTTATTGATAAACCCGATAAATATTATGAATTCTTCAAGGAGGTCCATATCGCTGCCCAGCAACAATTGGAACATGTAAATCCATGGGAAAGAACATTTACCGTGCTTCTTTGTCGTGAGCCAAGGATGAAAATTCAAGAAATCTGGCCGCGATTGAAATCCTATTCCTTTTAATCTGTCTGCAGAAAGTCACGCCCAACTTGGTTTTATAGGCTGATACTAAAGCATGTAAAATTGGAATTCGCTATAACGGTTGGGTTTTGTGCCTGTTACGATAGCTGCTCATGGTCATACCGAACTGCTGCCTGAAAACTGTACAGAGATGGTGTGGCTGCGAAAAGCCGCAGCGCCGTGAAATCTCCCTGAACGGGAGATCGGTCTCCTTGAGCATTGAACAGATGGTGGCCATGCGTGCGCGCTGGATCGCTTCAAGGATGGAATGACCGAGTGTTTTCTGGAAGCGCATCTCGGCCCAGCGGCGCGTCACACCCAGATGTTCGGCCACGTCTGATACACGGATGGTCAGGCCGGCGTTGATGCGGATGAATTCGAGGGCACGGATCACCAGCCTGTCGTTGACCTGCACGACTTCCGTCGAAGCGCGCGAGACAATACCGGTTGGCCCGTAGCGTACGATCTTCTGCCCTTTTACAGTCCTGTGCATCAGCTGGTCGAGCAGTTGTGCGGCCTCGTAACCCGCTTTTTCATCGTCTACGGTGATACTGGACAGCGGAGGGATGCAGGTTTCGCAGATCAGGATGTCATTATTAACACCGAGGATGGCGGCTTCATAGGGAACCGGAATGCCTGCAACCAGGCAGGCATCAAGAACCTGGCGCGCGCGGTTGTCGTTGGCGGCGAAGATAGCCGCGGGTTTTGGCAGTTTCCTGAGCCAGGCGCAGAGGCGCGTACGCTCACTGCTCCATGCCGGATTTTCAACAGGAGAAATGGAATACACGTGGCAGGCTTTCCCTGCAACGGCTAACCGTTTTTCATAAGCCTCCTGGCGCCATCTTGACCAGTTGACTCCCGAAATCTCTCCGACAAAGGCGTAATTGCAGAAATCATTGGCCAGGAAATGTTCGGCTGCAAGTCTCCCGATTGCATGGGAATCACACTGGATGCGACAGTATGTTGATAGCGGACAGGAACGCTGAAGATAGGTGTCGGATGGATTGATAATGACCGCAGGAAGGCGGGTGTCCAAAATGTCACGTGCGACTCTGCCGTTGGGAAGGCGTGCTATGATGCCGTTCCCCTTCCAGGTCCTGGTGTCGGGTACTTTCTGGTCATTTGATCCGCCGGCGGCGATATGAATGCTCCATGGACCGTAAACACGCACATAGGCGAGGATACCCTGCAGCATGGCCCTTGAAACTCCGTGTGAGGATTCGAGAAGGATTGCAACCTGAGGCATGCGTTTCCGGGCGGTGCGCTTCATGATTGGCGGATGATAAGTATACAGGCAGCATCCTTCAAGGTGAAAAGGCAGACCGCCCTGGCAGAATGCACAGGTCTTTACGGCTTAATCTATAGGCTTTCATTTTTCTGCCTGGCAGTTTAAGAATACAGGCTGTTCGTCGATATCATAGGAGGTTTATATGAATCGCATCTTTCTGTCTCTGGTCCTTGTGTTTGCGTCAGGATCTTTCCTGTCCGCTGCAAATCCGCCGGCGCCGTACGGACACCTTCCCAGCGACCGCCAGCTCAAATGGCATGAGTTGGAAATGTACGCGTTCATCCATTTCACGGTTAATACGTTTACCGACAAGGAATGGGGCTATGGCGACGAGTCTCCGAGTATTTTCAATCCTTCTGAATTTGACGCCGAGAAAATTGTAAGGGTTCTGAAGGACGGAGGGATGCGGGGAGTTGTTCTCACGTGCAAGCATCACGACGGCTTCTGCCTTTGGCCGAGCAAATACACCGAGCATTCGGTCAAGAACAGTCCATGGAAAAACGGCAAGGGGGACATGGTGAGGGAATTCTCGGATGCCTGCAGGAAGCATGGCCTGAAGTTCGGAACGTATCTTTCTCCATGGGACCGCAACCACAAGAACTATGCCACGCCGGAATATATCACCTATTACCGTAACCAGCTTCGCGAACTGCTGACAAATTACGGTCCCATTTTCGAGATGTGGTTTGACGGCGCCAACGGCGGCGACGGCTATTACGGCGGCGCGAGGGAAAAGAGAAAGATAGACAACCGCACGTACTACGACTGGAATAACACGTGGTCAATTGTCAGGGAACTCCAGCCTGACGCCTGCATGTTCAGCGACGGCGGGCCGGATGTCCGCTGGGTAGGCAATGAGTCCGGTTTTGCCGGCGAAACATGCTGGGCGACATTCAACGCGACAGATGCAAGGCCTGGTTTTGCGGACCGGAAGTCGCTGAACGGCGGTGACAGGCCTGGAACAGTCTGGATGCCGGCAGAGGTCGACGTGTCGATAAGGCCCGGCTGGTTCTATCACGCCAAGGAGGATGAGAAGGTCAAGCCGGTTGAACGTCTGCTTAAGATTTATTACGAATCGGTCGGGCGCGGCGCCAATCTTATCCTTAACGTTCCGCCGGACCGCCGAGGACTTATCCACGAGATTGATGCAAAGAATCTGCGCGATTGGAAGAAAGTCCTGGATGAAACTTTTGAGAAAGATCTTTCCGCCGGTGCGAAAATTACCGCTAGCAATATCCGCGGCAATGATAAGCAGTTCGCGCCTGCCAATGTTCTTGACGGCAAACGGGCCAGTTACTGGGCTACCGACGATGACGTGAAAACTCCGGAACTGGTCCTTGACATGGGCAGCCCCGTCACATTCAACGTTGTTCAGATCCGCGAACATCTGCCGCTCGGCCAGCGCGTGGAAAGCGTTGCGGTGGATTCCTGGAACAATGACAGGTGGGAAGAATTTGCCACGGCCACGAGCATCGGGAACTGCCGGCTCATCCGCTCGAAGGACATTACCACGACAAAGGTCAGGCTTCGTGTCACCGCGGCGGCGTGTCCTGCAATATCGGAGATTGGTCTTTTCAAGAGCCCGGTGCCTGTGGAACAACCTGTTAAGAAATAAACCTGTTTGGGCTTTTACTCCCAAATCGGGCATTATAAATCTCAGGTTTCCCTGTAGATGTCACCATTCCGGTATGCTGCCCAGGCTGTTTCAAACCAGGAGTCGCTTTCCGGCAGCGGCCGACGCGGTATCCACCCTGACTGGACCTCGCCTTCCGTTGATGCGACTGTTACCAGGACATTGTCACGGAACGAAGGATCTTCCGGGGCGAAACTCCATTGTTTCGCGTCAAGCCGGTCATGTGCTCTTGTTCCTTTCGGATCCAGCACTATGCACGATCCTCTGCTGCCAACACCGCTTTTAACAGCGAAGTTTATTGCCTCAAGGTAGACTGCATGGGCGAAGCACAGCTGGCGGTTGTGCATTGATTCGCGGATTTCTTCGGCTGATCCGCCGCAGCCCGCATTCTTAAGGCGTTTCCATTGTGTCCATGCATCAGACACGGCCTTGTCGAGGCCAGTTGCGGACCTGATGTGGGCTCCGGCGCGGCTCATTCGTTCCTGCAGTTCATTGCGTTCCTGCCGCCAGTCGGTGTCCGATTTCCTGTCGAGGAGCCGGCAGATTTCCGCGCCTGCAGTTACGGCTGAAGACTGGAATGCGGCAGTCGTTGTCGTCCACCCGCTGTAGCAGGCGGCAATGTAATCGGCGGCACGGAATCCGGCAATCTGGCCGGAATTAAGAGCTGACCCGCCGGGCCGGTAAACACCGTGCGACCCGTTCACTTCACCGACCGGGAAGAGGTGCCTGATGTTGGTGGATTCCCACCACAGGTTGCCGGCGAGGCCGCCGTTGTTATGCTGTGCACACACGGCTATTTCGAGCGGTTCTCTTGTTATGTCGATGCCGTGATCCTTGTAAAGATCGATGGCGCCCGGGTTCATTTTCTGCAGGCGTGCAAGAGGTGTTGCCAGAAGAGCCCTGGAGTTTGACAGGTAGGTCCTGGCCTCATCGCTCAGGTCCTTGAAATCAAAACCCGCCGGGTTCTGCCGGAAATCGAGGAATACCCTGCGGTTCTTGATAACAGTTTCAATGTAGACCAGGATGTCGACAATTGATGAACCGCCGGTGATTTTGCGGGAATCAAAAGGCCACTGATAGCCTTTGAGAAACACCATCGAGTTCATGACGCCGGGTGAATCAAAATATTCGGGCATGAATTCCCTTTCATCACTCTTACCGTCAGCAGAAGTGCTGATGAACTTGGGAACAACCTGCATGTATGTGCCCGAAACATTCCAGCGGAATTTGATCGAGGCCAGTCCGTACTGCGATTCGGGCAGACTCTGCGCCATTGCGCCGGCCATCAGTGCCACACCGATGGAACCGGTATGGACGGGAGGGTATACGCTGGTTCTGTAAAGCCCACCCGGTCCGCCGGCCGCGAAAATTATATTTTCCGAAGCATAAAATTCCAATGCGCCTTTACCATCCAGGGCCGCAGCGCCGACAACTCTCTTCCGGCCGTTTTCCTCCGCTGTCAGCAGTGAGACAACGATCCGCTGTTCACGCACGGGAATTTCGCAGCGGCGGATCTCGCGGATCAGGGCGCGGCACATTTCGCGCGATGTATATGGACCTATCGAGGTTGCCCTCTGGCGCGGGTCGTGATCGGTCTTGTAGCCCACGAACTGGCCGTACCTGTCCTGCGGGAACGGGACGCCCAGGTTTACGAGGTGCAGGAATGCCCGTGCGGACAGGCTGGCCTCGATGAGGGCAAGGTCGCCGTGCATGCTGCCTCCCGCCATGTATGTTTCCGCCATCACTTTAGGCGCATCTGCATCAACTCCGCACATGGCGAGTTTATAGTAAGTCTGCTTATCGCTGCCGGTGTTGATGGATGTGCCCATTTCAAGGCCTTCGGTGATTATCAGCAGGTCCTGCACGCCTTTCCTGTGGCACTGCAGCGCCGCGTTCAATCCCGCGGCGCCGCTGCCTATGACGAGAGTATGAACGCGGCAGACAGGAATTTCTTTGCCTTCAAGCTTCAGTTTTTCTTCTTTCATGGGTGCCTCATTTTACAGTCGCTGTACAAGCTGGCCGCCGTCCACCATTACGACCTGTCCGGTGGAGTAGGCGATGTCGCCCCTTACCATCATTGCCGCCGCACGACCGATGTCTGAAGGAAGGCCCCACCGCGCCTGGAGCAGCAGCCCCTCCGATATCAGCTTGTCGTATTTCTCCGTAACTGCTGCAGTCATGTCTGTCTTGATTATGCCGGGCCGGATTTCATAGACCGGAATGTTGAATTCGCCAAGGCGAACAGCCCAGAGTTTCGTGGCCATGCTCACGCCCGCCTTTGAGATACAGTATTCGCCGCGGCTGACCGATGCGACCGATGCGGATATGGAGGAAATGTTTATTATGCAGCCCCTGAAGGCAGGATCCGCTTTTTTCTGTTCGATCATCCAGTTTGCCGCCGCCTGCGTCAGGAAATAAGGGCCCTGCAGGTTGATCCTGATGAGACGCTCGAAGCTTTCCTCCGTTGCATCGAGAATATCGGCACGCACCTTGGGCGCAACGCCCGCGTTGTTAACCAGCACGTTGAGCCGCCCGAATTTCTCTTTTATTTCATCCAGCATGCGCCTGCGTGCCTGGGCATCAGTGACGTCGGCCCGGCAGTACAGCACTTCTGCGCCGAGATTGCGCAGGCTGTTCATTGCCTCGGCCACCACCGATTCCTCGTGGATATCGCAGACCACGATATCGCTGCCGTCCCTTGCCAGGCATTCCGCGATCCCATAGCCGATACCACGTCCGGCGCCGGTGATGAGGGAAATAAGTCTCGGGTCTCGAGTCGAAAGTCCGGAGTCAATTTGCTTACCCTGTTGAGATCTCATTTGAAATTGCTTCCTCCCTTTTTTGACTGTTGCAGATAGCGCATGAAGCCTCCTATCATATAGGCAGTTTCTTTGGTTTCAGCATATAGTTTTTGAAAAAGCTTTTCTTCGAGAATCTGATTATCGAGAGCAACATAAAGCTGAGGCTGTATTTCCGCAGCCGAGCCTTTAGCAATAGATAGGAATTGAATAAATTCCCTGTCTCCAGAACGTTCAAAGCCTTCGGCGATATTTGACATAATGGACACAGCAGCGCGTCGCATTTGTTCGCGAAGTGGAAAATCTGATCGGAATGCGGGTGATGATGTTGTTTTATAAACTTGCTGTGTCAGATGTCTTGCCTTCTGCCATGCTTTGATATCTTCAAATGCATTGATGGTTGACATAGTGTCTCCTTGCTTATGACTCGAGGCTTCGGACTCGAGACACTAGACTCTTTACACTCTATTTCTTTAATTCAGGCACTTTCACCCACTTCCGGCTGGACCATGATTCGAGGCCTTTTTCCGCCAGCTGTACGCCTTTTGCACCCTCGAGCAACGACCACCTGAACGGTTCATCTTTCACCACGTGGCGGAGGAAAAGTTCCCACTGGACCTTGAATGCATTGTCGTACTCGCGCTGTTCGGGGAGCTTCTGCCAGGTATCGATGAAATTTATCGGCTGCGGCACATCCGGGTTCCAGACGGCGCGTGGCGCAGCGCTGTAGGGTTGAACCCAGACATCGCGGAGACCCGCCACTGCAGATCCCTTTGTGCCGTCCACCTGCAGCGTCAGGAGATCGTCGCGACGCACGCGCACTGTCCACGAGGAATTAAACTGGGCGATGATGCCCCCGTCCAGTTCGAACGTGGCATAGGCGGCATCATCGGCAGTGGCCCTGTATTTCCGCCCGTTTTCGTCGAAACGTTCCGGAATGTGCGTTGCCCCGAGGCACGAAACAGCCTGGACACCGCCGAATATGTTGTCCAATACGTAGCGCCAGTGGCAGAGCATGTCGATTATGATTCCGCCGCCTGCCTCCTTGCGGTAGTTCCAGGATGGACGCTGGAGCGGGATGGTATCGCCTTCGAACACCCAGTATCCGAATTCGCCGCGGACGGAAAGAATCCGGCCGAAGAAGTCACGGCGGATCAGCTCCTGGAGCTTCATCATGCCCGGCAGCCAGAGCTTATCCTGCACAACGCCGTTTTTGATCCCGGCTTTGCGGGCCAGTTTGTACAGTTCATACGCTTCCCTGGTGCTGGTGGCTATGGGTTTCTCACAGTAGATGTGTTTCCCCGACTTTATCGCCTGCTTTACCGCATCAACGCGCCTGTCTGTTGTCTGTGCATCGAAGTAGATTGTGTTCTGCCTGTCTGCAAGCGCTTCTTCCAGGTTCACGGTCCACCGCTTGACGCCTGACCGTTCGGAAAGCTGCTGAAGTTTCTGCGGGTTGCGGCCTACAAGAACCGGATCGGGCATGATGTATTCCGATGAACTTAATCTGACGCCGCCCTGTTTTATTATGGCGACTATCGACCGCATGAGGTGCTGGTTTGTACCCATGCGCCCGGTGACTCCGTTCATTATTATCCCGACTTTATGAATCTTTATTTCATTCATGTTCTT
>JAEAMF010002204.1_pt1 | contig 11560 bp, 9 predicted proteins | sample 8958721 | NCBI WGS metagenome assembly JAEAMF01 (sample SAMN16933255, study PRJNA681124) | bioreactor sludge metagenome | isolation source: anaerobic bioreactor treating anionic surfactant - SDBS | place: India: Bengaluru | collected 2019-02-28
TGTGCTGGCTTGCATCGAGAAATGCCTGCGTGCGGACTTTTCAGACAAACCCTAGTGATCAAGGCTCTTTGATTTTTAAGGATGTTGATGAAAGTGTTTGTTTAGATGATGGGCATGAAGCCCTGTTGAATCATTGTAAAAATCCCTTGAATTCTCCGGTGCCTGGGCAGAAGGCAGGGTTTGCGTGCAGTGCAAATAGTGAGGTCTGTTTAGGTTGTCAAAATTTAATCATAACCCTGCTCGATATTAAAAAGTATTTCTGTTTTATAAATTTCCATGATTACCTTCTGCAGATTGGTGATTTGACTGAGCTTGAGCATGGTAAGGCGGTTTCAGAGAAGCGTTTTATTTGGGAGGGATATATTCTTAAAAAATATGATGCTGATGTGGTCGAGCGGATAAGGTCCGATGCTTTGTTGTCTCCAATTCCTGAGTGGGATGTATCTCTTTATGAGGGTGGTGGACATGAGTAGTGGCTCTGATTTTTCTTTGTACTTCTCCGTTAAGAGCGTTGTTCAAGATTTAAATCGTGATTGTGTTTTTTATCCTAACCTTAAAGGTGTTCCGGAGGTCGTAAGGTCGGCTATTAATGTATCATCTTTATCCTGTTATGGTGATAATTGTTGGGATTTTTCTGTGGAGTATCCGAGCTTGCGGTCTCGCTCGGTCAAAATGATATTTAATCAGATTTGTTTTGATGATGGCGAAAACATAACGATGCCAGGTTATGAGCAATATTTGTGTTCTGTTAAAGAGTATTGTTATTCGTTGTTGGTTGATCCGCCGTCATCTTATCCAAAGTTGTCAACTATCTGTGTTGCGTTGAATAAAGGTTTAAAGTCTCTCTTAAGGTTCATGAGGGATAACGAAATCAGTAGGTTTTCTGATGTAAGTGATCTTGATTTTTCTAAATTCCAAGATTTGATCTCGGGGGCTGAAAATAAAGCAGGAGGGCTGGTTACTAATAGGACGCTGACGACAAGGGTTTATGCGCTATCATGGCTTTATGAGCAGTCTGAGAAGCTGAGTGACGGATTGACTGCTTGGCCTTTTGGTGATTCTCAGAGTGAAACGGAGTGGGCTATTGAATATGCCGAGAAAAAGTTGTCTAGAAAAGACCAGGCCACGCCTGAGATGCCAGACGAAGTGGCAAAAAAGCTAATTCTTTGTGCAATTGATGACTTATCTATTGCAGATACCTTGGAAGAGGTTAGATCTAAACGGAAAGAGTATAAGTATAAAAGAAAGATTTCAAGGAGGCTTTTGCCTGGGGGTGGTTATAAGTATTCTGTTGAGGTTCTAAATCCATTTCCCTGGGAGAATTACGGGCTTTCTAGTGGGCATCAGTTGAAGTCCTTGGAGTCAAGGCTTTCTATGGCTTGCTATATAATAATAGCCATGTTTTCTGGTATGCGATTTCATGAGATTGCGCACCTAAAATTTGGCAGGGCTAATAATTGGTGTGTGCGGTCAATTCTTGTTGATGGAGGGGTTCGTGAATTTTATTTTTTGAATTCAATGACTAATAAATTGCAGCGTGATGCTACTCGATATCAATGGCAAACAGTCCCCTTTGTGGAGCGGGCTTTAGACGCTCTTGAGCGCGGATTGGCCCATCGCTATGAGCGAGGCAATTCTTTTCTGTTTGCTAGTTATTTGAAGGCAAAGGAACGCACTTCGCTTACCTCAATAAATCATGCTTTAAAGAAGTATGTTGAGCACCATGATATAAGGCATGAAGGGGAGTTGTGGGATATCTCTACTCATCAGTTCCGAAAGAAGTTTGCGCGCATAATGACTCGGCAGGGTCTCGGGTTAGTTGCGCTTCAGGATCAGTTAAAGCATTTTGATATTGAGATGACTAAGGTTTATGGGGATATGAATCTCTATGCTGAACTGCAGCAGGAGAAATTTATCCTTTCTAAGGAGAAGTATGATGAGTTGATAAGAGGGCAGGTTCCTATTATTGGGGGTGGTGCTAGTGAGGTTCTTGAATATAGAAAAACTTTTATAGGTATGACTGCTGAGGATAGGGAGGCATTTTTGAATGCTTTGTCGAAGAAGGCGCTTGTTGAGCAGGTTGATGATGGGCTCTGTATGTACAGACCAAAGAAAGCGCTTTGCGGAGGAGAAAGTTTGAACTGTCGCCCGGCGGATTGTAATAATTCAATTATTCCTGTTGAAGGAATGAGGCGAACTTTACTTTGGCGTAAGCGCGAGAATCAAAGAATGAGAGGCTTCTTTAAAGGGCAGTCATTAAAGGTTGCATATATTGATGGAAGAATTGCTGAGATTGACAAGTTGCTTGGTCAGATGGATAGGGCTGAATCATGAGTATTAATAAGCCTCGTGGCAGCCAAGAAGGCCTCAAGAAGAACAGGGAGTGCTTGAAGGCTAAGAATACTGAGGCGATGTGGAAGATTGTTGTTTGGTTGCGTAAAGAAAAACCTAATACACTTTGGTCTTATAAGGAGGTTTGGTCGGCTGCGGGTCTGAAGAGTAATGTTGCTCTGAATAGCTCGTGGAATTCGCATATTCGAGAGGCAATCGATGCGCATAACTCAAAGCTACGAGAAGACGCGGAACTTGGGCCTCTTGCTCAGTCACAGAGAAAGACGCTCAGGATGGCAAATAGGGAGTTGCGTCTGCAGCTAGATGCCATGAAAAAAGAAAGAGACCAGGCGTTATCAAAAATTGCTGTTTTTGAGGCGGAGGCTGATTTTTATAAAAGAAAATGTGAGAGTCTGTTGAAGATAAACGAGCGCTTGAGAGGTAAGAGGGGAACTCTAAGTGCTGTTTAGGCAGTGCGCGGAAAATCATTCACCAATCGCCATTACATATAAGCAGTCACCGACCGAAGCATGGTCGCTCCATTCCCGAAGCACCTGCTGTTAGGGCTGGTCAACGGCGGGCTCGAGAGCAGCCAAAAGACTGCATGCGAGCCACTACATAAGCCGACAGTAGCCGAGCAGTACGTCATGCTTCCCAATACTTAGGTTCTGTACGAAAAGTCTGAACGGGTAAAATCGGCGCCATGACAGGCTGGAGGCCCGCATGGCAAAGCGTTACGAACTCCCGGATGCGGCTTGGGAGCTGATCGCTGATTTGGTTTCCCCCGAACAGAAGATGGGGCGACCTCGCAGTGATGACCGACTGATGCTCAACGGCATTTTCTGGATCCTGTGCTCAGGTGCCGCCTGGCGCGACCTGCCAGAGCGGTTCGGCCCATGGTCGACGGTGTATCAGCGCTTTCGTGACTGGCGGGATGACGGCACGTTCGACCAGGTACTTGAGCGCCTGCACATTCGCCTGAATCAGGAAGGGCTGATCGATCTGGATACCTGGATGATTGATTCCACAGCGGTGCGAGCAACCCGAGCCTCTTCTGGCGCCGGGAAAAAGGGGGGCCAGAAGAACCGGTAGACCATGCGTTGGGGCGTAGCCGAGGCGGCCTGACCACCAAGATCCACATGGTCTGCGATGCCAACGGCGTGCCTCTGCGCTTTTTGCTGTCGCCGGGCCAGGCCAGCGACATCTCGAATGCCCAGGCACTCCTGGATCAGGTTCGCATCCCTGGCAAGCCAGGCCGGCCTCGCAAGCGCTGCCGCTGGTTGCTGGCAGACAAGGGCTACGATGCCGAGCACTTGCGCCAGTACTGCGACCGTTACCGGATGCAGCCTGTGATTCCGCTGCGAACCATGAAACGCAAGCCCAAGCCCGGCCTGCCAAGGCTGTTTGACCGCCCCAAATACCGGCAGCGCAACATCATCGAGCGGATGTTCGGCTGGTTGAAGGAGAGCCGCAGGATCGGCACTCGCTACGACAAGCTGGCAAGAAGTTTTGCTGCAATGGTCACCCTGGCTTGCACGCTGCGGTGCCTACGGCAGTACTTTTCGTACAGAACCTAAGAAGACTTATCAGAACGGCACAGGCAAGCAGAAACCGCTCAGGGGATCGAGTGCTCGGCGGGGGTGGCGAGCATGGAGCGAGTATGTTTCGGCATTCCTTGACTATATTGTCCCCGAGCCACCGCATGTAGATTCGATAGCGTGCGTTCCAGCACACATCAGGCTACCGGATGCAGCTGCTACGGCAGCCGAGGATGAACTCCTGCTTCGACGGCTCTACATCCTGGAGCCCGAAGACCTACTTGAATTTACTCTCGACGACCTCCTGCTCGCTTGGCGCTGGCGGCTTGAGGTATGCGGTTCAGAAGTGGCAGCGGCCGAACTATACGCGCTCTACCGGGTAGCTACCGGTCAAGATGAGGTTTATCAAGGTGGCACCCGCTTTGAACAGGCACCTGAGGTGCTGGCTATCTTCGATCCCGAGATTGTGTCCCCGGAAGATGGTGTTCGTCCCGGCCATGAAGGCCCGCTCCAGGAAACGACTCCCGCTCCATATCCGGTTTCCCCCCTATCTCTGGAGGATGTTCGTTCGTTGTCGGCAAGCGTGCTGATGCGGGCATGGGAGGATCGCCCCGAAAGCTTTGCCTCTCTGGAGGCAGCGGCAGAGGCACTTGCACTGCTGCGGGTATCTAGTTCTGCTGACTCAGAGAAGAAGAGTCTCAGTTATTACCTTCGACATCCCCTGATCTTGGACCTGGAGGAGCATCTTCCTAGAGAGACATCCAGAGCCGAGGATTCCTCAGCCGAGGTGCGATTGCTTGATTTGATGCAGGAGGATCGCCGGAAGATCAAGGTTCAGAGCACCGTTGTTCGTCCCGGGCAACAAGACTTCCGATCCGAGGTTTTCAGGTGTTACGGAGGAATATGCTGCGTGACGGGTTGCACAATCGCCCGCTTGCTGGAGGCGGCTCACATCATCCCCTACCGGGGCAGTCATACCGACCATGTAGAGAACGGGCTACTACTGCGCGTCGATATTCACCGGCTATTTGATGATCATCTCATCAGCATTGACCCTGTGAGGCTAGCGTTGATCGTATCCGGTAGCATTGAGGATGCTTCGTATAGGGAGCTTCATGGCAAGCCGATGTTCAAGTTGAGCGCAAAACCTAACGCCCTCTACTTGGAAGATCACTATCGGCGTTACCAGAGAGCGGAGCGCCATCGCGCCAGTTGGTCGAATAGTACTTCCAGTGGCGCATTTACAAAGTCTTTCTAAGGAGGCTGCCGGGCTTTCCAATCTGGAAGGTTGCCCGACACACCTTGGCAGCTTCTGGCGGTTGAGCAGCTCAGAAAAGGGCATTCATCAGTCGTGCCGCCACCCCTCCACAACATCAGCCCCGAACTCAGCCTTCCATGCCTTGAGCAGGGCGTGGTTCGCCCCTTTGGTCTCGACGCGCTTGCCGGTGACCGGCTGGACATAGACCTTCACCTGGCGAGGACGGCGCTTCTTCACGGCAGCCGGCGCGGGCGACTCAAGCTCGATCGACTGAGGATCGAGGATGCTGACCACCTTCGCCAGATCCACGCCATAGCCCGCCATCAGCGCCTTCAACTTCTCCTCGAACTCCATTTCGCGTTGCAGGCTTGCATCAGCCTGCATCTGCTCCAGCAGGGCCATCTGCTTCTGCAGCTCACGCTCGGCGCGGCGAAATTCAGCCAGTTTGGACATGACGTACTCCTTTGGTTTCGTAACAGAATCAAATTGAGCTTTGCCGGTTACTCGCCGGCGCGCAGGTATTCGTAGAGGGTGGCCCGGCTGATCCCGAACTCGCGGGCCAAGGCGGCCTTCGACTCGCGCGTCTCGGCGCGACGACGTAGCTCGGCAGACTGGGCGCTGCTCAACGCCCTCTTTCGACCCCGGTAGGCTCCGCGCTGTTTCGCCAGGGCGATCCCCTCACGCTGCCGTTCGCGGATCAGCTCACGCTCGAACTCAGCGAAAGCCCCTATTACCGACAGCAGAAGGTTGGCCATCGGCGAATCCTCGCCGGTGAAGGTCAGCCCTTCCTTGATGAACCGGATGCGCACACCGCGACCGGTGAGCTGCTGCACCAGGCGACGCAGGTCGTCCAGGTTGCGGGCGAGACGATCCATGCTGTGCACCACCAGGGTGTCGCCTTCGCGAATGTAACCGAGCAGCGCGTCGAGTTGGGGACGCTGGGTGTCCTTGCCGGAGGCCTTGTCGGTGAACACCTTGCTCACCTGGGCGCCTTCGAGCTGGCGATCCGGGTTCTGGTCGAAGGTGCTGACACGGATGTAGCCGATGTGTTGGCCGTGCATGCCGACTCCAGGATGAATGTGTATGGATGAACCTTATAGAGCTGCCGGACACCCGTCAAAAAATACAGTAAATGACTCTATCCAGACGCGCGGAGGTGGGTTTTCGGTGTGTATGGATAGGGTGTAGGTTATACGGAGAGCGAGCGGCTGTCTTCGGCCAGAAGCAGCCGTTGGTTGAGCTAACGGTATTAGGGCGGCATTTAGGCTGAGCAGCCTGTAGGAAAGCCGGGCGATTCAAAGAGAGGAGAATTGATTTAATCTAACGCTTAGCCTATTGGCTGGGAAAACTGTGACGCTGAGGCTTACTTCTCGTGGGGGCCGGCCACCTACTATTACCAGAATCGGTTCTCGACACGAATATTTGGAGTTTTCCGCGATGGATCGCATGGCATGCATATCTGTACCACTCGGCTCCGGTGAGCCACCAGGATGATAGTGCCACTCACCGACGTAGTGAAAACCTTCACTCCAACGAGCGGTGAGCAATTCTTTCAATCCGACGATTCCACGTAGGAAGGTAATTGAGCTGCTGATCGAGTCCTTAGGGTGTGACGTAATCTCCGAGATCAGAGCTATGCGCCCGTCGCTACTGTATTTACCTATCAGGATTCCCCCTGTTTCGTGCTTTCCAGCCTGAACGCAGTCACTCACCATATTGCTCAAGGCTTCAGCCTCTAGGGTCACAGTGTATGGGGCACTAGGATTCGAAAATGAGAGTGGAACAGAGTTCTTCATTTTGCACGCTCGACTGTGCCGTCCGGCATTTGCCGGAAATACTCGTAGTGCCGTCCTGGACTCAATACAGCCCTGCGGATGAATTTGCTACCAATTGCTCCCCATAGCTGAACATCATCGGCGGTCGCGGGGAATACAGCATGCCAGCATCCAATACCTTCAATGTGTGCGTCTAAATCGTTGACGGACGGAGTGGGAGAGGCCGCAAATTGGGACTTGGCATCTATAGCCGGAAAACTTGATTCGGAAGCCGCATACGCGCAAAGTCCTTCCGCTCGCCACGTCATCGCAAGGCTAACAAAGAGCTTCTCACTCTTCCAATCGAACGAAGCCAGAGCATCCAATACTGCATCGTCGCCCGTGCAATCAACAATCACGTCATAGCTTCTGACAGCTTGTTTTAGCTGCTCGTTGTGAGGCGGAAACACAGTATCAAACGCCCTGACCTTTGCATCTGGCATGCATTCGTTGAGGTGAGCAGCAAGGGCCTTGGCTTTCTTGTGTCCCACAGCCTGCATGGAGAGCGTATGGCGACTGAGATTACCCATCATCACCCAGTCATAATCCAGAATGCCCAGTTCGCAAACGCCCATGCGGAGAAGGCTCTCTGCGACTGAGCTGCCGAGGGAGCCTGCACCTATCAGCACAATTCGGCGCCCACTCATCTCACTCTCGGCGGCCCCCCTCGTTCGCAGTTGGTCCGAGGCCCAGTTGGCTGTTCGCTGCCACTTAAGGGGCTCCTGGGATGTGGCAATCTCAGCATCCCATTGGCGATAGTTACGTTCGCAGGACCTGAAACCGTTTCGCAGCGCTGTGTTGCTGGCGAGTGGCGGGGATTTAATCGCGAGCCAGTGCAATCGAGATGGTGCTAACCCGACCCGCTCCACCATCGGGAATCCGAGAAGTAGTACCCAGGGAGGTGCTCTCCGAGGACTTCGCCTAACCGTGCGCCCCATTTCAACGAGTATCTTTTCAAGATTGACGTGGTTAGCTGCTAGCCGTTCGTTTAGTTCCAGCCAAGATATAGGCGCTTGCCAGGGGTGCGCGATTGGCATCTCAGGTATGACAAGCCATACGGCATCTGATGTACGTCCTTTGCTCAGCATCGAAGGAGACCATTCAACAGTCCTGATGATTTCGCCGTCGGACAGTTGGAATGCCGTTATGACCCGGGTGCTATCGGCTCCTCGAATCGGACTTGTGCTAGCGAACCCCCAGCTCCCTTGACGAGGCATCCATTGCGAAAGGTCGCCGGCAATTTCTCGAAATCCCAATAGGGGAAAGAGGGATTGTCCGGGTAAGGCCGGCAGTTCAAGTGGGTCTCCCTCAACGCTAAGGGAATCGCTTGCCGCCGCGTCAATCCAGCTCAACAAGCGCTGCAGCAACCAAGGCAAGCGCTCGGCTAGGTTGCGAGGTTCGTTCGACCAGCTAGTACGATTGAAAACGCCGACGGGTTTTTCCAGGCATGGTTTGCCAAGCCTCCAGTCACGCGGAGGATACGCTTCGCCGTTGTAATCCTGGTGAGGGAATGTGGCGGTGATGCCGCGAGTAGCATCCGGATAAACGTGTGCTGTTTCCCCATTGAGGGTTGTCCAAACCACTAGGTGCCAGATTGATTCGCTTGGCATAAAGTCGGTCGCCGGTACGGAAAGACGTGCGGCGAACCGGAGCGACCATTCCCCTCCCGGATGCATCACCCAGCTGCCGTCTGTTCGGGTGCGTGCATCGTTGTTGATGGCATCGGCAACCGACAACAGGACGTGGGGCGTTATCGCTTGAATGGCAGTCAAGCGAATCGCTCAGTCTTGTCTGGCTGGGCAGAGTGGGTCGGTGCAGTAAAGCCGCCATTTGACCTGTCACCTCCTTGTGGGCCGGGTAGCGGGAACTTGCTCCCCAACAAGTCTTGCCACAGCTGACCGCTCTCCTGGGCATCTGTGCTATCCAGAGCTTTCCTGGCTAGCTTGGCCGCTTCGCATACTGCCGCGTAGAAGGCCTTGAAATCCTCTACCGCCAAGCGTGCAAGAACGTTGTGCTCTGGGACACCATGGTCGGCTAGTGTAGGGACCACATTCAGCAGGTCATGGATGTACCAGGTATCCCTGAAGCTCTCCAAGGCCTGAACCAGGCCCGTTGCCGTGGAGGTGGTACCGTCGGCCAAAACGTGCCCAATCATGTGCTCCAGTGGGTAGCCTTTCGGGTACTTGGGAAGATTCTCTGCGTTTTTCTGGCGCCACCACTTTATTGCTCGCACAAGGTTCACGTAGTGGCCGTTGCACGTTCGATTTTTTGCTGCCGTCCATTGAATCTGCGCGAGTGGGTGAGTGCGCCCCCACTTGCCGGCATCCCGATCTGGAAGAAACAGTGGGTGGGGCTTCCACTCCTCCTGAGGGGCGTCCTGCAGAGGCGTCGCGTTGCCGAGCAGGCCGCTAGGTGGTGTCCAACTGCGGTTCAGTCGCCAGCTGGCCTCTTCTTCGAGCGAGTTAGTGGTCAATACGGACTGCGACTGGTAGAGCTGTTCTAGGAGACTGCGACGTGAACCGTCGATGGGCAGAGCCGTGATTACCAGGTCGAGATCCACATAGGAAAGCTCAATCCCAAAAGAGCGCCCCTGGGGTCGCCATTTTCCCTTGTAGTAGCGCTCCAGAAACGGCTCGAAGAGATCCATGGCCTCCTTTGGCGTCAGTCTGTTGTAGTCCAGATTCGTCACCACCACGACATCGACGTCTGGACGTTTCTCACCCAGGGGGCGTACGGCTGTTGACCTGCGAACGCTGCCTTGCAGGAAGGTGGCTACGACGATGTCCTTGAGTTTTTCATCTGACTCGAGCCGGCTCCGCAAGGTCTTCGACCCGACTTTCCAATCTTCCTGCTGTGAGGCCGTTGGCCGAATTCCGGTTAGGAACTCCGCGAATTGAGGTTTGAGTTCCATGTCATTGAGCCTTGAAGGTGGGGTGGTAGCTACCGTCGACGCGCCGGTTGAAATCGAATTCGTAGAACACGCATGGGCCCATGGCTTCGACGTGTTGACCCACAAAGAAATTGACCGCATTCGGCGCCGCGCTGAATACGTGGATTTGAGCACCGAACGGAACCCGAGCTTTGGCCACTGCCTTCGCAACGTCGTCCGCCAGGCGGGCGGCATGGGCTCCTCCAGATACAGCGTTTTGGCCTGGCCCCTCTGCAGGAGTGATGTGCAAAATCTTGCCTATCGTCGGCTGCTTGGCAACGTACTCCCGCACATCGTCCACAGCATCTCGAGATATGCTCAACACAAGCGCAATGTCTGGACCAGCATGGAGCTGTTCAACCGTGACGGCGGCTGCGCTATTGTCTTTGCCGTCATCTGCCCGCCAAACGGATGTCCCTGAGCGCCCCTTCTGAACGAGCTCAACCTCCATGCCGGATTTCAGCCCGAGGCATCGTCCAGCAAGGAATGCGATGGAGGTATGAACGTCCAGAAACAGTCGAATACGGCGTTCCGCTTGCTTTATTCGCGCTAAGAACGACTCAACCGATGGTTGAATTGCAGATGTCCAATCCTCGCCTGGTCTGAGGTGACGGCCGTCAAAGTGCTGCAATAGTGAAAGAGTGTTTTCCGTGAGCGCATCTATTCGGTCGGTTGGACCATCTGCGAATGAGCGAAGGGCTACGTTGAGGAGATTCTCAGGAGGATCGGAACGTACCCAGCCTTCCTCTTTGCAAAGCGTATCGAACTGCTCACGCGTAAACTGGTACAGGCCTTTGCTCTTGAGAGACCTTGCAGCAGCATCGAAGCGGAATTCGGAACTGTCATGGCAGCTGATCAGGCCAACGATGCGGAAGCGAAGGTTCACTTCTTCGCGTAGCTGAGTCAGGGATCGCTGGGCGGTAGCAATATGGAGTCCCTCCAGAACCTTCTTCAGTTCGTCATCCGATGCGAGCTTGAGGTGTTCGCGCCACAGCTTGCGAACCTTGCCCATTTTGCTGGTGTCAGTCTTGCCAACCGATAGCTTGTCCAGGCGCAGGGAATAGTCCACGGCGGAAATGATCTCACCCAGAGGATCACCATCTTTTACGCTGTCGATCGTAACGAGGTGAAAAGCAGAGTTCTGAGGGGCGTTCTCTTTTGCCTGCTTCAACCTTTCCAGGAGAGACACCGATTCGGCGCCTATGAAGGCCGGGTCGATGAGATCTGCGTAGCCGAATCGCCCCGCACCTGTGACATGAAACTTGATCTGGTGGTAGTCCACCGAGATGCGCACGGGCCCAGTGCTCGCTCGCGGCGGGTCATAGCGAATGATCACATCGTCGAACGCTTTAGGGCCGTCAGCCTCGTAGGAGACCTCAATGACGTGCGACTGGTCCGGGTCCCTTAATGCGGAGGCATGAATCCAGAAGAAGCGAGCTTGATAGTCATGTCCGTGCCATCCAGCTGAAACCGCGTTTGCCATGCTCAATTCCTTATGTAGCTTAAGTGCAAAACACTATCGTCTCTTCACGTTGGATTCAAGCAGGAGCGATGGTTATGCGATCTCTAGATCGGCAGGCGAGTAGATGCGTAAACAATCGGGGACAGACCACGATATTGATGCCGGCGAGGGAATCCTAGGGTTTGTCTGAAAAGTCCGCACGCAGGCATTTCTCGATGCAAGCCAGCA
>JAEAMF010002209.1_pt1 | contig 11520 bp, 8 predicted proteins | sample 8958721 | NCBI WGS metagenome assembly JAEAMF01 (sample SAMN16933255, study PRJNA681124) | bioreactor sludge metagenome | isolation source: anaerobic bioreactor treating anionic surfactant - SDBS | place: India: Bengaluru | collected 2019-02-28
CCAGTCGACGATGGCCCGGCATTCTTGCCCGGTGAGGGTTTGGTGCCAGACGACCTGTCCGGCGTCCTCGACGTAACTGCCGTTGCCGCCCACCATGCCGTCGACGCCGATCTGCCACAGCATCTCGGGCATCTCGGCCCGGCTGCGGCCAGTGCACAGGTAGACCCGGTGCCCCGCCGCCCGGGCGGCGCGGATCGCGGCCACGGCCGATTCGGGCAGCCGGTTGTGATAGTCGACCAGCGTCCCATCGACGTCGATGAACAAGATGCGGGGCATGGGGCTCCGTTCAGCTGTACCAGGAATCCGGGGACCAGCCATCAACCGATTGGCTGGGCGTCGGGGTACTGGGGTTTGGCCACCGGCACGACCAGAATAGCCAGCATCGACACCGCACCAACGGCCAGCAGCGCATTGAGGATGCCAAAGTGGTCACCAAGGAAGCCGAGCAACGGCGGCCCGGCCAAGAACGCGGTGTAACCGATCGTTGCGACCACCGACAGCCGCATCGCAGCCCGTTGCGGGTCGTCTGCAGCCGCCGACATGCCCACCGGGAAGCCCAGGCTGGCACCCACGCCCCAGATCGCGCAGCCGATGAACGCCAGCCAGATGCTGCCGAAGACCACCAGCAGACAACCAACGATCGCGGCACTGAACAAGACCCGGAGCACGACCACGCGGCCATAGCGGTCGAGCAGACCCGCACCCAAGATGCGTCCGGCGGTCATGAACGTCAAGAAGACGGCCAGGGCCAGGACGCCGAGGGCGTTGCCGACTTCGTGACCGTCGACGAAGGCGACCGCCATCCAGTCGTTGGCAGTCCCCTCGGTGAACGCTGCGGCCAGCACCATCACCCCGATCAGCAGAGTGCGCGGTTCGGTCCAGGCCGATCGCTGGGGTTCCACCGGTTTGGTGGCGGTGTCCTCTGCCTGACCAGACGTGGGCAGGAAACGCGCGGTGCCCCACCAGACCGCGATCACGGTCAAGACGGCGACCACACCCAGGTGAACCGGCAACGACACGCTGAGCCAGACCAAACCAGCACCGATCAGGGCGCCGAACACGGTGCCACCGCTGAACGCAGCGTGGAACCAAGGCATGATCGCCTTGCCGAGTGCCCGTTCGATCACGGTGCCCTCAAGGTTCTGCGCCACGTCCCAGACCCCCACGCCCAGCCCGAGCAGGAAGAGTCCCGGCATCACCCAGAATCTGCCCAATCCAAGCTCGACGGCCAGTGCCGCCAAGAAGATGCCCGGGGTGACCAGGGCCATGCCGAACCGAACCGTCATCACCGCACCGAATCTGTGGGCGATTCGCCCCGCCATCGGCAGGCCCAGCAACGATCCGGCTGACACCGACAAGAGCAGGACGCTCAACATGCCCGGTGTGAGATCCAGGGTCTGCTTCACGTCGGGTACCCGCGACATCCAGGACGCGAACGCGAAGCCGTTCACGGCAAAAACGAGAAGATCTCCGTTGCGGGCCGCGAGGACCGTCTGCGGCACGGTCGGCGGGTTCGGCTGTTGGGCTGGCGCTGGCACGAGTGACACGTTAGGTGAGTGGCTGGCCACGAGCAACGCCGAGGCCGGCACAAGCTGATCGTCCGGTAGCGGCGCACCGGCAGCCCCAGCGAGTCGCCCGGCCAGTTCTGCAAGACTGCCGTACATGGAGTGGCAGCAAACGCTAACCGGTGTGTATCTCGTGGTGACGCTGGCCTTGCGCGTGATCGCCCTCGGCGTGGTCCCCGAAGGACGCCGCCCCAGTTCGTCGATGTCCTGGTTGATGCTGATCCTGCTCGTCCCCGAGATCGGGTTCCCGCTGTACCTGCTCATCGGCAGCCCCTACGTCAGGGGACGGCGCAAACTCATCCAGCACGGGGCGAACGAGGTGATCGCGGCCCACAGCCAGGGGCTGCCGCTGGTGCCGTCAGCCGCCGGCCCCAGCCCCGCATTGCACAGCCTGATCGCCATGAACCATCGGCTGACGGGGCTGCCGTGTGTCTCTGGGCAGCACTTGGGCACCTACGACACGGCCGAAGGCCTGTACCAGGCCATGGCCGCCGCCGTCGACCAGGCCGAGGACTTCTGCCATGTCGAGTACTACATCATGGCCTGGGACGACGCCACCGACGTCTTCTTTGCCTCCCTCGTCGCGGCCGTCGAGCGCGGGGTCAAGGTGCGGCTGCTGTTGGACCACCTGGGCTCACGGGCCTATCCCGGCTGGAAGCAGTTCCAGAAACGGATGACCGCGGCCGGCATCGACTGGCACCTGATGATGCCGCTGCTGCCCCTGCGCGGACGCTGGCGCCGCCCCGACCTGCGCAACCACCGCAAGATGTTGATCATTGATGGCAAGGTGGGCTTCATCGGCTCCCACAACGTCATCGACCCCTTCTACGGCAGCCAGAAGAACGTCCGCATCGGGCGAGAGTGGCTCGACCTGAGCATCAAACTGGACGGCCAGGTCGTCAACCAACTGGAGGCTGTCTTCGCCACCGACTGGTTCACCGAGACCGGCGAACGGCTCGAGGTCCCTGAGCCCGTCTCGGACAAGGAGACGCTGGGCGGCGCCAACAACGCCCTGCAACTGGTGCCGTCCGGGCCGGGATTCCCGACCGAACCCAACCGCAACCAGTTCGTCCAGCTGATGCACCAGGCCACCTCGACGCTGACGGTCACCAGCCCCTACTTCGTGCCCGACGAATCGCTGCTCACCGCGATCATCGGCGCGGCCTACCGCGGGGTCGAGGTCGAACTCTTCGTTGGGGAACAGGCCGACCAATTCCTCGTCGGGCATGCCCAACGGTCCTACTACACTGCACTGCTGGAGGCCGGGGTGAAGATCATGCTCTACCCGGCACCGACCGTTCTCCACGCCAAGTACTGCACCATCGACGGCGCGGTGGGCGTGCTGGGCTCGTCGAACATGGACTTCAGGTCGTTCGCCTTGAACTACGAGACGATGCTGCTCACCTTCGGTGGTGACCTGACCCAGATGCTGCTGGACAACGACGCGGCCTATCGTGGCGTCAGCCGGGAACTCACCCTCGCCGAGTGGGCCGGGCAGCCTTGGTACAGCCGCTATGTGAACAACGTCTGCCGACTCACCTCGGCGGTCATGTGAGACCTTGCCGGACCTTGGCCGGTCGGCCAATGATCTATCATCGGCCCAGCTTCGATGACAGAATCGTCGCGTGGAGGGCATCGTGGCTGCGCTGGTCGTCGTCCTCGCTTGCGCGGTGGCGGTCCTTTCGGCACGACTCCTCCGCCAACGACGACGGCTGGTCGCCGCCAAGGTCGAGACCCGGCGAATGCTCGACATCGTCAAGCAACGGGTCGAGCGTCCGAACGTCTTCAGCCACGAGGTGCGTACCCCGCTCGCGTTGATCCAAGGGGCGGCCGAACTGCTCGCAGAACAGACACCTGGCCCGCTCAACGATCGGCAGCGCGAGTTTGTCACCACGATCATCACGAACACCCGACGCATCAACGACCTTGCCCAGGACCTGCTCACCGAGGCCAAGCTGGACGCCGAACTGTTCGAACTGCGCGTGGAACCCGTGGACATGAGGCAGTTGGCGCGCAAGACGGTCCGTGACGCGCGCCGAATCCAGCCCACCCCGGTGCGCCTCGACAGCACCGGTCCGCCGGTGATGCTGCTCGGGGATCCCAACCTTCTCGGCCAGGCCTTGTGGAACCTGGTGAGCAACGCCTGCCGACATGCGTTGCCGGGCACCCAGGTCACCGTTTCCGTCGCCAAAGGCGAAGGCCAGGCGATCGTGGGGGTCTGCGATGGAGGCGAAGGCATGTCTGAGGCCGAACGGGAGCGCCTGTTCGAACCCTTCGCCAGTTCGGCCGGCGAGGGCGGCACCGGCTTGGGCATGACGATCACCCAGAAGATCATCAGCCAGCACGGCGGACGGTTACTCGTCGACACCGTGCCGGGGCGCGGAACGACGATCTACTTCACGCTGCCGCTGCTCCATGAGGCGTCCGAGCCGGCCACCTCCGAGCTGACGAAGGGAGCCCCTGCATGACCGAACCCGCTCCGCGCGCCTTGGTCGTCGACGATGAGTCGCAGATGGTGAGCATAGTCTCGTTCGCACTGGAGACCCAGGGCTTCCAGACCGTGGATGTGCGGAGCGCTGAGGCTGCTTGGCGGCTGCTCGAAGCGTCCGACTTCGACCTCGTCGTGCTTGACGTCACACTGCCTGGAGCGTCCGGGATCCAGCTCTGCGAACGTATTCGGGCCACCCACGACACACCTGTGATCCTGCTCACCGCCCGCGGCGAGGAGGACGACCGGCTGCGCGGTCTGGTCGCCGGAGCCGACGACTACCTCACCAAACCGTTCTCACCGCGAGAGTTGGCCCTGCGTGCGGTGGCCGTGCTGCGGCGCACCCGGGGTCGGCGGTTGTCCACCGCCGCGCTGACCAACGGCCCACTGGTGATCGACCAAGCACGCCGGACCGCCCACCTCGATGGCGTCCTACTGGCGTTGAGCGACGTCGAGTTCCGGTTGCTGACCGTCCTTGCCCGCCACACCGGCGAGGTGGTCGGGTGGCGCACGATACTCAATGAGGTCTGGTCCACGGCCGAGACCATGGGCGGTCGCGACATGATCAAGACCACGGTCTACCGGCTCCGGCAACAACTCGGGCCTGCGGCCGAACGCCTCATCGTGACCGTGCGCGGCTCGGGCTACCTCATGCCCCGACAGGAGGACGATGGGTCGCCGCCGCCGTAGGCCTTGGCCGGTGCTCGCCGCAGTCGGGGTCGCCACGGTTGCACTGTTCACTTGGAGCCTGGCCGTGGTGGCCGGCCCAACCGGACGACGCTCGATCACCGTGTTGTGCTCCTCGATCGAGACGCTTTGCCAGCAGTGGGCCCTCGGGTTCACCCGACGCAGCGGGGTAGAGGTGATCATGGTGCGGTTGCCGACCGGTGAGGCATTGGCGCGGCTGAGCAGGCCGGCTTCGGCCGGGGAGTTCGACGTCTGGCACGGCGGCCCGTCCGACATGTACGTGGTGGCCCAGACTCGCGGACTGCTGGCGCCCTATCTCTCCCCCGAGGCCGGCGCCGTGGCAGCCCAGTACCGGGACCTCGACGGTTGGTGGACCGGCACCTACCTCGGGGTGCTGGGTTTCTGCTCGAACCAGCGTTTGCTGGACGAACTCGGCTTGGACGTCCCCCGGTCATGGGACGACCTGCTCGCACCGGCGCTGAGACAGCGGATCTCGGTGCCCAGTCCCGTTACCTCCGGTACCGGATACACGTGGCTGAGCACCCAGGTGCAGCGCTTGGGTGGGGAGCAGGCAGCGTTGGCCTACGCGCGAGCGCTCGACCCCCAGGTGCTGCAGTACACCAGCTCGGGTCTTGCCCCGGCCGGCGTGGTCGGGCGCGGCGAGGCGGTGGTGGCCGTCACGTTCACCCAGCACTGCGTCCGGGCCGCGGATGCCGGCATGTCCGACCTCGTCGTCAGCTACCCTCGCGAGGGCACCGGGTTCGAGATCGGGGCGGTCGCTGTGCTTGCCCACGCCGCAGATCCGGACGCCGCTCACGCCTATGTCGACTGGGCGATGTCACGAGAAGCCCAGACCGCAGGGTCCGGGGCCGTGGCCGTCCAACTGCCCACCCGGGACGACGTCCCCAGCGACGCCCGCCTGGAGGGCGGCGCCCTGCTCATCACGCATCCCAACCTCGACCCCGGCATGCGCGAACGGCTGGTGGAAGCCTTCCAGACGCAGGTGCACCGGTGAGGCGCCGCACTCGGCTGGTGCTGGCCGGCGTGGTGCTGCTGCCGAGCGCGGTCGTCCTCGGGCCGCTGGCCTGGCGGTGGATCAGCCCCGGGGGCCGGCAGGCTGTCCTGGCCGTCGCGGTCAACCAACCCGGCCTGATCGTCAACACAGTCGTCTATGGAGCGCTGACCGCCCTGGCGGCCACCCTGTTGGGGTGGGGGCTGGCCCACCTGCAGCACGTCTATGCCCCACCCGGACGGGCTCTGCTGCACAACCTGACGCTGGCGCCCCTGCTCATGCCCTCAGTCACCTTCGCGATGGCGTTGGTCCTGCTCTTCGGCCACAGCGGGCTCGCGGTGCGGGCCACGGGGTTGCCGGGCGGGCGGGTCTACGGGTTCACCGGGCTGGTCGCGGCGGGCACCCTGGCGCGGCTGCCCATCGCTTATCTGGCCCTCGGCCACGCCTACCGCAGCTTGGACATGCGCGTCTTGGAAGCAGCCGCCGACCTGGGGGCGTCCAATCTGCGCATCCTGCGCTCGATCTTGCTGCCCCGGCTGGGCCGGACGCTGGTCGCCACGCTCTGCCTGGTCATGGCAGACACCGTGGCCGATCTCGCCGTCCCCCTGGTGCTCGCCGGCAACGTCGGCACTCTCGCCGCCCGCGTGGTCGAGGCCGCGAGCGGCGAGGGTGACCTCACGATGGCGGTCGCCTACGCGGCGTGGCTGCTACCGATGGGGCTGGTGCTCATCCCTGTCGCGAACCGATTGTCCTCGCGTCCAGAGGCGGCCGGGGCGACGCGCCGCCCATTCGTGCGTCCCTTGGACGGGGTGGGCGTCGTCCTGCTCGTGATCGGGTGGGTCACCGTTGGCCTGGTGGCGATGCTGCTCGTGACGGTCTTGGCCGGGTCCTTCCTGACTGCGGTCGGTGTCGATGCGCGTCCGACCCTGTCGCACTTCGCAGACATCCTCGCGGGCAGCCAGACCCGGGCCCTGGCTACCACGGTGCTCACCTCGATGCTGGCTGTCGTGTTCGTGATGGTGGGGGTCTCGGGGTTGACTGCGATCGTCACGCTGGGTGGGGCGCCGGGGGTACGGCGGATTCTCGAGACGATTGCGTCGGTCCCCGGCATCGTCTGGGGACTTGGCGCGTTCGTGCTCGTCGAAGCAAACCGGCGAGGGGCCTGGGAGACGGCGTCCTGGACACGCCTGTGGGGTTGGGGTGCGTTGGGGATCATCCTGACGGTGCATGTCGTGCGGTTCGTTCCCCAGGTATCGGGTCTCTGCTGCGCACGGCCGAGGACGCCGCACCGCTGGTGCGTGAGACCGCCGTGGTGCTCGGAGTTGAGCGGGCCGAGGTGGCCCGGGCACTGGTGGTGCCGGCCATCCGGCCGGAGTGGCTGAAGGCCGGCCTGGTGGTCTTCGCCCGGACGCTCACCGCGATCTCGTCGGTGGTCCTGCTGACCAATGCCCAGGTGCCGTTGTTGTCGGTGCGCATGCTTATCGATGTCGAGGCAGGCCGGCTCTCGTCGGCAGCGGCGATGAACGTGACCCTGGCTGTTCTGGTGGCCGGCGCGTTGCTGGCCGTCCGGCTGCTCGGGCCTCGATCGGAGGTGTCGCGATGAGCGTCGAGATCAGCTTGCGTGGTGTCTCGCGCCACTACGGCGAACAGGTGGCACTGGTGGGGGTGGACGCCGTCCTGCCGGCAGGCCGCCTGGTCGCGGTCGTCGGGTCGTCGGGCAGCGGCAAGACGACCCTGCTCCGGCTGATAGCGGGCCTTGAAGCCCCTGATGCCGGTGAAGTGCTCTTCGACAAGGTGGCCTACGCCGGGCGCCCGGAGGACCGGCCGACGGCGATGGTCTTCCAGTCCGAGAGCCTGTTCCCCGACCTCACCGTGGCACAGAACATCGGTTTCGGGGTGCGGACGCGCGGCCGACGGCCTGAGCTGGCGGACGAGCAGGTGGCCATCGCAATGCTTCGGCTCGGGCTGACCGGCCTGGACGATCGCTATCCTGACGAACTGTCGGGCGGGCAGGCGCGGCGGGTGGCGATCGCCCGGGCCATGGTCCGGCAGCGAAACGTGCTGCTGCTGGACGAGCCTTTCGCCGGCCTGGACGCCCCACTGGTCCGAGCCCTGCTGCGGCAGCTTCAGGTCACCCAGCGACGGTTGGGCTTGACGATGGTGCTGGTGACCCACGACCAGCAGCACGCCCTGCTCGCAGCAGACCATGTGCTGGTCATGGACGCCGGCCGGGTCGTCCAGGCAGGGACCCCACGCAGCGTCTTCGAGCGTCCCAACTCGTTGTTCGCCGCCCAGTTCTGGGGCAGCTCGGCATTCGTGGACGCCCAGGTCGAGCAGATCGACGAGTCTCCTGCAGGACGCCGGGCACAGGTCCGGCTGTTCGGGGATCTGCGTTCGGTGCCGGCCCACCCCCAGGCGGTGCCGGGCCGCCCCGCGACGGTGCTCTTGCGTCCCCACACGCTGCGAGTCGAACGGGCACCCCAGGCAGTCACGGACGACCCTTGGCGACGGGTGTCCGACGAGCTGGGCGTGGTGGAGGAGACCCATTACTACGGGGATCGCGTCGAGTACCTGGTCGAGACCGAAGCGGGCAGCCTGGTGGCCGGCGGGACGCTGGAGGCAGACCTGATCGAGCCCGGCACCGCCGTCCGGCTCATGCTGGACGAGGATCGGGCCTGGGTCTTGCCGCTTCGGTAACAGGGTTGTTACCGGGTGTGACGCAGGGTCATGATCGGCGGCGCATTCCAGGGTGATGCTGATGGTGTCCCCTCCGTGGGAGGGCATCAAGACCACACCAATCAGACCACAGCAAGGAGCACCATGAGCACGGTTCGTGAGGCGAAGGGACTGGGATGGCTGGCTGCGCCGCCGCCAGCACCTCGGCTGCCCGAGGACAAGATCAAGCAGCGTTACCCGTCCCTGCGTTTCCAGGTGTTCATGGGTATCTTCATCGGCTACGCCGGTTTCTACCTGATCCGTAACAACATCCCCCTGATCGCCAAGATCCTCCTCGACGAAGGGTCGATCGACAAGGTCGGCATCGGCCTGATCGCCAACGCCGCGCTGATCGCCTACGGCTTGTCGAAGTTCTTCATGGCGACGGTCTCCGACCGCTCCAACGCACGGTTGTTCCTGCCCATCGGTTTGGCCCTGTCCGCGGTGGCAAACATGGTGGTGGCGTGGGTGCCGGCGGCGTCGGCCACAGTCGCCTCGTTCGCGCTGATCATGTTCATCAACGGCTGGGTGCAGGGCATGGGCTGGCCGCCCTGTGGTCGTGTGCTGGTGCACTGGTTCTCAACAAACGAGCGCGGCTGGAAGACCGCCATCTGGAACACCGCGCACAACGTGGGTGGCATCGGCGTCGGTGTCGCCGCAGCGGTCGGCCTCGGTTTCACCGGCGGCCAGTGGCAGAGCGCCTTCTGGTTCCCGGCGATCATCGCCCTGGTCGTGGCTGTCTTCGCGTTCTTCACCATCCGTGACACTCCGGCCTCTGTGGGTCTGCCCCCCATCGAAGAGCACCGCAACGATCCCGCGAAGGTCGAGGTGGCCGACGGCGAAGAGGAACACCTCGGTTACTGGCAGATCATCGTCAAGCATGTGCTGCTCAACCGTGTCATGGTGCTGCTGGCCCTCACCAACGTCTTCGTCTACGTGCTGCGCTACGGCGTGCTGTCGTGGACGCCGGTCTTCCTGTCCGAGCACCACGGCGCGTCGGTGACTGCTGGCATCGCCGGGTTCTCACTGTTCGAACTCGCCGGTATCTTCGGCACGCTGGCCGCAGGCTGGGTCTCCGACCGCATCTTCCACGGCAACCGCACCAAGACAGGCATCACCTTCATGATCGGCGTCGCTGTCTTCCTGGTGCTCTACTGGCTCGCACCGGTCGGTATCCCGTACTGGCTGCTCATGGTCTTCCTGTTCTTCATCGGCGCGTTCATCTACGGCCCGGTCATGCTGATCGGTCTGCAGGCGCTCGACATGTCGGCTCGTCACGTGGCGGGGACCTCGGCCGGCTTCACCGGCCTGTTCGGCTACGTGATCGGCGCGACCTTGGCGTCCACCGGCGTGGGCTGGGTCGTGCAGCACTTCGGCTGGGGCGTCGCCTTCGGTGCGCTCACCGTGTGTGTGGTGGTTGCGATCATCCTGTTGACCATGGTCATGCCCGAGGAGAAGCGCCTCATCGCCGTCCACGACGCGAAGGCACGGCAGATGCAGAACTCCGCCGACGACGACGCCGGCGAGTTGCAGAAGTCCTGATCTGTTTGCAGAACCAACTCGGGCCGGGGACCAGCAGGTTCCCGGCCCGAGTTGGTTCTTGGCTGAGGTCTGGTCAGGGGACGGCGCCCATGGGCCGCAGTTCGGAGATGATGCGCTGCACGTGTTTGGGGCCGCGGGTCTCGAGTTCGATGATGATCTCGACCTCGCCGATCCGCAGGGACGCCGACGTCCGGTTGTGCTCGACCGACAGCACATTGGCACCCAACACCGCCACCTGCTCCAAGATCTGGGCCAGTTGCCCTGGCGAGTCGGGTGACTGGAAGCGCAGGTGAAGATAGCGGCCCGCATGCACCAAGCCGTGCTGCAGGACGCTGTTCAGCATCAGCGGATCGATGTTCCCGCCCGAAAGCACCGTGACGACTGGACCCTGCCAGGTGTTTCGCCGCCCCAGCAGTGCCGCGACCCCAACCGCACCGGCCGGCTCCACCACCAGCTTTGCCCGTTCCACCAGCAGCAACAATGCCCTGGCGATCTCCTCCTCGGAAACCGTCAGCACCTGCTTCACGGTGCGCTGCACCAACGGCAGGGTGATGTCGCCCGGCCGGGCGATGGCGATACCGTCGGCCATCGTCTGCATGTGACCGAGCGGGGTGGGCACTCCCAGGCGCAACGACTCCGGGTAGGCTGCCGCGCCCTCGGCCTGGACGCCGATGACCTGCGGGGCGTCCACTGCCAAGGCGGCGACGGCCGACCCGATGCCCGCCAGCAGTCCACCTCCTCCGGTCGGCACCAGCACGTGCCGGGCGTCCGGAACCTGCTCCAAGATCTCCAGCCCCATGGTCGCCTGGCCCAGCACGATGTCGCGGTGGTCGAAGGGGTGGATGATCGTCTGCCCGGTGCGCGCAGCCTCGGCCTTCGCCGCCACAAGGGCTTCGTCCACGGTTGCCCCGGCCAGCCGCACCTCGGCGCCATACCCCTCGGTGGCCGCGATCTTCGGCAAAGCCGCCCGCTCGGGCATGTAGATCGTGGCCTTCATCCCCAGCCGGCGGGCCGCCAGCGCAACTCCCTGCGCGTGGTTCCCGGCGCTGGCCGCCAGCACGCCGGCCTCGCGCTCGGCAGCTGACAGCCGTGACATCCGGACGAACGCCCCCCGGATCTTGAACGACCCCCCCGACTGCAGGTTCTCGCACTTCAGCCAGACATCAACCCCCGCGATCCGCGACAGCGACTCCGAGAACTGCACCGGCGTGCGCTGGATCACCGGCTCCAGCAGCTCGGCCGCCGCCAGGATCTCCGGCCTGCTCGGGGGAACGACATCGTCCATGCACCTAGTGAAGAGCACGCGGGGTTCGCTGTCCAGATGGTCGGTCGTATCGGCGTGGGCCACCTCGGCGCTGCGCCGTGGGGAGCTGGTCTTGGTTGGCCACATTCCGGTAGCCGGTGGACGGGTTTTGTCAGTGCTCGCGTCTAGCGTGTCTGTTATGGCAGCGACGCAGCGATCGGCCCGGCAGGTGGCGGACGAGTTGCGGGCTGCTGTGCTGGCCGAGCGT
>JAEAMF010002210.1_pt1 | contig 11517 bp, 8 predicted proteins | sample 8958721 | NCBI WGS metagenome assembly JAEAMF01 (sample SAMN16933255, study PRJNA681124) | bioreactor sludge metagenome | isolation source: anaerobic bioreactor treating anionic surfactant - SDBS | place: India: Bengaluru | collected 2019-02-28
ATTGATCTTGAATTCGTTGATATTGATTCTTTTTCCCGTTTTGATGTTCGCCGCGTATTCCATTCTCGTGAACAGAGAGGAAGCAATGATGATGTCGATTTTTGGCGAGGAGTATAAGAAATATGCTGCGCGCACGGGCCGTTTCTTTCCGCGCCCGAGGCCCGAGAAAATGAAATCATAGCGATTTTGCAGCAGTAGTAATCACCGAGACCACCGGTCCAGAGCGCGCAAGGCTGCAAAAATGCTTTTCTTTTGAATGTCCGGGCTAAAGCTCGAACCCACATGAACCATGAACTGCGAACTATGAACCATGTGGGGCGGGCTTCAGCCGGCACAGAAAATTTTGATGCGGTCTCCAAAGACGCGCACCGTATGAGACAAACGCCCGCAGCAGAACATTTTGAGCAGCAATCCTCTTGAATGGGTGAGGAGCCATGCCTAAGTCGCTACGAGGCATCCGAATTTCCACCCTGTTCTTGTCGTCAATAGTCCTGCTGCATGCTCGCGTCTTCACGCACGCCCAGGAACCCGTATCCGAAATCCCCACAATCAAGGTCGATGTGGCCCTGGTCACGACGGAGGTTACCGTGCTCGGGACGGCCGCTGCGGACCTGCGCGCGGAGGATTTTGTCGTTTACGATAACGGCGTTGTCCAGCAGATAACCCATTTTTCCCGAGACAAGGTGCCTCTTGCCGTAGCCCTGCTGATCGATCGCAGCACCAGCATTAAACCCTACCTTCGACTGCTCCAGAAGGCGGCGATATCCGCGCTCGGTCATCTGAAGCCCGAGGACCCCGTCGTGCTGTTTGCCTTCGCCGACGATCTCTTGAAACTCAGCGACCTCACCACGGACCGCAACCGGATCACCGGAATCATTGACAAGCTCACGATCGGCTCCGGCACAAATATATATGATTCGGTTTCCGATGTTGCGGACTATCTCCGCAAAAGGGCTCCGCACCATCGAAGGGCGATAATCCTTGTTTCGGACAGCTGCCATACCGTGCCGAGCAGAATCAGCGGCGATGACGCCCGTGTGGAAGTGCTGGAATCCTCGGCCACGCTCTACAGCATCAAAACACCGGGCGACAATTACGCGGCGAACATACGAGTCCGCGATCCGGGCTGTTACGACTCTATTGCCATGGTTCGAAACCTGGCGGAAGAGACAGGCGGACAAGTGCTGGACGTGGGAGCCTCGAAATCTCTCCAGGCAGCGCTGGAAAATGCAATATCGCATCTCCGGCTGCAGTACACTCTGGGCTTCAGCCCATCGGGCACGGGGCAGGAAGGGAGCTTTCACAAGCTGACCGTGAAGCTGGCGGCGGCAAACCGCTGCCCCGGCTGCCGGATACTTTCCCGCAGCGGCTATTATGCCGGAAGCTCCCCGGCGCCTCTGCTCAATGAAATCCGGTTGGCCGGGCCTGTGGCTGAAAACAAAACCGATTTATGGATCATCAGGCGAAAAATCGAGGCGGCCGAAACAATCGATCTGGAACTGCCGGACATTCCATTTGTGGCCATGACCTCCAGGCAAAAGGATTCCGCCGGCAAACCGTGGATCAAAATCGACCTGCAAATCGGTTTTTCCGGCATCGGATTCAGAAAGATCGGGGACAAGCATGCCTGCACCCTGCACATTGCGATTTTTTCGACCGACGAGAAGGGCCATGCTGTCGAACCGCAGTTTCAGACGCTCGAAGGAATGCTGCGGGAGGAAACATATAATCAAGCCCGGAAAACCGGGGTTTCTGTTTCCATTACAATTCCCGCAAAGGGATCGAAGCAAGATCTGAAAATAGTTCTTTATGATGAAATAGGCGATACCTTCGGCAGCCGATATATGGGATCAGGTCTGGAAAATTGATTTTTCGGAAAATTGCGGTAACAGATAGGAGAGGAAAGCGATGGTTCTTAATAGGCGCGATTTCGTGCTGGAACTGAAGGCGTAGTGTCTCCTGAATCCACGGCTTCTGGCCGTGAGACTCAACAGGTTCATGCCGGCGAACCCTTTTCATGAGAAAAAATGAGCCGGATAGTAGAAATATTTTCGGGATCGGGATCGACTTGGGAATTAGACTAAAGGCGAACGCGTATGGATAGGATCAATGGCCGAATGCCGATTCCGATCCCGATGCCGACCCCGACCCCGAGAGTTGCAGCATTTCGCCCTGTTTTGCGGAGAAGGCCAAAGCCAAGCCTTCCAGGCGAAGTCGATTAATGAGCCAGGGGCAGTTTGAGAGGATCCCATGCATTTGGGAAATGGGATTTGAGGAAACATGACCGGTAATGCCCGATTGGAGAATACGCAAGGAATTCACGCCCTCGCCAAACCCATGGGGCCCGCCTGCAATCTCAAATGCGATTACTGTTTTTATCTGGAAAAGGGAAGTCTATATCCCGCAAAGCAAAATTTCCGAATGCCGGATGCCGTGATGAAGGCTTATATCAAGAGCTATATCCAATCTCAGCCGGCGCCTGAAGTGGAGTTCGTCTGGCAGGGCGGGGAACCGACACTGTGCGGGATCGATTTCTACCGAAGGGTTGTCCAATATCAGAAATCCTACGCGGCCGCCAAAACGATCAGAAACTCCATTCAAACCAACGGGACGCTATTGACGGATGAATGGTGCGAGTTTTTCGGGCAAAACGGCTTTCTGGTCGGATTGAGCCTGGACGGGCCGGAGGATATCCACGACCTGCACCGGAGGAACCACGCGGGCCGGCCTACCTTCAATGAAGTGATGCGGGGTCTGCGGCTGTTAAAGAAGTGGGGAGTGGAATTCAACGTACTGGCCTGTGTGGCTAAAGAGACAGCCTATCGGCCACTGGACGTCTATCGCTTTTTCAAGGAGCAGGGCGCCGGTTTCATTCAATTCACGCCCGTCGTCGAACGGATGCCGGATCAAAAAGCGGCCGGATATGGATTGCAGTTTGCCATGCCTTCGGCTTTGAGAACGGCCGAGATCAACACCCAGGTCACACCCTGGACGGTGGAGCCGGAAAAGTATGGAGACTTTTTAATCGCCATTTTTGACGAATGGGTGCGTCGGGACGTGGGCAATACGTTTGTCATGAATTTTGAATGGACTCTGAATGCTGCGATCGGCATCGGTTCGCCGATCTGCACTTTTTCGCGCCAGTGCGGCCGCGCAGTCGCCGTGGAGCATAACGGCGATGTTTATGCCTGCGATCACCATGTCTATCCGGAATACCGCCTGGGGAATCTCGTCGTCGACGATCTCGCGCGCATGGTTCGGTCTTCCGTGAACCGCGGTTTTGGGCCGCACAAGGAAAACACGCTACCGCAATTCTGTATTGAATGCGACGTGCTGCAGGCCTGCTGGGGAGGTTGCCCAAAGCTCCGTTTTATGCAATCTCCGCAAGCAGAGCCGGGACTGAACTACCTTTGTGCCGGGTATAAAAAATTCTTCAGACACTCCGCCAAATATATGGCCGCCTTCCGGAAACTGATCGAGCTCGACTTGGATCCGGCCAACATCATGCAAGCGATAGGCCGCCCCCTGGTGATTCCCGCAAGCGAGAAGACGGCGCACAAACAGGTCGTGCTGTGGATTCAGTGAGATAGTGTGCGCTAAAGCCCGCAACCACATGGCAAATAGGGGGAGGAAAATGTTTCATGTGGGGCTGGGCTTTAGCCCGGCCATTCCGATTCTCCTTATTTCTTTAGAGCCGTCTGCACAAAATCCTTTCCGCCAAAAAAACGTAGTGCAATTTCCACCGCAGCTGAGCTAGGCTGGAAGCATCGGGTTAGGATTAAGAAGTAGGTGGATTTTTCTCGGTAACCGGAAATGCTGTAGACAACGCAACGCAGAGTGGAACGCGGCTATTCACCCGTTTTCCTCCCATGCAGTTGTTTTGCCTCAAAGCAACTAAGCTTTAAGGAGTTTGAAATGAAGCCTTTCCGCTCTATGGGTCTGCTCCTCGGGGGGACAATGGCTATGGGTGGATTCTCGGCCGGATTGCCGGCCGATGATCCGGCGCCCAAACGCGAAGAGCCGATTCCGTCCTGGCCGGAGGCTGCCAAAGCTCCGGCCGCGGCACCCAATGTAGTCCTGATTCTGCTGGATGATGTAGGGTTCGGCGAAACCAGCTTGATGGGGGGACTCATTCAGGTGCCTGTCATGGAAAAGCTTGCGGCGCAGGGCTTGCTTTACAACCGTTTCCATGTGTGCCCCATGAGTTCTCCGACACGGGCATCGCTGCTGACCGGGCGGAATCACCATCAGGTAGGCTTCGGCAACATCTCCGAGTTGGCGGCCGGCTTTCCGGGATATAACTCCCTGTTCCCCAAAGAGGCGGCGCCCATAGCCGAAGTTTTGCGGCAGAACGGATATAGCACGGCGGCATTCGGCAAATGGCACAACACTCCCGTTTGGGAGATCAATCCAGCCGGGCCGTTCGATCGTCACCCGACCGGGCAGGGATTCGAATATTTTTATGGATTCCTGGGCGGCGCTACCAGCCAGTGGCAGCCGAGGCTTTGGCGAAACAATGTTCCGGTGGAACCGCCGGCCACGCCGCAAAAGGGGTATCACCTCACCACGGATCTTGCAAACGATGCAATCCGCTGGCTCCATCAGCATGAAGCCGGCGCCGCGGACAAGCCCTTCTTTCTTTATTTCGCCACGGGCGCCGCGCATGCCCCGCTTCACGTGGCAAAAGAGTGGATAGACAAATACAAGGGCAAGTTCGACCAGGGATGGGACAAGTTGCGCGAGAAGACATTCGCCCGGCAGAAAAAACTTGGCGTGATTCCCTCCGATACGGAACTCACAATCCGCCAGCCCGATTTGCTTGCGTGGGACTCCCTCAGCGCGGATCAGAAGAAACTGATGGCGCGACAGGCGGAGGTCTACGCCGGATTCCTGGAACACACCGACTATGAAGTCGGCCGCGTTCTGCAGGCTATCCGGGATGAAGGCGAGAGCGACAACACGCTTGTACTCTATATCGTCGGCGACAACGGGGCATCCGGCGAAGGAGCTCTGACCGGATTTGAAAACGGCGGACCGTATGGTTTCAGTAGTTTGACCGATGCTTCGACCCGGCTGATGTATGCCGACGAGTTCGGCAGCGAAGTGTTCGCCAACGCATATGCCGCTGCCTGGGCCTGGGGCATGAACTCTCCTTTCCAGTGGATGAAGCAGGTGGCGTCCCACTTCGGCGCCGTTCGCAATCCGCTGATCGTCTCCTGGCCGGCCCGTATCAAAGCAAAGGGCGAAATACGCAGCCAGTTTTCCCACGTTGTCGACGTTGCTCCCACCATCTACGAACTCGCCGGCATCCGCTTCCCGGACACGGTCAACGGAGTGAAACAGATGCCGCTGGAGGGAAAGAGCTTCGCCTACTCCTTCGACGATCCCAAGGCGCCCGACATCAGAACGCTGCAGTACTTCGAGATGCTGGGCAGCCGCGGCATATACAAAGATGGCTGGTGGGCGGGTGTGCGCAACCGGCTGCCGTGGGAGCTGCACCATCTCGCAGAAGGATTGGATGCATATCCCTGGGAACTCTACGACCTGACTAAAGACTTCAGCCAGGCCAGGAATCTGGCGGTCAAATATCCCGAAAAACTCAAAGAGCTGCAGGATGCATTCGACAGCGAAGCCCGGCGAAACCAGGTTTACCCGCTGGTACCCGTATGGAGCGTGGGCCGTCCATTTCCTTTTGCAGGCAAAAAAACGGTCACCTACAACTCCGGAGTCAGCCGGCTTTCGGCTCTGATCGCTCCCGACCTCAACAGCCAGATGCGGAAGATCGTTGCTGTTGTGCACCTTCCGAAAGCAGAAACCGAAGGCGTGATCCTCGCCAACGGAGGCCGCTGGAACGGCTTCAGTATTTATGTAAAGGACGGGCATGTCGTCTGCGAGAGCGACGGTTTCACTCCAACCCATCGGAAGCTTGTCTCGTCCGAGGTACTGCCTGCAGGCAGAGTGGAGATTGTCTTTGAGCTCGAGAAGAATCCCTGGGCACAGAAGGATGGAGGTCCTATATCCGCTCCTAGCGAGGACGGACGGCTTGGGCGCCTGTATATCAACGGCAAACCGGCCGGAGAGAACCGGTTTATCAGCTTTGGTTCTCTCGCTCATGAAACACTGGACATCGGTATCGATACGGGCACCCCGGTCAGCGACGCATATTCCGTCCCCTTCGCTTTCACCGGCCAGATCGAGAAGGTGACCGTCGAGCTGCAGTAAATCGTGCGGGCTGAAGCCCGCACCCACAAAAAATGCGTGTGGGTTCGGGCTTCAGCCCGAGGATTGACTGTTGGCCCCACGAGCCTGAGCGCCGAGGGCGCGGCAGAGAATAGCCCCGGCCGTCAGGCCGGGGAAAATCGTTTTAGGCAATGAGCTCCGAAGGAGCGGCACAGGCTGGTGAATGCCCTCGACTTCGGAGCCCGGCTTTATTTTGCCCTGGCCTCCTTGAAAACGCGGTTGCGCAGGAAATCCTGCACGTCGTAGGGTGCCGGAGCTCCCCCGAGGTATTTGTGGAACCAGTCGAGATGGACGAGATAATAGAAAGACATCTCGTACCAGGACGGCCAGTGCCCGGCTTTGGGGAAAATGACCATGCGGCTGGGAACTTTGCGCTTCTGCAGCGCGGTGAACATCTGCAGCGACTCCGTATAGGAAATGCGATAATCCTTCTCGCCCGAGATCAGCAGCATGGGCGTTTTGAAATTCTTCACCAGGCCGGCAGGATCCCATTTCTTATAATCCTCGGAATCCCACGGCGTGCCCTTCAGATCCCATTCGGGGAACCACAGCTCCTCGGTAGCGCCGTACTTGGATGAAAGGTTGAAGGCTCCCATCATGGAGGCGAGGCATTTGAAGGGGTTTTCATGCCCCTCGATCCAGTTGATCATGTAGCCTCCATACGACCAGCCCATGGCACCCATCCGGTCTTTGTCAACGAAGGGCAACCGGGCCAGATAGTCCGTCACCTTCATCAGATCCTCGTACACCTTGCCGCCCCAGTCTCCGGAAATCGCGTCGGTGTAGTCCTGTCCGTAGCCGGTGGATCCGTGAGGGTTCCCGAATGCGACGATGTAGCCCGCGCCCGGATAGACCTGCCAGTCTCCGCGGAAGGTATCCAGCCACTGCTGCTGCGGGCCGCCGTGGATGTTGAGGATGAGAGGATATTTTTTTGCAGGATCGAATCCGTGGGGCTTGACCAGAAACACCTCCACCGGTTTCCCGCCCGCGCCCGGAACCGACAGGCGCTCCGCGGGACGAATGTCCACTTCATCTTCCACCGGTTTGTTGAAGAACGTGAGCCGTTTCGGGGCTTCCCGGCCGGCAAGGTCGTATCGCCAGACTTCGGTCGGGTTTCCAACGGAACGGCGAATGGCCAGGGCGTACTTCCCGGATGGATCAACAGCAAAACCGTCCAGGGCCGCATGCGCCGCCAGCTTTTCAAATCTGCCGGATGCCGGCGTGAATTTGTAGAGCGGCGTTTGGCCTTTTTCCTGGGCCGTGAAATAAACCGCGCCGCCGTCGGCAGTCCAACGGACTTCGTTGGCCCAGTTGTCGAAAGTGTTCCGGTCGGTCAGCAGTTTCGCCTCTCCGGAAGCGGGATCCACGACGGCAATCCGGAACAGGTCGGACTCGAAGCGGGGGACGCGCTGGCTGAGATAGGCGATTTTTTTGCCGTCGGGCGAAAACCTCGGCGCCCCGTCCCAGGCCTGGTTGGCCGCGGTCAGGTTGCGGGCGGAGTCGGGAGTGATATTTCCGTCAAGGCGCTGGAGAAATAGGTCGGCGTTGGTGGATTCGGCAGGATCGGGTACGCGCTTGGACGCGAACACGAGCCATTTGCTGTCGGGTGAGATGTCGTAGTTGCGGTCGCCGCCAAGAGAGAAAACAGGCGACTCGTGCGGACCCGGAGTGAGGTCGCGCGCCTTGCCCTCCATGTCCACGGCGAGGATGTGGTCTTCTTTCCCGTCCTTCCAGGAATCCCAATGTCGGTAGAGAAGCGCATCGGCCATGTGGGCGCTGAGCGGGCCTTTGCTCCACGTCTCGGCGATGTCCTTGTTGCAGGCGTCGTCCGCTCCGCACTCCGGGTAGACAGTGGATGTGAAAACGATCCATTTGCCGTCAGGCGACAACAGCGGGCCTGACACCCCGGTGCTGATGTCCGTCAGTTTCCGCGGTTCTCCTCCGGTCAAAGGAATAAGATAGATCTGGTCCGAGCCGGAGCGGTTGGAAATGAAGCCCAGCATCTTCCCGTCGGGCGAGAAAAAAGGGCTGGAATCGATGCTTTCCCCTGCTGTGATCTGCCGGAGATTGCTGCCGTCGGCGTTTATGATCCATATAGCCTGGGCTCTTTTGCCATTGCGAAAGTCGGTCGTGGCAACAGTGAACGCGGCGGTTTTCCCGTTGGGCGAAAGCTCGAGGCTTCCGACCGTTTGGATGCGGTACAGGTCATCGAGCACCAGGGCCCGCTTTTCTGCGCCAAATGCGGTGACGGCGCACATCATTAAGATCACTGGAATCAATTTTTTCATAACTGCTCCTAGGGGGCGTTGGTTCCTGTCCCTCCCCCTCATTTCAAACGTGTTCCGACTCCGCGTGGAGTCTTTCCAACAAGTAGCTGAACCGGTTTTGAATGTAGTAGGCCCGTGTTTTGACGTCAACTATGGATCCAAGCTTGACTTTGAAGTCCCTGTCTTTAAATCCCTTTACTTTCTTTCGAAGATTATCGATCTGCCCGGCGGATATCTTTGGCAGGTCCGTACCCCGCCGAAGCATGAACTCGATGTCGAAACAGTCCCGGATCTCGCCCCGGTCGAGCAGTGCGTCGATCTTATTGTTCATTGTCTGTTCCAGCGAGTGGGCCTTCAGCAGTATCTGTATTGTGCTGAAGGGCGAATAGGCTATCTTGTCCTGGTACTCGCACGCCTTTGTTTCCCTGCGAATCTCGAGCTTCAGCCTTTTGGGATATTTCGCGGCACGGACCTCCACCAGCATGGTGAAACGCTTTATATGAGAATCGGTGATTTCATAATCCCGGCCGAGAGTATCAAGCAGTTTCCGGAAAAAGCCCCTTTGAGGCGTTTTCCCGACAAACCAGAAATCAAGATCGACAGAGTAGCGGTTGAGCTCATGACAGAGCCGCAGCATGCTGCCTCCTCCAAAAACCAGAGGGTTCAGCAGCCTCGAGCTGTTCATCCGGTCCAGAACTTCCATCTCAAAAACTTCGTGTCTTTTAAAGATATCCATATTTTGCCAGCGTCTCCCTGGTTTTCAGCGGAAAACTCCGGCTCATCCGCGCAATCTCCTTGCGGTCGAGTTTTTCTCCGTCGATTGCGGTGAGATCGAGTGCATACCGCCCGAAGGTCATCAGATACACGGCGTCCAGAAACGCTTTTTCCGGAACGGCGATAAAGAAGCCTTGCTGCCGGACAAACCCGAAATACAGGGCCCGCTTGATTTTGGTGTACAGGAACAGGCTGCTTCCCATCGACAATTCCCTGGTGTGCCTTATGGCCATGGATTCGATGGTCTCCCGCTGGATCTGGGTTGTTATCTCATAGTGATCCAAGGCCGACAGAAGGGAAATGTAGGAGGGGCTCTGCCCCAGGTTTGCCAGTGCGAACCGTTCTGCCCGGCTCGCCGCCCGCCACCTTTCGCTCAGCACATAGGTGTTGCGTTTCAATCGCAGCAGAAGCCCGGCGCGAACATACCGGCTTGCGCTCACCCTGGCGGATTCAAGGCTGATCTTCAAGACTCTGGCGATTTCCTCGTAGCCGAAATACAGGCGCGCTATGGAATTCAGCTCGTGGATTTTCATCGAAAACTCATAATTAACAATAGTGTTAATTAAGTATCCTTTATAATGCGATGCATGTCAAGGGTGGATTTGGGTAGTTCAAGCCGATTTGAGCCGCTCTTTGTAAAAGGGGGACCGTCTCTCCGGCTACAGGTTCATTTTGTGCAGCAGATCGGGATAGCGCCCTGAAATGCAGAATAACGAAAATCGAGGGCAGAACCGCAGAAATCAGGATGGCCCTTCGAAATTGATTATTCGCCATTCGACATTCTGGCGTTTAAAAAACTTAGGAAATATTCGCCGGGAATGAAGCTCCAGCCAGCAGGCCTCTTTGATTGGCCCCCAAAAGCATCCGCTTTTGCAAGCGGACACTTACTTGAGCCCCGCCTGCCAGTTCAGGACCACGGTGAAGAAAGAGGTGGTATCGCCCCCTGTAGACCGGGCCACCAGAAAGCGCTGGCCGTCGCGGGTTGGCGCATATGTCCGGCTGACTGAGGTCCCCGGGATCGAAAACAGGGCTTTCGGCATGCCCGGCTCGAGTGTGGTCGCTCCCATGCGGAGGGGCACCGCCATCAGCTTCCGGTCGGCGGCAAGGTAGAATAGCTCCGTTCCATCCTTCCGCCATTGGGGATCGGCGCCGCCGCCGCTTGATATTTGCCGCTTTCTTTCGTTGGTAAGCGGGAAGTCCTGCACGTAGACTTCATTGCGCCCGGACTCGTCCGATACGTACGCAATCCAGCGGCCATCCGGAGAGAACACCGCGTCCTGCTTGTTGAACTGCGATTGAAAATAGGGGAATGGTTTCTTATCGCCATGCTGCGGAGCAATCCACAGGTCCGTACTATCCCTTCATAAAGGATGCAGCCGAAGGCCCAGATGTCGGCCCGCCTGTCGGCGGACTTGCCCTTGGCCTGCTCGGGGCTCATGTAGGCGGCGGTTCCAAGGATGACACCGGGCCGTGTCATCGCCTCGGTGAGGGTAGGAGACTGGGATGAATCGACGCTCTGAGCCTCGTCCGAGAGAGCTTTCGCCAGGCCGAAATCCAGAATCTTGACCTTGTCTCCTTCGGTGATCATCGCGTTGGCAGGCTTCAAATCCCGATGGATCACGCCCTTTTCGTGCGCTGCCTCGAGCCCTTCGGCAATCTGGCGGCAGACAGCCAGAGCTTCATCACCCGGCAATGCGCCTTTGCTGATCCTTTGCGCCAGGGTTTCTCCTTCGACAAGCTCAAGCACAAGGAAGCGCTTCCCCTCGGCTTGTTCGAGGCCATAGATGGCGGCGATGTTGGGATGATTCAGCGAGGCCAGCAGTTTGGCCTCGCGCTCGAAACGCGCCATTCGTTCAGGATCGCCTGCAAACGCGTCGGGCAGGAATTTCAGCGCGACCTTGCGGTTCAGGTTTAGGTCCTCCGCGGCATAGACTTCGCCCATGCCGCCGCTGCCCAGCGGTTCGCCGACTCTATAATGCCCGAGTGTTTTGCCGATCATAGGAAGCAACTCCTCCACATCGACAGCCGCCTTGATGCAATGAAATCAATTAGAAGGTGAGGCTATTGTATCGGAATCGGATTTTCTTAGATAGCGAGAATTCCGCCTTTGAGTAAACTACCCCCTATGACGGCGAGACTCGAAGAGCCTTTGGCGCCACGCCCTGCGTCCCGGAGGGACGCTATGATGATCGCCCGGCACTTCAGTGCCGGGATTGCCGTTCGTTGTTGAAAGAAA
>JAEAMF010002213.1_pt1 | contig 11512 bp, 6 predicted proteins | sample 8958721 | NCBI WGS metagenome assembly JAEAMF01 (sample SAMN16933255, study PRJNA681124) | bioreactor sludge metagenome | isolation source: anaerobic bioreactor treating anionic surfactant - SDBS | place: India: Bengaluru | collected 2019-02-28
CCAGGGGCGCGAATGCATCCGCCGCGGCCCGCGCCAACGGTTCCTACCGCTCCCGGTCCTATGAGACGAATGGGAGCGATTCGGCCGCCGGCGCCGCCGGTTCCTACGACGGATCCGGCGGCAGACGCTCCGGCCGCGCCTATGTCTCGGGCTCCTCGTCGTCGGGCGGCGGCTCCTGGTCTTCCTCCGCCTCGGGCGTTTCGCGCTCCCATCCGGGCTCCAGCCGCTCCTACGGCTCCGGCTCGCATTCGTCGTCCGTTTCGCGCCACTCGTCCGGCTCCTCGTCATCCTCCGGCTCCGGGCACTCGTCCGGATCGTCCTCGGGCTCGAGCGGCAGGGCGGTGAAGAAGAACTGACAGGGCTCGGCGTACGGCATACGGTTGACGGCTTACGGCAGCAGCCAGTTGCCGGGCTCATTGGCTGGCCGTCGGACAGCGTTTCCCGTATCCCGCTCGCCGTATACCAAGGACCCGGTTTCCCGCTGAACCGCAAGGTTAACGCCTTCGGCGTTGAATAATTCCCGGCATTTGTTATAATGGACAGCGAAAAAAAGGGAGACGCATCATGAAGATATTCCTGGACACGGCCAGCGTCGCGGAGATCAAGAAAGCCCTGGGGTACGGGGTGATCGACGGCGTCACCACCAACCCCAGCCTGGTGGCCAAGGAGGGCAAGGAGTTCCAGCCCCTGATCCGGGAGATCCTGGCGCTGGTTCCCGGTCCGGTCTCGGTCGAAGTGACGGCCACCTCCGCCGCCGAGATGATCGCCCAGGCCGAAGCCTACGCCGCCCTGGCCGCCAACGTGGTCATCAAGGTGCCCATCAACCTGGAGGGGCTGCAGGTGGTCAAGACGCTGTCGGGCCGCGGCATCAAAACCAACGTGACGCTGATCTTCTCCGCCTCGCAGGCGCTGCTCGCCGCCAAGGCCGGGGCGACGTACGTGTCTCCTTTCGTCGGCCGCGTCGACGACATCTCCGGCGACGGCATGGCGCTGGTCGAGGACATCGCCCTCATCTACGACAACTACGACATCGCCACCGAAATCATCGTCGCCTCCGTGCGCCACCCGCTGCACTTCGTGGAGGCGGCGCGCATCGGCGCCCACGTGGCCACCATTCCCTTCGCCACCCTGGCGCAGCTGCTGAACCACCCGCTGACGGTCAATGGCATGGAGCGGTTCCTGAAGGACTGGGAAAAAGTGAAATCCTGACCGATGAAAAGGCGCGCCAAGCTGCTGATCGGTTTTTTTTTATAGTTTTGTCCTGTAGCGGCGCCTACTTCGGCGCCCGCTACTACGTTTATCGGCTGATCGCGCGCGACGGCGCCGTCGCCGTCCGCTTCCGCGACGTGCGCCTCTCCATCTTCCCCCTGGGGCTGGAGGTGCGCGGCCTCAGGGACCTCCCGATCCGCGGCCGCAACCTGGTCTCCTTCGACCGGGTCAATGTCTACCTGCCCCCGGCGTCGCTGTTCATGCGCCGCAAGGCGGTCAGCCTCGAGATCGAGAAGCCGGTCTTCGTCCTCGACGATTCGCTGCTCCGGGCCCGGAGCGGGAGCGGGGGGCTCGGCTCCTCGTTCGCCGTCCAGCGCGTCCGCGTCCGCGACGGCGAGATGCATTTCACCGGCCGCGACCTTCAGGCCCGGCTGCTGCATGTCAACCTGCAGTCGGGCAGCCTCAGCAGAGAGTTCTCCTTCCGCGTCGACTCGCCGCACTTGAGCGTCACCCTGCCGGTCAGCGGCGAGCCGGTGACGCTGCGGGGCGGCATGAGCGCCGAGGTCCACCAGCAGGGCGACGCCTGGAAGATCAGCCGCTTCGCCTGGCAGACCAGCGACCTGCGCGTCGCCGCCTACGGCCGCCTGCTGCCCAGGGGCGCCTGGCAGTTCAACGCCTCGCTCCAGGGAGACCTGCAGAACGTCCTGCGGCCCGTGCTCGACGAGCTGACCGTACTCGGCCTCACCTACGCCGATGCCCGCCTCTCCCGCGACACACAGCGGCTCGTGCGCGTGAGCGCCGACTTCACCAGCCCCGCCTGCCGCGTCAAGGGCAGCCGCCTGGCCGCTCTCAGCGGCCAGGCCCGCTGGGACAGCGGCGGACGCACGCTGGAGCTGGAGGCCTCCTTCGCCAGCGGGCTGGCGCGCTCGTCGCTGCGCCTGGCCAGCCGGGCGCGGGAGACGCGCATCGGCTTCCAGGATCTGCCCGCCGCCGCCATCGCCGACATCCTGGACATCACCCAGGACGCCCCGCTCGCCGGCCTCGTCCGCCGCGGCGAGGTGGAGTTCGTCCCCGGCTTCATCCGCGGCAACGCCGAGCTCGACGAGGCGCCGTCCCGGAGGCTGGCCGATTCGCCGTTCGTCGTCCGCGGCCGCATCGAGTTCCAGCGCGACAAGCAGGCGCACCTGACCACCTTCGCCGGCGAGACGCTGCAGACCAGCGCCGGCGAGGTCAGCCTCCGCGGCCGCATCGACACCCGCGCCCGCGACAGCGACATACGCATCGCCGCCGCCGTGCGCGGCTGCGAGAACATCACCCCCTACGTCCGCCACTACCTGGACATCGACCTGCGTCCCTGGAAACTGGGCGGCGGCGGCGGCGACCTCGAGCTCGCCATCACCCGCCGCGCCGGGCGCAAGCGCATCGACGGCCGCTTCCGTCTGGGGGGATTCACGGCCAACCGCCAGCCCGTCTCCTCCCTGGCCGGCGAGGTGCACCACGCTCCCCCGGGGACAGGCGGCGCCTTCACCGTCTCCGGCCCCGGCCTTGCCTCGCGCATCGAACTGGCCATCGTCCCCGGGCAAACGACATTCCGCTTTCCCGACCTGCGCGGCGAAGCGCGCGTCATCACCCGCGTCCTGGGGCTGGACCTGGCGCTGGCCGGAGCCCTCGCCGGCGACGTCACCTACCGAGCCGGCAAGGCCATGGCCGAACCCGAGGCGAGCGGCCGCATCGCCGCCCAGCGCCTGACGTTCATGGGCCTGGGCCTGGAACGCGTGCAGGGCGAACTGCGCACCCATCTGCACGACATCGAGCTGACGGGGCTGGAGTTCGACTCGGGGGGTGGCCACGCCCGCGGCGACGTGCGCATCGACTTTTCCCGCCGGCGCTTCGACCTGCAGGGGCGCGTCGCCGGCCTCGATGCCGCCCGGCTGGTGGACGGCTTCCGCGGCCGCGTCGACCTGGAAATCGGCGGCGCCGGCGATTTCATGAAGGACCCCCTGCGGCTGGCCGTCCGCGGCCGCGACCTGGAATACTACCCCGAGCGCGGCTTCACCCTCGACGCCAGCGGCAGCCTGCTCACCGACTTCTCCGGCTTCCGGCTGAACCTCGCCGGCGAAGCGGCCCACGACTCCGGGCCTTCCCCCTTCTCCGTCGAGCTCGCCCGCGGCCAGGGCCGCTATTCCGGCTCCTTCCGCCTCGACCTGCGCAACCTGGACCTGCTCATCCCCTGGCGGAACAACGTCGGCGCCATGCGCCTGCTGGGGCAGTTCCTCACCGCCCCGGGCGGCGGCGTCAGCAGCCGCGGCGTCGCCGTGCTCTCCGGCAGCACGCTCTCGCTGCCGAACTTCTCCCATTCACTGGACGACTTCCAGGGCACGGTCACCTTCAGCGGCTCCGATTTCATCCTGCAGTCGCTGCGCGGGCGCATGGGCGGCGGCCCGGTGGAGGGCAGCGGCCAGCTGTCCCTGGCGGGCGGCGGGCTGCGCCGGCTGAGCTTCAGCCTGCAGGGCAAGGGTCTGCGCCTCTATCCCATGGACCGCGTTTCCTGCCTGGTCAATCCTGACCTGACACTGAGATACGAGGACCGCCGGCTGACGCTGGCGGGGGCGCTGAATTTCCAGTCGGTCGACTGGCAGCGCGAGATCGACGAGCGCATCGTCTTCAATACCCGCTCGCAGCTGTCCACCGCCGAGTCCAAGATCCTAGAGATGCTGCGCCTGGATATCGCCATGACCACGGAGGACATCCTGTTGCGCAACTCGCTGGGGCGCATCCGCGGCCGCTTCAAGCTGCGCCTGGGCGGCACCGCCAGTTTCCCCATCCTCAGCGGCGCCTGCGAGGGCAGCCAGGGGGAGATCTTCTTCTCCGACCGCTCCTTCAACCTGCTCAAGGCCCGGCTGGTGTTCAACAACAAGACCGCCATCGACCCGCTCATCCACGTCGAGTCCGAGGCCTTCGTGCAGAGCTACCGCATCCGCTTCGACATCAACGGCAGCGCCTCGCGCGCCAAGCCCTCCCTGACCGCCTCGCCGCCCCTGCCCTTCCAGGACATCATCGCTTTGGTCTCGCTGGGCGAGATGTTCCAGCGCACCGGCTCCTCGGAGATCAGCTCGCGCGACAGCAGCACCGCCCTGGTCACCACCAAGCTGACCGAGGACATCAAGAACCGCGCCAACAAGCTGCTGGGGATCAACCTGCTGCGCATCGATCCCGTCTTCTCCGACCAGTCGACGGTGAACTCCTCGCGGCTGACCATCGGCACGACGTTCGCCAAGGACGTCGTGGTCGTCTACTCCACCGACCTGTCGGCCACCCGCCAGCAGATCGTCTACCTGCAGTACCAGCTATCCCCCAGCATTTCGCTGATCGCCATGCGCAACCAGGAAGGCCGCTACAGCCTCGACCTGCGCCTGCGCTCGCGGCGCTGAGGCCGCCATGCGCCGCCGCCTGCTCCTCGGGCTGCTGCTGGTGCTGGCCGCCGCCCGGCCGGCGCCCGCGCAGGCGCCGCCCTGGGCGCAACGCCGCGTCGGCGAGATCCTGCTGCTCGGCCCCGGCGAGCGGGTCGAGGCGGACCTGCGCGCCTACCGCCCGCTGGTCGCCCTGCGCGCAGGCCAGCCCTACCGCTACGCCGACGTCCGCCGCAGCATCGAGAACCTCAACCGCGCCGGCGTCTTCGCCGACATCGAGGCCAAGGTTCTCGTGCGCCCCGGCGAACTGCTGGACATCCTCTTCGTCCTGCGCCGCAAGCCGCGCATCCGCGCCGTGGAGTTTTCCGGCGACCCGCCGCTGGCGGCGCGGACGATGCGCGCGGCCATCTACTCGCTGCGCCGGGGCGAGCTGTACGAGGAGAGCCTCCTGCCCAGGGCGCGCGCGGAGCTGCTGGCGCTGCTGCGTGCGCGGGGCTTCTTTAACGCCCGGGTCTCCCCGCGCGTCACCCTCTCCCACGACGGCGTCTCCTGCACCGTCCAGTTCGCCGTCGCCCCCGGGAGTGTCGCCCGCGTGACGCAGCTGGCGGTGGACGTCGACGACCCGGACCTGGCCGGGCCCATCCGCCGGCGCTACGCCCGCCATGCCCACTATGTCCCCGACGTCTTCGCCCGCGAAACCGAGAGCATCCGGCAGCTGCTGAAGAAGCGCCTCTACTATTTCCCGGAGATCCAGGTGCGGGAGGAGCTCCCCGATCCCGGCCGCCCGGCGGTGAACCTGAAGATCACGGTGTCCTGCGGCTTCCGCTATCACTTCTTCTTCCGCGGCATGAGCCGGCGCATGGGGCTGATCGCCGACGTCTGGGAGCGCCACGTTTTTGAAAAATGGGCCGAGGAGGAGAGCCGGGCGCGGCTGCTGAACTACCTGAAGAACAAGGGCTACCTCGATGCCCGCGTCGAGTCCTCGCTGGTCACCTCCGGCCGCGACAAGACGATCGTGTTCACGGCGCGCCCGAACCGCCGCTACCGCCTCGGCCGGGTGACGGTCCGCGGCAACCAGGCCGTGAGCGACGCCAGGGTCCGCGAGATCATCCGTGCCGACGACTTGTTCTTCAACCGCGTGTTCTGGCTGCGCCTCAACTCCCTGGTCGCCGACCTGGAAGTGCTCAAGCTGTATTACTACTACCAGGGGATCTCGCCCATCGAGATCCGCCTGGAGCCGAGCTTCCGCGGACGCCGCGCCGACGTCGAAGTGGTCGTCCGCGAGGGCCGCGCCCTGCGCATGGGCGCCATCGAGTTCCAGGGCAACCGGGCCTTCGGCCGCGACGAACTGGTCCGGCTGATGAAGAGCCGTACCGGCAGCCCCTACGTGCCCAGGCAGTTCAGCGAGGACGTGGCCCGCCTGCAGGAGTATTACTGGGAGCACGGCTACGACGACGCCGAGGTCAGCTACGAGCTTTCGCCAGGAGACGAGAAATCGCTGCTGCTCACCATCCGCGAGGGGCGGCAATGGCGCATGGGCAGCCTGATCCTCATCGGGGCCTCGTCCGCCCAGCGCGGCCTGCTGCGCCGGCTGTTCCCCCTGCAGAAGGGCGAGCCGTACCGCCGCGGCCGCATCGATGCCTTCCGCGCCGACGTCGAGAACAGCGGCGTCTTCTCCGAGGTGCGCGTGGAGAAGATCGCCGCCGGCGGCGACGCCTGCGACGTCCTGGTGCGCGTCACACCCGACCGCTCGCGCTCCTACGGCCTGGGCATCGGCTGGGAGGAGCGCCGCGGCCCCCGCGGCACCCTGGAATACCAGGAGCGCAACCCCCTGGGCTCGACCTCGGCGGTGGCCGCCACCCTGCAGCTGGGCGTGGCCACCCGCGACAAGCGGCTGATCGTCAACGACCGCCGCGGCACCCTGACCATCGACACGCCGCTGTTCCTGCGCGAGCGCATCACCTCGACGTTCCAGCTCTGGGAGGAGAACGAGACCTACCCCAGCTACAAGTTCACCCGCTGGGGCCTGGGCGTCTCGCTGGCCAAGCGCTTCTCGGACAGCCTGTACCTGCTGGGCTCGGCGCGCTGGTACCGCACCGAGCTCAACTGGCTGGCCATCCCGCCCTTCGGCGTCGACCAGCTGGACAGGCCCTTCAACACCACCGCCCTCTCCCTGTCCATCGTCGACGAGCAGCGCAACGACTCGTTCAACCCCAGCCGCGGCCACTTTCTCACCGCCGACCTGAAGCTGGGCCTGCCGCTGTTCGAGAAGGACTACACGTTCCTGAAGTTCTACTGGAACTACCAGCGCCACTATCCCTTCCTGCGCGAGGGCACATTCAGCGTCTCGCTCAAGAACGGCATCGGTTTCGGCGACATGTCCATCACCGAGCGCTTCTTCGCCGGCGGCGGCCACTCCTTCCGCGGCACCGGCAACGACCGCCTGGGCCCGATCAACCTGGACAAGGACCAGCCCGAGGGCGGCAACATCCTGCTGCTGCTCAACCTGGAGGCGGCCGTGCCCAACCTGCTGCTGCCGGTCAAGGACCTCTACTACACGTTCTTCGCCGACATCGGCAACGTGTTCGCCAAGTCGAGCGACTTCAACCCCAAGAAGCTGGAGCGGGCGCTGGGCTTCGGCCTGAAGTACCGCTCGCCGCTGGGGCCGATCCGCGTCGAGTTCGGCTTCAACCTGCGCAAGGCCGCCGAGAGGAGCTTCCACTTCATCTTCACCATCGGCAACGTGTATTGACCTTTCGCGAGCTCGGCGTACGGCAAGAAAACATCCGAGCTATCGTGACACGTGACGCGTAACGCGTGACGAGTAAAAACACTATCGAGATTCGCATCATCACACAAGCGAATGACCGCCAGGCATGAAGCGTTATGCGCAATGAGAAGCAGCACGAGATGGAGTCGTCGTGACGCGTAGCCGACGAGAAGCGACAACCACGAAACGGTCACTCTTCATGCAGCGTGCGATTGAGAAACATCTATGTTCATGCCGCTTTTTCATCGCTTGACGTTGATCCGGACAGCGCAGTTCACTCGTCACGCGTTACGCGTCACGCGTCACGAACGCTCGTTAGAGGCTGAATCGGTACGTGGCCTTCAGCATGAACACGTTGTCGCCCGGGGCCGAGACCAGGTCGCCGAGGTCGCGGCCGAGGTCGAAATCGCCGGGATGGGCGAAGTCTTGGCGGTTCTGCGTCCAGACGAAGTAGATCGTCGAGCCCGGGCGGTACTCCCAGCGGAAGACCACCGTGCCGCGCAGCGACTTGACGTTGAAGTCCGGATCGGCGAAGGAGAAGGCCGCGGCCGCTCCCGGCCCGTCGGGGTCCACGCGGTAGCGGCCGTTGTCGCGTTCGATCATGGAGCCGTTTTCGCCGTAGCGGCTGAACTCCCGCGCTGCCGGGCGGGCCAGCTCCTTGAAGCCCGAATAGGCGCCGACGGCGAGCAGCGGCTGGACGAAGGCCTGCAGGCTGATGCGCGGCGAGAAGATCCAGTTCAGGCGCAGCTCGGCCGAGAGCACTTTCTCGTCCAGGAAGGCGAAGACGTGGCGCCGGCCATAGGTGGCGGCCATGAGCGGATCGTCGACGTTGGCCACCCACTGGCGGAAGGTGCGCACGACCTCGAACTCCGGCTCGAAGGTGAGGGAAACGTTGCTGCGCGGCTTCCACAGCAGCTCGGGGCCGCCGCCCAGGTCCCAGCTGCCGTCAGAGCGGCGCGAGGCCTCGGCGTACAGGGAGAACACCAACTTGCGGCGGCTGTCGCCGTAGAGGTGAAGGCTGCCCCAGAGCGCCGGCGGCTGGCGCAGCAGTACGCCGCCGCGCGTGGCCTCCTTGTCGTAGCTGGCGCCGATGTAGCCCAGGTCGATCTCGCCGCCCCAGTAGTTCAGGAACTCCCCGAAGGCGAACAGGTAAACGTTCCTCATGATGGGGTTGCCACCGAAGTCCCAGCTCCGGGCCACGGCGCCCAGCAGCTGGGCGTTGCGGAAGACCCGGCCGGGATGAAGCCAGCTGTAGCCGGAGGCCAGGTGGGCATTGACGTAGTCGCCGCGCGACTGGTAGCCGAGGTCGTTGGCCTCAAAGCCGGGGGAGATGGCGCCCAGCGCGGCGTTGAACACCCAACTCCCCTTCTGGCGGTTGAGGGCGATGCGGCCGGCCCAGCCGCCCAGCGCGGAGGCCCTGTCGTCGAGGTCGAGGTGGCCGGCGTCGGGACGCTGGAAATAGTGGCGCGGCGCGCGCTGAAGCCCGGCGATGTATTCCCGGCTGCCCGTGACCCGGCTCGCCCCCAGCCAGCCGGTCAGCGCCCAATCCCGCTTTTTCCCCAGCTGCAGCCAGCCGTCGGCGCCCAGGGCCAGCGCCCGGCTCCCCAGCATGCCTTCCAGCGCCTCCCCGTCGAGGTCGCGGAGGACGCCAGTGGCGATGAAGCCCAGCCCCTGCCGCCCCTGGCGGAAATCCTTCTGGGCGCGCAGGACGGCATAGTCGCTGAAGGGCTCGATCTCCCGGCTGGAGCGGACGCCGCCCTCGTCCAGGACGGCGTGCTCGCGCTGGGTCAGGGCGTTGAGGAAACCGACGTTCCAGCCGCCGGCCGCCTTGCCGCTCACCTTGGCCGCGCCGAGGATTGTGGTCATCTCCGGCGCGTCAACGGCATTGCCGGCCGTGCCCTGGGGCGGGCGGCCGATGCGCCGGCTGTAGAAGAACTCCGGCGAGCTCCAGTTGAACCCCATGCTGCTGTTGGCGCCGCCGGCGCCGAAGGAGAAGATGCTCGCCCCCTCGATGAAGAACGGCCGCTTCTCGGAATAGTAGGTTTCGAACACCGACAGGTTCACCTCGGCCGGGTCGACCTCGACCTGGCCAAAGTCGGGGTTGAGCGTCAGGTCGAGTGTCAGGTCGCCCTTCAGCCCGTATTTCACGTCGATGCCGGCGCTGGCGAGCAGGTCATCGCCGCCGCGCGGGGGATCGCCGTCGCCGGCGGGACGCAGGGCCAGCTTGCCCACGGAATAGGGCACGGCCTCGAACAGGCGCCGCGGGCGGATGCCGCGGATGCCGGTCAGGAGGGCGAAGCGCGAGACGAAGCCGTTCTCCTCCTTGGGCGTCCAGGCGAAATAGTCCTGCTCGTTCTTGCGCTGGATCGTGCGCTTGAAGTTGATGCCCCAGAGGTACTCCTCGCGGCTGGGGAAGCGCAGCTGGTCGTAGGGGATGCGCATCTCCACCGTCCAGCCCCGCTCATCCATCCGCGCCGCGCATTGCCATACGCCGTCCCAGGTGCTGTCGCTCCACTCGTCGTTGTACAGGGTGCGGTCGACGATCGAGCCGGCAGGATTGACGCTGAAGGAGAAGCCGCTGCGGCGGTCGAAATGGGGATCAACGGCGACGGTGAACCAGTCGGAGTCGAGGTCATCGTCGCGCCGCCCGAGCAGGCCGACGATCCGGCCCGGCTCGCCGTCCTCGAGCCGCGCGGCCACGAACAGCGCCTTGTCGTCGTAGGCCACCCAGACCTCCGTCGGCTCGGTCGCCGGTTGGCCGTCGAGGGGGTCGTGCTGGCGGAAGCCGCCGTCGCCCGGCCGCTGCCAGTCGGGCTCGTCGAGGCGGCCGTCGATGCGAATCGTCCCAGCCAGCCTCTGCGCCCGCACCTCGCGCTCGGGCGTCCCCAAGCCGGCGGGGGCGGCGGCGTTCCGTTTCGCGGGGAGCGCCGGCAGGACGGCGGCGAACAGCAGGCAGGCGATGAGCGCGCGCACAGGCATCACGTTCGTGCTCCTCTGATCCATCTTGTTTTTCAGACCGGTCCGGAGAAGGATTAGACGGAAACGGCGGGGAAAAAGTTTCGCCGGCCGCCCTGGGGGGCCTACAGCAGGTAACCCAGCGCCAGCAGCAGGTCGGTGGCGATCACCAGGGTAACGTTCAGCCCCTGCGCCTTCACCAGGCGCGGGGGTTGGTCGTGGTGCCGCAGCGCCCCGGATGCCGCCGCCGCGCCCAGCGGGGCGGCGGCCAGGGCGATCAGCGTCGCCCAGGGGATGTTCAGGATAAACGGGCCCAGCGCGATCAGGGCGAAGACCAGCAGCACGGCGGCGGCATAGAGGACTCCGCTGCGCCTCGTGCCCAGGAGGATGACCAGGTGGCGCCGGCCGCCCCGGCGGTCGGCCTCGGCATCGGGGAACTCGTTCAGGAACAGGAGCAGCGCGGTGAGGATGCCGGGCGCGATCGAGACGTACAGCACGTCGAAGGTCATGAACGAGGTCAGCGCATAATGGCAGCCGACCACCACCAAGCTGCCCAGGGTGAGGCCGCTGGCCAGCTCGCCGATCCCCCAGCGCGCCAGGTGCGAGGTGTAGAAGCGGATGGCCAGGCCGCCAAAGGCCATCAAAACCAGGATGGGCCAGCCGCTGGCCAGGAAAAAGTAAACGCCGATGCCGCCGGAGGCCAGCAGCGTCCCGTAGGCGGCCGCGGCGACCTGGCGCGGGGTCGTGCGTCCGGCCTGCAGCATGCCGCTGCCGCCGCTGAAAGGAGTGCGCACCGTATGCCGGTCGATGCCGGTCCGGTGGTCGGACAGCTCGTTGAACAGGTTGACCGAGGCATGCGCCAGCACCACGCCGAGCCCCAGCAGCAGGGCCTGGCCGGCATGGACGGTCCCATGCCAGCGGGCGGTGGCCACTCCCAGCAGCGACAGGGCGACGGCCAGGAGCAGGAAAGGGGCGCGTACCTGCTGCAGCCAAGTGACCAGCCTCTCCTTGCCCCGCATCCCAGCCTCCTGATGAATCGAGCAGGGGCGATTATATCCCAGTCCGGGGCCGCAGTCGAACTCCGTGATTCGTAATTCGTGATTCGTGATTCGAAACCACTACTGTCCTAATAAAGTTTTGGTGATATAGAGGCCGGCCTCTCTTTTGG
>JAEAMF010002212.1_pt1 | contig 11503 bp, 8 predicted proteins | sample 8958721 | NCBI WGS metagenome assembly JAEAMF01 (sample SAMN16933255, study PRJNA681124) | bioreactor sludge metagenome | isolation source: anaerobic bioreactor treating anionic surfactant - SDBS | place: India: Bengaluru | collected 2019-02-28
GGTCGTGGTGTAAGGCATTAGGGCTGGCCACGTAGACGGCATCGACGACCTCGGCCATCGCGGCGAGGTCGTCGAAGGCTTGGTCGATCCCCTGGCGCCGGGCGAATTCTTGTCCGCGGGCGAGGTCTCGTGAGCAGACGGCGGCGGCCGTGACCCGGCCGTGGGGGGGGGGGGGGGGGGCGGGCGCAAAAACAGATGGTGAGAGGGGTGGATGGGTTGAAGAACCGCGCAAGGATCAAGCCCGCGGCGACGAACCATTCGGTGATGAAGTTGGTGCCGATGATGCCGAAGCGCAGCATGTCTCCTCCGTTACCGTTTGGGCCGCTCAGTTGACCCGGACAGGGCGTGAATGCCGTCATACTACGGTGCGCAGGCCTCGCCGGTGGGGCAGGATGCTCGCGAGCGGACATCTTGACGTCGTGGTCTCAGCCCGGGCACAGCCCGGCTGCGCACTGATCCATGTCAGGCGATCGACGCGGAGGGGCTCCAGGGCAAGTCACCCGCGGAGCCAGACCCACTCACCCGTAGGTTCCGGAGGCCGGCTGGTCGCTCTGGCCGAGCCGACGCGCCTCCCGGAGCGTGAAGGCCGCCGTCGGTGAGGTCGGTCACCTCGCGCAGGGTGGGCACTCCCGCCCGCGAATCCGGCTTGTCTCACCGTCCGTCCGGAAGAGTGCCCGGCTCACTTCTTCGAGCTTGGCGCGTTGCGTCGTCGAGTAGGTGTCGGTGCCGCTCGCGCGATACGAGACTCGGGGCCGTGTTCGGCAGAGCCGCTCGAACTGGGGGCACATTGGGGGCACGAAATCGGGCTCAGGCTGCGAATCGAGGCCACAAATGACGATTCCCGCCCAAGTCAGAGCGGGAATCAGGCTGGCGGAGGATACGAGATTCGAACTCGTGAGGGCGTGAACCCAACCCGCTTTCCAAGCGAGCGCCATAGGCCTCTAGGCGAATCCTCCGTGGGGCATCCTATCCAATGGTGCAGGCGGTACGCCAACCGCCATTGCTGAGACAGGCGCGACGCTTCCGGCGAGAGGCATCGCGTCCCCCAGCCCCCGGCGATACCATTGATCAAGACATGGGCGCACGCCCACTGTGCAAGGGAGCACTCGCCAGGAGGAGACAACCGTGGCAAACAATTACGTGACTGAAGGCCGGTGGGTGGTTGGTACCGACGGCTCGCCGCGTGCCGAGAAGGCGGTTGAATGGGCGGCGTTGCACTTGTCAGAGCGCAATGAACCGGTTCCGCTGCTGATCATCCACGCCATTCCCGAGACACCGATACCCAGCCGCAACGCAGCAGCCACGTCATTGGTCGAAGGCCGTGACTACAAAGAGATGCTGCAAGAGAAGGCGGAGCGCATCGTCTCGGAGGTGGCCGATCGCATCCGTCAGAAGTACCCCAAGCTGACCGTTGAGACCGCGGTCGCGGAAGGCCATCCTGCCGACCTCTTGGTCAAGGCGGCCAAAGATGCGGACCAGGTCGTGGTCGGCGCTCGTGGTGCTGGTGCGCCCGCCATGGTGAAGATGCTGGGTGGAGTGTCTGACTTCGTCGTCCAGCATGCCGAAGGCGCTGTCGCGGTTGTTCCCGACCAGGCGGAGGAGCGTCCCGGCGCCCCCGTGCTGGTTGGCCTGGATGATTCACCGCAAGGGAAACTGGCCATTGCGCGTGCCTTCCAGGCTGCCTCTCTGCGCGGCGTGCCGTTGATCGCGATCACCGCTTGGGACTACGGCCCCTACGACGCCTTCAACGCTGAGATCTGGGCACACAGCATGGACGAGATGAACCAGATGATGGTCGACGAGGCAGAGAAGCTCATCGCCGACAAGGTGGCTGAGTTCCCTGATGTCGACGTGACTATCCAGCCTGCTCGTGGACGCCCGGAGGTTGCGCTGGTCGAGGCATCCAAGAACGCCGGCCTGTTGGTGATCGGCTCGAAGGGACGCGGCGGCTTCGCGTCGCTCTTGCTCGGCTCGACCAGCCGTCATGTGCTTCGCGAGGCGTACTGCCCGGTGGTCATCACCAGAGACTGGGCAGGCTGGAAGGATCAGGCGGGTCGTCGCGCCAACAGTTAGCCAGCTCTAGGCGGTTCTTCAACTGTCCTTCAGCGCTCCGACGCCGATGACCCGACTCCTGATCGGGGTGGTCATCGGCGTCGTCGTTTGCGCCGGTCTTGATGCCTGGTGAGTCGGGGTCAGGCTGTGCCAAACCATGTCTCAACCAGCCGCAGGCCGCCGTCAACGAACCCCGTGGACGGGACTTGAGGGAATAGTATTGACGGACAAGCAGATTCGCGGCGGCGAAGCCACGAACCAACAACCCAGGAGGTCGCCATGAGTGCCGAACTTGAGACCAAGGGCCGGATCGTTGTGGGGACGGATGGCTCACCACGATCTGAGAAGGCGGTTGACTGGGCCGCCGGGCGGGCGTCCGCACGCAAGCTTCCGCTGCTGGTCTTGTTCGTCGTACCCGAGTTGCCGTTGCCGGGTCGGACGGCGGCCGCGGCGCAGATCCATCATGGCATGAACTACATCGCCGACTACCTGGCCGATGCGCAGAAGAAGGTCGATCGGGTGGTCGCTCAGATGCGCCAGAAGTACCCGACCCTGGACGCCGAGGGCAAGGTCGTTCAAGGCGCCGCGTCGTATGTCTTGACCCGGGCGTCCCGGGACGCCGACCAGATCGTGGTGGGTGCCCGCGGTGAGGGCGCGCCGTTGTCGGTGCGACTTCTTGGTGGGGTGTCGGATGCGGTGGCCACGCATGCGCACGGCCCCGTCGTGGTCGTCGGTGACGAGGTGCATGAGAACCCGAATGGGCCGGTGGTGGTCGGCGTCGACGACTCACCGGCCGCCAAGTCGGCGATCAAGCTCGCCTTCGAAGCCGCCGACGTGCGTGGCGTGCCGCTGATCGCCATCAATTCCTGGGACTTCGGCCCTTACGACGCGTACAACGCGGAGATCTGGGAACAGTCCGGCGAGGGAATCACCAAGAGCCTGACCGAATTGGTGGAAGAACTACTGGCGGACGGGAAGGCCGCCCATCCGAACGTCCCGGTCGAGATCAGGGTGATTCGCGGACGTCCCGAGCGTGCCTTGGTGGACGCGTCCGCAGAGGCTGGGCTCGTGGTGGTGGGGTCCCGCGGACGCGGCGGCTTCGCAGGCCTCCTGCTGGGTTCTACCAGCAAGCATGTGCTGCGCGAGTCGCACAGCCCGGTGATCGTCACTCGCGGCTGAACAGCGTCCGGCAAGATCGGTTGGTGCTCGGCGTGGTTGAGCATCTATAGTTGAACGAAGGTCCCCCGCGCGGCGGCATCCTCGCCCAACTCCCCCAGGGCCGGAAGGCAGCAAGGGTAAGTGAGCTCTACCGGGTGCGCGGGGGGCCCCTTTTCGTCCCATGGGGCGAAGTGAAACTGTCGGCCCCGCAGCATAGGCTTACCGGGTGGACGAAGACCTTGGCCTCGACGCCAGCCCTGACCTTGATGACGAGGCCGATGGGTTGCTGCTTGGTGACCTGCAGGAGGGTCCTGGTCTGTTCGACGAGCCACTGCCCGATCCCGAGCCAGCCTGCGACATCAAGGCCGCCAGCGGCGAGGTCGACGAGTCGGCGTCCCCACCCGAACCGGCAGCACCGGCCGCGCCGCGGCCAGCCGACCCGGCGCTCCTGACGCGCCCCGCCCCGCCGTTGGCGCTCTACCGGCGCTACCGCCCCGACACGTTCGCCGAAGTGATCGGCCAAGAGCACGTGACCGAACCGCTCAGCCGGGCGATCACCAACAACAAGGTCCATCATGCCTACCTGTTCAGTGGTCCGCGGGGCTGCGGCAAGACGACCAGTGCCCGAATCCTGGCCCGTTGCCTGAACTGTGCCGAGGGGCCTACCCCGACCCCGTGCGGCATCTGCGACTCGTGCGTGGCGCTGGCAACCGGGGGTCTGGGCAGCATTGACGTGATCGAAATCGATGCGGCGTCCCATGGCCGGGTGGACGACGCCCGCGAGCTTCGCGAAGGCGTCTACTTCGCGCCGGTCGCCAGCCGCTACAAGATCTACATCATCGACGAGGCGCACATGGTGACCAAGGAGGGCTTCAACGCCCTGCTGAAAGTCGTCGAGGAACCCCCCGAACACGTCAAGTTCATCTTCGCCACCACCGAGCCCGAAAAGGTGATCGGGACGATCAAGTCGCGCACCCACCACTACCCGTTCCGGTTGGTGCCGCCGCGCACGCTGACCAGCTACTTGGAGAAGATCTGCGCTCAAGAGGGCGTGCAGGTGGAGCGTGGGGTGCTGCCTTTGGTGGTTCGTGCCGGGGCCGGCTCGGTACGTGATTCGCTTTCGGTGCTCGACCAGTTGCTGGGCGCCGCCACGCAGGGCCGGGTGGCCTACGCGCCGGCCGCCGGGCTGCTCGGCTACACTCCCGACTCGCTGCTCGACGAGATCGTGGACGCGTTCGCCGCCGGCGACGGCAAGGGCGTGTTCGCGACCATCGACAAGGTGATCGAGGTGGGTCAAGATCCGCGGCGGTTCGCTGAAGACCTGCTGGAGCGCCTGCGCGACCTGGTGATCGTCGCGCAGGTGCCGGAGGCCATCGAGTCCGGCTTGATCGAGGTGTCGGCCGACCAGGCCGAACGGCTGCACAGCCAAGCTGCGCCCTTGGGTGCCGGTGAGCTGACCCGGGCTGCAGAGGTGATCGCCACCGGGCTGACCCAGATGCGCGGTACCACCGCGCCGCGCCTGCATCTGGAGTTGATCTGTGCCCGCGTCCTGCTGCCCGTCGCAGATCAGGACGGACGCGGCTTGCATGCTCGCCTCGACCGGTTGGAGCGGCGCCTCGACATGCCTGGCCTGGCACCTGCGAGCGGCCAGCCCGAATCCGGTGCGGAGCGGTCTGGCGCCGAGCGGCCGCTGCGACTCGTCCCGCAGGCCGACGAGCAGCCGCCGATCGAACGCTCGATGCCCACCCGGCCTGCCCCCGACCGGCCCAGCCAGCGCCCGCCGGCCGAGCGGCCCAGCCAGCGCCCGCCGGCCGAGCGTCCCGGTCCCCGACCGCCGGCCGCCACGCGGCCAACCGAAGCCGCGCCACCGGCCCAGGCTGTCTCGGCTGCAGGCCCCGGCACCGCCGACCTGCGCAGGCTGTGGCCGCAGGTGCTGGAGGAGGTGAAGTCGCGCAAGCGGTTCACTCACGCGCTGCTCAGCCAGAACGCCCACATCGTCGAGGTGCGCGGCAAGGAGTTGCTGCTCGGGTTCACCAGCCAGGGCACCCTGGAGCGTTTCCAGGGGGGCGGCAGCATCGACGTGCTGCGTGACTGCCTAGTCGAGGTGGTCGGTGCCGACCTGCAGATCCGGGCCTCCGTTGACGGCGGCCCCTCGCAAGTCGGCCGACAGTCCGGCCAGCGGCCTGCCGAGCAGCCCGTCCAGCGGCCTGCCGAGCAGTCCGGCCAGCGGCCGGCCGAGCAGCCCGCGCCACGACCTACCCGCCAGCTGGCACCACCGTCGGCCGAGCCTGCCCCACCGCCGGAGGACGAGTGGGTGGGCGAGGATGACGAGGTACTCGACGAGACCGGCACCGATGCTGCCGAACTGTTGGCCAGCCAGCTCGGTGCCCAGATCATCGACGAACAAGACCTGTGAGCAAGACCCCACGAAAGGACCCAGTATGTTCCCCGAAGGCCTGGACATGAATGCGCTGCTCCAGCAGGCGCAGGCGATGCAGGAGCAACTGCAACAAGCTCAGGACGAACTGGCCAACTCGGTTTTCTCCGGCAGTTCGGGCGGCGGCCTCATCAAGGCCACCGTCACCGGCGGCGGCGAGCTTATCGAGCTCAAGATCAGCCCCGACGCGGTCGACCTGGACGACCTCGACTCGCTGAGCGACCTGATCATCGCGGCCTTCCGCGACGCCAGCGGCAAGGCCGCCGAGCAGGCGCAGACCATGATGCCCGACCTGGGCGCCATGGGTGATCTCGGCGATCTGGGTTTCTGAGAGGCGAAGTTGTACGACGGACCAGTCCAGGACCTGATCGACGAGCTGGGCCGCCTGCCGGGCATCGGCCCGAAGAGCGCCCAGCGCATCGCCTTCTGGATGCTCGACCAGCCGGTCGAGGATGTCGAACGGCTGGCCGATGCGCTGCGGCAACTCAAACAGAAGGTGCACTTCTGCTCGGTCTGCTTCAACGTCACCGACCAAGAGGTTTGCCGGATCTGCCGTGATCCGCGCCGCGAGGCAGGCGCGATCTGCGTGGTTGAGGAGAGCAAGGACGTGGTGGCGATCGAGCGCACCCGTGAATTCCGGGGCCGTTACCACGTGCTTGGTGGGGCCATCAGCCCGATCGCCGGACGCGGCCCCGGCGACCTGCACATCGCGGAACTGGTTCGCCGACTCGCTGACGACACCATCACCGAGGTGATCCTCGCGACGAACCCGAACCTGGAGGGGGAGGCCACCGCCACTTACCTGACCCGCCTGCTCGGCCAGACACCGGGCATCCAGATCAGTCGGCTCGCCTCAGGTCTGCCGGTCGGTGCCGACCTGGAGTACGCAGACGAGGTCACCTTGGGCCGTGCCTTCAGCGGTCGCCGCTACGTCGATTAACGGGTCGGTTCCCCGCGTTCCTTGCGGGTGATCCCGACCCCGCCCCAGAATCCCAAGCCGTTGATGGTCACGACCGGGTTCCCGGCGGGGGCCTGCCGCCTCGGACGTGCCTGGTCCAGTTTGTTCCAACCGAACCCGCCCATGAAGCCGATGCCGCCCACCCGGACTTCCATCTCGGGCGGGACGATCACCTCGACCCCACCCATCACCGCGATGCAGGTGATGGTGGTCTCAGGGCTGGTGAAGACGGCCTCCCGCAGGTCGATGGTGGTGCCACCCCAGAAACCGATCGAGACATGGGTCGGTGCAACCGTCCAGTTGCCGACCTTGTCCATGCCGCTCATCACGCCCACTGACAACGCGGACCCGCTGCTGCCCTCGGGAGCGTACTTGACGGGCAGGTTCTCGTCCGGCTCGGACTGCCAGCTGTCGACAACCGGCGACTCGTCGGAAGCCGGTACCAGCGTTGCGTCCTGATAGGGGGCCAAACCTCGGTCGGGGTAGGTGCTCAGGCCGCCGATGTCGGCGGTCAGGTCGTCAATTTCGTCGGTGTAGGTGACCGCGAGCGACTTCTGGCTGCGTTCCTGGAATTCGTCTCGGGTGAGGCGCCCGGCACGCCAAGCGTTGGTGAGCGCCTCGATCGCCCGTTGTCGGTCGGCGTCGCCAGCCCGCAGTCGCGCGTTTGGTTGCCACTGCTCGGGGGTCTCGGTCATGGGGCTCACTCTAGTCCGCGTCCGGGGCCGCCTCATCGGTCTGCTGGCGCGGTTGCTCGCCTTTGCCGGGTACCGCGGAACTGCGCAGCACGGTCCGGCGCAGCAGCCAGTCGATGATCGGGCCGAGCACGACGCCGACCGCAACCGCCACCAACACCCCGACGAGGTGGTGGTCGGCGAACCAGGCGCCGGCGACAGTCCCGACCAGAATGGCGTAGAGCGCCCACAGGCTGGAACTGAAGACCACCACCGTCATGAAGCGGCGCTTGGAATAGCCGACGAGCCCGCAGACCATGTTGATCGCGATCCGCGCCCCCGGGATGAAGCGGCCGACGATGATGAGCGTCGTCCCGCGGGCGAACAGCTCCTTGTGGGCCCAGCCGAACGCCGCCGCGATCTTCGGCCGTTCCAGCAGCACATTGTCACGCAGCCAGCGGCTGCGTCCGATCATGAAGGCGAGGTTGTCGCCGACCCAGGCGGCGGCAGCGGCGACCAGGAAGAGCACGATCAACAGGACCTGGTGGTCGTGGACCAGCACCGAGGCCATCGAGATCACCAGCGACTCGCTCGGGAACAGCGGGATCACCGCGTCCAAGATGATGAAGACCGCAAGGCCGAGGTAGCCCCAGACCGTGGTCGAGGCTCCGAGGATTAAGTCGGTGATCTGCTGCATCATGCGGCTGTGCCTCCAAGCGGGTCTTCCCAACCAGAAGTCTTTCACGTCCCCCAATCGCATCGCGGGATCGCGGATTTCTGTTGCCGGGCAGGGCAGCCTAGAATCGAGGACGCTGCTGCAAGGCTGTGATGAGGCCATCACCTCGGAGCCGTCGGAAGAACAGCCGGGGTCTCCCGGCCCACTAGAACCGGCCGCGGGGCGCGAAACGAGTGGGGACGCCAGGCGTCCCAACAGGGGTGGTACCGCGGGCGTCCGAGTGGCGGCGCTCGTCCCTTGCAGCGACGACGACAAGGGACGGACCGATGAGCCAGACCCCACAGCGGCAGCCAGGCGGCTACCGCGCAGTTCCTGCACAGCTCGACCTGGTGGCGATGGACCGCGAGGTGCTTGAGCAGTGGCAGCGCGACGACACCTTCCACCGCAGCTGGGAGGCCACCAAGGCCGGCGAACCGTGGACCTTCTTCGAAGGCCCACCCACCGCGAACGGGCATCCCGGCACCCACCACATCGAGGCCCGGGTCTTCAAGGACGTCTTCCCCCGCTTCAAGACCATGCAGGGACGCCGGGTCGACCGCAAGGCCGGCTGGGACTGCCACGGCCTGCCCGTGGAACTGGCGGTCGAGCAGGAACTGGGCCTGGACGGCAAGGCCGAGATCGAGGACTTCGGGGTTGAGAAGTTCAACCAGATGTGCCGCGAGTCGGTTTCGCGTCACGTCGACGAGTTCGCCGAGCTGACCAACCGGATGGGCTACTGGGTAGACCTCGACGAGGCCTACTGGACGATGACCCCCGACTACGTCGAATCGGTCTGGTGGGCGCTCAAGCAGATCTTCGACTCCGGTTTGTTGGTCGAGGACTACCGGGTCACGCCGTACTGCCCCAAGGACCAGACCGCGTTGAGCGATCATGAGGTCTCGCAGGGCTACGAGGATGTCGTCGACCCGTCGGTCTTCGTCCGCTTCCCGCTCACCAGCGGCCCGTGGGTCGGCGCGTCCATGCTGGTGTGGACGACCACCCCGTGGACGCTGGTCAGCAACACCGCGGTGGCGGTGCACCCGCGGGTCGACTACGTGCGGGCCACCGACGGCAGCGAGGACCTCGTGGTGGCCGGGCCGCTGTTCGAGGCAGTGCTCGGTGGCATCCGTGACGAGGACGGCGGCCATGTCTGGCACGTCACCGAGACCATCAGCGGTGCCGAGATGGAGTACTGGGACTACCAGCGTCCGTTCGAGCTGGTCGAGTTCACCGGCAAGGCCAACTTCGTGGTGCTCGCCGACTACGTCACCACTTCCGACGGCACCGGTCTGGTGCACCAGGCACCCGCGTACGGTGCCGAGGACATGGCGATCTGTCGGCAGTACGGACTCGAAATGGTCACCCCCATCCGCAGCGACGGCACGTTCGATGCCGGGATCGCCTTGGTTGGGGGCAAGTTCTTCAAGACCGCAGACAAGGTGCTGGTCGCCGATCTGGTCGAGCGCGGGTTGATGTTCAAGAAGTTGCCCTACACGCACTCCTACCCGCATTGCTGGCGCTGCCACACCCCGCTGATCTACTACGCCCAGCCGTCCTGGTACATCCGCACCACGCAGATCAAGGACGCGCTGTTGCGCGAGAATGAGGCCACCAACTGGTATCCCGAGCACATCAAGCACGGACGCTACGGCGACTGGCTGAACAACAACATCGACTGGGCGCTGAGCCGGTCGAGGTATTGGGGGACGCCGCTGCCGATCTGGCGCAACGACGAAGACCCGAGCCTGCTGGTCTGCGTCGGCTCGCGCGCCGAACTCGGTGAGCTGGCCGGCCGTGACCTGTCGCAGCTCGACCCGCATCGGCCCTTCGTGGACGACATCACCTTCACGCTGCCCGGCGAGGAAGGCACCTACCGCCGCGTCCCCGAGGTGATCGACGCCTGGTTCGACTCCGGCTCGATGCCGTTCGCGCAGTGGGGCTACCCGTGGGTGGCCGGTTCGGCCGAGCAGTTCGAGCAGCATTACCCGGCCGACTTCATCTGCGAGGCCATCGACCAGACCCGCGGCTGGTTCTACACGTTGATGACCATCGGAACCTTGGTCTTCGACCAGTCGTCCTACCGCAACGTGCTGTGCCTGGGCCACATCCTCGCCGAGGACTGCCGCAAGATGAGAAATCACCTCGGCAACATCTTGGAACCCATCCCGCTGATGGACCGGCACGGCGCGGACGCGGTGCGCTGGTTCATGGCGTGCTCCGGCTCCCCGTGGTCGGCTCGGCGTGTCGGCCACGGCGCGCTGCAGGAGACCGTCCGCAAGGTGCTGCTCACCTACTGGAACACCGTCGCGTTCCATTCGCTGTACGCGCGGGTGAACGGGTGGACGCCGACCGGCGAGGCGCCGCCTGTCGCCGAGCGGCATGTGCTGGATCGCTGGCTGGTCTCGGCCACCCAGCAGCTCATCGTCGACGTCACCGCAGACCTGGAGGACTTCGACACCCAGCACGCCGGCGCCTTGGTGCAGGGCTTCATCGACGACCTGTCCAACTGGTACGTCCGGCGTAGCCGCCGACGCTTCTGGGACGGCGACCAGGCTGCGCTGTGGACGCTGCACGAAACCCTGCACCAACTGACCCGGCTGATGTCGCCGATCGTGCCGTTCATCACCGAGCGGGTCTGGCAGGACCTGTTCGTGCCGACCGACCCCACCGGGCCGGACTCGGTGCACCTGACGAACTGGCCGACCGCCGACGAGTCGTTGATCGACGCGAAGCTGAGTGCGTCCATGGGTATGGCGCGCAGCCTGGTCGAACTCGGACGCGCAGCTCGTGCCGAGGCCAAGGTCAAGACGAGGCAGCCGCTGGCGCGGGCGCTCATCGGGTCTGCGGCGCGTGCGCAGCTGAATGACGAACTGCTCGCCGAGATCACCGCCGAACTGAACATTGGCGCGGTGGAGACCTTCAACGCCGCCGGCGACCTGGTCGACTACTTCGCCAAGGCCAACTTCCGGGCGCTGGGCAAGCGGTTCGGCAAGCAGACCCCGGTCGTCGCCGAGGCGGTGGCGTCCGCCGATGCCGCCGCGCTCGCGGCGGAGCTGGCAGCGTCCGGTGTGGTCAGGGTCACTGCCCACGGTGTCGGCGCGGTTGAGTTGGGTGCCGATGATGTCTTCATCACCGAGCGGCCCCGGGAGGGCTGGTCGGTGGTCGAGGAGGATGGCCAAACCATCGCGCTCGACCTGGAGCTGACCCCCGAGCTGGTTTCTGCTGGGCTGGCGCGGGAGGCGATCCGGTTCATTCAGGAGACCCGCAAGGCGTCCGGCCTTGAGGTCTCCGACCGGATCAGTCTTCAATGGGCCGCCGACCGGCCCGAGCTGGCCGAAGCGGTGAGCTCGCACGCCGAGCAGATCGCCGACGAGGTGCTGGCCACCTCGATGAGTCAGGCGACTCCCGCCGATGGCTGGACTGCCGATGAGGAGCTGGGGCTGCGGGTGCAGGTGGTGAAGGCCTGAACGACCGAAGTGCCCGGCTGGGCTGGGCGATCGCGGCCAAGGACG
>JAEAMF010002216.1_pt1 | contig 11493 bp, 9 predicted proteins | sample 8958721 | NCBI WGS metagenome assembly JAEAMF01 (sample SAMN16933255, study PRJNA681124) | bioreactor sludge metagenome | isolation source: anaerobic bioreactor treating anionic surfactant - SDBS | place: India: Bengaluru | collected 2019-02-28
GACACAAATTTACGGATGAAGACAAGAAAAACCTGCTCGAAACGGGTAATATGGGTCGTGTGGTTGATTTGAAAAATACCAAAACAGGCGAGCTAATGCCATCCATTATCAGTATAGACAGGCTGACGAACGATGTAATTGCATTGCGGACGGACTTTATAAAAATTCCCGATGAAATTAAGGGTGTAAAATTGGACGATGCTCAAAAGCAAACCTTAATGGAGGGCAAACCGCTAAAGTTAGATGGTATGATTTCCACAAAAGGAACTGAATTTTCGGCAACGGTACAATTCAATGCAGACAAACGTTATGTGGAGTTCCTTTTTGACCGCAATAATTCCAACAGGCAAAGCCAAAGCAACGGGCAAACTCAAAACAACGGGCAAAGTAATCAGCAAAACCAACCGCAGGAAGCTCCAAAAACATTCCGTGGCAAGGAACTGACCGACGAGCAACATAAGGATTTCAAAAACGGTCAAACCATCTACATTGATGGATTGAGGGATAAGAAAGGGCAACCTTATCAGGGCTATATCACTTTCAATGCGGAAACGGGAAAAACAAACTTCCAATTTCCAAGCCAGGTTAAGGCACAGGCAAAACCTGCCGAAGCCCACAAAACGCAAACTGCCGTCAATTCGGAGGGCAAAACCAACGAAGCGACCAAAAACATCAACGAGCCTTTGAAGTCGGGACAGCAAAGCCCTAAAAACAAACAACAGCAGGAACAACAGGAAAAACCCAAAGCTCCTGCAAAGTCCAAAGGCAGAAAAATGTAGTAAAGTATGAAAACAATAATCGCAGAAAAACCAAGCGTAGCAAGGGAAATAGCCGGACTTGTGGGAGCATCCGATAAAAAGGACGGCTACCTGACAGGTAACGGCTATTTTGTTACGTGGGCATTCGGTCATTTAATAGGATTGGGAATGCCCGAAGATTACGGGATTTCGGGATTTGACAAAGCAGCTTTGCCAATACTCCCAAACCCGTTTTTGCTGACCGTCCGAAAGATCAAAAAAGACAAAGGTTATACAGCGGATACGGGTGCATTAAAGCAACTGAAAGTCATCGAACAGCTTTTTAACCGTAGTAACAGCATCATTGTAGCCACCGATGCAGGACGTGAAGGCGAACTCATTTTCAGGTACATTTATGAATACCTGAAATGCAACAAGCCCTTTGAGCGGCTTTGGATTAGTTCGCTTACCGAAAAAGCCATTAAGCAGGGGTTTGATAACCTCAAAGACGGAAAAGAATTTGATGGATTGTATCAGGCGGCACAAGGAAGAAGCCGTGCCGATTGGCTCGTGGGCATCAATGCTACACAGGCGTTGAGCATAGCCGCAGGAAATGGCATTTATTCGCTCGGAAGAGTGCAAACGCCTACACTGGTTTTGATATGCAAACGCTATTTGGAAAATAAAAATTTCTCGGTAAAGAAATACTGGCAGATACAGTTATCGCACAACAAAGAACTGATAGATTTTAAAAGCATTTCCAAAACCAAATGGGAAGACCAAAAACTTGCCGATGATACGCTGAAATCCATTCAGCGAAGTAAAACGGCAACGGTTACATCGGTGGAAACCAAAAGTATTACAGAGCAACCGCCTCTATTGTTCGACCTTACTGGCTTGCAAAAAGAAGCCAACAAAAAGCTGAACCTTTCTGCGGAAGAAACGCTCAATATTGCCCAAAGCCTTTATGAAAGGAAGTTTATCACATACCCACGCACCGGAAGCAAGTACATTCCTGAAGATATGTGGGCAGAAATCCCCAACCTCGTAAGGGCTTTGCAGGACAGCGAAACCTGCAAGCAAGCCGTAGGGAAATTGAAATGGGGACGGTTCAATAAACGTATTGTAAACGATTTGCGTGTTACCGACCACCACGGATTATTGATTACTGATAAAATCCCATCAGCCCTGAACGCAAAGGAAAACTCCGTTTATGATATGATTGCCTTTCGATTGCTCGAAGCCCTTTCACAAGCCTGCATCAAAGAGATAACCGATGTAGGTTTACAAGCGTTGCATTATGATTTTACAGTAAAGGGTTGTAAGGTTATCGAAGCAGGCTGGCGTTCCATCAAAGGCAGTTTCTCCGATGATGATACCGAACCTGTACAGGATTTGCCCGAAATAAAAAAAGGCGATGAACTTAAAATAAAAGAAGCCTCCGTTTTGGAAAAGAAAACGAAACCGCCTGTATTATATACCGAAGCAGGGCTTTTGTCGGCTATGGAAAGTGCAGGAAAGGAAATCGAAAATGAAGACGAACGGAAAGCCTTGCAAAATATCGGTATTGGCACTCCGGCTACAAGAGCCGCAATAATTGAAACCTTGTTTACCCGCAATTATATCCAACGGGAAAAGAAATCCTTAATCCCTACCGAAAAAGGATTGCAGGTGTACGAATTGGTCAAAGACCGTAAAATTGCGGATGTGGCAATGACCGCCGAATGGGAATTGGCTTTGCAAAAAATCGAAAATAACGAAACAGATGCAGAGGCATTTCAAAAAGAAATGGAAACTTACGCCTCATCTATTACCAATGAATTGTTACAAGCTTCCATTGCCCAAAACAACCTGCCTAAATTGGTTTGCCCGAAATGCAAAAGCCAGCAACTCATTATCCGTGATAAAATAGTGAAGTGTCCTGATGAAGTTTGTAATTGGGTACAGTTCCGCAATGTGTGTGGCGTACAAATCGGCTTAGCCGATATTGAAAACCTTGTCAATAAAAAGAAAACTTCACTTATCAAAGGAATGAAAAGCAAAGCCGGAAAGAAATTCGATGCTTATATCGTGTTGAATGAGGATTGCAAAACCTCTTTTGAGTTTGCCAAAAATAAAAGCTACAAAAAGTAATGGAAAATAAGCCTACCATTAGCACAAAGGAAATCAGAAATCTGATTTATTCCATACGTGGAAGGCAAGTGATGCTGGATAGCGACCTCGCTTCCTTATATCAAGTGGAAACAAAAAACCTCAACAAAGCCGTAAAAAGAAATATTGAAAGGTTTCCCGTTTCTTTTTGCTTTCAACTGACCGAAGAGGAAGTTGAAAACTTGAGGTTCCAAATTGGAACCTCAAGTTTAAGCTACGGTGGAAGACGGTATTTGCCCTATGTTTTTACTGAACAAGGGGTCGCAATGGCTTCTGCCATACTCCGCTCAGATATAGCGGTTAAAGTCAGTGTTGAAATTATGGAAGCCTTTGTAGAAATGCGAAAAATGCTCATCAGCAATGCTTCGCTGTTCCATCGTTTGGACAATATAGAACTGAAACAATTACAAGCCGACCAAAAATTTGAGGAAATATTTAAGGCTCTTGAAAGCGACAAGCTCCACGCCGAAAAAGGTATTTTCTACAATGGGCAGGTATTTGATGCCTATACCTTTGTTTCCGATATTATCCGAAGTGCCAAAAGCTCCATTACCCTGCTTGATAATTATGTGGACGATACGGTGCTGACCTTATTGGGAAAACGCAATACCAATGTAACCGCTACTATCTACACAAAAAGCATCAGCAATCAGTTACGGTTAGACCTGCAACGCTACAATAGTCAATATCCGTCTATCGAAGTAGAGATTTTCTCCGATGCACACGACCGATTTTTGATTATTGACAGTACGGAACTGTACCATATCGGAGCATCACTGAAAGACCTGGGCAAAAAATGGTTTGCCTTTTCGAGAATGGATATTGAAATCGGTAGGATGCTTCAAATTTTAAACAAGTGAAAATAAAACCCCTCTGAAATTTCGGAGGGGTTAGTTTATAAGGTCTAATAAGTCAACGCAAGCCCTACACCAAAACCCATATCGCTATCGTAGTGAGTACGAATACCAATGTTTTTATTGATAATATACTTAAGCTCTCCCATATATTCCATATCAGTATTGACCATAAAGCCCGCTCTCAATCTTTTTGAAATCGGAATATCCTCACGCATCAACGACAATCGTACAATTCCATCGTGATAAACTTCTGCCTGAAAATTAACGAGCATTGGCAAGGTGTACATAAACCCTAAGCTAAAGGCTCTTCGTGTGTCTTTTTCATTCTTTTGTCCGAATAAATTGGTTTCGTGTTCGTCCATTCCCATTTTACGGTAACGCCAGTCAAAACCTATAAAGGGCATAAGCCACTGCATTTTTCCGATGTATCTTCCTAAATGTGTTTCTACTTCATAGCCGTGCATATCGTTGTAGCCTAAACGCCATTCTGTACCCAAAGACCATCTTGCATTTTGAAACATTGCTTCGCCATCGTTACCATTGGTTGCAAAATCATTCTGTGCCATAAAGTGCGGCATATTGCTTTCTCGCTGTAATTTATTGTAGGCTTGCTTTTTATTGGGCAAATACGGATTTTGATAATCGTCAACAGCAAATACCCTGTTCATCCCCGACATCATATGGTAAAGTATATGACAATGGAAAAACCAATCTCCCTCTTCATTTGCTAAAAATTCGATGGTATCTGTTTCCATTGGCATTATATCCAAAACATTTTTAAGTGGTGATTTTTCGCCTTTACCGTTGATTACCCTGAAATCAAAACCGTGCAGGTGCATCGGGTGGCGCATCATCGAATTATTGTAAATGGTGATGCGTAAAATTTCTCCTTTTTTTACAGGTATTTTATCGGTTTCAGAAAGTATTTTATTATCCATACTCCATACATATCGGTTCATATTTCCTGTAAGGGTAAACTTCAATTCTTTGACCGGAGCATCTTTAGGGAGTTCCGTATTGTAAGGAGATTGTAACATTGCATAATTCAGCGTTTTTATTTCTCCCAAAGCATTTGCATTGTAACGGTTGGGTTCATTATCCATATTCATATTGTGTTGGCTATGGTCTTCTTTAGGTTTAGCCTCTCCAGTAATTTCGGGATACATTACCACATTCATATCCATTTGGTTCAGGCTCATTTTCATACCCATATCGTCCAAATCTCCATTCATCTTCATCATATCGTTCATCATCTTCATCCCCTCAAAATATTTCAATCTTGGGAGTGGCAATATTAACTGTTTGATACCATTGCCTACAAAATAGCTTGCCGATTGTGTTCTGTCTTCGGTTGTGGCTAAAAACTCGTAGGCAACTCCATCGTCAGGAATTGTTACCACAATATCATAAGTTTCGGAAACCGCAATGATTAATCTATCTACCTCTACTGGCTCTACATCATTACCATCATTGGCTACTACTGTAATTTTACCGCCTGCATATCGTAACCAAAAATAGGATGATGCTCCGCCGTTTGATACTCTTAATCTTACTTTATCTCCTGCTTTTAGTGTTTTGCCATCAACTGTTTTTAAATCGGTAGTATGATTTCCGTTGATTAATATTTTGTCATAATACACATCGCTTACGTCCATTGCCAACATACGTTTCCATTCGTTGGTCAATTTGGTTTTGAAATTTCCCTCTCTGATGGCTTCCGCATAGGACTGTGTAGCGTTCTTTTTTATCGCTGCCCAATCATTGGCGTTGTGCAACATACGGTTAATGTTATCGGGATTTAGGTTTGTCCATTCGCTTAAAATGATGGGTACGGTAGGTAAATCATCAATTCCTTTTCTAAAGGTTTTATCGTCATCACGCTTTTTCATCACAAAACTGCCATACATTCCAATCTGCTCCTGCAAACCTGAATGGGAATGATACCAATGCGTTCCGTGTTGGATAATCGGAAAACGATAGGTGTATGTTGCTCCTGCTTCAATAGGCTTTTGCGTAAGCCAGGGCACACCATCTTCTTTGTTGGGTAAAAACACGCCGTGCCAATGCAGCGATGTACTTTCTTTTAACTGGTTATGCACTACAATCTCCGCTGTATCGCCCTCTGTAAATGTGAGGGTTGGCATCGGTATCTGACCGTTTACCGCAATAGCCCTTTTTTCTTTTCCTGCGTAGTTTACAAGCGTATCTTTTACATACAGCTCATATCTCACTACTTTTTGTGCAAAAACGGATTGCGAACACAGCAGTATAAATACCGCTTGCAGCAACCTCATTTTACTATTTATGGGTATATTCATTTTGATATTTTATTAATGAAACTCATTCCTGTTCTTTTAGCCAGTCGGTTAATGTTTTGATTTGCTCGTCATTCAGTTTTGCATCAGTATGCATCAATGTATATGAGGACAGGGGCATTTGCTTCGTTTCTATTTGTTCTTTGATTGAGTTTAATAATCTTTCTTGTTTCCTGTTTGAGTATGTACCCCATTCATTGAAATTCAAATCTTCTTTTGCGTTTTTGATGTGGTTTTCTACCAATGCTCTTGCGGGCTGTACGTAATCGTACCAAACGTATTTGGTATTGTTGCTATGGCAATCGTAGCAAGAGGTTTGAAACATCGCTTTTATCTGAACAGGCATTTTATAGAATTGGGTAAAATCGGTTGTGTAAACCTGCCCTTTATCTACATTAAGGGCAGGCTGGTAAAATTGAATTGCAATAAAAATAAACAGCACTATTGCCAATATTATCTTTAGTACTTTCTTCATTTTAAAATTCTTTTTTTACAGAACCGCAGGTAAGCATCTGACTGCCGTAATATGGATTTTTTATTGCTTTAGCTTCGCTAATCCAAACAGCACCTTTGCCATCATTGTACATCGGGCAATAGTCCTGATATAATTTTTGGGTTGTTCCGAACAGTGCAATAAGGTCGGAAACGTCTTTGCTTAGCGATGCTAAATGTTCTCTTTGGTGTGCTATCTTTCCGGCATTGTCGCCAATATGCTCTGCGTTTTCCTGTGCATCTTCTGCTATCTCCATATATTGTTTATGTTTATTCGCCGGGATAGCTTTCATATCTACATTTTTTAAGGTAGTATATAATTGCTTTCCTGCGTTAGCAGCAGCTTTGTCGTTATCTGATACAAGTGCATTTTTTAAAGCCAAATAATCCTTAACAATAGGTGCAATAGAGAAGTTTTGCGCTACCTCTTTTACTTCTTGTTGTTCAATTTTTTTTGCTGTGGTATCTATTGATGCCATTGTACTATCCGTATCATTTTGTGTTGATGATGGCAAGTTTTGAGTTCCGGATATTGTTGTACTGTCATTGGCTTGCTGGTCGCTATTTTTGTTAGAAGACTGATTGCAAGAAACTGTAATTGCTGCAACCGTTGCCAGTGCGATGATGGAGAAAAATATATTTTTCATTTTAATGCTATTTAATGTTGTTAAAGAAATTTTTGCGGGTTACTTATTTTCAAATTCTTTCAGCTTTCGCTTCATAAATTCGATTTCCTTTGCCTGTGTTTCGAGTATGTTTTTTTGCAACTCTATCAGTTCGGGGTCGGTTAGCTTTGCTTTTTCAGACATCAGCACTGCTGCTGCGTGGTGCGGTATCATTCCTTTTACAAATTGTTTGTCGCCCACATTTATTTGCTCCCTAATGCCAAACCAAGAGAAAATGCCAATTGCAAGGGAAAATGTAATGATTGCCCAGTTGATTTTTTTGTTTTGATACATTCCTTTCATTATCCATAATTCAATGACCAACATTGCCGAAACCATCAGCAGGGTCATATATAAATTATTGATGTTCGGGATAAGATTATCCAATCTGTCTATCATAGCATACATTAGGAAGTACATTGCTGCGAACATTGCAACAGCCATTATAGCAAACCGTTTGTACATTGCTGAAGAATGTTTGCCGTTATGCCCGTCATTTGCCCCGTGGTGGTGCATATCGAGTTTGTTTTCTATATTTTCCATAACAGAATATTTTATTTATTATTAATTGTTTCCTGTACACTGCCACAGGTTAGCATTTGAGAACCGTAATATGGATTTTTAACGGCTTCTTCCTTGCTTAACCAATTTGCACCTTTCCCGTTATTGTACATTGGGCAATGCTGATAATAAACAGGTGTTTCCTGTTTTGATACCTTAGCCAATTCATACATATTCTTAGAAAGCAAAGCGAAAGTTTCCCTTTGTTTGGCAACATCTTTGGAAGCAGCAATCTGTTCGGCATTTGCCGTCAGGTCTTTCATTACTTTCATCCAAGCTGTATGTTCTTCAGTAGAAAGTTTTGCCATTTCTACCGCTTTGATGGCTTTTACCAATTCGGCAGCTTTTGCAGATGAAGTACCTGCATCAGTTTTTACCAAAGCATCTTTCACGGAAAAATAATTGTCGAACACAGCTTTCAGTTGTGGTGCATTTTGGGCATCGGCAGTATTTGTTGCAGCCATTTCGTTGTGGTTATGGTTGGCGTGTTCGTTTTTCATATCCATACCCGCATCATTGGATTTTGCGGCTGGCTTTAATTCTCTGCTGTACTGGCAACATCCCGGCAATTTTGCATATACATTATCAGGTGCTAAGAATTTTTCGCTGTCGTACCCTGCCAAAGCTATACGTTTCAATATTTCGTCCTGATTGGTCTTATCGCTATCATAAGTGAGCGTAGCCATTTTAGTGTCTTTATTCCATTCTACACTGGCTACCTTATTCACGTTTCCTGCTTTTTCGATAGTGGCTTTACACATACCGCAATTGCCATAAACTTTTACGGTTTCTGTTTTCGCATTCTTGATTTGTGCGAAACTGTTTACTGACGATAGTAATACAACGATTACCATCACTATTTTTGATAATGATTTCATTTTGAAAATTTTTAATTTAGTAAGATAAACAAAGATTGTGCGAAAACTAAATAGCTTTCGACAAGACATATTTGTGGCTATCAAGCCACCGTTTTAGCTTATTTTAGGCGGTTGCCAAATGGAAGAGTAGCCCGAAGAATAGTAGGCTTGTTTGAACCCGAATTTTTGCTTTTTAGTTTCGGCAAAAGGGGTTGTTACTTTTAAATCTATTGGTATTTGTAAACTAACAGAAGATGAAGAAGTACTACATCCACAAGAACCGTGTTTACAATTGCCGTCGCAGTCGTGACCATCCTTACATTTTTTACAAGACTTGTCCTTGCAACTGTCTTTATGGTGAGATTTTTCAGATTTTTCTTTTGAGCAACTTTTTTGTTCTGTCTTAGCTGTTTTTTTTGCACAAGCATAGCTTATGCTTGGCATTAGGAAAAAGCCCAAACACAATAAGATGACAAAGCTGATATGTTTACTCAAATTTTTCAACACTACAAAATTATGAAATTATTTCTTTTAATTGCTATCTTTTGCATTTCATAAACTTCAAATATAGAATTTCAGATAAAAATGTTTAAATGACATATTTCTATTGTCATTTTTATGCTCCTTGAGTAAATACCTATTTAATTATCTGTTGTAATTGTTATACACTATCTAATCAAACAGGTATTTATAGGTTAAAATTATTTTTTGATTAGTGGTTCTATTGTAAAGCCTGCTTTCTTAACCGTATCTATAATTTCCTGTTCGGTCATTCCTTCCGATTTCACGGTCAATACTTTGTCTTTATTTGTTGTGTCCACTTCCCAATGACAGATGCCATCAGCATTATCCAAATGTGGTTTTACTGATGCTACGCAACCACCACAATTAATATTTGTTTTGAATTGAAGATTTTTATTTTCCATTTTTTTACTGTTTTAGAATGTTATTTATTGATACAAATTTCGGTACGATGCCATTCTGTATTATTGTGGAATTTCTTATTTGATTTGTGAGATTTACTGTTTTACTTTTTCCACTTCAACCGCAAGCTGTTAGTTACTACACTCACGCTACTCAATGCCATTGCTGCACCTGCAATCATCGGGTTTAATAGGAAACCGTTTATCGGATAGAGAATACCTGCCGCAATGGGAATACCTATTAAATTATAGATAAATGCCCAAAACAGATTTTGCTTAATGGTGGCTACGGTTTGTTTTGACAATTTTATTGCCTGCGGTATTTTAGTCAGGTCTGATGAAATGATGGTCATTTTGGCGACGTCCATTGCAATGTCCGAACCTTTGCCCATTGCTATACTCACATCGGCTGTTGCCAAAGCGGTACTGTCATTAATACCGTCCCCAACCATTGCCACTACTTTACCTTTACTTTGTAATTCTTTTACAAAATCTGCTTTGTGCTGTGGCAATACTTCTGCTTTGTAATGCTTAATGCCTGTTTGCTCCGCAATGGCTTTGGCTGTAGCTTCGTTGTCGCCTGTCAGCATATACAGGTCAATGCCCATTTCCTGCATTTGGCGGATGGCTTCTACCGATGTTTCTTTAATCTTGTCTGATATGGCTAATACGGAAAGTGCCTGTTTGCTGTCGGCAAACCAAATAACAGTTTTTGATTGTTTGCCCCATTCATTGGCTTGCTTTTGTAATTGTTCCGCAATAGTAATGTTATTTTCTGCCAACAGTTTTTTATTGCCTACAAAATATGTTTCGTTATTATGGTCGGCTTTTGCTCCTTTACCTGTGATACTGTCAAATTGTGTTAAGGTTATGATTGCTGCTCCGTCCAAGTGTTTTACTACTGCTTCTGCCAATGGGTGTTCGGATTGCTTTTCAATGCTTAATAAAATGTCTTTGGACGCATCATCATTATTCAGCCATTGAACGCCTGTTACCTCTGGTCTACCCTCTGTAATTGTTCCTGTTTTATCTAAAATAATGGCATCAACTTTTTTGGCTAATTCTAAACTTTCGGCATCTTTTATCAAAATACCTTTTTCAGCACCTTTGCCAACGCCAACCATTATAGCCGTAGGTGTAGCCAATCCCAAAGCACAGGGACAAGCAATAACCAATACCGTAACGGCTGCCAATAGCCCCTGAACAATCCCGTTATCGCCTCCTAAAACAAACCATAGGATAAATGCGAGAATGGCAATCCCTATCACAACCGGAACAAAGATACCCGCAATCTTATCCACCAATTTTTGTACAGGTGCTTTGCTTCCTTGTGCGTCCTGCACCATTTTGATGATATGGGCAAGCATTGTTTCTTTTCCCACTTTAACCGCTTTGAACTGGAAACTTCCTTTTTGGTTAATAGTTCCTGCAAATACTTTTTCGTTTTCTTTTTTCAGTACAGGTACAGGCTCGCCACTCAACATACTTTCATCCACGTAAGAACTGCCCGAAGTAACCATACCATCAACGGCAATTTTCTCGCCCGGCTTTACAAGGATAACGTCGCCTGCGTTTACATCCTCAATAGCGGTCTGTTTTTCCGTTCCGTCCGTTTGTATCACAATAACGGTTTTAGGTTGTAAGCCCATTAGTTTTTTTATTGCTGAAGAGGTATTGCCTTTGGCTTTTTCTTCCAGTAATTTTCCTAGCAGAATAAATGCGACAATTACGGCTGCTGCTTCAAAATATACGTGGGCGTGTAATCCTCTTTGATGCCAAAAGTCGGCAAACAACATATTGAATACACTGAACAGGTAGGCGATACCTGTACTCAATGCTACCAATGTATCCATATTGGCTGAACGATGTTTTGTCTGCTTCCAGGCATTGATAAAAAAATCCCTGCCCAACCACAATACAACAGGTGTAGAAAAT
>JAEAMF010002217.1_pt1 | contig 11493 bp, 7 predicted proteins | sample 8958721 | NCBI WGS metagenome assembly JAEAMF01 (sample SAMN16933255, study PRJNA681124) | bioreactor sludge metagenome | isolation source: anaerobic bioreactor treating anionic surfactant - SDBS | place: India: Bengaluru | collected 2019-02-28
GTCGTCATCCACGATTAGAATATGTTGTTCCGGCAAGGACATCGCGGGACTCTCTTTTCTATCGTGCATGTTACCGGTATTCTTCATCAAGGGCAACTGCAGCACCAGACAGGCGCCCCGGGGCTCATCCGCGGCGGGCGCCGACACCGTCAGGCTGCCGCCATAGTCCGTAACCACCGCCCGGGCCAAGCTCAGCCCCAGCCCTGTGGCGCCCTCTTCGCGACGGGTGGTAAAGAACGGATCAAAAATGTGTTCGCGCAGGTCCAGGGGAATGCCCGGTCCGTCATCCACCACACGCATGCGGATAAGTTCGCCCTTATTGTCCGTGGAACATACCACTTTGGACCGCGCCATGCACAACGCGTTGTCAAGCAGGCTGAGTACCACTTGGGCCATTTGCTCGGGAACACACTCTATAAGCATAGGTTTTCCGGAAAAGCGCCATTCGACCCGCCTGTTTTGTGCCGGTGTCAGCAGGGTGCGCACTGACTCGCGGACCAGGACCTCAAAATCAACGGCACGTCGCTCCAGTGGATTTCCCTTGCCAAAATCGAGCAGACTCTCCACAATGTCCTTACAGCGCAGGCTGTTGCGTAAAATCCGGTTTACCGCCTCCGCGTATTGTTCCGGCGGCAAACCCTTGCTCATCATTTCCGCAAATCCAAGCACAACGCTGAGCGGATTGCGCAACTGATGCGCGACCGTGATTGAAAGTTGCGAGACCAACGAAGAACGTTGTTGTTTGATAATATGGTTTTCCATCTGTTTCTGTATCTGCACGCGTTGGGTTGTCTCGTAGACGCAGGTCATGACGCGAAGGATGCCGCCCACATCATCCGGAAAGGGCACGATAAGTATCCGAAACCATTTCATTTCTGAACGGGTGTCAAAACTTATTTCATCCATGTGAAAACACCCAGTATCGAATACGCTTGAACAGGGGCATTTGCGCTGCTCGCCAAATTGTTGATGGTACAGAAAACAACATATCGCCTTCCCGCCGTCGTAACCATCCAAACTCAGGGCGGATATATGCTCTGAGCTAAAGCTGATATTTCCCTCTCGATCACTGACTTGTATCGCCAAGGGCAATAGCGGTAACAGGCGCTCCTCCACATAGCGGATGGCCGTGTCCATTTCCGTTTGTTCCGCCTTTTCGGGTTCGATAAGCACCACGGCGCCCGCAATCCGGCTGTCATCATTGACAAACGGTTTGCAAGAAACCGTGGCCTCAACCGTTGTCCTCCCGAATTTGAAAGTGCCGGCAAAAGAGCTGTCGCCTTCTTTCACCCCCTTTTGGCTCAGGAAGGAACGCATACGGCCCGCGGCAGCGGCATCGCATAAATCCATCATATTGAAGCCGGCAAGCGCATCCGCATTGGCATGAAACAGGCGGAGGAAAGCCGGGTTTGCCACTTCAATGACGCCTTCGCCATTCATTATCGCCATTGGCGTTTTCATGAATTCCAGGATGGCTTTCTGACAGCCAAGTGTGGCGCCGGAGCCTTCATTCGCCTGTTGGATAACATAATTCACCACAGCCTGCTCAAAAAGCGACGCCGGGTCTGAAAGATACGACTGGATATCCCTGTGAGCTATGCCGCGCATGTGGGCAAGGCAATATTCGAGCAAGGCTTTGCACAGACGCTGAATGCATGTATACGTTTCTGTGTCCGGAACACCAATTTTGCGACCGTATTCCACAAATTGTGCCGCCCACTCTTCGACCCGGCAAGGTTCTTTACGCAAAACGCTAATATAATTTTCTAACCAACCGCGCACCACTGCGGTGAAAGCCGGTTGGTCAACCGGATTCATTCGGGAGGATAGTGTACAAGCCAGTTGGTCCGACTCCTTTTCGACAAAATCCGCAATCAGCTCTTGTTTGCTCATTATCGTCACCCCTTATGGTAGTCTTCTTTTTTTAACGCCTTTTTTGGCTCGGTGGAGATAGTAATTCCACTCCTCTCTGAATTCTCCAAGTATTCACTGAACTAAAAGAGAAGGTCACGGAATCTATTTCATTGGACACTCTGGTGCGGCTAAATAGACAAGCCAACTTTGTCTTTCTAGTGAGAACTCAATAGGTTCAATAATATAATAACATATAACCGCACCTTCATCATAATCCGTAACATGGAGTGGCATCCCAAGCGCTTTCGATCCCCACTGGAAAAGCGATCCTGTCTGCGAGGAAAATCTGCTCCTGCTAGGATTTCCTGACTGAATGAGACCCCTGAAATAAAAGGGGTGCACGATCCCTTCAATTCAAAGTCGAGATTCTCCATGACTCGCGAGATTCTCAACCCGTAAAACTGCGGTGGACACTGCCACAAGACCACCCACGTGGCACTGACCGCTGGTAGCAACCCAATACCATGGACTATTATGCGGGAGATGTATACACATTCGGCATGCCTCATGCAAAGGTGAGGAGACGCTTATGTCCTCTCTTAGAAACAACCATAAATTCTGTCCGGTTCCGTCCACCAAAACCAAAAACGCCTACAACAAGTCCAATCGCTTGGTGCCTATGGGTTCCGCGGAAGGCAGGTGGTTTTTTAATGAACGACACAACAGAAGGATTGTAGTATGCGCAAATGGTTAAAGCGAATTGGCATTGCAGGATTTGTACTATTTATGATGTTGTGGACGGCAACAACGGTTTTCGGGGTGTACTTTACCATCCGTCCACGCTTGGAAAATTTCCCGGATCCGGATACCCTTGCCGGTCGGCCGGTGGAAGTGGTGACCATCACCACCGAAGACGGGATAGACCTGTCTGCATGGTATGTGAAAGAATCTGCTGAACGGGCCGTCATTTTACTTGCCGGTATTGATGGCAACCGTACTTCTTGCCGTAACCGGGGTGAATTTTTTCTGGAACAGGGATACAGCGTATTGCTGCCGGACCTGCGCGCCTCGGGAAAGAGTGAAGGCAGCGCGGTAACCATCGGCTGGCAAGAACGCAAGGATCTGGTCGCCTGTTTTGATTTTCTCAAGAACCGGCAATATACCCATATCGGGGCAGATGGGATTTCCCTGGGCGCCGCCACGATTTGTTTTGCCCTGCCTGAACTGCCTGATTTGTCTTTCGCCATTATCGAGTCCAGTTATGATACACTGGTCAACGCAGTCCGCAATCGGTTGGCCATGTTCAAAACGCCCCACTTTATCGCCTATCCCTATTATGCGGGCTTTTCCATGTTTGCGGGCGTGCCTCCCTGGCGTATGCGCCCGGTGGATTACGTTGCTTATACATCCGCCCCCACCCTGGTGCTTGCCGGGGATTCTGAAGTTGAAATACCCGTGCATGAAACGCAGTCCATTTACGAGCGTTGCGCCGCCCCGTTAAAACGGCTGCATTTTTTCAAGGGCGCGGGGCACTGGGATTTTTTAGGCCGGTATAGAGACGAATATGCACAGATTGTATGCTCGTTTCTCGAGGAAGCGTACGCTGCCCGGCATGCCAACACCCTGGTGTCCCGCCTATCCCCGCGTACGGAATGATCAGAAGCGAGGCGGCGCGTGAGGAACAGGATGCATGACTGATCTCCTGCTCGAAATGACAGGTATCTGCAAGTCCTTTTCCGGGCAACGGGTACTCGAAGATGTACGCTTTGATTTGCGGGCGGGGGAAACCCACGTGCTCGCCGGAGAGAATGGCGCGGGAAAAAGTACCCTGATGCGTATTTTGTCCGGCGTGTATACCGAGTATGAGGGCGCCATATCCCTGTATGGCCAAAAAACAAGGTTCCACTCACCTCAAGATGCCGCACGCCAGGGTATTTCCATCATTCACCAGGAGCTGTCTCTCATCCCGACCATGAGCGTGTCGGACAATATTTTTCTTGCACGGGAGCGAGCCGGCTTCGGCGGGTGGCTGCAGTTTGATCGGGAAACAAAAGACTGCGCCGCCCTCCTGGAGCGTCTCGGCGTACCCGCCAGGCCAGGGGCGCTCGTGGGCAGCTATCCCATCGGCGTGCAACAGAGTGTCGAAATTGCCAAGGCGCTGGCCTTTGACGCGCGCATTCTGATAATGGATGAACCCACCAGTGCGCTTACCGAGCCTGAGGTAGAACGTTTGTTTGCCGTGATGGAATCCTTGAAGCAGGCGGGATGCGGCATTGTGTATATCAGCCATAAAATGGAGGAAGTCTATCGCGTCGCCGACCGCATAACCGTGCTGCGTGACGGACGGCATATCGGTACGGAAGACCGGGACCGGTTGCCCCGGGAAGCCCTGGTAAAGGGGATGATTGGACGCCCGATGAGTGAACAAATCTTCCGCGCCAAACAGGAGCCGGGCGCCGTCACGCTCGAGATGAAAGACTTCACCATGCCCGATCCCGGGGGACGTCCGCGACCGGCGGTAGAAAACGTTTCTCTATCCCTGCGCCGAGGGGAAATCGTAGGCCTTGCGGGATTACAGGGCTCGGGTGCGGATGTACTGGTTAACGCGCTTTACGGCGCGTATGGCCGGGTAACGCGGGGACAGGTCTTCATTGACGACTCCCCGTACCAACCCATGTCTCCGAAACATGCCCTGCGGCATGGCCTCGCTCTGCTTTCCAACGATCGGAAGCGGGAAGGGTTGATACCATCCATGAGCGTAACACACAACATCAGCCTGGCGGCACTGCGGCGCTTCTCGCCACGTGGCCTGCTGCGTGACGACCTGGAACGCCGCGCAGCGGAGGCGCTCAAGGCTGCCTTCAACATCCGTGTGGCCGCTCTGACCCGGGAAGTGGCCACGCTCTCGGGAGGCAACCAGCAGAAAGTCGTCCTCGCCAAATGCCTGGAAACGCGGCCCCGGGTGCTATTGCTAAACGAACCGACCCGGGGCGTGGATGTAGGCGCCAAGCATGAGATTTATGCCTTGATGAATGCCTGGACCGCGTCCGGTATCGGTATTCTGTTAATCACATCCGAAATGCCGGAACTGCTGGCCCTGAGCGACCGCATTCTGGCGCTGCACCAGGGAAGGGTAACCGCGGAGTTTTCACAACGGGAAGCCACCCCGGAAGCGGTGCTGGCAGCCTCTATGGGAAGTGTCAAAGGAAACGACCATGAAAGATGAATCACGTCTTGACGGCCTGCGCAGGATTCTTGCCCTGCCTTTCTTTCGGGCAATGTTCGCGTTGGTGATTATTCTGTGCCTGGGCGTACTGTTTAACGCGGAGGGTTCCTTCTTCCGCTGGGAAACGCACCGCGACATGCTGCGCCACATTTCCCGTTACGGCATCCTGGCCTGCGGCATGACGCTCGTCATTATCACAGGAGGCATAGACCTTGCCGTGGGCAGTGTCCTTGGGCTGGTTTCCGTAACCTCTGCGCTCTTTCTGATCCATTGGGGTTGGAACCCCCTGTTCGCCGTTCCCCTCTGCATGCTGGTCGGGCTGCTCTGCGGCGTTACCTCGGGCACGCTGATTTCCAGGTTCCGCGTGCAACCTTTCATCGCCACCCTGGCCATGATGGTATTTGCGCGCGGTGTGGCCAAGTACATTTCGGGCGGGCGCAAAATCTCCCAAGGCGTGCAGACAGAGGACGGTTTTGTATACCTCGACTTCCCGCGTTTTTTTGATTTCCTGAACGCGCGCATCCTGGGAGACAACGTGGCAGTGGTCACCTTGGTGTTCCTGGCCTGTGCGCTGGCCGCCGGGCTGCTGCTGGCCCGGTTCCGCCCGGGACGCTATATGTACGCCGTCGGTGGCAATGAAGAGGCGGCGCGCCTGTCCGGCGTGCCTGTCGCTTTTACGAAAACGCTCGCCTACGCCATGAGCGGCCTGTTCGCCGCCATTGCCGGCATCTGCCAGGCGGCCCAAGAGACCCAGGGCGATCCCGAGGCGGGCGGCTCCTATGAATTGACGGCCATCGCCATTGTCGTTATAGGCGGCACGAACCTTATGGGCGGGCGCGGTTCCATGGCGCTGACCCTGGTCGGCGCGCTGACCATCGGCTATCTTGAAAAAATTCTTAGTCTTAATGCCGTCGGTGAGGCCGGACGCCTGATGCTCACCGGTTTCATCATTGTCGCCGCCGTCCTGTTCCAGCGGGGAAAGAATTGAACCCCGCCTCCCCTCAGGGCCGGTATCACATTCAGGGCTGGCGCAGGAATTTCTGAAGGCGCTTGCCGTAAATGTCGCCCAGATACAGGTTGCCTGCGGCGTCCACGGCGATACCGTGCACCCAGTTTAGATCACCGGGCGCTTCCAAACCGTCTTCTCCTTTGGGAAATCCATGCAGCTCCAGCATCCTGCCGTCTGTAGTGAATTTGGCGATGATCTGGTTTTTCGGGGGACAGCCCAGCGGTTTACCCGGCCAGGTCATCGGCGTGGAACCACACACCCAGAGTTCATCCTTGTCAGTAATCCAGAGCACCCACGGAACCATCAGATGTTTCCAGGAATCGAGTAGCACACCGCCGGTATTGTAAACTTGTATACGGGCATTATTGCGGTCGGCAATATACAAGCGGTCCTTCGAGTCAATGACAATGGCATGGGGAATACTGAACTGGCCGTCTTCCGTGCCGAGACTCCCCCAGGCGTTGATGTATGCCCCTTCCGGCGAAAAATGAAGGACCCGGGCATTGCCGTAACCGTCCGTGACGAAGATGTCCCCGTTCGACGCGAATGCCATGTCGGTGGGTTTGAAGAAGTGTCGCTCGTCTGTGCCGGCTTCGTTTTCAACACCCAGGGTCAGCGCCACCTCCCCGTTCCGTGTCCGTTTTTCGACTACATGCCTGTGTACATCCGTAATCCACACATACCCCTCGCGGTCAATCTTGAGCCCGTGCGCGCCCGGCATATCTCCCCAGCCGAAGAGATACCGACCGTCGGGCCTATAGACCTGTACGGATGGCGCCTTACGGCTGAACATCCAGACATTGGACTCTCCGTCGAGAAACACCCCCGGCACGGCAGCCCATTCGACTTCGGCTGGTTTTTGCGGCCAATCAGGGACAACCTCATACCAGTATCCCGGATTGACCTTGGGATAGATAGGGTCCGGCACGGCGAACGCGAAGGAGCCAGCAAAGGCGGCAAGCAGCACGACCGTAATATTCATATTTCTGAGCGCAGCATACGTTTTCATGGAACTGATGATAAGACATTTACACTTCAATCTGCAACCGTCGGCCCGGGGCAACATCAGAAGTTTTGGGATGCCCGCTTTAATGTTTGATGACAGAAAGGCTGGAGAGCCGGGTCAGTCAGGTTCAGGGAGCTGATACCAAGCGTACCACAGAATCCGGATGGTGAGAGAAAGACCTTCATGTTGCCATTGTCCACTTCGAAGCGCCAGAGGGATAAGACGACCTATCCGGTTAAATGGATGCACAGGAAACTTGCGACATGTGACTTAACGCTTCTGGACCTATCCTGCTTCCCGCCCCTTACTACCTGATTATTTTAATGGCGCGCCTGCCGCGACTCGAACGCGGGACCCTCTGCTTAGAAGGCAGATGCTCTATCCTCCTGAGCTACAGGCGCTTTGGATTACTATTCTTTCATATTTGAGGCCCTTTTGTCCAGCAGCGCGGTGCGGTCGCCGCCGCACTTTTTGCGTTCGGCTTTACTTTGCCAAGGGATTACGTTTATGCTTTCCGCAAGACAATACCGCCAGCATGAGAAAGGAAACTGCCATGAACATCCTGACCAAGATCGAACTGTTGTATTTCATTGCGCGCTGGCTGGTTACCCGAAATATTTATCGGACGCATTACACGTTCACGTTGCCGGACAATCCCAAATTCATAGGGCCGCGCGAGGCGGTAAAACGCATCCCGGATGGCGCGGTGATGGCCGTATCCGGTCTTGGGGGAAACCAATGGACAGGCATCATTTATCGAACCATGCGTGTATTATTTCAGGAAACAGGGCGCCCGAGGGATATTACGGTTGTGGTTATCGGCGGCCAGGGGGCACGCGGCCGGGCGCCGGGTTCCCTGGAGGAATTGGGCCTGGAAGGACTGTGCACCCGTCTTTTCGCGGGGCACATGGAAACCTTCAAGTCCATTCTGCGCCTGGCCGACCAGGGCAAGGCCGAACTGCAGTGTCTGCCCCAAGGTGTGTTGGCCTTTCTTATCGAGGCGCAGGGGCGCGGCGAGGATTCGCTGCTGACGGAGACGGGCCTTGGCACGTTCCTGGACCCTCGGACCGGCACCGGTACGCCGATTGCTGGGACCGGCACGGAACAATGGGTTATGGCTGAAGGCGACCAATTGCGGTACCGGCTTCCCAAAATCAATGTGGCCGTTTTTAACGCTCCGGCCGCCGACCGCAAAGGCAATATCTACATCAAGCACTGCGCCATGATCGGGGAAAGCATGGAGATTGCCCGGGCGGCGCGCCGCAACGGGGGTCTGGTCATCGCCAATGTTGCGGAAGTTGTAGAGGAAGGGTACGACGAGGTGTTTCTGCCTGCCGATGCGGTTGACGCCGTGGTCGTATACCCGGGGACGGAACAGGCGGCGGCCATAAAACACCTCCGGCGCTGGCCCATGTTTACACTGAACAGCGATGTTTCGGTGGATGAAGGGATAGCGCGGCTGAAGTTTATCAATCAAACCCTGGGGATTACCCCGCGCCGCAGCCCGGTGGATTACGCGCTCGCGCGCCTGGCAGCGTCCGTGTTTGCCGAATATGTGGCGGTGGGCAGCATGGTCAATATCGGAATCGGACTCCCGGAAGAGGTGTGCCGCCTGATCCATTCGGCGGGTCCCTCCAATTCAGTCCGTTTTTTCAGTGAAAGCGGTGTGCTGGGCGGGTTGCCAGCGCCTGGTGTTTTCTTCGGCGCCGGCGTATGCCCCGAACAGATACTCAGTTCCGCCCAAATCTTTCATAAATGTTACGACCATCTTGATGCCAGCATTCTGGGCATGCTCGAATTTGATGCCGCAGGCAATGTAAATGTATCCAAGCGGGGCGAAGGCGCGCTGAATTATGTGGGACCGGGCGGTTTCATTGATTTCAGCACAAACGCCAAAAATGTCTATTTTGTAGCCAGTTGGATGGTTTGCGGCGCGCTGACCCTGGAAGACGGGCGGCTCAATATCCGACAACAGGGCAAAATAAAACTGGCGGATGCCATCCGTGAAATTACATTTAACGGGGAACAAGCCTGGAAAAGAGGACAGAAGGTCTTCTATATCACCAATGTGGGCGTGTTCAGACTTACTGAACGCGGTCTGGAACTTGTCCGCGTGGTTCCCGGCATAGACATACGGCATGACATACTGGAACCGACAAACAACGCGATCCTGCTTCCGGCGTCAGGAGAGGTGGTCGTGGCCGACACCTCCGTCATGACCGGGGAGGGATTTGCGCTTGCCTTGAAACAGCCCTGATCAGGCCGGATAATTTCCCGGCAATTCCAAGGAGAAACCACGATGATGCAGGAAGACTGGTTTGAAACAAATTCGGGGATAAGATTATATGAACGACGCCTGGCGCCGGAAGAACCACCCCGGGCAAATGTGGTCATTGTGCATGGTTATGGAGACCATTGCGCGCGCTACGCATGGGTGATGGACCGGTTCCGTCAGGCGGGAATAGCGACTTATGCCTATGATCAGCGCGGACACGGGCAATCCCCGGGAAAGCGTGGTTTTATTCCCCGTTTCGAGGATTTCCTCGATGATTTGGATGTGTTTCTGGCCCACATCCAGCCCGGGTTGGCGGCGGCGCCCTTGTTTCTGATGGGCCACAGCATGGGCGGCATGGTGTTGGCCCGGTATGCCCAGACCCGCGAGATTCAGGCGCGGGGGCTGATTTTCAGTAGTCCCTTTCTAGCCTTCAGCGAAGAGGTGCCTAAATTTCTGATTGCCCTGGGCCCTCTGATTGCCAAAGTCCTGCCTGGCCTGCCTGTCAGCAGGGTGGACAACCTGGGGCTTAGCCGCGACCCGGCGATAGTGGAGGCCGCGGAGACTGACCCCTTATGCTACCATGGGCGAGTCGCGGCGCACACTGCGGGCGAGTTTTACCGGATAATACACGCCGTGGAGTCAGACACTCCCCGGGTTACCGCCCCAATGCTGGTGCTGCACGGCGGTGCGGATCACATTGTCTCCCCTTCAGGCAGTAAAATGCTGCATGAACGGGCCGGGGCAAAGGATAAGGCACTTCGGCTGTTTCCGGAAGGCTATCATGAGCTGTTTAATGACCTTGAAAAGGAAGCCTTTATGGACGAGGTCATTGGGTGGATCCGCGCGCGGATATAACGCCTGCTTTGGTATTTTGGGAAAATATTTCTCTGTAAAAAGAGAAAAAGAAGTCTTTGCGAAAGGTCCCGTCACCCTATCGCTATCCGCCTGCCAGCGTTCAACGGGAGATATACAAGGGAGACTTCCCGCTCGGGTCCGGGCCAGGCCGCACCGGAAGTGGTCAAGGGACGTTAGGCTTATTGTCATCCTGCGGGGGTGTCGCGGAGTCTCCGGGCTTTGCCGAAGGAACCGGTGTCACCTCAGGCTTTTCCCCTTCCGGGGGAGTAATGGTTTTCTCCGGGCGGCGCAGGGTCAACGGTCTTACCTTGTCAGGCTGTGGCGACAGGGCGGGCCTGGCAGGATCATGAAAAACCAAGGCCGCGTAACTCACAGAATGGTCCTTTTCATGAGTTTTTGCCATGGAAGTGCCATAGGCCAGCAAACGGGCCTGCGCATTCTTGGGAAGTAAGTAGAGCAATATTTGCAGGCAGTCCTTGCCGTCTATAAAATTGCGGGTTTTCTCCAAATAGTCACGGAAGCCGTCAATATCCAAAGCGAGAAGATGTTCAAAGGCGAGTCTGTCAAAGTGGGCAATATTGTTCTCTATGTCCTCCTTGAAAGGAAGGGCGTTGTATTCACTGCCATAATGGGTGAAACTGGTGGCGACAACCACCAGGGTCCGCTCGTTGACAATCGGCTGGATGGCATTGGCAATGGCCTTAAGGGTATTCTTGTTTACCTTTCCTTGCGGGTCGCGCAGATCGCCTGTCAGAATGGGTACCAGCTGGAATTCCAACAGCCGTTCCTGCAGGAACGGCAGCAGACCTTCGAGGGAAAATTCATATTCATGAATCCGTTTTTCTGACTTGCCACCGTTGTAGTACATCTGATGAGAATGAAACAAAGGCGAGTAAAGCAGGTAGCGTACCGCGGCGGCATCCAGGGGAACGGGACCCAGAGGGGTTAAAAACAAATCCACAGCGGGAATCGAACAGTTCTCAAATAAGGGGCCATGGCTAGGACCAATAACGATTACCCGTTCATATTGGCCGGGTTGCAGGGAGGCGAAGGCATGGGCGGAAATTTCGCCGGCAAATTTATAAGGCCCCGCGGAAGCTACCACCGCCGAAAGATGAAGCGGGACCTCGGGTACGTCCGCCTTGGCGCACAGATCACGCACCATAGCCAACAACTGCTCGGGTTGCGCGGGATAATTGATGCCTGCAGCGGCAGGCCACCGAACTACCGGGGTAACCACGTCCGCGGCGTCACAGACAGATGCCAGA
>JAEAMF010002215.1_pt1 | contig 11491 bp, 8 predicted proteins | sample 8958721 | NCBI WGS metagenome assembly JAEAMF01 (sample SAMN16933255, study PRJNA681124) | bioreactor sludge metagenome | isolation source: anaerobic bioreactor treating anionic surfactant - SDBS | place: India: Bengaluru | collected 2019-02-28
GAAGCCGCGCACCCGGAATTCGTCACCCCCGATTCACCGACGCAGCGTGTAGGCGGAGAGCCACAGGCGCAGTTCACGAAGGTCCGGCATCCGGCCAGCATTCTCAGCCTCGGCAACGCGTTTGGCGGCGATGAGGTGCGTGCCTGGCATGAGCGTATCCGCAAGCTCCTTCCGGTCGATGCCCGGCTGCAGTTCGTCGTTGAGCCCAAGATCGACGGCCTGACCGTCGTGCTGCGCTACGTAGACGGCCTCTTCACTCAGGGCGCTACACGTGGCGACGGCGAAATCGGCGAGGACATCACGCTGAACCTGCGCACCGTGCCATCCGTGCCGCTGCGTATCCCCGTCCGCCAAGACGCCCCGGCTGCCCCCGCACGCCTGGTGGTCCGCGGCGAAGTCTACATGCGCACCGCTGATTTTGAAGCCTTTAACAGGAGCCAGGAGCAAAAGGGCGAAAAGACCTTCGCCAATCCCCGCAACGCGGCGGCGGGTAGCCTGCGCCAGCTCGACCCGGCCATCACTGCGGCCCGTCCCCTGCGCCTCTTCACCTATGCCATCGTCTCCAGTGAAGGCATACATCTTGATACGCAGTGGGATGTCCTGCATTACCTCAAACAAATGGGCTTCCCCGTGAACCCCGATATCGCTCTCTTTGACGACCTGGAACAGGCTATCGCCCACAGCGAGCAGTGGATGCGCAAACGCGACGAGCTGGCCTATGAGGCCGATGGCGTCGTCATCAAGATCAACGACCTGGCGACGCAGACAAGTCTGGGGGTCGTGGGCAGGGATCCGCGGGGCATGTTGGCGTTCAAGTTCGCCGCGCGCGAGGCCACCACCCGGCTCAAGGAGCTGGGCATCAACGTGGGGCGTACGGGCACATTGAACCCTTTCGCCATCCTCGAACCGGTGGAGCTGGGCGGCGTAACGATTGAGCGGGCCACGCTGCACAACTTTGAGGACATTGCTCGCAAGGATATCCGCATCGGCGACACCGTGCTGGTCAAACGCGCCGGCGATGTCATCCCGCAGGTGGAAAGACCACTGATCGAACTGCGCACCGGACAAGAACAGATCATCTCTATTCCCCGGCAATGCCCGGCTTGCGGGGCCCCCGCGCTCAAGGCCGAAGGCGAGGTTGCGGTGTATTGCGTCAACGCGGCATGCCCGGCACAGGCCGTGCAACGCATCGTCCACTGGGCCGGCGTGATGGATATCGAGGGCTTTGGCGAGCGCCTGGCCCAGCTCTTCGTCGAGAACGGCTTGCTCCACGACCTGGCCGACCTCTACTACCTCAAACCCGAGGACATCCTGACGCTGCCGGGGTTCGCGGAAAAGAGCACCGCCAACCTGCTGTCGGCCATTGCCGCCAGCAAGGATCGCCCGTTGGCGCGTGTGATCGCCGCTCTGGGCATCCGCGGTGTGGGCTACACGGTCGCCGAAACCCTCGCGCAGAACATGGCCTCCCTTCAGGAGTTGAGCCAGGCAACAGAAGACAGGCTGCAGACGATCCCTGGCGTAGGGCCGGTGAATGCCGCGAATATCACCGCGTTCTTCTCCAGCCCCCAGACCCGTGAACTCCTGCAAAAGCTGCAGCGCGCCGGCGTGCGGATGGAACAGCAGGGGCAACCACGCGCAACCACAGGCGTACTCACCGGCAAGACGTTCGTCATCACCGGCACTCTGCCAACGATGACCCGCGAGGAGGCGACCGGACTCATCGAGGCCAATGGCGGCCGTGTCGTGGACGCGGTAAGCAAAAAGGTGGACTACCTGCTGCTCGGCGAGAGCCCCGGTAGCAAGTACGCCAGGGCGCAGGAGCTCGGCATCCCCATCCTGAATGAGCCACAGCTCAGAACCATAGCCGGCGCTCCCTCGCCTCAAACGGGGCCCGCCGGAGGCAAGCCCGCACAACTGGACCTGCTGTGAGATACCATCTCTCGGATACCGTCCCCACTCCATGATAACAAGCCCAACCGTGCCTGCACTGGATGTCGTCGGCCTGGGCTACTGTTCCTGGGACTACCTGGGCATCCTGGAAGAGATCCCCGCCTTTGACGCGCCAACGGTCAGCCTGGACGATTTCGCCATCTCCGGTGGCGGCCCCGTGTCCACGGCGCTGGTGGCTCTGGCTCGCCTGGGCGCTCGCACCGGCTACCTGGGAGCCGTCGGCGACGACGACGCCGGGTCGAGCCTCAGACGCGCGTATGAGCAAGAAGGCATTGACATCGCTCGCCTGCGCGTGCGGCCGGGGACGCGGTCGCCGGTCTGCATCTGTCTGGTGCAGGCCCACACCGGCAAGCGCAACATCCTCTGCTATCGCGGCACGACGGGTGAGGTGGAACTGGAGCCAGTGGATCGCCCCTATATCACGTCCGCCCGCTTTCTGCACCTCGATGCGCACCACATGTCTGCCGCCATCACCGCCGCGCAGTGGGTGCACCAGGCCGGCGGCACGGTGGTGCTGGACGCCAACCGGCCGCGACTGCGCCTAGACGAGCTGTTACCCTGGGTAGATGTGCTCATCACCAATGCCCATTTCCCCACTGCCTTTACAGGCGAGCCGTCTCTGGAGAAGGCAGCCCGCAGGCTTTTGGTCACGGGAGGTCACAGGCTCGTAGTCAGCACTCTGGGCGAACGAGGGTGTCTGTGCATCACAGGGGAGAAGGAGACTCGGGTACCAGGCTTCGAGGTACCGGTCGTAGACACCACCGGAGCCGGCGACGCGTTCCATGGCGCGTTCATCTACGGCCTGCTGCAGGGCTGGCCCATCGAGCGCACCGCCACCTTCGCCAACGCCGTCGCCGCTCTCAACTGCACCGCCCTCGGCGGCCGCGCCGCCCTGCCCCACCTGCACGAGGTAGAGGATTTCCTGCGGGATGTAAAACGAAACCAGGTTCCCTGAATCTGGAACCTGGTTTCGAATTCTCTACTCTACTTCGTAGCGCGGGAATAGTACTTGGCCCGGTTTGACGGTCGTCCCCGCCGGATATACCCCCACCGTGGTACCCTGCGTCCAGTTTGGCCTGGTCGCGGGGTCGAGCCCCAGCTGCGCCAGCAGCTCCGGCGCCTTCCGCGGCATCACCGGCTCCAGACAATAGCCCAGCAGTCGCAGCACATCCACCAGATTGTAGAGCACCGTGGCCAGCCGCTCTCCTGCGCGAGCATCCCCGCCCTTACGCGCCTTGGCCAGCTCCCACGGGGTGGTAAGCTGCACATACTTGTTGGCTTCCACCACCAGATTGCCGGCCAGAACGAGAACCTCCTGCAGGGCAACCTGATCCAGCGCATGTTCAATTGCCGCACCCAGGCCGCTGGCCAGGTCCAGCAGTTGGCGATCCACTGCTTCCTCCGCCCCGGCCGGTGCCGGCACCGCGCCACCAAAGTAGCGCACCACCATCTGCACCGTGCGGTTCAGCAGGTTGCCCAGATCGTTCGCCAGGTCCGCGTTGTAGCGGCGGATGAAAGCAGCGTCGGTGTAGTCCCAGTCGGCGCCAAAAGCGCCCTCGCGCAGGAAGAAATAGCGCACCGCATCCGAACCGAACCGGCGCACCAGGTCAAAGGGGTCGATGATGTTGCCCGTAGTCTTGCTCAGTTTCTGGCCATCCTTGGTCAGCCAGCCGTGGGCAAAGACCATCTGGGGTACCGGCAGGCCAACCGCCATCAGCATGGCCGGCCAGTACAGGCAGTGGAAGCGGATGATCTCCTTGGCCATCAATTGCACGTTGGCCGGCCAGTAGCGCCGGAACGTCTCCTGGTCGTCGCCGTAGCCAATGGCGGTGATATAGTTGAGCAACGCATCCACCCACACATAGAGAACCTGTTTGGGGTCATCGGGCAGCGGTACACCCCATCGCACACGCTCCCGTGAAATGCTGAAATCCTGCAAGCCCTCCCGCAGCACGCCAAGCAGCTCGTTGCGGCGAATCTCCGGCCGCACGAACCCGGTCTCGGCAATCAAATGGTAGAGCCTGTCCTGATAGCGCGAAAGGGCAAAGAAATAGTTGTCCTCTTCCGTCCACTCACAGGGCCGTTTGTGGATCGGGCACAGGTTCTCTGAAAGCAATTCCTCGGCCTCGAAAAAGGCCTCACAGCGTGGGCAGTACCAGCCGCGGTACTGGCCCCGGTAAACATCTCCTGAATCCAGAAGCGCGCGGGCGAACTTTTGCACCGCAACCACGTGCCGTTCATCCGTGGTGCGCACAAAATAGTCGTTGGACATGTCCAGCATCTGCCACAACTGCTTGAACTGCGCCACGATCAGATCACAGTATTCCTTCTCGGAGATACCCTTTTCCCTGGCGATGCGCTCGATGTTCTGACCGTGCTCGTCGGTGCCGGTGAGGAAAAAGACGTCATCCCCCATCAGACGGTGATAGCGCGCCAGGACATCGGCAGCGATCGTCGTATAGGCGTGGCCAATGTGAGGCACGTCATTCACGTAGTAGATTGGCGTCGTAACAAAGAACTTGCCCATGGCTCCTCCTTACACCACTGAAACAAAAAACCTCGTCCGCAAGGGACGAGGCCACCGCTTTGCGGCGAGATCTTGCACTCGTGGTACCACCCTGATTTGCTGCCGAATCACACCAGCAGCCTCCGCCAGCGCCTGAACCACGGCGCTGCGCCCGGCTAACGGTGGGTATGCCGGCAAGGCTTACTGCGAGGCGGATGCGCTCGGTTCAGCCGTGCAGCTCGGAGGCCATTTTCCGCGGTTCCTCAGCGCCGCCTCTCAACCAGGGCGCGGCTCTCTGTAGCATCGGACTCCCGCGTACTCGTCCTCGTCACAGCCTTTGGGATGTACAGCTAACGCCGTATTCTATCTACTTCGTAGGTTTTGTCAAGTGCTCGTGCCGCATCAGCAGGCTCATCCCTTTGTGATGAGACCCATTCCGTGCTATACTGATGGTATGCCTACCTGGGGGCAACTCCTCAAACCCGACGGCCGCAGGCTGCTGGCTACCATTCTCATGGTCGCTCTGCTTTTTGCGGCCTACATCCAGGCCTTTGCCTTCGTGGATGACGTCCCCGGTGCAACCAAACCACCCTTGTACGACACGCTGCTCCCCTTTGATTTCTGGGTCCCAGGGATGCTGCTGATCCTGCCCCTGGCTCTGGTGAGCGCACCGCTGCAGGCATTGGACCTCTCCCCCCTGTCATCGCCCCTGATCTTGCCGCTACAGATTGGCTATGTGTACTTGCTCTCTTCCCTGCTGGTCTTTGGGCATGACCACTGGGCCAGGCACATCGCGCCGCGATGGCGCACAGGGGTGGTCATCTTGCCTGCCCTCATCGCCATCCTGTTGTGGAGCTCGGGGATGTCGGCCGCTATCCGCTCACTGCCGCACATGATCCCATTCTTCCTCTCGTCCACGCTGTTGAGTGCCTGTGTTCTGTCTCTGTATGCTTACATCGCCCTCTGCGTCAGCCTGGCCGTCTTGAGACGGCGTCGCCGCGCCGGGTAGTGAGCAACCGGGCCAGCCATGCTGCGGAGGCGGTTGACCGGCCTGCCATAGTCCGTATAATCACATCTATCCGCAACGAACGCGAATGTCGATTGTGAATAACCACAAAAGGAGACCATAGAATGTCAGGTATTGAAATCAAACCAGGGATCTGGTGGGTCGGCGTCAATGTGCGCTCGCATGACCTGTTTGAGGGACTGTGGCCCATCCCCGATGGCGTGTCGCTCAACTCCTATCTCGTCAAAGGCGAAAAAACGGCTCTCATCGACCTCGTCCGGGAGTGGAGCGGCAGCTCCAGCAACCTGTTGCACCAGCTCGAGTCAACCGGTACCTCGCCGCAGGACATTGACTACATCGTGACAAACCACCTGGAGCCCGATCATGGCGAGTTCCTGGCGAACTTTAAGCGGCTGGCCCCCAGAGCGGAGATCCTGGCCACCCCCAAAGGCGTCGAGCTAATCGCCGCCCTGAACTGCATTACGGAAGGGGTCCGCGCCGTGCAGGATGGAGAAGAGCTCGACCTGGGAGCAGGCAAGAAACTGGTCTTTGCCCATATCCCGTTCGTACACTGGCCCGACACCATGGTCACCTATGAGGCCGGCAGCCAGGTGCTGTTCTCCTGCGACGCCTTTGGTGGCTTTGGCGCGCTAAAGGGCATCCTCTTTGACGATCAGGTCCACGATGCGGACCAGGCCTTCTACTACAATGAAATGGTGCGCTACTACGCCAATATCGTGGCCAACTTCCCCAAGCCCGTCCTGCGGGCCATTGACAAGCTGGCCGGCATCCCGCTCTCGGTGATTGCCCCCTCGCACGGCCTGGTCTGGCGCGCGAACCCTGCTGAGGTCGTCCAGCGCTATGTCAAGTTCGCCGGCTACTCCACCGGCCAGTGCGAAAAAGCGATCACCCTGCTGTGGAGCAGTATGTACGGCAACACCAAGATCGTGACCGATGCGGTCATGCGCGGCATTGCCCGCGAGCAGGTGCCGATGGAGGTCTTTGAGGTACCGCTGGCGGACGAGTCCTACATCCTGGCCTCAGCGTTCAAGAACAAGGGCGTGATAGTGGGCGCGCCGACCTACGAGGTCAAGATGTTCCCGCCCATGGCCCACGTGCTGGACAGCATCGCGCGCAAGAGAATGACCGGCCACAAGGCCTTCTACTACGGCTCGTTTGGCTGGTCCCGCGGCGCGGAGAAAGAGTTCGACGCCATCGCGCAATCGTTGGAATGGCAGACTTCCGAGATGCTGCAATTCCGCGGCGCACCGACGGTGGAGGACTTGCACAAGGCCGAAGAACTGGCCGCCGCTTTCGCGCGCAGCATCCGCGAAGGCACGGCATAGAACCACGCGCGCGTAGGGGCGTTCAATTGAACGCCCCTACGCGACCCCCTCCGGATTCTTCCATATCCTGCGCAAACCCTTCAAACCGGCGGCAACATGCCGCTTGAGGCCACACTCTAGACCAAAGAGCGCCTCATGGCAGGGCACGATGGCCCGGTAGAAACGGGCCCGTTCGAGCATGCCGCCATCTCGCGGGCCGCGGTACGCGGCCAGAACTCCCTCCACCAAATCGGGGCCAAAATCCAGCAGCCCGGTGAAATCGAACGCCGGGTCGCCGATAGCGGCATCCTCCCAGTCAATGATACCCGTGATGCGCTCTGATGCAGGATCCCAAAGTATGTGCTCGCCGCAGAGGTCGCGGTGCACGAGGGCGGGTTGAAACTCAAAATTGGCCGGATTATCCACGAACTGCTGCCAGCCCAGGGCCAGATTGCCTCCGGTGGGTTCATCCAGCAGTGGCAGGACACGCTGTTTGACCAAAGCCAACAGGGCCCGGTACTCCTCGCGCCAGCTTGCCGCACCGCCACGCGGGATACCCAGGGCGATGGCACGCGAGAGGGGAAATTGGTGCAGGCCGGACAGAAACTCCCCGAGTTGGCTCGGAACTCCGGCAGTCCCCGGGCTCTTGCCGACTTGGGACCGAGACAGACGTGGCCCATCTTCCGGCAATAGCTCAACTCCGGGAAGCTTGGGGTAGCCGACAAACACGCCCTCATACTCCGGACCGCCCTGCCAGACGAAATCAAACTGCGGGACCGGCAGCGACAGAGCAGGGGCCAATCCAGGCAACAGGCGGACCTCTTTGCGCAGCCCGGCGTTGATCTCCGGACGCTTGGGGAAGCGAAAGACGTGGCTGCCGTTGACTTCCCACACGACATTGCTCCAGCCCTCGGCGAGGTAAAAGAGGCTGTGCACCTCCAGGTCAGGGAAGCAGTTCTGTATTACCTTGCGCCAGTGCCCGGCAGCGTGAGTCTCGTCCGAGTACGGCAAGTCAATCTCCTGCAGGTCATGGGGCCCGGGTGCTCAGCCTCGCTTGCCCGTCGGAGCTGGCGCGGGGCGTGCCAGCCGCTTGCGCAGAAAGACGCCCACGACAATGCCCAGCATCAACGGCCAGACGAAACGGAGCACGCTGGTGGACACATTCCCACCCAGCATCCACGAATGAACAAAGACCAGCACAAAGGCCAGGTAATTCAGCCAGTGGATGACCCTCCAGGTGTCTTTGAGCTGGCGGCGCACCACCGCAGCCAGCACCGCAAGCAGGATCAGGTACAGGGCGGGGCGCCCGCCCAGCATGAGGAAGGTGCGCAGGGAGTCGAAGCGTGGCACAAACTGTGTCGGGTCACGCAACATGAAGGCGATGAGGACGGGATGCAGAATCGCCAGCACCAGCCCGGCCACCGCCAGGATGTGGTGTACGGTCATGAAGGGCCGGCCAAAGAGCTTGCGCATCTCCCGCAGGTATTCGTGCGAAAGAATGGCCAGGAACAGCGCACCAAACCCGAATAGCCCTGCCGCACGGGCCAGGCTGTAAACCGGCGGGGCGGAAGAGCGAGAGAGCAGGTATAGGACCAGCACAGCATACAGGGCGACAGCGATGTAGACAATCAGACGAATGCGCCGCGCGAGTTTGTCATCCATGGTATCCAGTCCTCCTTCAGCAGCGATTAGACAATTCTAGCCCAGCACGGCCAATCTGCCAAGAGCGCACTTGGATTTGACAAAACCCCCAAAGGGGGCTATCATGGCTCAACAATACATGCAGCACAGAGGTCGCCGCAGTCCATTGTGTGCGGCGAACGGGGGAAGACCGGTCCAATCCGGCGCTGTCCCGCAACTGTAGTCTCGGCACTCTGTTGGTGTGCCCGAGAAAGCCAGATGACCCGCCTCTGTGTCGCTCCTGAAATACCCTTCGCGAGAAAGGGGGTGGGAGGACACGATAAGCACGCCGTTCAACCCCTTGTCCGAAGTGGCAGGGGGTTTCTTTTTGCCGCCAACTCCGGACGAGGCCGAAAACACACGAAAGGATAAGATGAGGATGTCACGAAACAGATCATGGTTACGCACAGCGCTTACGCTCGGCATTGCCCTGCTGGTTATCGCTGCGGCAGCAGGCTGTGCGCCGAAGCAGGCGGCCCCCTCCGCCGAGCAGGTCGCAGCCGGCAAAGCGCTGGATTGGCTGCGCACGCAGCAGCAAGAAGATGGCAGCTTTAACATCGGCTTCGGCCACCCGGCGGGCGCCACCTGCGACGCGATGTTGGCCATCGTCGCCAACGGGGATGATCCGGCCACCTGGCGCACTGCCGAAGGGAAACCCTCTCTGGTGGACTATCTGGCCACCACCGCCGGCGCCAAGCTGGAGCCGACCGACGGCGACATCGTCTAGTACGCCACGGATGCCGCGACCACCGGCAAGCTAATCGTTACCATCGCCGCTGCTGGCCTCAAGCCGCAGGATTTCGGTGGGACCGACTGGGTGGCGCTGCTGGAATCCTTCTCAGATGGCAAAGGCGCCTATGATCCCGGCGCTGTCGGGCAAGCATGGGCCATCATGGCGCTCAAGGCTGCCGGCAATAAGGTGCCGCCCGAGGCACTCACCGTGCTCAAGGGTTACCAGCTCGAGACCGGCGCCTGGAATTCGGCGTTCGGTCCCGACAACGACACCGTGGGCTACGTTCTGCAGGCGCTCATCGCCGGCGGCGAGCCCGCGAGCTCGGCAACGATCCAGAAGGCGATCGACTTTTTCGCAACCCAGCAGAACGACGATGGCGGCTTTCCGGCCATCAAGCCCTCGGAGTGGGGCACGGACACCAATGCCAACTCCACCGCCAGTGTCATCATGGGCCTGATCGCCGTGGGGGACAAGCCCACCGCCGATAAGTGGACCAAATCCGGCAATAACCCCATGTCAGCGCTCCTGAAGCTGCAAACCGCAGACGGCAAGATCGAGTTCCAACCCGGTGTCGGCAGCCCGGTCATGGCGACGGTACAGGCCATCCCGGCCATTCTGGGCAAGGTCCTGCCCATGCCTGCCGGAAAATGAGCAAGATGACTGACCGGCATCTCACCTCCCAAGGGCAAGATGCCGGTCAGTTGGAGACACAGCAACATGCGTAACAGGCACCTGGCTCCGGCAATCTGCGTTGCAGCCGTTTTGGCGGCCGCCCTGCTGCTGTCCGGCTCAACGGGGGCGGCAGCACAGGCCTCACCGCGGGCTGCCCTCATCGTCCAGTTCGGTGACGGCAGTTACATCACACGGTGTGTGCCCTTCAGTGAGGAAAGCATCACCGGCCTGGAGTTGCTTACCCGTTCCGGATTGCAGGTATCCCTTTGGGGCGGCGCGGTGTGTCGCATCGAGGAGCAGGGCTGTGACTACCCGGCTCAGGCCTGTTTCTGCCAGTGCAGGGGATCATCCTGTCAGTACTGGAGTTACTGGCACTGGCGTGCCGCCACCGGTCCATCCGCCGGGGAGGGTAGCTGGGCCTATGCCCAGATCGGATCCGGGGACTATCCTGTGCAGGATGGTGCTGTGGAGGCCTGGCTGTGGGGTGATGCGCAGAACCCGCCGGTCACCGTCTCTTTCGCTGAAATCTGCGGCGGCACCACGTCAAGTGCCACTCCCGCAGCATCCGCCCCGGAACCCGGTGCGGGCGTTTCGCTGGGGCAGTACGCTGTCTTTGCCGCCATGGCCATCGCCCTCGTGGTGGCCTTCTGGGTCCTGCGCGGCCGCCGGGGAGGATAGTCCGCGATGCCTTTTCACACTCTGACCTGGCTCGCCTGGCTTTGTGCCGCAGCCTACCTGGCCCTGGTCAACGGGCAGCCGCTGCAGACGCTTTTGCTCATCCTGGCCACAGGCACGGTTTTCACCCTGGCCAGCCGCCGGCACCAGGTGGGGCAGAGCATTGGAGCCGAAAGCCGGTCGGTCGAGGGTTGGAGCACGTTCCTGCGCTTTGGTCTATGGGTCTGGGCCGTGGCCACCCTCTTTAACCTGTTCTTTGCCCACGTCGGCAATATCGTGTTGTTCACTCTCCCCGAGAGCTGGCCCCTGATCGGGGGTCGCATTACTCTGGAGGGCCTGCTTTATGGTTTGGCCCACGGAGCCAGCCTGTTTGCCGTGCTGCTGGTCTTTGCCACGTTCAACCTGGCGCTGGACGTCAACCGACTGCTGCGCTGGCTGCCCGCCGGGCTCTTTCAGGCAGGCCTGGTTGTCTCCATCGCCCTGTCCTTTGTGCCACAGATGATGGCCAGCTTGAAGGACGTGCGCGAAGCGCAGCTCGTGCGCGGTCACAAGTTCCGTGGCCTGCGCGACCTGCCGCCTTTGTTCGTACCGTTGATCACGACAGCGCTGGAACGCTCACTTACCCTGGCTGAATCCATGGAAGCACGCGGCTTTGGCGGAGTCTTGCCGTCTTCCAGGCGCAGCATCGCCGAGATGACACCGGGACACAGTGCGGGCGAACAGCAGTCCTCCCCCCTGGCTGATGCTGGTACTCTGCCCGGTCCGGCCGGCACGGGAACAGGGTACCAGCCAGCCTGGGTGCGCCCGGCCACCACCGGGGCGACGCTACTCAGTCTGCTTGGCCTCCTCACCGGCTTGATTTGGCGCACCACCGGCGCTCAACCGTCCTGGCCGGGTCTCGCATTCCTGCTCATGAGCGTACTGCTGCTATTGGCTGCGCTTTA
>JAEAMF010002220.1_pt1 | contig 11485 bp, 11 predicted proteins | sample 8958721 | NCBI WGS metagenome assembly JAEAMF01 (sample SAMN16933255, study PRJNA681124) | bioreactor sludge metagenome | isolation source: anaerobic bioreactor treating anionic surfactant - SDBS | place: India: Bengaluru | collected 2019-02-28
TCGCGACCCCGACCTTGGCAAGGTCGTGCTCTACCAACTGAGCTATTCCCGCAAAAGTGGCGTCCCCTAGGGGACTCGAACCCCTGTTACCGCCGTGAAAGGGCGGTGTCCTAGGCCACTAGACGAAGGGGACGCGGCCTGGAACTTACAACAGCTTTTGACTGCCACACTTTCCAATCCTTCCGGCTTTCCCTCGAATCGGCTTTCGCTTCGTCGTGGGCTTCGCTCCGGAAGTGCGCGCATTCTAGAAAGCGCCTCCCCAGGCGTCAACCCCTGTTTCGAATTTTTTTTCAAATCAATGGCTTGCACACGATTCGCAGCGACTGCGGCGGATCGCGAAGCCGCTTGGCGAACGCGGGCCACATGCTATAAACGACGCCTCCGACCACAACAAGGAATCGCTCCATGAGCCTGATCCTCTACGGTGCCACGCTCTCGCCCTTCGTCCGCAAGGTCCGCCTGCTGCTGGCGGAAAAGGGTCTCGACTACCAGCTGGAAATCGTCGCCCCGTTCAACCAGCCGGACTGGTTCATGGAGATCAGCCCGCTGGGGCGCATCCCGGCCCTGCGCGACGGCGAGCTGACCCTGGCCGACTCCGGCGTGATCGCCCAGTACATCGAGGAGCAGTATCCGGAGGCACCCGCCCTGTACGGCCGCGACGCCGTCGAGCGCGCGCGCATCCGCTGGCTGGAGAAGTACGCCGACTACGAGCTGGCGCCGCTGACCACCTTCTGCGTGTTCCTCAACCGCGCGCTCAACCCGACCATGGGCAAGCCGTGCAACGAGGAGGCGGTGCAGAAGGCTCTCGCCGAGAAGCTGCCCAGGCACTTCGACTATCTGGAGAAGGCCCTCGGCGGCGCCGACTACTTCGTCGGCGACCGCCTGAGCGTGGCCGATCTGGCCTTCGCCTGCCAGATCGCCAACCTCCAGCACGGCGGCGAGTCGATCGACGCCGCGCGCTGGCCGGGCCTGGCCGCCCTGTACGCGCGCCTGTGCCAGCGCGCCAGCCTGCAGGGCGTGCTGCCGGACGAGTGCACCCTGCTAGCCAAGCTGCTGGCCCGCGCGCAGAACGCCACCCCGGCCTGATCGAGCGCCGGCCCGCTCAGCGCGCCTCGCCCTCGAGCAGGGCGAGCCCCACCCAGTGCCGTGCGAACTGCTGGGCGCAGCGACCGTTGCGGTTGCCGCGTCCACTGGCCCAGCGGATCGCTGCCTTCTCCACCGCCTCGTCCCACTGCCAGTCCAGTCCGGCACGCGCCGCCAGCACGCCGATCCAGTGCTGCACCACCTGCAGATACTCCGGCTGGGTGAACGGATAGAAGGACAGCCACAGGCCGAAGCGGTCGGACAGGGCGACCTTGTCCTCCACCGCCTCGGAGGGATGCACCTCGCCGTCCACCTGCTGCCAGTCGAGGTTGTCGCTCAGCCGCTCGGGAACCAGGTGGCGGCGGTTGGAGGTGGCGTAGAGCAGCACGTTTTCCGGCGCCTGCTCCAGCGAGCCGTCCAGCACGCTCTTGAGCACCCGGTAGTCGCCCTCGCCGGCGTCGAACGACAGGTCGTCACAGAACAGCACGAAGCGCTGCGGCAGGCCGGCGAGCTGGGCGACCACCCGCGGCAGGTCGGCCAGGTCATCGCGCTCGATCTCGATCAGGCGCAACCCCTCGGCGGCGTAGGCCGCCAGCAGGGCGCGCACCAGCGACGACTTGCCGGTGCCGCGCGCGCCCCACAGCAACGCATGGTTGGCCGGCAGGCCGGCGACGAACTGCCGGGTGTTGCGCCCCAGCTGCTCGCGCTGACGGTCCACGCCGAGCAGATCGTGCAGCTGCAGATCGAGGCGCACCTCGAGCGGGCGCAGCGCACCATGACTACCGTTGCGCTGCCAGCGCGCCGCCAGACAGGTCTCCCAGTCGATGGTCTGCACCGGCTCGGGCAACAACGGCCGGACGCGCTCGAGCAGGCCTTCGACCCGCCCCAGGAATTCATTCAGACGACTTTCCACGCAAGACTCCCTGAAAATGACGGCGACGCGCCGGCCGCCGACACCGGCGACCGGGCGGCCACGCCACCCGCAGCCACACAGCGTCGCCCTTCGTATATGGATATCCCCTTCAGCCGGCGCCCTTCCTCCAGGCAGGCCAGCGCCGCGAGACGCTGGAAACCATGCCGACCCGCCAGCCGGCCCGCACCGCGACGGGCCGCCTCAGGCGCGGGGCTTGAGGCGCAGGGCCACCGAGTTGATGCAGTAGCGCAGGCCGGTCGGCGCCGGGCCGTCGGGGAACACATGCCCGAGGTGGGCATCGCAGCGCGCACAGAGCACCTCGACGCGGTGCATGCCATGGCTGAAATCCTCCACCTGGCGCAGCGCCTCCGCGGAGGCCGGCTGGAAGTAGCTCGGCCAGCCGCTGCCGGAGTCGTACTTGGCGTCCGAGTCGAACAGCGGCGCATCGCAGCAGGCGCAGTGGTAGGTGCCCGGCGTGGTGCAGTGGTAGTACTCGCCGGTGAAAGGCCGCTCGGTGCCCTTGAGCCGGCAGACCTGGAACTGGCTTTCCGACAGCTCCTCGCGCCAGGACTCCAGCGGTTTCTCGACCTTGTCCATGTAATTCACCTCGCCTTGGAAAAAAGCCCGCCCCTTCCCTTTCACCGGGCACGGGGCAGTCGTATGATGCGTGGCTTTCAGTCTGTCACCCGCGTCTGCGCCTGCCAAGCCGCCCCCCGGACGATTTGCGCCAGCGCCGAAGCGGGCGGGTCATATCGGGGTCCCCTCATGCAGGTCAGCAAATCCAACAAGCTCGCCAACGTCTGCTACGACATCCGCGGGCCGGTACTCAAGCACGCCAAGCGCCTCGAAGAGGAAGGCCACCGCATCCTCAAGCTGAACATCGGCAACCCCGCGCCGTTCGGCTTCGAAGCCCCGGAGGAAATCCTCCAGGACGTGATCCGCAACCTGCCGATCTCCCAGGGCTACAGCGACTCCAAGGGCCTGTTCAGCGCGCGCAAGGCGGTGATGCAGTACTGCCAGCAGAAGAACATCGAAGGCGTCACCATCGAGGACATCTACCTCGGCAACGGCGTGTCCGAGCTGATCGTCATGGCCCTGCAGGCCCTGCTCAACAACGGCGACGAGGTGCTGATCCCCGCCCCCGACTACCCGCTGTGGACCGCGGCCACCAGCCTGGCCGGCGGCAAGGCGGTGCACTACCTGTGCGACGAGCAGTCGAACTGGTACCCGGACATCGACGACATCAAGGCAAAGGTCAGCAGCAACACCAAGGCCATCCTGCTGATCAACCCGAACAACCCGACCGGCGCGGTGTATCCGAAGGAAGTGCTGGAGCAGATCGTCGAGGTCGCCCGCCAGCACAACCTGGTGATCTTCTCCGACGAGATCTACGACAAGATCCTCTACGACGGCGCCGAGCACATCTCCACCGCCTCGCTGGCCCCGGACGTGCTGTGCCTGACCTTCAACGGCCTGTCCAAGTCCTACCGGGTGGCCGGCTTCCGCTCCGGCTGGGTGATCATCTCCGGTCCCAAGCACAAGGCGCAGAGCTACATCGAGGGCCTCGACATCCTCGCCAACATGCGCCTGTGCGCCAACGTGCCGGCCCAGCACGCGATCCAGACCGCGCTGGGCGGCTACCAGAGCATCAACGACCTGGTCCTGCCGCATGGCCGCCTGTACGAGCAGCGCAACCGCGCCTGGGAACTGCTCAACGACATCCCCGGAGTCAGCTGCGTCAAGCCGATGGGCGCGCTCTACGCCTTCCCGAAGATCGACCCCAAGGTCTGCCCGATCCACAACGACGAGAAGTTCGTCCTCGACCTGCTGCTCTCCGAGAAGCTGCTGATCGTCCAGGGCACCGCCTTCAACTGGCCGTGGCCGGACCACTTCCGCGTGGTCACCCTGCCGCGGGTCGACGACCTCGAGCTGGCCATCGGCCGCATCGGCAACTTCATCAAGGGCTACCGTCAGTAAGCCACTCCCGGCCCGCCGCCCCTTCCGGGCGGCGGGTGCGAGCCTCGCCATGCACCTGCAGATCGACGACTTCTACCAGGACGCCAGCCGCGCCCTACTCGCCCTCTACCGGGCCTTCCCGCGCAAGACCACCCTCTACATCGACGACCTGATCGGCTACCACGAGCCCGACGAGTACGGCCTGCCCGCCGCGCGCCACCAGAGCTGCCTGGGCACCCTGCTGTGGCTCGGCGAGGAAGGCTACCTGCGCCACGAAGGCACCATCCGCCACGAGGCGCTGGAGCAGGCGGTACTCAGCGAGAAGGGCTTCCTGCGCCTGAGCGGCCGCATCGCCGACGCGGCGCTGACCGACAGCCATCTGCCGCCCAGCGTGCTGCGCGTGCACGCCACCCTCGCCTGGCAACTGCAGGAAAGCCTGGCCAGCGGCGACAGCGAACGCCTGATCCGCCATGCCCGCCTGCTCTTCGCCCCGAGCCAGAGCGGCGCAGGCGACACAGTTTGAAATAGCGCTGCGGTTGAATTGCCCCCCGGGGCAGCCTTATATAGCCGCCTAGACTCATCGCGACTCTGCCGCAAGGAGACGGTTCAAATCATGATGCGTATTCTGCTGTTCCTGGCCACCAACCTGGCCGTACTGGTGATCGCCAGCATCACCCTGAAGCTGCTCGGGGTGGATCGCTTCACCGGCCAGAACTACGGCAGCCTGCTGATCTACTGCGCCGTGTTCGGCTTCGCCGGCTCGCTGATCTCGCTGTTCATCTCCAAGTGGATGGCGAAGATGAGCACCGGCACCGAGATCATCAGCCAGCCGCGCACCCGCCACGAGCAGTGGCTGCTGCAGACCGTCGAACAGCTGTCGCGCGACGCCGGCATCCGCATGCCCGAGGTCGGCATCTTCCCGGCCTACGAGGCCAACGCCTTCGCCACCGGCTGGAACAAGAACGACGCGCTGGTCGCCGTCAGCCAGGGCCTGCTCGAGCGCTTCTCGCCCGACGAGGTGCGCGCCGTGCTGGCCCACGAGATCGGCCACGTGGCCAACGGCGACATGGTCACCCTGAGCCTGATCCAGGGCGTGGTGAACACCTTCGTGATGTTCTTCGCGCGCATCTTCGGCACCTTCGTCGACAAGGCGATCCTCAAGAACGAGGAAGGCAACGGCATCGGCTACTTCGTCGCGACCATCTTCGCCGAGCTGGTACTGGGCATCCTCGCCAGCATCATCGTCATGTGGTTCTCCCGCCATCGCGAGTTCAAGGCCGACGCGGCCGGCGCCGACCTGGCCGGCACCGGCGCGATGATCAACGCCCTGCAGCGCCTGCGCGCCGAACAGGGCCTGCCGGTGCACATGCCCTCGAGCATGACCGCCTTCGGCATCAACGGCGGCCTCAAGCACGGCCTGGCCGGCCTGCTGATGACCCACCCGCCGCTGGAAGACCGCATCGAGGCGCTGATGCAGCGCGGCCGCTGATCGGCGACTGCGGCAAGGTTTCACACTGGGGGCGACGCGAGTCGCCCTTTTTTTGTCCGCTCGCTACCATGGCGCCGTCATCCGTCAGCGAGATCTCCCGATGCGCCAACCCCTTCCCCTGCTGTTCGCCGCCGCCCTGTTCCTGCTGGCCGGCTGCCAGAGCACCTACTACGCCGCCATGGAAAAGGTCGGCGTGCACAAGCGCGACATCCTCGTCGACCGCGTCGAGGCGGCGCGCGACGCCCAGCAGGAGGCCAAGGAGCAGTTCCGCGACGCCCTGGAGCGCTACCGCAGCGTGGTGCAGGTCGACGGCGGCGAGCTGGAGGAACGCTACCGGGCGCTGGACAGCGAATACCGCGCCAGCGAGGACAGCGCCAAGGCAGTGCGCGCGCGCATCGCGGCGGTGGAGGACGTGGCCGAGGCGCTGTTCGACGAATGGGAAGGCGAACTGGCGCAGTACAGCAACGCCAGCCTGCGCAGCGCCAGCGCCCGCGAGCTGGCGCGCACCCGCCAGGACTACCGCAGCCTGATCCAGCGCATGAAGACCGCCGAACGGCGCATCGAGCCGGTGCTCAGCGTGCTGCGCGACCAGGTGCTGTTCCTCAAGCACAACCTCAACGCCCGCGCCATCGGCGCACTCAAGGGCGAGTACCGCACCCTGCAGGGCAACGTCGACCAGTTGCTGCGCGACATGCAGCGCGCCATCGACGAATCCGACGCCTTCGTGCGCCGCCTGCAGAGCGCCGGCTGAGGCTGGCGGGGCCGCCGCGCCCCGCCTTCCCCCCCCGGATCAGCGGCGGGTCAGCCGGTAGACCCGCTCGTGCAGACGACTCAGGCCACGCTCGACGAAGCGCCAGTTCTTGTCCCGCACTTCGTACTCACCCAGCAGCTCGATCTGCCAGCCCTCCCCGTAGAGCGCGTGCACCTCGGCGTCACTCACCGCGAACGGCGGACCATCCATCTGCTCCTGGGGATAGTCGAGGGTCACCAGCAGGCCGCGACAGCCGCTGGGCAGCAGTGTCTGCAAGTGAGCGACATAGCGCCGACGCATCTCCGGCGGCAGGGCGATCAGTGCGGCACGATCGTAGTAGCCGCTGCAGCCGGCGGCCTGCGCCGGTGCCAAAGCGAAGAAGTCCCCCTGCAGGAGCGCAATGCCCTCCGCCTCGTGCCGCTGCAGCCCGCCGTCGCTGCTGACTGTGGCGTGCAGCCCCTGCTCGGCGAAGAAATCGCCGACCGCCTTCGCGGCCAGCTCGACACCGAGTACCCGGCAACCCTGCGCAGCCAGCCAGGGCATGTCCAGGCTCTTGCCACACAAAGGCACCAGCACCTCACTGCCTGCCGGCAGCTGCAAATTGGCCCAGTGGGCCTGCAGATAGGGGTTCACCTCCCGGAGGTGAAAGCCGATCTCGTTGCGCGTCCAGCGCGCCTGCCAGAACTCTTCGTGCATCGGGGCCTCCCTTCGATTGCCGGATTCGATATCAATGGTCGAAAACTTATGCTGGATTTCGATCATTGGCCTGCCGAAGATAGCAACATCGCCATCCGGAGACACCCCATGCTGCCCAGCCTGTTCATTTCCCACGGCTCGCCGATGGTCGCCCTGCAGCCCGGCGACACCGGCCGCGCCCTCGCCCGCCTGGCCCGCGAGCTGGCCAGGCCCAGGGCCATCCTGGTGGTGTCCGCGCACTGGGAAACCACCGACCTGCGCCTGACCTCGGCGCCGCGCCAGCAGGCCTGGCACGACTTCTACGGCTTCCCGCCGGCGCTCTACGCGCTGGACTACGAGCCGCCGGGCGCCCCCGATCTGGCCCTGGAGATAGTCGAACTGCTGGAGGACGCCGACCTGCCGGCGCACCTCGACCCGCAGCGCCCGCTCGACCACGGCGCCTGGGTGCCGCTGATGCTGATGTACCCCGAGGCCGACATCCCGGTACTGCAGCTGTCGCTGCCCAGCCGCCAGGGGCCGGCGCTGCAGACCCGACTCGGCCGCCTGCTCGGCGACCTGCGGGCGCGCGGCGTGCTGCTGATCGGTTCGGGCAGCATCACCCACAACCTGCGCGAACTGGACTGGGACGCCGCCCCCGGCACGGTCGAGCCCTGGGCCCGCGAGTTCCGCGACTGGCTGGTCGCGCATCTGGCTGCCGACGGCGAGGCCGCCCTGCACGACTACCGCCAGCAGGCCCCCTGGGCGGTGCGCAGCCACCCCAGCGACGAGCACCTGCTGCCGCTGTTCTTCGCCCGCGGCGCCGGCGGCGCCTTCAGCGTCGAGTACGAGGGGTTCAGCAAGGCCACCATCGCCATGGACATCTACCGCTTCGACTGAGCGCCGGGAATTCGCCGGCACAAACAAAAACGCCCCGAACCAGTCGGGGCGTTTTCGTGTCAGCGCAGGATCAATCCTCGTGGTAGCGACGCAGGCGCAGGGCCTTGCCGGCAACACGGGTTTCCTTAAGGCGACCGAGCAGACGCTCCAGGCCCTCTTCCGGCAGCTCGACCAGGCTGAAGGTCTCACGCACCTGGATGCGGCCGATGGCTTCGCGCACCAGCTTGCCCTCGTTGATGATGGCGCCCAGCAGGTTCTTGGCGGCGATGCCGTCGCGCTTGCCCAGCGCGGTGCGGCAGCGCACGCGGCCTTCGGCCAGCGGCTCCATCGGGCGGCGGGCGCGCGGCTCGCCGCTGCGCTCACCACCACGCTCGCCGCGCTCGCCAGCCGGCGCACGCTCGCGGGCCGGAGCCGGGGCCAGCGGCTGCTCGCGGCGCACGCCTTCCAGATCAAGGGCCTGGCCCTGGGTCTGCTTGGCCAGCAGCACGGCAGCCAGCACCTCGGGAGTGCACTCCAGGCGACGGCACAGCTCGGCGCAGACCTGACCGCGGCTGGCTTCGGCGTCTGCCAGCAGCGGCTGGAGGCTGTTGGCCAGACGCTGCAGACGCGCTTCCAGCACGGTTTCGGCATCCGGCATCTTGATCTCGGCGACCTTCTGCCCGGTGACGCGCTCGATCACCTGCAGCATGCGGCGCTCGCGCGGGGTGACCAGCAGCAGGGCACGGCCTTCGCGACCGGCACGGCCGGTACGGCCGATGCGGTGCACGTAGGACTCCGGGTCGTACGGCATGTCGATGTTCAGCACGTGGGTGATGCGCGGCACGTCGAGGCCACGGGCGGCCACGTCGGTGGCGATCACGATGTCCAGCACGCCGTTCTTCAGCGACTCGACCACGCGCTCGCGCTGGGCCTGGGCGATGTCGCCGTTCAGCGCGGCGGCACGGTAGCCGTTGCGCTCGAGCATCTCGGCGATGTCGAGGGTGGCCTGCTTGGTGCGCACGAAGCCGATCAGCGCGTCGAACTGCTCGACCTCGAGCAGGCGCAGCACGGCGGCCTGCTTCTGGTCGGCATGCACCATCAGGTGGGCCTGCTCGATGCGCTCGACGGTCTGGGTCTTGCTGGCGATCTTGACGTGCTTGGGCGTCTTCAGGTTGCGCTCGGCGATGGCGCGGATCGACGCCGGCAGGGTCGCGGAGAACAGCACGGTCTGGCGGCTTTCCGGCAGGGCCTGGAAGATCGCCTCGATGTCCTCCATGAAGCCGAGCTTGAGCATCTCGTCGGCCTCGTCGAGGACCAGGCGCTGGACGCTGTTCAGCAGGTTCTCGTCGCGGCGCAGGTGGTCGCACAGGCGGCCCGGGGTGGCGACCACCACCTGGGCGCCCTGGCGCAGGGCCTTGAGCTGCGGGCCCATGGGCGCGCCGCCGTACACCGCCACCACCTTCACGCTGCCCATGTCGCTGGAGTAGCGCTCGAAGGCCGCAGCGACCTGCAGGGCCAGCTCGCGGGTCGGGGTGAGGATGAGGATCTGCGGCTCGCGACGGGCCGGGTCGAGCAGCGACAGCATCGGCAGGGCGAAGGCCGCGGTCTTGCCGGTGCCGGTCTGCGCCTGGCCGATCATGTCGTGGCCGGCGAGGATCACCGGAATCGACTGCGACTGGATGGCGGACGGCTCTTCATAGCCGACCGCGGTGATCGCAGACAGCACGGCCGGGTGAAGATTGAGCGCGGCGAAGCCGCCAACGATGGATTCGGTCATGGGTATTTGCCTCGTGTAATCCGCAAAGACCCATGGCCAGCGCTGCGCCAGCCAAAAGCAAGACCCGTGGGGTCACCCTGGCAGCCTGGTCGGCGGGGATTTGCGAAATCGCGTGAAAGGATAGTTCGTCAAGAAATGTCCGTGGGGACGGACGCACAGCAGAAGCAGCGCTCCCGGGAAAAGATGTTCCGGAAGGGCGCGTGTCAAAGCCGGCGCGCATCATAACGCAAAATGTGTGCCGAGTCGCGCCCTTTTTGTCCCGCCCCGTCAGCTCGCCGGGCGCAGCGCCGCGATGAGCCGCTCCAGGGAATAGCCGAGCGCCCCCTCCAGCACCGCGGCGCGCTGGCGCAGACGCTCCTCGTCCAGCTCCTGCCCGGCGTCGGCCGGAATGAAGAGGATCACGTTGCCGTCGCTGACCGGGATCTCCCAGTAGCTGCGGCGGAACAACCCGCGCAGCAGCGCCGCGCCCAGCGGCTTGCCGTCGGCGGTGCTCCACTGGTTGATCACCAGCCAGCCACCGGGGCGCAGGCGCGCGCGGCAGGCCTCGAGAAAGCCCCAAGCGAGGTGCGCCGCCGCCGGCCCGGTGTCGGTATAGAGGTCGAAGAAGATCACGTCCGCCGGCGCGCACTCGTCCAGCCGCTCCTGGGCGTCACCGATGCGGATGCTCAGGCGCGGATCGCTGGCCAGCCCCATGAACTCGCGGGCCAGGCGCGGCACCTCGGGGCGCAGCTCCACCGCCTCCACCGTGGCGAACGGCAGGTGCTTCAGGCAGGCCATGGTCAGGCTGCCGCCGCCCAGGCCGAGGAACAGCGCATGCTCGGCGCGCTCGGGCAGCAGCGCGCCGAGCAGCATGGCGCGGGTGTAGTCGTACTCCAGCCAGGCCGGATCGGGGACATAGCTGCAGCTCTGCTCGACCTCGTCGCCGAACTCGAGGAAGCGGTAGTCGCCGGACTGCACCACGCGGATCACTCCGTAGTCGTCGTGCACCTCGGCCAGCTGCTGGTAGTCGCTCATCTCGTGCCCCCGGAAAAATGGCCCGGCATCCTAGCAGAGCCGCCCTGGCGATGCAGGGACTCTATCGGAACCATCGGCCCGGCGGGCGGATCGATCGGTTACCATAGCCGGCATACCGACACACGCAAGGCGAGCAGTGATGAGCCAGACCTGGAGCCCCGACAGCTGGAGAGGCAAGCCGATCCAGCAGCAACCCGTGTACCCCGACGCCGAGCACCTGGCGCGCGTCGAGCGGACCCTCGCCGGCTATCCGCCGCTGGTGTTCGCCGGCGAGGCGCGCGAGCTGCGCCGGCAGTTCGCCGAGGTCACCCAGGGCCGCGCCTTCCTGCTGCAGGGCGGCGACTGCGCGGAGAGCTTCGCCGAGTTCTCCGCCGGCAAGATCCGCGACACCTTCAAGGTGCTGCTGCAGATGGCCATCGCCATGACCTTCGCCGCCGGCTGCCCGGTGGTCAAGGTCGGACGCATGGCCGGCCAGTTCGCCAAGCCGCGCTCGGCCGGCGAGGAGACTATCGAAGGCGTCACCCTGCCCGCCTACCGCGGTGACATCGTCAACGGCATCGGCTTCGACGAGAAGAGCCGGGTGCCGGACCCGGAGCGCCTGCTGCAGGCCTACCACCAGTCCACCGCCAGCCTCAACCTGCTGCGCGCCTTCGCCCAGGGCGGCTTCGCCGACCTGCACCAGGTGCACCAGTGGAACCTCGACTTCATCGCCAACGCCGAGCTGAACGAGAAATACGGTCAGTTGGCCGACCGCATCGACGAGACCCTGGCGTTCATGCGCGCCTGCGGCCTGGAGGATGCCCCGCAGCTGCGCGAGACCAGCTTCTTCACCGCCCACGAGGCGCTGCTGCTCAACTACGAGCAGGCCTTCGTCCGTCAGGACAGCCTGACCGGCGGCTGGTACGACTGCTCGGCGCACATGCTGTGGATCGGCGACCGCACCCGCCAGCT
>JAEAMF010002221.1_pt1 | contig 11481 bp, 6 predicted proteins | sample 8958721 | NCBI WGS metagenome assembly JAEAMF01 (sample SAMN16933255, study PRJNA681124) | bioreactor sludge metagenome | isolation source: anaerobic bioreactor treating anionic surfactant - SDBS | place: India: Bengaluru | collected 2019-02-28
TTCAATGTATTGACGAGGGGGGCTTTCGAGCGAACCGTGCACGGACCTGGATGGCGTCAGTATGTCGTGGGTGTTCTGCTTGGTGCAGTGCCCGGTTGCCTGGGTGGATTTGCGGTAGCAAGCATGTATTCACACGGAGTATTGTCTATCGGTGCGGTGGTCGCTGCCATGGTGGCAACCACCGGTGACGAGTCATTCGTCATGCTGGCAATGTTTCCGGTGAAAGCTGTGCTGTTGTCGATTTTTCTCATGCTGCTCGGAGTTGTTTTTGGATGGTTCTCGGACAGGTTGGCCGCGAGATACAATTTTGGTCAGGCCACCTGTGATCAGAAGTTTGAGGTCCATGACAAGTCATTTGAATGTTTTGCCCGCGGGAACATAGTCGCGCAGTGGCGCAAATGTGTTCCATCAAGGGGGATTCTGACCGTTACTCTGGCGATATTCGTTTTCGGGGTTGTGGCGGGAGGCTGGGAAACTGACAAATGGGATTGGATACGGGTAACACTTGTCACTCTTGGCACGGTAGCGCTTTTCATTGTGAGCACCGTGTCCGATCACTTCCTGCAGGTGCATTTGTGGGAACATGTGGCGCGGAAACATCTGCCAAGAATATTCGCATGGACACTCGGAGCACTTCTGTTGATACATTTTGCGGCCGCTCTATTTGAAGACAGGCATTTTCTAAACGGGATCCTTGGTGAGGAGGCAAAGTGGATCGCCCTTCTGTTGGCCTGCGCGGTGGGCCTGATCCCGGAATCGGGCCCGCATCTCATCTTTGTTGTCGCGTATGCTCAAGGTTCAATTCCTCTCGGCGTACTGGTGGCAAGCTCGGTGGTGCAGGATGGTCATGCCATGCTTCCGATACTTGCTGACTCGAGGCGCGTTTTTCTCATCATAAAGGCGTTCAAGTTTGTTCTTGGCCTGGTAACAGGCGGTGTTCTGCTTCTATTTGATGTTTAGTCCGGATATCGGGTGCGGATTATGCTCAAGTAAAGTCAATACGGAAACTGTGGACATCCTGTTTAAGCGTGCTCGTGATCTTGCCTTCGCTCTTATGCAGGACTTTCTGCATGGCTTTGTTTTCCCGGAGAACTTCTGCAGTGAAGCCGCTGATGCCGTTTCTCTTGGCTATTGTCGAGAGATGTTTCAGCAGGAATGTGCCTATGCTCTTGTTCTGCCAGTCATCACGTACTACAAAAGCTACTTCGGCTACATTCGTTCTTTCGTCGAGATAGTAACGCCCGATGGCGATGATGTCCTCGCCATGTGCCTCGGGTATGGTGGCAACGATTGCCACATCGCTGCGATGATTGATGTAGACAAAGTTCTGAACTTCTTTGCGGGGAATACGTTTCATCCTGGACATGAACCGGTAATAGATTGTTTCCTGCGAAAGGGCATAAAAGAGTTCGCGCATGAGGGGTTCGTCAGTCGGGCGTATAGAGCGGAAGTTAATCATGGTCCCATCGGAAGTAATATGCTTGGTCTGGAACTCCTTTGGCCCTACGACCATGTTCTTTCCGATTTCCGCCATGTCCTGCGGGATATATTTTGCCTCTATGGCTTCCTTCAGAAGCTGAGCCCTGTAATCGGGGTGGGCTATGGATATCAATGCAATGGCCCTCTCCTGGACACTTTTCCCGTGCAGGTAAGCGACACCGTATTCGGTTACGACGTAGTGCACGTCACCCCTGGTGGTGACGACACCGGCACCCGGGCTGAGCCTTGTCACGATTCGTGAAGTTTTACCTTTAGCCGCAGTGGATGGAAGTGCGATAATTGCCTTGCCGCCTTTTGACCTTGCAGCACCGCGGTTGAAGTCAACCTGGCCGCCAATTCCTGAGTAGAACTTTGTGCCGAGCGAATCTGCGCAGACTTGTCCTGTCAGGTCGATTTCAAGTGCTACGTTGATTGCGACCTGCTTGTGCTGCCTGCTTATGATAAAGGAATCGTTCACGTATTCTGTCGGGTGAAAGGAAAAGGCAGGGTTATTGTTGATATAATCGTACAGTTTCCTGGTTCCCATACAGAAGCTGGCGACTATTTTCCCTCTGTCCAGAGTTTTACGAGCCCCGGTTATCACGTTGGTTTCTATAAGGTCAATGATGCGATCTGTAAACATTTCGGTGTGAATCCCTATATCCTTTTTCCCTTTTAGATGGTCTAGAACCGCCTGCGGAATCCTGCCGATACCCATTTCAACCGTTGCATTATCTTCAACAAGAGCGGCCACGAATTCGCCTATCTTCATGGTTACGCTGTCTGGCTCAGGCGGCTTCATCTCGAGCAGTGGAGTATCTACGGGGACCAGGATGTCAAGATCCTGGACATGGATAAAACTGTCACCAAGTGTTCGCGGCATTCTCGGGTTTACCTGGGCTATCACAAGGCTGGCATTTTCTGCCGCGCTTTTCACTATGTCCACCGAAATGCCGAAGCTGCACATTCCCCGTTCATCAGGAGGTGTCACCTGTATTAATGCTGCGTCAAGTGGCAGTTGCCCGGACGAGAACAACTTTGGAATGTCGGAAAGAAAAATGGGATTATAATCTCCTACACCTTCCTGGATGATGCCTCTTACGTTTTCCGCAATGAAAAAACTGTTTACGCGAAAACACTGCGATAAATCCTTGTGAGCGTACGGGGCATCGCCCATGGTCAGCAGGTGCACGATTTCGGTGTCTGCAAGTTCGCGGCTCCTCGCGGTCAGTGCCTTGACCAGTTCAAGCGGTTCCGCACATCCTGTCCCGATAAAGACGCGATGGCCCGGCTTGATCCGGGCTACGGCTTCGTCGGGGGTTGAAATGAGGTCAGTATATTTTTTCTGCCACTGGTGATCCCACGATGATTTCTTTTCTTTCTTCATTCCGGCTATTCTTTCTGTGCAAGTGTAATACGGGCATCAGCCGCGATCGATTCCGACCCGACTTCGCCAACCATAAACGGGTTGATGTCCATTTCCACGATTTCAGGAAAATCTGTTACAAGCTGGCTGATGCGCTGCAGACTCTCTGCTATTGCCGGAAGGTCGACGCTTGCTTGGCCGCGTACACCTTTCAGCAGAGCATATGATTTGGTACCTTCAAGCATCTGCATGGCTTCATCGGCGGTGATTGGGGCGATGTGAAACGTTACATCTTTCATGACTTCCACAAAAATGCCGCCAAGACCGAACATGAGCATAGGGCCGAACTGGCGATCCCGCGTCATGCCGAGGATTACCTCTCTTCCGCGTTTGCACATTTTCTCAATGTAAACTCCGTCCAGTCTTGCTTCAGGCATCTTGTCCCTTATTCGTAGCATCATGAGATCGAAAGCATCGCGTACAGCTTCAGCCGACAGTATGTTGAGCTTCACCCCTCCGATGTCCGATTTGTGGATGATGTCGGGAGAAACAATCTTCATTGCCACAGGGTAGCCTATCCGGTCAGCCGCCTCGATCGCCGCCTCGACAGTATTTGCGACTTCACCGGGTGGCACATTGAAATCGTATGCGCGCAGAATATCCTTTGCGTAAGCTTCGCCAATCTGGAATGACTTTGTGCGCAGATGTCGCCTGATTATGCGTTCGGCTCGTCTGCGGTTAACCGGGAAACGTGTTACAACTCTCGTAGGTCTTTTGAGCCACGATGCATAAGTCCACATTGCCTTCAGCGCCGCGATGGCGCGTTCCGGGGATGTGTAGTCCGGCAGGTTATGTGCGACAAGTTCGGAACGTCCGGGCATCACATCTTCACCCCCCATGAAGGATGCAAGAATGGGCTTTCCATTTTTTGCGCACTTGGCGATTGCCCTCGCGGTTTCCGCCGGCTTGGTCATGGCCTGGGGCGTCATGATCACCACTATTGCATCCACGGACTCATCCTCCTGCGCGGCTTCAACCGCCATGACGTATCTGTCTGGATCGGCATCACCAAGGACATCAATCGGGTTGGCAACGCTCGCGGCTGCCGGCAGTTTTTCCCTGAGTGCAGTCGCCGTGCCGCCGCCGAGGCTGGTGACCTTAAGTCCGGCATTCTCAGCGGCGTCGGCTGCCATGATTCCGGGACCACCGGCGTTGGTTATGATGGCAACCCGCTCGCCCTTGGGAAGGGGCTGCATCGCAAAAGCGGTTGCATAATCAAACATTGCTTCGAAAGTTTCTGCCCTGATGACGCCTGAACGCGTGAAGGCTGCCCCGTAGGCAATGTCAGCACCGGCAAGACTTCCTGTGTGCGATGATGCTGCTTTCACTCCTGCATGGGTGGTTCCCGCCTTGAATATCACAACGGGTTTCTTTGTTGCGGCAGCTTCGGCAGCCTTGATGAACTGGTCGCCGGAGACAATACTTTCAAGATACCCGACAATCACCTTTGTTTCGGGGTCATCTGCGAAGGCATTCAGGAAATCGGTTTCGCACAGGTCGGCCTTGTTTCCCATGCTGATCAGCTTGGACAGCCCAAGATGTCTCCCCGCTGCCCAGTCCAGGATGGCCGTACAAAGAGCACCCGACTGGGAAATGACCGATATTCCACCGGTCATGGGCATGTGCTTGGCAAAGGAAGCATTCATCTTGTGGTGGGTATTGAGAAGACCCAGGCAATTTGGGCCGAGAAGGTTGACGCCTTTTGATTTGCAGATCTGTGCGATCTCCAGTTCGAGGGCTCTTCCTTCTTCTCCGACTTCTTTAAACCCGGCGGTGATTACGATTATAGCCTTGGCGCCAGCCTGAATCGAATCATCTATTGCCGGTTTTACAACTGGAGCCGGAACGGCTATTATCGCTAAATCAATCCCATCGGGAATAGACTTGAGGTCTGGATAGCATTTGATTCCGAGCACTGAATCGGCGGACGGATTTACCGGCACTATTCTTCCCTGAAACTTTCCGTGTATGAGGTTTGAAACTATTTCGTGTCCCACTTTTCCGGGCGCACGTGATGCACCCACGATGGCGATTGTGTTTGGATATAATAGATCCTGCAACATGAATGAATTCCCTTATACGATTCTTTTGGACTACTGAATATTTTTAAAATCATACCACCCATTTCATGAAAAAGCAGGCAAATTCATGTCTGCCAGCCGGGTGGGGGCATAGTTTCCCGCGAGACAAAGCGAACATTTGCATAATGCGACTTAACTACTCTGAAAGCAATACTAATCGTGAAAAATTTAACGCGAATTTCGCCATTTTTTAAGGTCAAATCGCAGAATACATGAAAAATTAATCTTCTGGCGCCGAAAAGGGACAGGTTATATTCTGATTGATCTTTTTGCGCCGGAAACAGGGAATAACTGCCGGTGGCATCGGATATGAAGAGGGGGAGCATGGTTGAGGAAATAAGAGTTAACAGCCTGCGGATGCCGGTTCTTCTTGTTTGTTTTTTTGTTTCCGGCGTGGCTGGCCTGATTTATGAAGTACTCTGGGAGAAATATCTCGCTCTGTATGTCGGCAGTACCGGTCTCGCACAGATAATTGTCCTTGCAACTTTCATGGGCGGACTCGCCCTTGGCAGCCATTTTCTCGGACGTTTTGCGGATCATGCCCGGAATTCAATCAGGTTTTATGCAATACTTGAATTTGGCATAGGGATCTATGCCCTGCTTTTTGACCGCATTTTCTTTGCCAATCGTGAGCTCTTCATCTGGATTGTAAAAATGACTGGTCTCTCGGCTTCCGGCCTGGTGATGGCAAAGGTAGTTGCGTCTTCCGCATCCATACTGTTGCCTGCATTTCTTATGGGAGGCACTCTTCCTGCCATGGCAAAATGTCTGATACACGAACCGGCTTCCGTCGGACCCCGTATAGCCAGGCTGTATTTTCTCAATAGTCTCGGGGCGGTCTTTGGATGCCTCCTGGCCGGCTTTTTCCTGATACGTGTGTATGGGCTGCAGTTTGCAATGGTGATTGGCAGTCTTATGAATATCGCAGCAGGCATTGCCGCCTTCGCGGTACTGGGGGAATCTGACACTGATAAACGCAATCGTATTTACAACATTGAAACTGTATCCTCGGAGCTTGAAGAGTCAGGAAAATGGTCCGCGGGAGTAATTTTGACATGTGCTGGGTTGTCCGGTGCTGTTTCGATGATGTATGAAGTTGCATGGATCAGGCTTCTGACTCTTGTTCTTGGCGCGTCGACGTACTCGTTCTCACTGATGCTCGCAACATTTATCCTCGGTTTGAGCATTGGCGGGCTTGTGTTGTCCCTGCGGAAATCACTGTCGGGTTATGCTGTGGTTTTCGGGGTAACGGAGATCCTGGTCGGTGTTTCGGTTCTGATGACATTACCCCTGTATGTGAAGCTTCCGTACATATTCAACCAGATAGCATGTTCGTTTTCCAGGGAAGCCGCCACGTTCGGCCTTTATGAATTCTGCAAGTTTTTCCTGTGCGCAATTGTGATGCTTGTTCCAACCATCCTGCAGGGGATGACTCTGCCGGCTGCAACCAAGGTGCTTACAAGTGAAGTGCGGTCGCTCGGGCGGAGTGTCGGAGTTGTGTTTGCAGTCAATACGGTTGGTACACTTGCCGGAGTGATCCTTGCGGGTTTTGTCTGCCTGCCTGTTATGGGTATAAAAGGGACGCTTGAGGCGGCAATCTTGCTGAATGGATTCATAGGGATTACGGTTCTGGCGGTGGTAAAAGGGGCGGGTTTCAAAAGGCCGGCTGTTATCGTCTCCCTGATCATCATGTTTGCCGCATGGACGTGGTACGGGTTGCACATGGGAAGCTGGGATCGCGATGTCCTCTCGTATGGGACGTACCGTTCGCGCCAGAGATTGGCAAGTTATTCGGAACTGACGGACATGGTTAAAGACAGGAAAACTCTTTTTTACAGAGATGGCGTCGATGCCACTGTTGCCGTGCAGGATATCACCACTCCGATGCGGCAGCGTATTCTTGTGATCAATGGCAAAGTCGATGCGACGACTTCGGGAGACATGCCTACACAGAAAATGGTGGCCCATCTGCCGATGCTGTGCCACAAGGGAGCGGAAGATGTGCTCGTGGTGGGAGTGGGAAGTGGTGCAACGATTGGCGGGGTGCTTGCTTATGATGTCAAGCATATAGATGTTGTGGAGATTTCCAGGGATGTGATAGAAGCCAGCCGCCAATTTGAAACGATTAACGGGCGTTACTGGGAAGATCCCCGTGTCAATGTCGTATGGGAAGATGCCAAGACTTACCTTCAGGTTACAGAAAGAAAATACGATGTCATTATCAGTGAACCAACAAATCCCTGGATTGTCGGTGTTGCCGGGGTTTTTTCAAAAGAATATTTTGAGATCTGCCGTGATCATCTTCGCCAGGGAGGTTTGTTTGTGCAGTGGATCCAGGGGTATGAACTGGAAGATTCCACGTTTTTCATGATGCTGGAAACTTTCTCCGGCGTATTTCCGTGCTACACCATGTGGAACCCGACACACTCGGATACGGTTCTTGTAGGAGCATCTGTACCTTATGGTCCTGACCTTCAGAAAATGCAGGAGTTGACGGCAAGGCTTCCTGTTCTTGCCGATCTGAGAATCATAGGAATCGAATCGCTCCTTCCCATCCTCGGAATGCAGATGCGTGACAATGCCGGCCGGTATTCACACGTGGAATGGACCGGTGCTGTTCATTCAGATTTTTTCCCGGTTCTGGAATATGCGGCGGCCAGAGGCTTCTTTGTCGGTTCACAGGCTGACGGCGCAAGATGGCTGGATCTCCGTAGCCAGTCGCCCGTGAATTCCTCCCTCTGGCTGCAACAGTACTTGAAAAACAGGACCCCCGCCATTTCCGAATTCAGGAACTGTTACGAACTTGCTGTAGCCGATCGCGGGTTGAACAGCGCGCAGGCCTTGCTATGGGCAAGCCTGTGGCAGAGGATACACTCTGGTGACCATGAGGCCCGAATCGCCGTTGCTGAACAGATCGGTGCCAATCATGATGTTATTCTGGCCAGAATCGGCCGTCCGTCCGAGGGAAAGAAAAGCTACGCGGACCAGAAACTATGGTGTAAATTCACTTTTGAGGATTATGCAGCACGCCGGAATTGCATGAACGATGCAGGTGCTGCAGGGATTGCAGGTGAATTCCAGCATGTTGCGGAGTCGGAAAGGGGCAGGAAAGATAGCGATATATTGAGGTGGTGCGGAGAACTCATGTACGACCTGGGCCGATATGATGATGCTGTCAGGTATCTTGAGCCATCGCTGACAATAATCGCAGGCAATGACAATGCCGGCAGAGAGAGAGACGACGTTGCTGACGTGCTTGTCAGGGCTTTGCTTGCCGGGAAAGATGCTGAGAAGGCCCGAAGACTACATGCCTCAATTTTCAAGGCGGCTAAGCCCAGCCTGAAAGCAATGCTTATAGGGGCTCAAATTGATGCCACAATCACTTCACAAACCGAGAAGTGAGAAGGGCCCTGGTCTCTGAAAAGAAAATGGGCTGAGAATCGTCTCCTCAGCCCATTTCATGTTGCTATAATCAGGAAATGCTCTTCAGTTGGATCGCCTGCCGCAGACACCTTTTGTCGCGCTGGTCACGACCCTGGCTTTTTCCTTCGGGCGCAGCGCCCGGACTGCTTTACCGGCCTGCCACATTTCGGAGTTACCCATGACGGCAAGCTCTTTGTCCAGCATTTGCTGGTAATTTTTCTTACCGCAGGCTGATATGACCCTGGCTGTTTCCTTTCCGGACTTCACAGATTTGTAGAGTTTTTCAAAGACAGGCAGGACGGCTGCCCTGAATCTGGGCTTCCAGTCCAGAGCCCCGCGTTGAGCAGTTGCGGAACAGTTTGAGAACATCCAGTCCATTCCGTTCTCGTCAACCAGCCGGATCAGGCTCTGGGTGAGTTCTTCGGATGTTTCGTTAAAAGCTTCGCTTGGCGTATGCCCGTACTTTCGGAGAATATCGTACTGTGCCTGCATCACGCCGGCAAGTGCACCCATTAGTATGCCGCGTTCGCCGGTAAGATCGCTGTACACCTCGTGCTGGAATGTCGTCGGGAAGAGATATCCGGAGCCTATTCCGATGCCGATTGCGAGACATCTTTCTTCCGCATGTCCAGTAGCATCCTGAAACACTGCGTAACTTGAATTAATGCCTGCCCCGGAGAGGAAGTTGCGGCGGACGGAGGTTCCCGAACCCTTCGGTGCGACCATAATTACATCGACATTCCTGGGTGGTATTACGCCAGTTTGATTCTTGTAGACGATCGAGAAGCCGTGCGAGAAATAAAGCGCGGCTCCAGGCTTGAGATTTTTTTCCACCGTCGGCCATATCACCCGCTGTGCGGCATCACTTGTAAGCATTTGGACTATTGTGCCCCTGCGTACGGCTTCATCGATCGGGAACAGTGTTTTACCGGGGACCCAGCCGTCCTTTACTGCGCGGTCCCAGTCTCTTTTGAATTCTTTTGCCTGGCCGATAATGACTTTGAAACCGTTGTCCCTGAGATTAAGCGACTGGGCGGGGCCCTGCACGCCATAGCCTATAACAGCGATGACTTCATTCTTCAGGACTTTGCGGGCTCTGCTCATGGGGAATTCTTTCCTCATGACGACTTTTTCCTTTGTGCCGCCGAAATTAATAATTGCCATCTTTCTTCTCCTTTTTTTTGACGGATCGATAAAAGTGCAAATAGTAGACAGTTTTAAAGTGAGGTCAACGTTTTTATTGGCGCCGGGTGGAAATGACGGTATCTTTCATTCTTTGCAAAGTTGATGAGATATGAATGAAAAGACAGAAAAGATCAGGGTGTTAAGCCTGTTTTCAGGCGGCCTCGACAGTCAGCTGACTGTGTACGTGCTGAGAGAACAGGGGGTTCACGTGGAGGGGATAGCCTTCGAAAGCCCTTTCTTCAATTGCGACAAAGCACGGAATGCGGCCGGAATTATCGGTGTGCCTCTTCATGTGGTTGATTTTACCGACGAGATCGTCAGGTTACTTCATAACAACAGGTACGGGTTTGGATCCGGGATGAATCCATGCATTGACTGCCGTATGGCGATGTTGAAGAGGGCTGCCATGATCATGCGGGAAAGAAGGTTTCATTTCTTCAGCACGGGCGAAGTCCTGAATCAAAGGCCGATGACCCAGAACAGACAGAGCCTGAAAATAGAAGCTGATGAATCAGGGTACGGCGAGTTCCTCGTACGCCCCCTGAGCGCCAGGCTTCTGCTCGAGACAGAACCGGAGAAGAGAGGGTGGATCGACCGTTCTAAACTTCTAGCAATTGAGGGGCGGAATCGCAAAGCACAGTATAAGCTGGCCAGGCATTTTGGCCTCACAGATATTCCACAGCCTGCCGGCGGCTGCAAACTTACGGAACCTAATTTCTGTAAGCGTCTGAAGGATTTAATGGAGCACGAGGGTCTTGATGTAAGAGCTGTACGCCTGCTCCATTTGGGACGGCACTTTCGGTTGGACGGGAAGACGAAGGTAATCGTAGGTCGCAATCAGCTGGAGAACGACCTGCTGGAGAAAATGGCAGAGCCGTCGGATATCCTTGTCCGGCCCGAAACATTGCCCGGTCCTTCATGCCTGGTTGCGAAAGGAGGGGACGAGGAACAACTCCGGATTGCTGCTGCAATATGCGCCCGTTATTGCGACTTGGAAAACGAAGAGCCTGTAATGATCAGGGTTCGTTCTGTTTCCTGGGAGAGAACTTTCTGTGCAAATCCTGAAAAGCGCACCGAAATAGACCGCATGAGGATCTGACAGTTATGGCGGTGCTTGGCCTACTTCTTAAACACCTGCATCAGGAACCATACCATTGCCGCGGCAACCAGCAAGAAACCTATTATGGCCAGGCCGATAAGAACCGGTCTGTTGTCGCGCTTGGTTTGGAAGGCGGGGGAAGGAGGTGCGCTTCCCGTATGGGCACGGGGTGCTCCACGTACGGGGGCGATAATCACGGTTGGCGTAGTATTGGCTCTGGTGAGGGGCTCGGGTTCCGGCTCTATTTCTATGTCGTCACCGTCGATTGTCAGTTCTATCGCACCAAGCATAATGATGTCACCGGGTTTAAGCCGTGATTCAACGATATTTCTGCCGTTTAACCTGGTGCCGTTTGTTGAGTTAAGGTCTTTAATAAAATATTTCCTGCCATCTTTCTTCACCAGGCAGTGTTTTCCGGAGATGGCAGGGTCGTCCAGTGAGAGAGAGTTTTGATCTGACCGTCCGATGCTGACTTCGTCCTGATCGAGCTCAATTTTGTGCCCCTCAAGCTCTCCGGAGGTAATCGTGAGAAAAGCCATAAGTTAATTTCTCCAAATTGACTTCGCGAATTAATTGCATAAAATGCTGATGCTGTCAACGCTGTCATGATCGGAATTGCAGGTTTTGTCAAAGATGTTATAAAAGAAGCCTGCTTTTATAATGGAAACGGCAGGTCGGCAGTTAATATCGTGTACAGGACTTAAGTTACAGCATGGCTTCGGGCGGTTTCAAAGGGAGGAAAACAATGAATTCGCATGAGATTATGAAGGAATCCATAGAAAAGGTCG
>JAEAMF010002222.1_pt1 | contig 11475 bp, 7 predicted proteins | sample 8958721 | NCBI WGS metagenome assembly JAEAMF01 (sample SAMN16933255, study PRJNA681124) | bioreactor sludge metagenome | isolation source: anaerobic bioreactor treating anionic surfactant - SDBS | place: India: Bengaluru | collected 2019-02-28
AAATATTAATAATAAAATTATAAATAATTTATCTTTTTTAATTTACAGTCTCGGAAATTAACTTATATTTTCACCTTGACTTTATCACAATTCCTTTTTAAATTAATTGTTTATCAGCTCTTTTGTCTATTTATAGTTTTTTAAAAATTTCATTCTCTTATGATTTTCTTGAGCATAACAATCAATTAAATAAATGGGTGCTTCTCTCCCACCTTCGGCCTCTTTATATTCAACTGTACATTTATTTTTTCGGTTTTCCAACCATACTCTTTGACTTATTAATAGTTCTTTTTTCTTAACCTTATTCATTAGTTTAATTTTTTCTTTATAATTTATATTTAAAATTTTATCTGACTCTAAATAATCCCTTGAAACACAATACATTAAATCCTCTTGCATGGGACTTCCTTCTTTACATTTTACTTTTAAAGCATCTTTATACAAAAAATCTTCAGGAATAACTGCATAAGCATTTAAAGAAACCAATAAAATTAAACAAAATAAAAATTTATTTATAACAATCACATTTTAATCCTTTTTCAAAAATTTTTGCTTCATCTTCTCGTCTTGCTTGTAAACCTCTATTTTGTTTTGTTGTCCACAAACGTTTCATACTTCTTAAAGATATGGGAACATTAGTTCCCCTTTTTTTCAAGTCTTCCTGAATTTCTCTCATTTCTTTTCGTCTATTTCCTTTAAGACCTATATATCGATTATATACAAGCGATAAAATAGCACCTTGACAATGAGGATGATATTTTAAAATATCGGGGTAAATTTTTAATGTATCTTCTGCATATCTTTTCTTTACTATCATTACCATATCATAAGCTTTATCTTTACTTATCGTAATATCAGATAGACCACTAACTAAGGCTTGTGCAGATACACCTTTTTTCCCTTGAGCTTTTAGTAAGCGTTGAATCTGATTTGGAGTATAATACAGAGCTAAATCTTTATTAATCTGCTCTGTACTCTGTTGTCCCAAATCATAACCATATCCTAGTGTTACCCCACTTCTACCATCTCCACCTTTACTCGGCACATAAGGTTGAGATTCATATTTTTCCCATTTTAAAATTGATTCAAGAGATTCTTTTGAAATAATCATTGTGCCTAAAGATGTTTCAAAAGAATATGTTTGGACAATACATTCAGAAGAACAACCTTTATGGTTAATGCTTTTATTTATGACTGGTTTATGTTGCTGAGTACTTCCATTCGTTAAATCCACATCTAAATGCAACTTAACTGAACTTTCCTTTATTCTTTTTGGTAAATAATTTACCGATTTGAGTGGAGTGCCATCAGGCTTATATACTGTTATCTTCAACCATTTTCCAATATGACCACGAACTAGAATTTTTCCATTTGAAGTGGTGATTATATTTTTTTCTTTACCCTCTAAAGCCAATATTTCAACATTGGTTTTTTCTACAATATATTTATTGTCATTTCTATCTAGCAAAGTGATCGTCGATAAACTTTTAAAATTATCGTAAGGTTCATCTAATTGAATAAGCATTGGCTGTTTAGAACCACTACCAGAATTTACAGATTTTTTTAAAACAAATGTATCACCCGATGTCAGGACTAAAATTTCGATGTCCCGATTTGGAGAAGATTCTATTTCTACAAGTCCTTCTTCATTCGTAGAACGTTCAAAAGACTTTTTCCCTTTAGGACGCGATTGTATAGGAAAGTTGCTCATCACTTTTCCATGATGATCAACCACCTTAAAAAAACTCTTTACGGTTTTCCTCTGAGGAGTTTTTATGTTTTCTTGTCGATATTCTTCAATCGTTTTGGGTAAATAGACTTTTACCGGATGACTGGCAGATGAGCTTACAGATGAATTCATCATTTTAAAAACTGTATATTCTTTAGCATTCGGTGGTTTAGCTAAAATTTCGATTGTTCTATTAGCAGAAGCCTGAAAGATGAAAAAACCCTTTTTATCTGTCTTTTGCTGGTTTTCTCTGTTTGATCCTTGATAACGGGACTTTACATTTAGATTAATAATTCGTTGACCGGATTTATCATAGAATTTAGAAATAATTGTGACCAAACTACTCATTAATCAAAATCCTCTTCTGTGTAAACTTCATCGTCTTCTAAAATTTCCTCTTCTGTTTCTTCTATCAGCTCATCACCATTATCGTTTGATATGTCCTGACTTAAATAAGTATTTAAAGAGTTAAATCCCAAGGCGGTAAATTCTGCTTGTTGTGGCGTATAGAACCTGAATGAACTCATATTTTTATTACTATCTAATTCATTTTTAATACTTTTAATTAATTTCCCCTGTGATTTATCCACGATAAAAATTTCCTTTTCACCCATAGAAGGTCGGTTCCAGATATAATCAATTTGATTGCTATAAGGCGTTTCAAGCATTGGTAAACTTACCTGAGGTGTCGGCACTTTAGCCCCTCCCACAAAACTATGCTGCCCTGCCTTACTTTCAAACTTGCCACCCGTAGTCGTAAAAATACCTTCTGCATTAATCTTTAACTGTGAACCAGCCGCTGTCAGTACAATCTCTTTTGGACTGATAAGCTCAATTCTATCTTCGGTCGAAATCAGCTTAACAACCTTACGGGCTATGACTTCAATGGCATCATCCTGTGCCTGCAGCTCGACTTTGCCTTTCGCAGCATATGCCCTCACCCCCTGCTGTGCTGCAAACAGGCTGATCTTGTCTTGAGCATGGCTAATGAATGATTTTTGCGTTGAGAAATTAATCGCATCTCCGGCAGTTTGGCTGATCTGTCCATCTGCCGAGAGATGTAAATCTTCATGGGTGACACAGGCGATGGAGTTTGGCGCAGAAAGAATCATCAAGGCCTGCTTAAAAACATTTGTTTTAGCTTCATCCCTGTGTTCCATCTGCTCCAGGAAATGCTTTAAATTGTCTAAAACGGTAAGTGCATCCGTTTGCTGATTTTTCGCCACATCACTTAAGCTTTTTGAATGATTGAAACTATTTTCAAGCTGACGTTTAGCCTGATTCACATCCAAATGATGACCTGCCGCGGTATTTTGCTTGTGTGTGGAAATGAGCAAACCATCACCCGCCCGAACAGCGCCCCATTGATCCGTTCTTAGCTCAAAGCCTTCACCACGGCCCTCACTGGTCTCGGCAGCTTTGGGATGGCTGAGATGCCCCAAATTCAGCTGACTTGCGCCATGGCTGCTTTGCAATTGGGTACTGATCTGTCCAGTGGTGTCATCAAAACGTAGCTGGTTAAAACCGTTTCCATCCACCTCTTGCGAGCGAATACCACTGAGCTTTTTGGTGTCCGGTAACTGCCCCTTGCGATCAAACATGCTCTGATGGCGTTCCGCCTCATGAATCCGCCCTACCACAAAAGGCCGGTCCACGTCCCCTTCAAAGAAGTCAATCACCACAATTTCACCAATCCGCGGATGAAAACGTGCACCATAACCTTCACCTGCCCACGGGGTCAGCACATCTACCCAGGCTGAATCGGTATCATTGTCATTGCTGCCGGCTCCGCCATCATGTCCATGATCATCATCACGGGTAAACATAAAGCGGACTTTGATTCTTCCCCATTGATCCACATAAATGCTTTCACCTTCCGGACCGACCACTCTGGCCCGTTGCGGATAGGCTACAGGTCGATGATTTAGGGGATGATATTCAGGCAGCACAGCAATATTGCGTCGCACCAGATACAGCTCATTCCCCTGCCGTTCCTCTCCCGACGGTTGCCAACGGCTTAAACTTACCAAACTATCCACTTGCCGATGGATGTCTTTCGGCAAATTATTCTGGTTGTAGAAAACCTTGCCTAAAATCAGGAATTCCTTGTCTGAACCTGAATGTCGGTCAATTTCAGGATGATCCAGCAATTCAAACCAGTAGCCGACATGGGCATCACGCACGCTACTCTGCGCAGTGAAATATTTGGCCTGCAAGTCCTGGTACTGACTCAGTTGCCGATTCAGTTTTTCCAGTTGCGGACTGCCTGCAGTGGTGGCCTGATCCGCACCGGTTAAATCTGCTGTCCATGCAGGACTCATGCTCCAGACCTGTTCCAGACTTAAAGTTTCATTGTCTTGCAATTCACTATGTTGATGATGGCTAAGCAAAGAATGACTTTGATCTTGCGATAAGGTCTGGGCTTGCCAGCGCTGTACCTGTACGGCAGTCGACTGCAAGGACCGTTCGGCAATAAAGCCGGTAATGCTGTCAAAAGCCTCCGTGGCATGGCTGCGATGAAAGCGCACCGATCTTCTTTTTAAGGCAGTAAATTCATGGTTTTCATCAATCAAACATAATTTTTGCGCCTGAATGCCTGCTGCCGAGCTGGCAACGACATGCTCGGCTTCATCAATCAGCCAATTGATGCCTTCACTACGCCACAGCCGGGTTAAAAATTCATAATCGGTTTCATTGGCCTGCATCATAAAAGGACGCACATCATAGTCTCGGCTCAGACCTTGCATATTTAAACTGAGGCTGGCTGCAAACAGGCGACTTTTGCCTTGCCATTCCTTAAACAGGATTTCACTGATATCGCGCACACTTTTGTTGATAAACACACGACTATTACGGCGCTTGTGCCACAGTGCCGTCGCATCTTCAAGGGTCAGTTTATACAGGGTCAGTGCACCATCGCTTTGGCCCTGGCTGGCAGCAGTAATCACGCCCGTCATCCGGGACAATTCACCGGTATCCGTCACCTGGTCCACAGCCACCTGCCCGCCAATAAATTGTTTGAGCGCAATATGGGCATGCGTCGACAGGCACATCAGTTCAGCTTTTAAGCCCTGATTGATGCGGTGTTGTCCTTCAATGCGTTGAATAAAGACCTGAGCATTCAGCAATTCATTGGAAAACTGGATATGCAGGGCGCGCTTTTGCAAACTTAAGCCCATACTGTCCATCAGCATGTGAATATTCTTTAACATCATGATTTATTATTGTTATAGGGTTATTTTAATTTGAGACGCATTCTAGAAAATGTTGTTTTTTTAGTCCAGTAGGTTTTTTGTTAATTTTATCCATTGGCGTAATTCAGTTAAATGGATGAAATTAGATAAAAATGTGCAGAGCTTAAGTCCATCCTTTTATTCTGCTGTGCTGCGCTTGCTGCTACACTGAACAGCATAAGAATATTGAAGAGTTCGGGTCATGCTTGAGATTCATTCCAAACTACCGGCACAGGGTGTCACCATTTTCAGCGTGATGACCGCGATGGCACATCGCCTGAATGCCTTAAATCTTTCCCAAGGTTTTCCCGACTTTGCCGCGCCACCCGCGCTACTCAAAGCCTTAAGCCAGGCGACTCTAGATGGTTTTAACCAATATGCTCCCAGTGATGGTCTGATTTCACTGCGTGAACAGGTAGCCCAGCAATTTTTAAAACGCGATCAATTGGTAATTGATCCACTGACTGAAATCACCATTACGCCCGGAGCCACGATTGCCATTTTTGTTGCCATTCAAGCACTGATTCATGCCGGTGATGAAGTGATTATTTTTGACCCCTGCTATGACAGTTATGGACCCAGCGTTAAACTGGTGGGAGCTAAAGCTGTTCACATTCCCCTGACCGCTCCACAATTTTCAGTGGACTGGGATCGGGTGAAAGATGCCATTAATGACAAGACCCGGATGATCATTGTGAATACCCCGCATAATCCGAGCGGCGCCATTTGGTCAGGTCAGGACTGGTTAAATTTAATTGAACTGATTCGCGATAAAAATATTATTGTCCTATCCGACGAAGTTTATGAGCACCTGATTTATGACGGTCAAAAGCATTATTCAGCCTTGTCTTTTCCGGAGCTTCGCGACCGCAGCATAGTGATCGGTTCTTTTGGTAAAACTTTCCATGTCACCGGCTGGAAAACCGGATATTGCATTGCCTCACCTGAACTGATGAAAATATTCAGACAGGTCTATCAGTTCGCCAGTTTCTGCGGGGTAACACCAGTACAAATGGCACTGACCACGTTTATGCAGCAGCATCCTGAACATATTGAGGGGCTTGCAGACTTTTATCAGGAAAAGCGTGACCTGTTTAATTCAGGGCTGCGTAATTCGCGCTTTCATTTTACCCCTTCACAAGGCACCTATTTCCAGAACCTGAATTACAGTGCCATCCGCCCCGATCTGGATGATGTCGAGATGTGTAAATTCTTGGCTGAACAGCATGGCATTGTTGCCATTCCAATCTCGGTGTTTTATCAGCAGCCACCGGAAAACTTACGTTTAATCCGTTTCTGTTTTGCCAAAAAAGATGAAACTTTAGAGCAGGCAACCGCCATTTTATCGGCTGTTTAAATGCATCATTTGCAATCAAATTCCGCCTTGATTACCGAAAAACTAAGGCTTGTTTAAGCTAACTCAGGTAGGGTTAGCAATAGAACCAAAAGATATAAAAAAATTACAGGATGTTCCATGCCCCATCATCAACCTCTGGTCAGCCAGCAGAAACTCTGGAAAACATTTTTAGTTTTTCTGTTGCCCTTGATTGCGACCAATATTTTGCAAAACCTGTCAGGAACCATTAATACCATTTTTGTTGGACAAATGATGGGGGTGAAGGCGATTGCAGCGGTGGCCGTATTCTTTCCGATTTTGTTCTGCCTGCTGGCTTTTGTGATTGGACTTTCCTCAGGAGCAACGGTATTGGTTGGGCAGGCCTGGGGAGCACAAAATATTGAAAAAGTGCGCTATGTGGTGGGCTCTACCCTGTTTATGACCTTAACTGGCGGCAGTATGATTGCGCTGTTGGGGGTGCTTTTTGCCAAGCATATTTTACTGGCTCTGGGTACAGCACCTGATGTCATGCACCTGTCGCTGCCTTTTGTACAGTGGATGATGGCTGGTAGCCCCTTATTATTTATTTATATTATTTACACCTCCATTTTACGTGGCGTCGGTGACAGTACCACCCCGCTAATTGCTTCTGGCATGACTATTCTGATTGGTGTGCTCGTTACGCCTGTGCTGATTGCAGGCTATTTTGGCTTTCCGAAAATGGGCATTATTGCTCCGGCAATTGCGACCGCTGTCGGTTATCTGGCGGTACTGGTGTTTTTGGCCATGTATCTGAATAAAAAGGATCATCCGCTCAAGCCTGACCGTCATTTGCTCAGCCATATTCGCCATCACCCAGAACTGAGTAGAATTATTCTGCGTTTGAGCATTCCTACCGGGGTGCAGATGGTGACCACTTCGGTTGCCGGACTGGTCATTGTCGGACTGGTCAACCGTTATGGTTCACATGCAACCGCGGCCTATGGGGCAGTCAATCAGGTACTGAACTACATTCAATTTCCCGCCCTGTCTATTTCAATTGCCGCTTCCATTTTTGCAGCACAGGCCATTGGTGCAGGAAAGTCGGATCTGCTCAACAAGGTTACGCGTACTGCACTCGGGATGAATATTGTCATTACCGGCGGATTGGTGGCTTTGGCTTATCTGTTCTCCAAATATCTGATGGCGCTGTTTATCACCGACCCGACGGTGGTGGTCCTGGGGCAACAATTATTGTTTATCGTGCTGTGGTCCATCCTGTTTTTTGGGGCCAGCGCCATTTTTGCTTCCATCATGCGTGCCAGTGGCACCGTGACCCTCCCCATGCTGATTAATATCGCCGCGATTTTATTGATTGAAGTGCCCTGTGCCTACCTGTTCAGCCGATGGTGGGGTTTGCAAGGGATCTGGTATGCCTATGCTTTGGCCTTCGTCATCTTGTGCATCATGCAAGGGCTGTATTACCAATTTGTGTGGAAGAAAAAAACTGTAACCGCCCTCATTTAAACTGCTTACTGATTTAAAAAGGATTTGCCAGAATGCTTTAGAAATAGGATGAATGCTCTTATCCCATATAGGTTATAAGGATTTAATTTTATCGTATTTTTCAAGCCTGCTGTTCCTTGTTATAAACCTGTGAAAAATGAACGATAATCACAAGGGATCAGTATGGCTAAACGACAAATTAAACTGGGTGCTTTTATTCCAACCACTTCACAGCACGCTGCGGGCTGGCGCCATCCGCAGTCACGTCCACAGCATCATTTAAGCATTGATTATGCGATTGAACTGGCAAAAACTGCCGAGAAAGGTTTGTTTGATGCTTACTTCCTTGCCGATGGTTTGTCGGTGAATTGGAGTCATGGGGCTTCCAAAAGCAAGCAAAGTATTGGCTATAGCGACAAGGTGGTCGGTTTTGAACCGGTGACCTTGTTTGCTGCCATTTCAGCTGTGACAAAACATATCGGTTTTATTGCCACTGCATCGACCACCTATGAAGATCCCTACCTTTTGGCCCGTAAATATGCTTCTTTAGATCATATTTCCAAGGGTCGTGCTGCCTGGAATGTGGTCACCACCATTTCGGCGGATACAGCACGCAACTTCGGCTTAGAAAAACATCCTGATCCAAAAATCCGTTATGAACGCGCGGATGAGTTTATTGAAGTGACGCAAAAGCTTTGGGACTCCTGGGAAGATGATGCTTTTCTTTATGATAAAGAAAGCGGTCAATTCTTCGATGCAGACAAAGTGCATGAACCCCTGCATACAGGCAAACATTTCAGCGTGCAAGGTCCACTAAATGTGTCTCGCCCACCACAAGGGTATCCGGTGATTGTGCAAGCCGGTCAGTCGGAAGATGGCCGTGAACTGGCCGCAAAATATGCCGAAGTCATTTTCACGGCGCAGCAGAGTTTAAGCGATGCCCAGGCCTTTTACCGTGATGTTAAAACACGTTTAACTAAATATGGCCGCCATACCGATGACCTGAAAATCATGCCGGGCGTATCGGTTTTTGTGGCAAAAACTGAACAGGAAGCCCAGGAAAAATACCAGTTATTAAACAGCCTGATTCACCCGGATGTTGGCCTAGGCTTACTTTCCGGTTTGGCAGGCCATATTGATCTTTCAAAATTTGACCTGGATGCCCCCTTCCCGCAACTGGAAGAAGCCGAGATCAATTTCTCTAGCCGTCAGCAGATGATGATTGATATTGCACGTAAGCATAACTTTAGCATTCGCCAGCTGTATGAATATATTGCCTCAGCACGCGGTCACTGGACCTTGATTGGTACTCCCGAGCAGGTGGTGGATCAGCTGCAAAACTGGTTTGAAAATGAAGCAGCAGATGGCTTCAATGTCTTGCCGCCGTCTACCCCTGCCGGCCTGGATGATTTTGTGAATTTGATTGTGCCAGAACTGCAACGCCGTGGCCTGTTCCGTACTGCATATGAAGGAACTACTTTACGTGAAAATCTGGGCTTAAAACGTCCTGAAAATCAGTATGTCCTTGCCAGACAGGCAAGCAAAGCGTCTTGATTGAGCTGAAACACATGTTCCGCTTGGAGCATGTGTTTTATACCCATAAAAAAATTATGCCTTTTTCATCCTCAGCATATTCAATGCAAATTTTAAGCTGAATACATGACAACACAACAACAGCCAAGCTGTTGATATAACAACAATAAATAAAATAAAAAATATTAAATATATAATTTTTAATACTTATTTTATTGGCACGCTCTTTGAACTAGATAAAACCATACCCAACCACATAGAACAGGTTTTCACATGTCAAAACGTCAAATACGCTTAGGGGCTTTTGTACCCGGAACATCACAACATGTTGCCGGCTGGCGCCATCCGCAAGCTCGTCCACAAGACAGCCACAACTTAAACTATTTTATAGAACTGGCCAAAACGGCTGAACGTGGCTTATTTGACGCCTATTTCCTGGCGGATGTTCCCGTGACCGTCGATCCGGAGACCACACCGAACCTGGGTTTAACCGGCGGTTTTTCTGCGGGGCTTGAGCCTGTTTCCCTGTTTTCTGCTCTGGCAGCTGTGACCAAGCATATAGGCTTTATCGCTACAGCATCGACCACTTATGAAGAGCCTTATAACCTGGCACGCAAGTTTGCTTCACTCGATCATTTATCCGAAGGACGTGCTGCCTGGAATGTGGTCACGACTGCGGGCATCCCTGTGGCTAAAAATTTTGGTTTAAGCGATGCTCCACACCCGAAAGAGCGTTATGAACGTGCCGATGAATTTATCCAGGTGGCACAAAAACTTTGGGATACTTGGGAAGATGATGCCTTTGAATATAATAAAGAAACAGGACAATTCTTTGATGGCAAGAAAATTCACCCACCGCGTTTTAAAGGCAAGCATCTCGCGGTACATGGTGGATTGAATGTGGCACGTCCACCCCAAGGTTATCCTGTGATTGTTCAGGCGGGTCAATCGGAAGATGGTCGTGAACTGGCAGCAAAATTTGCGGAAGTGATTTTCACGGCCCAGCAAAAACTTGAAGATGCCCAAGCGTTCTACCAGGATGTGAAAGGCCGTTTGGCCAAATACGGCCGTCATGCGGATGACCTGAAGATTATGCCGGGCGTATCTATCTTTGTCGGCAAAACCGAGGAAGAAGCGCGGGCCAAATATGATGAGCTGAACAGCTATATTCATCCGGCTTTGGGGCTGTCTTTAATCCAGCAACTGGGCGGTTTCACCGAAGACCTGTCACAGTTTGACCTGGATCAGCCATTACCTGAACATATTGGACAAATAGAGAATGGGGCTAGCCGCAACCAGCTGATTCTGGAGATTGCACGTAAAAATAATTTTACCATTCGCCAGCTTTATCAATGGGTGGCAAGTGCACGGGGTCACTGGACCATTATTGGCACCCCAGAGCAAGTGGTCGATGAATTACAGGCCTGGTTTGAAAATCAAGCAGCGGATGGCTTTAACATTTTGCCGCCAACCACGCCAGCCAGCCTGGATGACTTTGTGGATTTGGTAGTCCCCGAACTGCAACGCCGCGGCCTGTTCCGTACCGAATATGAAGGCAAAACCTTACGCGAAAACTTAGGTTTGAAACGCCCTGAAAACCAGTATGTGCTGGCACTTCAGCAAGTCAAAGCGTCTTAATTTAAACAGTTAAATATCCCTCATTCGTGAGGGATTTTTTATGTCTGATCCTTTTAAATCGACATAAAAAAACCCACTTTACGCAGGCTTTCGGATCACACTAAAAAAAGATTACCAGGCAAATTGATAATCAGAAAATTTCGCTGCCGGTTTATTGCGGTGTAACTGGTCTTTTAATGGATCGCTAAAATCCGTCAAAATGTCATTTTTAATATTATGCAAACGGACATCTTCACGTTTACGCGGATGGGCAACAGGGACATCAACAATACGCTTAATCCGGCCCGGATGGGGTTGCATCACCACCACACGATCCCCTAAAAATACCGCTTCTTCTACGTCATGGGTCACAATCACCATGGTGATTTTTTCTGCCTGCCAAATCCGCTGTAATTCGTCCTGCAGGTTCTGACGGGTCAAGGCATCCAGTGCACCAAAAGGCTCATCCAGAAATAAAATTTCCGGCCGGTTCACCAGACTGCGGGCAATCGCCACACGCTGGTTCATGCCGCCTGAAAGCT
>JAEAMF010002223.1_pt1 | contig 11470 bp, 12 predicted proteins | sample 8958721 | NCBI WGS metagenome assembly JAEAMF01 (sample SAMN16933255, study PRJNA681124) | bioreactor sludge metagenome | isolation source: anaerobic bioreactor treating anionic surfactant - SDBS | place: India: Bengaluru | collected 2019-02-28
CGTCGACGACACGTTGAAAGCCGTAAGAATGGAGGGCTGATTGTCAACTCGCTGGTTGACATCGCGCTCTCGCTCGTCATCGGCTTCATGGTGTCGATGCCCATCTTCTTCGAGAACGGTATCTTTGTCTCCGCACCGGGCGTTGCCCAGGCCGGCGGCGCGGTGCCGGCCGGCTCGGACATCAAGGCCAACATTTTCCTGGCCAACGACGGCCGGATCATGCTGAACGAGGCGATCGTGCGCGAGGACAGCCTGCGCGTCCTGCTGCCGCGCCTGCTTGACCGGAGCGTTGAGCGCCGGGTCGTGATATCCAACGAGGACCTGGTGCTTTACGAAGCCGTGGTCCGGGTCATGGACATGGCCAAGCAGGTCGGTGCCAACGACGTTGCCTGGCTCCGCACGAGGACAGTGCAATGAGCCTGCGCGAAGCCCCGAACCTGGACATCCTGCCGATGGCCTGCGTCGGACTGATACTGGTACTAGTCATGATGATGATCTCGCCGATGGTCGTCAGCCACACGAGCACGCCGGTCACCGTGCCCGCCGCCAACACCGGCCAGCGCGAAGTCCAGAATGACATCAGCATCGTGCTGACCCGGGAAGGCGAATACTTCTTCAACGACGAGCCGGTTGCCGGCATCGAACAAATCGCAACGCTGGTCGGTGCCGAGGTAGCCCGCGACCCGTACATCCTGGTTGTTATCCGGGCGGACAAAGAATGCCTGGGCAACCAGGTTCTTGACATCCTCGCCGCTGCCAAGCGCGCCGGGGCGGCGCGCATCGTCTGCGCAACCAAGAAACTGTCATCCGGAGGTTAACAATGACGCTACAGGAACTCCGGCCCCAGGCCTTTGGGAACATCGTTCGCCTGCCTGCCATCGACGAACGCCGGTCACCATTCCTCTGGATCGCCATCGCCGTTTCGGCAGCCCTGCACTTGGGGACGATTTTCGGCTCTTCAGGGTTGAAACCCGCCGTGGTCTCTGCCGGCGAGGAACTCGTTCAAGTCAGCGTCTACGACATCACCCGCCGGCCTGAAGTCGCCAAGGTGATTCCGAAACAGGAGCTGGGCGGGGGCGGCGGCGGCGGAACCGCCGACCAGAACATGATGAGCTACACGCCGTCCGGCATTCCCGATGGTCCGACCATTGACCTGAAGGCAGCCCTCGACCGTGGACCGTCTCAGGCCAAGATCGACTTGGACCGCTACGAACTCGACCGTTCGGGTGGCGGCATGGATGTCGTGTACCTCGGTGGCCAGGGTGGCTCCCAGTCCACCGACGATATTCTCTCCCAGCCCGCAATCGCGCTGACCCGGGCCCCGGGCGGCGGCAGCGGGCCGGCGCGGGGCGTACCGGGCATACCGCAGCCCGAGGCCCAACTGACCATCGAGCACCGGCCACTCGCCAAAGCGCCGGCAACCCGCCTGCCGGAGATGAACACGCAGGACCTGCCCAAGGTGTCGGGCCCGGTGTCCAAGGGCGCCAACTTCTCGGTGGCCGGCCCGATCTCGCAGCGCAAGATCGTCAGCAAGGTAGTCCCCCGCTACCCGCAGTGGGCCCTTCAGCAGCGGATTTCCGGGACCGTCGTGATCCGGCTCTGGGTCCAGCCCGGCGGCAAAGTCAAGGGTTCGCCGACGGTTGAGTCAAGCTCCGGTTACCCGGATCTGGACCAGGTCGTTGTCAACGCCTTGAAGGCCTGGGAGTTCGCGCCCCTCGAGCCGGGAGTCAAGGTCGAAGACCAGTGGGGAGTGATAACCTTCCGGTTTACGCTCTCATGATGCTGCATCTGCTGGTTGCCTTGCTCGTTGCCCAGCCGGAGATGACGGCTCCGGTTCGTCCCGACACGACGCCGGTTCCGGTACGGGCGCAGAGCGGCGATGAACACGGCCTTGGCGAGGAGGTCATCTCGGGCAAGGCCGAGGTGAAGATCCGCGACACCAAGGCTTTCTTCGCGCCCCAACTCGACCCATTCTCCCCTATCGACCGGATGCTGGCCCCGGAGAGCTACGTCTTCGACGATGCGCTGTACCGGACCATCGACTCCCTGACCATTCCCAGCCAGTTCATCGCGTCTTCATTCGTCCGCGTGCCGGTCGAGCGCGACTTCATCTACGGCGACATCATGGTGTTCTTGCCGACGTTCGAGAAGCGCGTATCGACCTGGGAGTTGGTGGTATCCAACTCGCTGGGCGAGACGGTCCGCCGCGTGCGTCAGAAGGGCCAGCCGCCCGCTGTCATCACCTGGGACGGCCGTACCGAAGCAGGCGAGCCGATCATCACCGGCGAGATCTACTCGTTCACCTTCAACGCCTATGATGCCCACGGCAACCAGACGCGCACCCCGGTGATGCCGCAGCGCATCAACGGCATGGTCTACCAGCAGGACAAAGAGTGGGTGGTTTCGATTGCCGCGGACCAGGTCTTCGCTGACGGCAGCGCCGAGCTGACGTCCGGGGCGACGCGACGTATCGACGAGGCCGCCAACATCGTTCGACGTGAGTTCAGGAAGGAAGTGACGGTCTACGTCTACTCCGAGCAGGAGAACCTGTCCAACCTTCGCTGCGACGCTGTCTACAATGCGTTGAAGTCCCGCGTGGTGCTGCCCGCCGAGGCGCTCAAGGTAGCGCCGCGCTTCATCCCGGGACTCAAGCCCAAGTTCTCCAAGATAGAAATCCACATCGGCTAGCCGCGCCCGACAATTGTAGGACCAGGGTAAGGTCGGTCAGCGAACCAGTGCCGCGCCGCGCGCAAACGCCGCGAGGTTCATTTCGACGTGCCGGGGCTTGACCAGTCGGCGAATTGCATCCTCGAATGCGGTCGGCGGCAGGTCCAAGAACCGGGCCACGGCTCCAAGCATGACGACGTTCTGGGCCCGGCTGTTGCCGAGAGCCGCTGCCTCGGCGAAGGCCGGCACGCAGGTGAGTTGCCGGACGCGCGACCGGAGCCGGTCTGACAGCCACCCGTCCGTCGGCCGCTCGGCCGCACCCTGCAGCACCGGCAGCGGGTCCCAACGGTAGCTGTCGTACACGAGCCGGCCGCCGGGGGCGAGGAAGTGAACCCAGCGCAGCGCCTCAAGCTGCTCGAACGCCACTACGACGTCGGCCGTGCCTTCCTCGATCAGCGGCGAGCGGACCGTCGGGCCGTAGCGCACGTGACTCGTAACGCTGCCGCCCCGCTGCGCCATGCCGTGGACCTCGCTCTTCTTGACGTCGCGGCCCGATGCCATGGCCGCATCCGCCAGCAGGCCGGCAAAGAGTATCACTCCCTGCCCGCCGACCCCGCACACCAGCACGTTCACGCGATCGCCCCTTTGGGACAGACGTCCGCACACATGCCGCAGCCGGCGCAGAGCGCGGAGTTGATTGCCGACTTGCCGTCGGTCATCGTCATCGCCGGGCAGCCCAGCGCCTGGCACGCCTTGCAGCCCACGCACTTGTCGCGGTCCACCCGCTTGGCCGCCGGCCGTTCCTGTCGAATCAGCGCGCACTCCCGCCGGGAAACGATAACCGCAGGCCCGGGCTCGCGCAGCACCCGGCGAACCGTCTCCCGCGTCTTGCGGACCTCGTATGGGTCCACGACAACGACGTTCTTCACTCCGCAGGCGCGCGCTACCTCTGCCGGGTCGAGTTCGACCGTCGGCTTGCCGGCCAGCGTGCGGCCGGTTCCGGGATGCTGTTGGTGGCCGGTCATGCCGGTCGTCCGGTTGTCGCTGATGACCACCACGACGTTGGACTGGTTGTAGACGGCATTGACTAGGCCGGTGATACCCGAATGGAAGAACGTCGAGTCACCCAGCACCGCCACCCGCCGTCTCGGGTCGGACTCGCCCAGCGCCTTGTCGGCCCCGTGGGCAACGCTAATGGACGCACCCATGTCGACGCAGGTGTCAAGCGCCTGGTGCGGCGGCAGCGCGCCCAGCGTGTAGCAGCCGATATCCCCGCCGACTATCAGCTTCTGCTTCTGCAGGGCGAAAAACAGCCCGGCGTGCGGACAACCCGGGCATAGGGCCGGCGGCCGGCCGGGCAGGCCGGCCTCGGGTTCGGCGTAGCTGCTCGCCGTGCCCAGCGCGTCACGAACGCGACGCGGGTTCAGTTCGTCGGTGCGCGGCAGCCGTTCCTTGCCCACCGGGCTGAGCCCCATCATCCTGACGTGCATCTCGATGAATGGATCGACCTCCTCGACCACCGCCAGCTGCCGGACAGTCGCGGCAAAACGCCGCGCCAGTCCGAACGGAAACGGGTGGACCATCCCCAGTTTCAGGAAGCCGGCATCAGGCACGACTTCCCTGGCATACTGGTAGGCGACACCGTCGCAGATGACCCCGAGGCTGCTGCTGCCTGGCTCGATGCGGTTGATCGGGGTCTGCTCGGCGTAGTCGCGCAGCCGGTCGATGCGCTGTTCCAGGTCCGCGTGCCGCACGCGGGCGAAAGCGGGCAGGGTCATGTGCTTGGCAATGTTCTTCTCGTAGCCGAGCACGTTCCGCGCGCGCCGCTCACCCAGCTCGACGACCGAGCTGGAATGGGCCACGCGGGTGGTCACGCGCACCAGCACAGGTATGTCGAATTGCTCGGAGATATCGAACGCCAGCTTGGTGAAATCGAAGGCTTCCTGGCTGTCCGCCGGGCAGAGGATTGGAATCTTGGCGGCCAGGCCGTAGAAACGGTTGTCCTGCTCGTTCTGAGACGAGTGCATCCCCGGGTCGTCGGCCGTGACGATCACCAGCCCGCCTCTGACGCCGATGTAGGCTGATGAGAAGAGCGGGTCGGCGGCAACGTTCAGCCCGACGTGCTTCATCGCTGCCAGCGACCGGGCACCGCTCAGGGCAGCGCCCAGTGCCACTTCGAGTGCCACCTTCTCGTTGGTCGACCACTCGCAGTAGCAGTCCCCGTAGGTGACCAGTGACTCGAGGATCTCGGTGGACGGCGTCCCGGGATACGCGGCGGCCACGTGGCAGCCTGCCTCCCAGGCGCCGCGCGCTATCGCTTCGTCACCCGAAAGCAGCTTCCTGCTCATAGGACCGCGCCGGCTCCTCACCGGCCATGACGCCGGCCAGCCGGCTGGCCAGCTCGAACATCTCCTCCTCGCCCGGGTAGACGAAGACCTTCTTGCAGAGAAACCCGATGCGCCGCTTCAGGTCGCCCACCAGCCAGCCGGACTTGGCCAGTCCGCCGGTGATGACGATGGCGTCGAGCTTGCCGCCGCAGACCACGGTGTAGGCGCCGATGTCCTTGGCGATCTGGTAGACCATCGCGGCAAGCACGGTCCGGGCTTCGTGGTGACCCTTGGCCGCCAGCCCTTCGATCTGCCGCAGGTCGTCGGTGCCGAAGTGCGATATCAGCCCGCCGCGGCGTTGGATCATGTTGAGGACGTCCGATTCGGAGTACCGGCCCGAGAAGCAGAGCCGAATCAGCGCGGAGCAGGGTAGCGAGCCGGCCCGCTGCGGGGAAAGCGGGCCCTCGTCGTTCGCGTTGGTCGCGTCGACCTGCCGGCCATTGACGTGGGCGGCAACCGTGAAGCCGGTGCCGAGGTGGGCGACGACAAACCGGCACTTGTCGTACCGCTTGCCCAACCGTTCTGCCGCCATCCTCGCGACCGTCCGGCAACTGAGCGCGTGCGACAACGCCCGGCGTTCGACTCCCTTCAGTCCTGTGACCCGGGCCTCGTCCCAGAACTCGTCGGTCGACTCCGGGTCAACGAAGTACGCCGGTATGCCCAGCTCCTCGGCCAGTTCGTAGGCGACCAGCGGTCCGAGCAGCGACGGGTGCAGCGTCTGGACGCGGCCGCGCCGGATGTCGTTGACCACCCGGAGCGTGATGCGGTACACGCCACCGGGCAGGGCGACCAGCGGTCCCCCCCTGGTGACGATGGCATTGAGGCTCTTGACATCGAAGGAGTTGCGCTTGAGGAAATCAAGCACCGCGTCGCGCCGCAGGCGATACTGGTCAAGAACAAGCTTGTACTTGGCAAGCCGTGCGGCCGGGTGTTCGACGTTTTCCGCGAGGATCTGGCGCCGGTTGCGAAAGACCGCGACTTTCGTTGACCCGCCACCCGGGTTGATGACGAGAGCGAGCATTCCTGTGAGTGTATTACCTGGTCAGCCGGATGTCAACTTATCCGGAGCACTGGCCGAACCGACCTAGCGGTCGAGCCCGGCCAGGTAGCCGGCGATGGCGGCGTCATACCGGGCGGTGAGCTCAAACGCACGCTGCGCCAGCCTGCGCCGCAGTTCGTCGCGGACCGCGCCGAACTGCTCGAACTCGGCCCGGACCGGCGCGTAGTACTCCGGGCCCGGGACTACCGTCACGAACGCGTGGTTCTTCGCCGCGGCCCGGAGCAACGTCACTCCGCCGATATCGATCAACTCGATCATCTCGGCAGGACCGGCCGCGCGCCGCAGCCCATCCGCGAACGGATACAGGTTGCAGACCACGACGTCGATCGGCTCGATGCCCGGGTCCTGGCGCACGGACAGGATGCCGCCCGCAACCCGTGGGTGGAGTGTCTTGACCCTTCCGCCGAGGATCTCGGGCGCCCCGGTGAAGTCGGCGACCTCGGTGACGGCGAGCCCGGACCGGCGCAGCACCTCGGCCGAACCCGACGTCGACAGCAGCTCGAACCCGCGACCGGCAAGGAACGCCCCGAAGTCGGCCAGCCCGGTCTTGTCCCAGACGGAAAGGATCGCCTTTTTGCCCGGCATCGCCTACGCTCCGAACTTCGCCAGCCGCTGGCCGTGCGCCAGCAGCAGGCCCATCAACTGGCGCGAGTAGAACTGGCCCAGGTCGCCCAGCGCGCACGCCCGCTCGCTGAAACCCGCCGCTCCCGACGCGCCGCGGCAGTAGCGCGAGTGCAGCAGCACCGGCACCGGGTGCCAGGAATGGCCTGCCATCAGCGCCGGGGTCGAGTGGTCGCCGGTGATGCAGAGCACGTCCGCGCCCGCCCCGAGCAGCGCCGGCACCGCCTCGTCATCGAACCGTTCGATCAACTCGACCTTGGCGTCAAAATCGCCATCCTCGCCCGCCCGGTCCGTTTCCTTGAAGTGAACGTAAACGAAATCGCAGCCGGCAACCTGCTGCTGCAGGACCGCCAGCTCATCACGCCAAGCCGTACCGCTCTCGAGTAACCTCATTCCAACGAGCCGCGCCAGCCCGCGGTACATCGGGTACGCGGCAATGCAGCCGGCGTTGAGTCGGAATCGCTCGCCGAATGCTGGTATCCTGGGCACCTTGGCGAACCCGCGCAGCAATACGCCGTTCGCCCGCCGCTCGCCGGCCAGCGCCCGCACGCTGACCCGGACGAACTCGTCGACCAGGCGCGCCGAGCGCTCGGCGCCCCCGCTGAGCGCCCGGGCCGGCACCCGCCCCACGCCCCAGGGCTGGGGGTCCGTCTCGGCAACCGCCGCCCCGAGATCGTCCCCCCGGAACACAACAACAAAGCGGTGTTCCTTGCCCGGTGCAACGATTACCTCGACGCCCGTGATTGCCCGGGCCGCGTCTTGCAGCCGCGCGCAAAGCTCGACGCACCGCTCGGTCGGGATCCGGCCGGCGCGTCGGTCCACGACCAGCCCGTCGGGACCGATGGTCGCGAAGTTCGCCCGGCAACACAGGTCGCGCGGGCCGACGTCCAGCCCGATGCCCAATGCCTCGAGCACACCCCGGCCCACCTGGTACTCGAGCGGGTCATAGCCGAACAGCGCCAGGTGCGCCGGCCCGGAACCGGGCGTCACGCCGTGCTCGACCGGTACTGCCAGGCCGAGGCTGGACTGTCCCGCCAGCCTGTCCAGGTTCGGGGTCGTGGCAGTCTCGAGCTCGGTTCGGCCGTCGCGCGGCAGGCCGCCCAGCCCGTCGACTACCGCCAGCACGATCCGGCTCGTGCCCGGCCGCGCCAAGGAGTCAATCAACATCATTGCTCAATGCCAGGAAGCCCGCGGCAACTGCCAACGCTGCCTCATACCCGTCAAGTCACTGGACGTCACAGCGCAACTCGACGTCAAACTGCCGGCCATCCATCGTCCCGGCGAATCGCAGCCGGTGCTCGCCGGCTGGCATTTCGGCCCCGCCAAACTGCCAGCCGTCGGACCGATACAGCGAATCGGCATCCTTCCAGCCCGGGGCCATCGGGTCAGGGTATGGCCCATGCCCGGGAAAAGTGACCGTCAGGCTGCTGAGCAGCAGCCGGTGGTTGAACCCGAACTGGAAGCCGGTCGCTGTCCGGCTGCTGTCCCGCTGGCCGGTCGCGGAGCCTACCGGTTCTTTCAGCACTCGGACAGTCAGTTCGCCGGCCAGCGCGAGCTCACCTCTGGCAACCGTAACCGGCACGCCCAGCCCGGTCCGGCTGAACTCGGCGCCGTGCACGCCGACCAGGTCGCCATCCTCGATGCTGTCGGTTGAGTTGAGGTCGCCCCACGCCAGCAGGTAGTAGTCGCCGGGCCCGAGACTGTCGATAGTGAATTCGGCGCGGCGTCGGTCTGAAGAGGAATCAGTCAGCACCAGGGCCAGCCGGACGCTGTCCGGTGACTGGTCCTCGAAAACCAGCACCGGCAGCCGCCGGACGTCACCGGTGTCCTCCGGCGCCAGCACCAGCGTGCCCGCGATCCGCCCGGGCCGGCTGCACCCGGCAACCACGGCCACGGCGACCGCGAACAGGACAAAGCGCTGCAGCCCGTTCACCGGGCCAGGGCCTTCACTGCGGCGTCCACCGCGGCTTCCTGGCGGTCGATCTGGCGCTGCCGCTCCTCTGAAAGCCGGAGGTAGCCCTGGGCGGCATTCAGTTTCACCTCGGCATCGTCCCGGTCACCCGCTGCCAGCGACTGAACGGCCTGGGTCGAATACGCCAGGTGCCCCTGGCGGTCCCGAACGTCCTTATCGAGCAGTTCGAGGTAGCGCTCAGCCGCCGAGTTCACGACGCTCAGCCGGTACGCGTCCCGGGCTTCGAGTTGCCGATACAGCCGGCCGAGCTCATCACGCTGCTGCCGGACGTCGGTCTGCCTGCGCACGGCCTCTTCGGCCAGCACGCGGGCGCTGTCAAGCCGGGCGGCGAGCCCGGCACCGCTGTCACTCGGGAGCTCGGGGATAGCGGCCAACTCCGCGACGCGGCGCCACTGCTGCCGGCTGCTCCGCGCGCCGGCAAGCAGGACGTTGGCTGCCTGGACTGCCAGTTGCCGTGACGGAGTTGCCGGCGCGCCGACCGGCAGCGGTCGAGCGCCGGCCAGCGCGGGCACGCGGCCGGAGTCGGCCAGCGGCCCGGGCATCGCTGCCGGCCGGCCGACAGGGCGGTACCTGATGATGAGCAATAACGCCGCGGCCAGCGCGACAACGGCAACAGCAAACAACAGCCGCCGCGTCCAGGCGGCGCGCTGCACGGCACGCTGGTCCGGCTTGAACACCAGTGTCGGCGCGGTCCCGGCCGGGCGCTTGCCGTTGGCGGGCTTCTCGGGTGTCATGCTGACAATCTACGATAGCCGCTAACCGGCCGGCTGTCAATCGCCGCACCCGGACTGTTGACAGCCCGGTTTTGGGGAATATCCTGCGTTGTGACCATCGGCAACCCGCTGCCCGCCATCCTGTCGCTCCTCGCCGGATTCATCCCGGGTTCGGTGCCGTTCGGCTACCTGGCCGGACGGATGCGGGGCATCGACATCCGTCGGCGCGGCTCCGGCAACATCGGGTTCACCAATGTCTATCGGACCCTCGGGCCGTGGTGGGCAGTGCCGGTTCTCGTCTTCGACGTCCTTAAGGGCATCATACCGGTGGCCCTGGCCCGCCCGCTCGGGCTGGTGCCGGCATTGGTCGGCGTCGGCGCGGTACTGGGTCACGTCTTCACCCCCTGGCTCGGGTTCAACGGCGGCAAGGGCGTCGCCACGACCATCGGGGTGTCCGCGCTGGTCTGCCCGCGCAGCTTGACGGCAGCCCTAGGTGTCTATGCGGTCGTGCTGCTGCTGTTCGGGTTCATCTCGCTGTCTTCGCTCGTCTTCGGCGCCGCGCTGCCGCTGCTGACCGCGTTGTTCTACCGCGAGCCGCCGCTGGTCGTCTTCGCCGCCGCCGTCGCGGCGGTCATCATCTTCCGACACCGGTCCAATATCGCCCGCCTGGTCCGCGGCGCCGAGCCCCGCTTCGGACCCTGGTTGCGGGTTTTCCGACACGGATGACCGACAAACGCATCTGCTTCATCGGCGCGGGCCGCTGGGCGGTCGCACTGGCGCTGCACTGCGACCGGGTCGGCCTCGAGGCTTCGCTCTACGAGCCGGCGTCCGACTACTTCAGCAGGCTCTGCTCCGCCCGCCGCCATCCCGACCTGCCTGAGTCCTGCGCCATCCCGGCTGGAGTGAACCTGACCACCGACCTGGCCGCGGCGCTCGGCGGTACCGGGATGGTCGTCTACGCCATCCCCTCCGCCGCGTTCGCTGAGGCGGCGCGGCAATACGCCCCGGCGGTACGGTCGGAACGGCGTACGGTGGTCACGGTTACCAAGGGCATTGACCCGGCCACCCGGCACCGGCTCTCCCGGCCGCTGGTCGAGTCGCTGCCCGGGTTGCCGGTCGTAGTTCTCGCCGGCCCGGCGATTCCCTGGGACTTCGCGCTCGGCGACCCGACCACGCTCGTTGCCGCGTCCGAGGACGAAGCTGCGGCGCGTGCCGCCGCCGGCCGGCTGACCGGTGCCAGCCTGCGCGTCTACTACTCGGCCGACGTCGCCGGCGTGGAGATCGCCGCCGCGCTCAAGAACGTCATCGCCATCGCCGCCGGCATCGCCGACGGGTTGAAACTGGGCATCAACGCCCGGGCGGCGTTACTCGCCCGGGGCCTGGCCGAAATGACCCGGCTCGGCATCGCCCAGAACGCCAACCCGATGACCTTCGCCGGTCTCGCCGGCATAGGCGACCTGATCGTCACCTCGTTCTCTCCCAATTCGCGCAACCACCGGCTCGGCGAGCTGATCGCCTCGGGCCTGACCCTCAAGCAGGCTCAGTCCCGGCTCAACGGCGTCGCCGAGGGCGCAACAACAGCACTCACCGCCCGGGCGCTGGCCGCGCGCGCCGGCATCGAGATGCCGGTGACTGAGGAAGTCTGCCGCATCCTCTACGAATCGGCGCCGGTCGCCGACAGCCTGAAGCGCCTCTTCGCCCGGCCGCCCAAGAAGGAGGTCTATTGAGCCAACCCAGCTTCTACAGCGTATCAGAGACCTGCCACAAGCTCGACGTCGAACCGCACGTGCTGCGCTACTGGGAACGGGAATTCGAGCTCGCCATCAAGCGCAACTCGGCCGGCCGGCGCATCTACTCGGCGGAACAACTTGAGCGCCTACGGCTCATCAAGCACCTGGTGCGCGACCAGAAGATGACCACCCAGGGCGCCAAGCGACAGCTCGCCCGGATGAAGCCGGCCGCACTCAAGGCCGGCGACGACAAGAGCTATCGCCAGACCCTGCTCTGGCTCAAGAAGGAACTCCTCGGCATCCGAGACCTGCTGGCCGCC
>JAEAMF010002205.1_pt1 | contig 11459 bp, 10 predicted proteins | sample 8958721 | NCBI WGS metagenome assembly JAEAMF01 (sample SAMN16933255, study PRJNA681124) | bioreactor sludge metagenome | isolation source: anaerobic bioreactor treating anionic surfactant - SDBS | place: India: Bengaluru | collected 2019-02-28
TGGAATAGCGGAGGAGATATGGAAATCACCCGTGAAGAACGAGAGATGCTGCAAAGGATTACCGACAACCGATACACCGGCGGCGGATTCAAACGCGCAACCTGGATATCGAAGGTCTGTCGCACCGACGAGGACAGGGCGCTGCTGGATGCTCTCTGCCGGAAAGGGCTGGTCGAAACGGGACTGGGGGGAACCGTGGCAGGCGACAGCTATAAAGCATGCTGGTTGACGCCGCAGGGAAAAACCGTAACCGGGCAGAAATAACCCCCGGCAAAAACCGATGGATCGACAATCATTCAACCGTATGAGACCGGCTCAACGAAGCGGCTTTATCTCAGGAGACAACGACGATGACGGCAGAGGACAACTTGAAGGATGGCCTCAAAGAGTACAAAACCAGGATCAACCCTTCCCTGAAAGCGACACTCACGTGGACCCGGGATCTGGTCTTCGAGGGCAGGACGCCTCAGGGGTATGACCTTGATTTCGACGCCGACGCCCAATGGGGCTGCAAACCGACGGAAGCGCTGCTGCTCTCCCTGGGCGGCTGCATGGCCATCGACATCATCTCGATCCTCAAAAAAATGCGCATGGAGATCTGCCGATTCCGAATCGATCTGGCAGCCGAACGGAACCCGGAGCCGCCCCAGTATCTCAAGGCCGTCGAAATGGTCTTCCATCTGTCGGGAGAAAACCTGGACCCCCGAAAGATCGACCGGGCGATCGCGCTCTCCCGGAAGACTTACTGCTCCGTTTACAACTCCCTGCGTCCGGACCTGGATCTGCGGATCCGTTGCGTCCTGGACGATGAGGCTCCTGCCCCTGCATAAACGGCGGCCGACCTCCGGAAACGGCATTTCATCAGCCATCTGCGTTCCGGACCAGTCTAAACCAGAAAAGGTCAACGGCGTCGATCAGCCGTTTGAAGGCTCCCCCGTGGCTCATCGCGGAGCCGAAAAGTTCCCTTCGTAAAGATTGAATCTCCCTGTCGTCGCAGTGAAGCGGAGAGAGTTGTCTGGATTGCAGGCAAGCCCACTCCAGGCCGATTAAGCGTTTGGCACGGTCAACAAAAGGGACCAGCAGCCGCCTGATTTCAAGCAGATCGCCGCGCAGACGGTTTGCATCCAAGGCTCCTGAAAATAGCCCGCCGGCCCCGGGATCTCGGGGGTCACATGCAAGAAGGTCTTGGATTTCCCGGACCATCACGGACAGCGTGCTGTATTCCAGCCCGCGGACGCCCCGGCGCCACCGGAGCAGAAAGGGATTCCGCCATCGCCAGAGCATGCTTTCTTCTCCGGCAGCAATGAGACCCTCCACGCAGGCCCGAATCTCCGCCAGAATCCTCAGGATCTCAGGGGAGATGTGAGTACGGGGACCGCCCGGCAGCGACAGACTACCCACCGCAGGGGGTGAGGGTGAGTCGATCGCCAGAAGCCGCCAGAGGTTTTGTAATACGATCCGACCGTTCCGGTCGCCGGGGGTGTCGAAATGGAGCATGGACAGGACAACTTTTCCGCGACCGAGCATCCCCTCCAAAACCGCCGGTTCGCCCCGAAGACGCGCAGGATCCAGCAGGATGCCGTAGCTCTCCTCCAGAATCGGCCAACCCCGACGCTCCCCGTCCTTCACAGAAACGTCCGCGCTGACGGCGTCCGGCTGCGCCTCTTCATAGGAGGCGAGAACCCGGACGCCGGGATCTTCGAATGTCAGTTGAGAAGGCCACCATGCGGAAAAGACGTGCTTTTCGACGTAGCGCCAGATCGGATGTTCAACGGGGGAAACCCGAATGGAACCGCTGAAACTGGTCACCCGCCGGGCCGATGGCTTCCGGCCGACGGGCAGAAGCGCGATTTCATCCCGTGTGGCCAACCCGGCGCCGCCGCAGATCCCGAGGTAGTTTCCGCCGGCTTCGACAAAACGACGGATTTCGCTGCATCCCGTATCCCCCAGTGCGGAGCGCTTGCTCGATGCCCAGCCGCCCGGAACGAACAGCAGCCGGTAACGGGAAAGGTCGCCTCGTCGAACCTGCTCCGCCCGGACAAGATCGAACGAAAGCCCGGCCTCCAGCAGTGCCCGCCGGGCCATGACTCCCCACAGGAACGATTCGTCCCAGAGCAGCGCACAGGGCTTTTCCGAAGCCGTTTCAGCCGCTGAGAAAGCATCGGCGGCCGTTATCCGATCCGCCATGATTTCGGCTCCCGCCAAACGGCATCCTGTAAATATGTGATTGGGGAATTTAACGCAGCGCCGGGCCCATCGCTATACATTGGATCGCGACAGGCCCGGCGCGCTTCACGCAGATAATGTCACAACCTTAGAGTGTCGGCGCCGGGAAGAAAACCCCACTGAACAGCAGCCAGGCAATAAAGAGCGTAAAGAGAATATTGAATGCCTGGGTGATCAGGAAGACCAAGGCCGGTTTGCCGCCGCCCATGGCGACCAATTCCTTGAACTTGGTGTCCAGGCCGATGCACAGGAAGGCCAGCGTAAACCACCACCCCCGGATCCCCTTGGTAAAACCCGTCACGGTCTTGGCATCCGCCTCGCTCACGAAGAACGAAAAGAAGATCGACGCGACAACGAATCCGAGAACAAACTTCGGGAAACGGACCCAGATCTCCATCAGGCCCGGTTTTTCTCCGGTGGCGGACTGTCCCTTGAAGACGAACCAGATGGCCAGCAGGAACGCGACCAGGCCGATCAGCACGTTCTGCACCATCTTGACGACGACGGCGGCCTGCATCGCCTGCGGACCGGCGATCGCCCCTGCGGCCACGACGGCGCCTGTCGTATCGATCGTGCCGCCGATCCAGGCGCCCGCGACAACCGGGGACATCCCCACCCACTTGGCGAAGAGCGGCATAAGGATCAGCATCGGGATCGCGCAGAGCAGAACGAGGGAGATCAGACCGAAGATCAGGGCCCAGAAGACCACCTCCAGGCCGTAGTATTTGATGATGCTGTTTTCGGACAAGAAATAGGCGACGCAGCTGAGGATGAAGATGACAGGGAACCCGGCGATGAACTTGCCCACCGGCATCCCCATGAGGGCCACGCCGATCACCCCGAGGATCAACAACACGATCAGCAGTTTAAGGGCTTTGACCATGTTGTCGCCGGAAAACACCTTTCCGGCCGTGCTGCCCGCGCCGCCCTTGATGTCGGAACCCAGCTTCGCGGCCTTCTTCTGAAAATCCTTGTCCTGGACGGCTTTGGCCGCCGCCTCGTACTTGGCCGCCGCTTCGGCGATTGCCTTGCGGTCCTTTCCATCCAGCGCAGCCTTGAGCGCCGCCGCTTGCTCCTTGACGGCCGGTTCGTTTTTGCCTTCCGCTTCCGTTGCAATCGCTTCCACCTTGGCGGTCCAACCGGAGATCATGCCCTCAAACGATCCGCCTGTAATCCAACTCCACTTGGGAAGCGACATGGTGAATCCGGCCAGCGCAACGATGAGAATCAGGAAACCGATCCAGACCGACATCCAGTCGTCGCTCTTCCACAAAACAGACCAGTTGATGCCTTCGTTCTTCTCTCCCATAAATCGCTACCTCCCTTCATTGTTCCGATCGTTTCGATCACGGACAACCAAAGATGCATGATGCACCTTCCGCCATGCAGCCGCTTATAGACCGGCGGGTCGTCCACATACGCTGAACAAATACTGAAAAAGAGTCAATGCCATTTTGGGTTTGCGGCATATCTCGCCGGGGAGGCAGCGACGGGATAGATCGGATATCCCTGAAAAACCGTCGCCGACTTCACCCAGCGACTCAACAACAGGGCATTACGGCTTCCTGAAAATCCGTGCCCCAATTCAGAGCGGCACTTTTATAACAGAGAAAACGGCATCTGACAATAGGGAAAAGCGCCATGAAAAAGCGCCGCAAAAGACAAGATTCCTGGTGGCGTTTTTGCCGAAGCTGGGCTAAGATGAAGCCCTATCAGGAGAATCGGCGGATGACCCCTGCGGAGAAGGCCTTTGTTCTGGCCCATGCCTGTGTTCCGGAGCAGATCGTTAGCCTCATGTCCTTGATTTCACGAGGAGATGCTTTTCTGATGGAGGACTATCTTGGGTTTGCCGGGGAGAACTGGCTGATCGTGGTGGGGTATCCTTTAGCGAAGCCCTTTTCGGCGGAACAGTGCGGACGGGTGGTGGAACAGGCCGTTCAGACTCACCGGCCCGCCGTTCTGCGATTCATCGGGCCCGAGATCCCTCCCGTTCTTCAGGGAAAATGTGCGGAGAGACAGTCGGACCAATACTACCTGCTGAACATCGAACGGACTCCGCCGAAACCGTCCCTGCTGAAAACCGTCGACCGGGCAGGTCGATCGCTCACGGTGGAGCGCGGACAAATCTTTTCCCGGGAGCATGAGAGGCTGGTCGCGGAATTTCTCAGCAAGACGGAGATGGCGCCGATGGTCCGGTCGCTCTATCTGGCCATGCCGCGATATGTCGGACACTCGCCGACCGCCTGGACACTCAACGCCCGGGGCAAGAGGGGAAAGCTCTGCGCGTTCTTCGTGGTGGATCTGGGGGCGGAGTCTTTTTCCACCTTTCTGATCGGCGCCAGATCCCCGAAACACGACGAACCCCATGCCTCCGACCTGCTCTTCCGGGAGATGATCCGGCTGACACGGGAGTCCGGGAAGAGTGTCATCAACCTGGGTCTGGGGGTGCATCCGGGCATCCGGCGGTTCAAGGAGAAGTGGGGCGGCAGACCGGCCCTTCCGTATGAGTTCTGCGAATGTCGGTATCCGAGGGTCGGCGGGATTTCCTTATGGTCTGCCCTGTTGGACAGATCGTAATCAACCGAATAAACATAGACTTTGATATGATTTTGTTTCCGTGGCAGGAGAAAAAACTCAGGACGATCTGGCGTGTGGAGAAAAACGGCCGCGGTGGGCTTCTGGTCGGAACGGCCCATTTCTCCCCGTACAGTTTCAAGAAAACCCTGCAGCGGTTGATCCAACGCGTCGAAACGGTGATCTTCGAAGGCCCGCTCGATGAGGAGAGCATGGCCGAAGTGGCCCGCCACGGCCGTCGGAGCGAGGGGACGCCCTCCCTGTACGATGCGCTCGATCCCGACGTGATCCGGGGGATCAACGCATTGCTCGCTCCCCGGTCCGGCAGCGGCACCACCGCCGGATCCTATCTGGATTTTCTCGGTTCCCGCTCGGCCGGTTTCATGGAGGCCAATGTAAGAAACGTCCGCCCCTGGATGGCCCTGTTCGCCACCTGGACCGCTTTTTTGAACTGGAGCCATTCCATGGATATGGAGGCCTTTCAAATCGCCGGCAAGCTCGGGAAACGGATCGAGTACCTTGAAACCATTGCGGATCAGCTCGCCACGCTGGACGGGATCCCGTTCGACCGAATCGTTCGTTACTTCAATCAATATCGGAGCTGGAACAACCACCGGGATTTTTTTTCAAGGGTCTATTTTGCCGGAGACCTGGAAAGCCGACTTTCGAAGACGGGGGATTTCCCGACCCGCTGCGAGGAGGTCATCGGACGGCGAGATCCCATTTTCTTCCGGGGCATCCGCAATGCGTTCGAAAGGGGTCCGGCCGCCGCCTTCATCGGCATCGGGCACATCCCCGGGGTCATTCAACGGTTCCGGGCCGACGGCTACATCATCCGGGAGGAGGCATGCTGACCCAAGACCTGGCGGAGAGGATCGAACGGGAGGCCTATCTGCCGGAACATCTCCCGGACTACGTTTGCGCCGTTTCCGACACAGAACCCTTTTGCTTTGAGGATTATCTCGCGTATGCCGGGAGGGGAGTTCTGATTTTCATCGGATATCCGCTGGGAACCCCGTTTGACCCAAACGCGCTGGATCGGATCCTGGCCGGGGCCGTCCGGAAATGCAAACCCCGACTGGTTTCGCTGATCGCGCCGTCCATTCCCGCCTCTCTGGTGAAAGACCTGCCCCCTTCGGACCAGTTTTACCGTCTCGACCTGAAGGCCGTCGTTCATTCCCAAAAGACGCGCAACATGATCCATCGGGCCGGACGGGAACTGAGCCTGAATATCACCCGGGAATTCGGCCCGGAGCACAGCCGGCTCGTCGAAGATTTTGCGGAAATGCGATCTCTGGACACCGCGACGCGGACGATCTTCGGCAAGATCAAGGCGTATGTCGAGGCCTCCCGGAGCGCCCGAATCTTCGAAGCCCGAAACAGTGCCGGCGAACTGGTGGCCTTCGACGTAGCCGATTTCGCTTCCCGGAACTACGCCTTCTACATGTTCAACATCCCCGCCGTCGGACGATATGTGCCCGGAACCTCGGATCTGCTGCTGGCCCGGGTGATCGACGAAGCCGTCGCAGGGGGGAAAAAATTCGTCAATCTCGGCCTGGGGATCAACCCGGGGGTCGCCGCGTTTAAGGCCAAGTGGGGCGGCGTCCCGTTTCTTCCCCATGCCTTTCACCAATACCGTCCCGCGGGAAAAGGAGCGCTGGAGATGCTTCTCCGGTGGATGTGAGGCCATGCTGAAAAGACTATTCAAGAGATTTCCGCATCGGGAAAAATCCAAAATGTTCCAAGCCTGGCAGATCGAATTGACCACCGATTGTCCGCTTCGCTGCCGCATGTGTTCACGCGAGGGGCAAACCGTCTGGCAACATCAGCGGATGCCGATTGAAAACTTCAAAAAGCTCCTTCCCTACTTGGCGGACGTGGAAGCGGTCGTTCTGGAGGGTTGGGGAGAATCGCTGCTTCACCCGGATCTGACTGAAATCGTCCGGTTGGTGAAACGGGCGGGACCCCGGGTAGGATTCGTGACCAGCGGCTTTGGTTTGGGACGGGAACGGATTCGTGAACTGATCGAAGCGGGGATTGATTTCATGGGATTCTCGCTCGCGGGGACGACCCCGGCCACCCATGATGCAATCCGGGTCCATTCCCATTTGCCGGATATGCTGGATGTCATTCGCCTCGTCAGCGAGGAGAAGATCCGTCTGGGATCGGATCGGCCCCAACTGCACATCGTCTATCTCATGCTGAGGGAAAACATCGTCGAGGTGCCTTCTTTGCCCGCTTTGGCCGCAGAGATTGGGATCGAAGAGGTCATTCTGATCAACAACTGCCACATCGCCACTCCTTGGCAGGAGTCGCAACGGGTTTTTACCTGCGATGGGAACGCGGAGGAGTTCGAGAATTTGATCCGCCAGGCCCAGGAGAGCGCCCGGGCGAAGGGGATTCGCCTGAAGAGATCGGCCCTCAGCATGACTGAGGCGGCCGTCTGTTCGGAAAATCCGCTGCAAAACCTTTATGTTTCCGCGGAGGGAGAGGTTGCGCCCTGCGTTTACGCCCACCCCCCCCTTTCCTCGCCCTTCCGGCGGATCTTCTGCGGAAGGGAGTATCGGATCGAAAAACTCAGCTTCGGCAACATCTTCCGGGAGCCTTTTCCAACCATCTGGGCCTCCGGAGATTATCAGGATTTCCGGGCCCGCTTCCTGCGGAGGCAACAAGAGCACCGGGAACTGTTCCTTTCCCTGCTGGATGGCCCGAAACCAAAATCCCCTGGGGGCGACCTCCTTTCGCCTCCCCCGGAACCCTGCCGAACCTGCCATAAAATCATCGGGGTTTGAAGGAATCGGATTGAAAACCGGACCGGATTGAAAAAAACTCTTGACATTGTATCTGAAGTCACCTATAAGCCGCCCCGCGTCCCGGCTTCAGTCGGAAGCCGCGGCGCAAAGTTGGATACAGACACTTTGAAGTGCAAGACCGACCGTCATGTTCTCCAAAAGAGTCTTTGACGGTCATGTTGTTTTTGCCGTGATGTTCGTCCGACTTGTTTAGAATCTATGAAAGGAGGATGCAATATCATGGCAGAAGGAACAGTGAAGTGGTTCAACGAGCAGAAGGGCTTCGGATTCATTGCGAAGGCCGAAGGCGGCGATGTATTTGTACATTACAGCGCCATTCAAGCGGGCGGTTTCAAGACGTTGACCGAGGGCCAGCGTGTCAGTTTTGACATCGCGGAGGGCAAAAAAGGCCCGGCCGCGGAGAATGTCAAGCCCCTGTAGGATCGATCCACAAAAAAGGTAAATTGGCCTTCCGGCGCCTGCAAACGGCGCCGGAAGGCTTTTTTTTGGCGGGATGATTCCGCTTGACGGACGATCATCCCCAATGCTATTCAATCACCGGCCCCGTAACCGTACTTCCTCGATCGTATCATCACCCTTTTGGTAAGGGTTTTGATGATTCATCTCTTAGATACAATCGGCTCTCCCCCGACCGGTGTATGTGATCAGAGGGGCAAAAAGCATCCGCCCCGGTCATCCCAAACCGGCGGCTCCGGGAGACACCAGAAGCAACCGCTCGGGAGGTGTTATGAAACTGGAACGTCTCTTTACCCCCATCACGATCAACGGCATGACACTGAAGAACCGCGCCGTGATGCCGGCAATGGGGACCGGCTACGGAAATCCCGACGGCACGATCAGCGACCGCCTGATCGCCTATCTTGCAAGGCGGGCACAGGGAGGCACGGGGCTCATCATCACCGAAATCTGCGCCGTCGATCCGCGAGGCAAGGCATTCCCGAACCAGATCGGCGCGTGGAGCGATTCCTTCCTCCCCGGCCTCGCCGGATTGGCGGCGGCGATCCATCGGGAAGGCGGAAAGATTGCGCTCCAGCTCCACCACGCGGGACGGGAGACTTTTGAACAGGCGGCCGGCGCCGTCCCGGAAGCCCCCTCCGCCATCCCCAGCGCCGTCCTCGGCCAACCCTGCGAAGCGATGAGTTCCGAGCGGATCGCCGACGTGATCGGCGCCTTCGCCGGTGCGGCTGCAAGGGCGAAAAAAGCGGGGTTCGACGCCGTGGAAATCCACAGCGCCCACGGGTACCTGCTCAACCAGTTCCTCTCCCCCTTCTCCAACCACCGAACGGATCTCTATGGCGGCTCGGAGGAGAACCGGTCGCGCTTTGTGGTGGAGATCCTCTCGGAAGCCCGGAAGGCGGCCGGTCCCGGTTTTCCCATCATCATCCGGGTGTCAACAGACGAATTGATCCGCGGCGGCTATGACCTGGAGTTCATGAAACGCCTGGCCCCGCAACTCGTGGCCGCCGGCGCCGACGTGATCCACTGCTCGGTGGGCGTCTACTCCACGCCGGGAAATCTCAGCATCGCGTCAATGGACACGGCGGAGGGATTCAACCTCTTCCGGGCCCGCGCCGTGAGAGAGGCTGCGGGTGGGCCGGTGATCGGCGTCGGCCGGATCAACCGGCCGGAGACGGCGGAGCAGGCGCTCGCCGCGGGGGATGTCGATCTGATCAGCTTCGGCCGTCCGCACCTCACCGATCCCGACTTCATCGCGAAGGCCGAGGCCGGGGATTTCACGGAGATTCGCCGGTGCGTCGCCTGCAACCAGGGATGCATCGAACGGTTGAGCTTCGAGATGAAGTCGGTGACCTGCACCTTCAATCCCGCCTGCGGCAGGGAATATCTGGGGGCGCCGGTTCCGGTCGCCCAATCGAAGCGTCTCTGGGTGATCGGGGCGGGACCCGCGGGCCTCTCCGCCGCGCTGGCCGCCGCCGGCCGGGGGTACGAGGTCGAGATTTTCGAAAAGGAGGCCTCCCCCGGCGGTCAACTCCGTTCGGCAAGCCGTCCGCCGCACAAGGAAATTTATTGGGATTGGGCGGCATGGTGCATCCGTCAACTGGAGAAGCGGGATGTGAAAATCCGTTGTGGAGAGGAATGGACGGCGGAAAGTCTCAGAGAGGGGAAACCCGACGCCGTGATTCTCGCCGCCGGCGCCGATCCCGCGACACCCGATATCCCGGGACTTGCCTCCCCGCATGTCCGCGACGCCCGAGAGCTTCTGTTGGAAGGCGCCATGGCCGAGGGTCCGACCGTGATCCTGGGCGGAGGGTATGTCGGCATGGAGACGGCCGATTTTCTCATTGCCCGGGGGGTGGGGGTGACCCTCCTGGAAATGCTCCCTGCATCGCCCGTTGGAAAGCACACCGCCCACGGCTATTGGCTCCACAAGCGGATCCGGGATGCGGGGGGACGGATCATCCTGGGGGCGACGGTGACCCGTGTCGAGCCGGATCAAGTCGTCTACCGGCAGGCCGGAGAGGAGAAGCGGGTATCCGCCGCCCTGGTGGTCACGGCAATGGGGGCACGGCCGGTCAACGGCCTGGAAGAGACCCTCAAAAAGCTCGGCATCCCGTGGCGGACGGTCGGGGATGCCAGGCAACCCAGACGGCTCCTGGAGGCGATCCATGAGGGAGATCGCGCGGGCCGGGAAATCTAAAACAGAATGTGAAAGTATGATCTCCCGACGAGCCTTTCTCAGGACGCTGGCCGGGATCGTCCCGATCCTTGGCGGCGCGGGATTGTGCCTCTCTTCCCCCTTTTGGGAGAAGATTGCCGGCAGCGAAGCCGGTGATCTCTTCGCCCTCGATCCCCGGTCCGAACTGGTGCGCTTGGCCCCCCGGGCGCGTTTCTGGACCTCCGTTCCGCTGGCCGGGCAAGATTGCCGCGCCTGCCATGCCTCCCTGGAAAGCATCGAGGGAAAGCGGGCACGGCATGAGGACGGGATCGTCAAATGTCTCCTCTGCGCACAGGGCTGCATCATCCGGGTGGGCGAACGGGGGCGCTGCCGCACCCGGATGAACGTCGGCGGGGAGCTGAGGAGCCTCGTCTACGGCCGGCCCATCAGCATCCACGTCGATCCGATCGAGAAGAAGCCTCTCTACCATTTTCTTCCCGGCGCCGCGGCCTTTTCGCTGGCTACGGCCGGATGCCCGCTGCACTGCAAGTTCTGCCAAAACTGGGAGATTTCGCAGGCCTCCCCGGAGGATTACCCGAGCCCACCGGTTCCCGCGGATCGGATTGTGATGGACGCATCCCGGAAAGAGGCGCCGGTCATCGCCTTCACCTACAACGAGCCGACGGTCTTTGCGGAGTACATGATCGACATCGCCCGGGAGGCAAAAAAACGGGGGGTCCGAAGCGTCATGATCAGTTGCGGCGTGATGAACGAGGGGCCGCTCTCCGAGCTGTGCGAAGTCCTGGACGCCGTCAAGATCGACCTGAAGGGGTACGATGAGGCGTTTTACCGGAATGCCTGTCGCGCGGAGCTGAAGCCGGTCCTTCGAAGCATCCGCCAGATCGCCCGGAGCCGTCCGCACCTTGAGATCGTCAACCTTGTCGTCCCGACGCTGAACGACTCGGAGAAAATGCTGCTGGGACTGATCGACTGGGTTCTGAACGAGGTCGGGCCCGATGTCCCGCTTCACTTCTCCCGTTTCCACCCCGACTATCAGCTAAGGAACCTGCCCCCTACGCCGGTGGCGACACTGGAGAAAGCCCGGGAAAGGGCATTGGAACGGGGTCTACGGTATGTCTATGTGGGAAACGTCCCGGACCACCCGGGGAACCATACATACTGCCCCTCCTGCGGGAGGGCCATCCTCCGGCGTTCCGGGTTCTTTGCCGTGG
>JAEAMF010002224.1_pt1 | contig 11451 bp, 8 predicted proteins | sample 8958721 | NCBI WGS metagenome assembly JAEAMF01 (sample SAMN16933255, study PRJNA681124) | bioreactor sludge metagenome | isolation source: anaerobic bioreactor treating anionic surfactant - SDBS | place: India: Bengaluru | collected 2019-02-28
GAGGTCAACGACGGCCGGCTGGCCGACCTGGTGATCCTCTGCACCGGCGCCTACCCGGCTTTTATGCAGGCATTACAATCGGTGGAACGTGGCGGGACGGTGGAGTACTTTGCCACGACAGAGCCGGGCGTAACCATTCCGGTTCCTGTCAACGAGTTCTGGCGCAACGGCATCACGCTGATGCCCTCCTATGGCGCTGCCCCCGTAGATCTCGCCATCTCGCTGGAACTGATCCGGACGCACCGGGTGCCGGTCAAGGAGATGATCACGCATCGCCTCAGTCTGGCTGAGGCGGGGCTCGGCTTCCGGCTGGCCGCCGAGGGCAAAGAATCGATCAAAGTGATTCTGGAGCCGCAGCGATAGACGTACGGCAAACTTGCCAGTTTGCCCGATGCGCAGGCCAGCCCGCGCTACAGATTGACCAAGTGGGACAGGCTTTCCAGCCTGTCCATTCCGCAGGCCAGAAAGCCTGCGCCACATCAAACAAACGAGGGATTCATGGACGCAAACAAACTGCATCAGGACAGCATCGTCTTTGACGGCCACTGCGATACGTTGCTGGAGATTCTATCGGGCAAGCGCAAATTCGACGAGCGATCCCGGAAAGGTCACATCGACCTGCCGCGCCTGCGCGAGGGTGGTGTCACCGCGCAGGTATTCGCCGTGTATCTGGAAGATCAGTACCTGCCGGCAGGCGCGGTCAAGCAGACGCTGCGGATGCTGGACACGCTGCATCACGAGCTGGACGCGCATCCCGACGCGTTTACGCTGGCCACCAGGGCGGCGGACATCGAGGCAGCCAAACGACAGGGGAAAGTGGCCGCCGTGGTGGGCCTGGAAGGCGCTGAGGCGCTCGAAGGGGACCTGGCCACCCTGCGCATGTTCTATCGTCTGGGGGTACGCCTGCTCACGGTGGCCTGGAGCCGCCGCAACCAGGCTGCCGATGGCGTCGGCGAGCTGCGGACGGGTGGCGGCCTGACGACTTTTGGTGTGGAGCTGGTGCACGAGTGCAACCGGCTGGGCGTGCTGCTGGATATCTCACACCTGGCGCCGGCCGGGGTAAAGGAGGTGCTGGAAATCAGCTCGCAGCCCGTCATCGCCTCGCACAGCAACGCCTATGCGCTTTGTGCCCACAAGCGCAATCTGACCGACGAGCAGCTCCAGGCCGTGGCCCGCAAGGGCGGTGTGGTGTGCGTGGTCTTTGTGCCTGTCTTTATCACAGCGGCGAGAAAGGACGCCAGCCTGGAAAAGCTGCTCGATCACATTGACTACATCGTGCGCGTGGCGGGGATTGACCACGTGGGGCTCGGCTCCGATTTCGACGGTTTCAGCCCGCCTCCGCCGGTGGGTTTGGAGGATGTCACCCGCATGCCGGGGATCACTGCCGGCCTGGTGCAGAGAGGATACTCCGAGGCCGACATCCGCAAGATCCTGGGCGAGAACTTTATGCGGGTCTTCCGGCAGGTGGCGGGATAGCAGAGAAACCCGGTTTCTTTAGGAAACCGGGTTTCTGATCTTTTACGGTTTTCTGGTTGCGCGGCGGGCTGTGCTATAATCGCCTACACTTCAAGGAGATCTACGGGACAGAAATTATGAAGCTAATCAAACAATTCGTCAGGCCCGGTTCTGCGCAATGGCAGCCTCTGCTCGTGCTGGCAGTAGTGAGCATGGTGACATTGGCAGCATGTGGCTCCAACCCCGGCAGCGAGTCTGCACCACCCACGCGCACCCCCAAGCCCACCTTTACGATTGCGGTCAGCACACCGACCGCCGTAGCGTCTTCTACGCCCATACCCACGGCCACTGCAACCGCCACGCCGGTCCCGACGGCGACGCCGACCGTGAACCCGTACCTGAACCCGCTGACGGGTGAGTCGGTGACCGATCCGGCGGTGCTGCAACGGCGTCCGCTCCTGGTGCGCATTGGCAATGACGCCGAAGTCCGCCCGCAGGCCGGGCTTTCACAGGCGGACATGGTCTTTGAAGAGGCCATGGATGGCTGGTACATCACTCGCCTGACGGCGGTCGTCTGGAGCAAGGATCCCGAACTCCTCCGGCCCATTCGCAGCGCTCGTTTGTTTACGATTGAGCTGGGGCACATGTTCGATGGGGCGCTGGTTCATTCCGGTGCAAACGACGATGTTCGCTGGCTGATCTCGCAGACAACGCTTACCGACCTGGATGAGTATTTCCATCCCGCTCCCTACTCCTATATTGAGCCAGAGGGCAAGTGGAAAGACTATTCCTGGATGGGGCGGGTGGTCACCAGCGCGAAGCGTCTGCGCGATTACCTGACCAAGACGGGGAAAGAGAAGGCGGTGAAACTGCCCGGCTTTACTTTCTCCGGTGTGAACGATCCTGCGCCGCAGGGTGAGCCGGCGACTTATTTCCTGATCCCCTATCCCAAGCGGGCCCTGGTGGAGTATCGCTACGATGCGGAGAAGCATGTGTACAAGCGCTGGGCGCAGGGCGAGCCCCACGTCGACGCACTAAACGGCGAGCAACTGGCATCAGCCAACGTCATTGTCCATTACACCAAGTATGAAGAGGCCTCCTACAAGGACGTCAACGGCAATCCCACCTTCAACATCATTTCTACGGGCGAAGGGCGAGCCCAGATTTTCCGCGATGGGGTTATGATTGAAGCCAAGTGGGTCCGGCCTGGCGTCACGGACTTTATCCAGTATGTCTACCTCGATGGCACTCCGGTACCGCTGCACCCGGGGCAGACGTGGGTCGAGGTTGTACCGCTGGAGTACAATATCACGGTCCAGAATTAGAAACGGGAGATCAAAAGGAACTGATTCCCTGCAGTGTGTGAAGCGGGGACAAGCCGCAGCAAGACCAGGGGCGCACATCAAGTGCGCCCCTTTTTGGTTCAGCGCCAGATGCCCGCTATGGGTTGGCCCTGGACGGCGGCAGCGGGCTGAAAGCGCAATGCCTGGGCAACGGTGGGGGCTATGTCCAGGATAGACACGGGGGCAATCGTCTTGCCCGAGGCCAGGCCATCTCCACCGGCAATGAACACACCCTGCATCTCGGGAGTTGTAGCCTCCAGGCCCGCAGCGGCACAACAGGGCGCCGGGCCGAGCACCTTTTTCGCTCCCAGATCATCGGACAGATAGTAGCCCGGCGCGGCCTGGGCAAAAACGTCGCCCACCTCGGGCGATTCCATGTGCAAGGAGCCCAACTCCTCCACCCTGAGGGCGCGCGCGAACACCGGCTGACCGGTCTCATCCCTGGTTTCCTGCAGTGCGGTGATGATCTGGTCCTGTACCTGAGCATAGTCTTCGGGGGCAACGACGCCAGGCCACTCGCGACCCTGGACATTGATGTAGATGTGCGTGGTGCCTTCCGCCGTGGCCGCCCAGGCCTTGCTCCTGGTAGTGTCCACCTGAGCTGGCCCGGTCCCGCTCTTGAGCTGCAGCAACTTGGCGTTGCTCAAAATGGTGTTCACGTTCACCGTCGTGTGTACAGGCGCGAGGCCATGGGGCGAGAGTACCAGTACAGCGGACGTGGCCAGGTCGACCAACTCGAGCAGGTTTTCCAGATTCTTGTCCGCAACCGCATGCGCCTGCGCCAGTAGTGCAGCATTCAATTCGGCCTTCTCCGGGCTGTACCCGTCCTGGCGTCCATCCACCAGGGAGAAGGGGCCGGCATAGTCGGCGATGATGCTCTGCGCCGTGAGCAGCAGATCCGGTGCGTAGGTCCGGTACACGTACAACACCACGTATCCCATCCACTCGGCCCTCTGTTGGGCCATCTCGCCATATTGCTGCGGCGACAGCCAGCCCGCGCGCAACGCTGCCGTGTCCGGAGCGGGAGGCGGGGAGCCAAACCGCTCGTTCATGGCCTGTAACAGAGCAGCGGGATGCGCCTGGTTGTAACCCGGGCGGCTCTGATACAGGGTAACGGTGAGGCCGTTCGAAGCGGTGAAGCACAGGCGAGCGGCGCTGTGTAGCCGGGGGCTAACGGTCACGCCGGCCCACTGACCCAGGCGTAGCTCGGTATGGCCGTTGGCCAGGTCCTTGTCGTTGTCCAGCAGCAACCGGTCGTAAGTCGCCGTACCGTCATCCTGACACATGCCAGCTTGTTACGGTACTGCCCTCAGCGCTGGCGATGCGCAGCACGCCGTCCTGCAACGGGCTGAACGATGCAGGCGCGTCTGCCCAGTCACCGGCCCCCTGCAGGGAGATGACATGCTGTGCACTGGGAATGTCGCTCTCGGCCACGGCCACCATATAGTCCGCACGCACGTCCGGCTCATCCGGCGCAGCAGTGGGCCAGAACACCGTGGCGGTTCGCAGACCATTGCGCATGGCCGTACGCCAGAAAGGTTCAGACGTCGCATCGCTTTCGTCCAACAAACCAACGGACTGCGACAGCGCGCTGGACAACCGCTGCAATCCGCCGGGTGCCAGGCCGGTGTGATTCGAGAAAGTGCCCCTGCTCAAGGCGATATAGCCCGGCCAGAACAACACGGGTTCTACCGGTTGCAGGCCTCCGGGAGCCATGACGCCGCGCCGGGACAGGGCCCCCAGATTGGGCATCGTGCCGTCCTCAATATACCTGGCGATCCAATCCTGGCGAGCGCCGTCCAGAGCGACCAGGACCACTGACCGCTTTTGCTCGACAGGCGTTGCTGTGGGCACCGGTAGCGGTGTCCGGGGCAGAGCGGTTGGCGTCAGCAAGGATGCCGTCGGGTACTCAGTCGCGCCGGCAGGCGAGTCGGGCTGGCATGAACAGGCCAGGCCGGCCAGGGCCATGATGCAAAGCGCAAAGAAAATCCTCTTCATGAAGGATCCCTCAATGGAGCGGTCATTCATCGGGCAAAGAGGCCATCGGCCGCGGTATCGGCGGCGGCCAGGGCGTCCGTTGGCTCAGCCTGCCCGGAGCAAATCATCGCCGCCGCATGGACCAGCAAAACACGAATTTCCTGCCATCCGGGTATGGCCGGCTCGGGCTCCGCATTGGCGAGCAGCCCGCAGGCGGTCTTGAACCGGGGATTTTGTTCGAGATAGGCCTGCATTTCGGGGGCCTCTACGCTTGATTTGTGCAGGGGCAGAGCGCCAGTCGCGAGCGACCACTGCACGTCGTTCTCACGCTGCACGAACCATTTCAAGAATAGCCAGGCGGCCAGTTGCTGGCGTGATGTGGTGCGCAGAATGCTCAGGGTCGAGCCCTGCACATTGACAACGGGCGGACTCGCCAGACCGGGCACGGGGACAATGTCCCAGGCGAACCTGTCCTTCTTGGCCTTGGCATCGTAAACCGCCGCGGTATACTGGGGCAGGTCGGCCGTAGAACCCAGGCTGAACAGGACCTTTTCCGCCGCCAAGCCCGCGCGGTCTGCCGCCGCCTCGGTCACGCAGTAAGCACAACCATCCTGCAGCAGGTCTTGCAGCACGCCCAGCGCGGCAACCGCTCGCGAATCATCGAGCGTGACCTCCCTCTGCTCCCAGTCAAACAGCACGCCACCCACACCGGAAATCCAGTTGACCAGAGTCAGGCCATCGTTCGCATGGGCATAGCCCCAGGTGGCCGTCTTCTTGTCTCGCGCGATGTTGGCCAGCTTTCTGAACTCGTCCCAATTCTGCGGCGGTGCTTCCACTTTCAGCCTCTTCAGCCAGGCGGCATTGTAAAACATCACTGCCGCCTGAGGGTCGAAAAACAGACCGAGGGAGCCCTTTGGCTGTGCGCTTGAGCACCCGCTCAGGACGATGGGCCACAGGTCGGCCTGCTCCGATTTGCCGAGCCCGTGCTTGGCATGGTCCAGGTACGGTGCCAGCGGGGCGATGGCATCCAGGGCCGCGTACTCGGCGACGCGGTCGCACGAGGTGATGATGATGTCCGGCGGCGTGCCGGCGGAGATAGCGGTGAGCACCTCCTGGTGCAAAGGGCTATGAAACTCGACGCGCAGCTTGATGCCTTCGGGATTGCTGGCTTCGAAACCTGCCACAAGTGTCAGCAGGGTAGCTTCCCTGACCCCGGTCAAAGCGTGCCACAAATGCAGCTCGGCACCGGAAGGATCGAGAGCATCCATGGACGGTGCGGTCGGTGAAGGAAAAACCGTTGGCAACACGGTGGGCGGTGGAGAAGGCAGCGGCTCTGGCTGCAGCGCACAAGCCGAGACGCCAAGCGATATTGCCGCAACCAGGAACGCAACAAATGGCTTTTCGAGCCGGTTCTTGAGGTTCATGGAGCACGATTATAGGGCAAAATGCAGCGCCGGCCAAGTTGGCGGATTGGTGAATAGGGTGTAGAATGGCCTGGTGATATGGAGGCACCGGAAATGAGCCAACAAGAACCCTTCCCTCGCGACAGAGGCCCCGCAGCGTGGACGGCATTGCTCAAGAACGTGCGCCTGGGCTGGCGATTGCTGCGTGATCCTCTGGTCCCAACCTGGACCAAGCTGATCCCAGTGGGAGCCGCCCTCTATGTCGTGCTTCCCATCGATTTGTTGCCGGACGTTTTCCTCGGCCTTGGGCAGCTAGACGACCTCGGCGTGCTGGTGCTGGGTCTGCGGACGTTCATCAGCATGTGCCCGGCGCAAGTCGTGCAACGGCATCTGGCTTCAATGTCCTCCATTGAGGGGTCATATCATATTGTGCACGAGGAGCCCCCAAACTCGCCAGCAGCGGGTTACCTGGATGATGGGTCGGGGAGTTCGGCAGGTGGCGCGGCGCCCCCCACGGTAGAGGGGACGGCGAGACAAACGGGCCATAAATCATAGGTCCATTTGACAGAATCAGCGTTTTGCTGTATACTGGCAATGTAAGGCAAAGAAGCCCGCGGACAAGCCGTGGGCTTTTCTATCGGCTTTGACCAGGACGAGTAGCCGGCTGAGACGCTACAGGGAGAGGGGGTCACTGACTGCAAGCCCCCTCAGCGCTAAACCGACGAAAACCACCTGGGAGCTGGCTCCGGAAATGCGCACCTGATGTGCGGCAGAGTATGGAGTCCCGGAGGCACCCGTTAGCGGCCAGGACAAGTTGCGGCACGGGCCAGCTCAGGCCCGGCTGACAAGTTGGGTGGAACCGCGTGAGAAACCCTCTCGCCCCAAAAGGCGAGAGGGTTTTTGTTTTGCCCCGAAAGGAGGCGACTATGACCAATGAGGACACTGACAAGCATATTTGATAGGTAGTCGGTTATCTGATTCTTTGGAAGGAGAGAACCCATGTCTGAACAACACGAAAACGATCATCTGCACCGCATACGCCATTCTGCGGCGCACGTAATGGCCCAGGCCGTTCTGGAGAAATTCCCCGAGGGAAAGGTTGCCATTGGCCCCGCCATCGAAGAGGGCTTTTACTATGACTTTGACCTGCCCCGCGCCCTGACGCCCGAAGATCTGCAGGAAATCGAAGCGCGCATGAAAAAGATCATCCCGCAGGGCCTGCCCTTCGAGTACCGCGAGGTATCGGAAGAGGAAGCTCGCCGCCTGTTTGCCGGTCAGCCCTACAAGCAAGAGCTGATTGACGACATCCTGACCAAGGGCAAGGACGCGGACGGCGAGGCCGCGGAGGGGCCGCCCAAGCTGAGCATCTACAAGCACGGGGAGTTCGTCGACCTCTGCCGCGGTCCGCACGTGGCCAACAGCAAAGAGATCAACCCGCAGGGCCTCAAGCTTTTGAGTATCGCGGGCGCCTACTGGCGCGGGGATGAGAAGAGGCCCATGTTGCAGCGCATCTACGGGACGGTCTGGCCCAATCGCCAGGAACTGGACGCCTACCTGCACAAGCTGGCCGAGATCGAGCGTCGCGACCACCGCAAGCTGGGCAAGGAGCTGGACCTGTACAGCACGCACGACATCGGTGGCGCCGGCCTGATCTACTGGCATCCCAAGGGGGCACTGGTCCGCGAAGTGATCGAGAATTTCTGGCGACAGGAGCACCGCCGGCGCGGCTACGACATCGTCTACAGCCCGCACATCGGCCGGGTGGACCTGTGGAAGATCAGCGGCCACTGGGATTTCTACCGCGAGTCCATGTATTCGCCGATCGACATTGACGGCATCCAGTACCTGCTCAAGCCGATGAACTGCCCGTTCGCCGTGCTGATGTACAAGACGAAGACGCGCTCTTACCGCGACCTGCCGCTGCGCTGGGGTGAGCTGGGCACGGTCTACCGCTACGAACGGAGCGGTGTGTTGCACGGCATGCTGCGCGTGCGCGGTTTTACGCAGGACGATGCCCATATCTTCTGCCGTCCGGACCAGTTGATGGACGAGATCGTGGGCGTGCTGGACCTGGCATTCTTCATGCTGCGCACGTTCGGCTATGACAAGTTCGATGTTGAGCTGTCGGTGCGCGACCCGGAGAACAAGAAAAAGTTCATCGGCGAGGACAGCATCTGGGAGAACGCCGAGTCTGCACTGCACCAGGCGCTCAAGTTCCGTCAGGTGGAGTACAAGGTGATGCCTGGCGAAGCCAAGTTCTACGGCCCGGCCATTGACATCAAGATGCGCGACGCCCTGGGCCGCGGCTGGCAAGGTCCGACCATCCAGGTGGATTTCAACTTCCCCGAGCGCTTTGACCTCAAGTTTGTCGCCGAAGATGGCCAGGAGCGCCGCCCGGTGATGGTGCACCGCACGGTGCTGGGCAGTATGGAGCGCTTTGTGGGCGGTCTGATCGAGCAGTACGCCGGCGCCTTCCCGGTGTGGCTCTCACCGGTACAGGTCGAGGTCATTCCCATTGCGGACCGGCACAACGACTATGCCCGCCAGGTGCTGGAAAAGCTCAGAGCCGCTGACCTCCGCGCAGAGGTAGACGACAGCACGGAGCGCATGAACGCCAAGGTGCGCAAAGCGCAGATGCAGAAAATCCCCTACATGCTGGTGGTAGGCGACAAAGAGGCCGAGGCCGGCACGGTGTCGGTGCGCCTGCGCTCGGAGGAGAACCTCGGCGCCAGGCCGCTGGACGAGTTCATCGCCATGGCCAAGCAGGTTGTGGCGGAGAAGAAGAACGTCTAGGACCCAGGATACAAGATACAGGATACAAGATGCAGGATACAGGGCGTTGATCCTGTATCTTGTATCCTGCGACCTGGATCTTGTTACTCCACCGTGATCGAGTCTTTGATGCCGGCAAAGATGCCGTCGCCGATGCCCTTGACGTTCTTGATGTCCTCGGGAGTGCGGAACGGGCCATTGGCCTGGCGGTATTCAACGACGCGCTGCGCCAGCGTGGGGCCGATTCCGGACAGCGCCTCCAGCTCGCCCGCGGAGGCGGTGTTGATGTTGATCTTCTGCGCGGGAGCAGCCAGCAGCCCGGCACCGGCCGTCCCCGCCACCGCGGTCGGCAGGACCGGCGTCGCTACCTCGCCTCGATAGGGCACATACACTTGTTGCGCGTCCCACACGCGCTCGGCCAGGTTCACCCGCATCAGGTCGGCGTCAGCGGTTGCCCCTCCGGCCGCCGCAATGGCCTGCTGCACACGGCTATCCCAGGGAATCAGGTAGACGCCCGGCTGGTTTACAGCACCCACAACGTACACCTGGATGGGCTCAAGGGTAGCTGCGGGCGCGCGGGTCGGCGTGGAAAAGGGCATCAGGGACTGGATCACGATGGGTGCCGGGGCGAGCCGCTTAACGCGCAGGAGGACGGCGCCCAGAGCCGTAGCGAACACCAAGCTCAGCAGCAGGCCCACCGTGATCTGTTCGTGATGTTTCTGGAGCCAGGCCCTCATCGGGTTCCCCGCCTCAGGATTCTCCAGGTTCCACGTGGACTGTCACATTCTCGATGCCTGAGCATTCCCTGCGCAGGCGCTCCTCGACCAGCGTTGCCAGGTCATGTGCCTGCTCCACGGGCAAATGCTCTGCCAGAGCACAGTGCAAGGTGAGGAACAGCTTGCCGCCTACCCTCTGCACCTGCACCTCGTGGCAATCCCGTACGCCGGTCACGGACGTGGCCAGTTCGCGCACTCGCTGGGCGACTTGAGCATCATCCAACAGTCTGCCACAATCCGTGAAGTTGACCGGGGCCGGCTCGATATGCGTACTGATCTCGGATACCTCGGGCCGCTGCTCGCGGATCCGGTCTTCCAGCCGGCTGGCCTGCGCATGCGCTTCGCTGAGGGTCCATCGTCCCGGTACTTCAAGATGCAAATGCAGAGAATAGCGGCCCGCTATCTCATGCGCATTCAAGTGGTGAATAGCCAGGCCCATGCCCGCGGCAATTGTCTCTACGGTGGCGAACGGATCGCCGGAGGTTGCCGATCCGGTCTGATGTTGCGGCTCGACGTGGATGATCACATCGCGCACCCCTGGAATGCTTGCCTGAATCTGCCGCTGGACCTCATGGGCGACGTCGTGCGCCTGCACCAGGGGCATCGCCGGTGCGACACGAATATGCAGATCCAGGTGCACGTCATCTTCCTGGCCGCGACTACGGATGTGATGAAAGCTCTCGACCCCCGGTACCTGGCGTACGATCTCTTCTACCTGGCTCACCTTGACAACAGCCGCATCGGTAAGAATCCGCGTGCTGCTGCGGATAATGTCAAAGCCGATCTTGGCAATCATGAAGGCGATGAACACCGCCAGGGCCGTGTCAATGATGGGATAGCCCAGGTACACAACGACCAACCCCGCCATGACCCCCACACTGACAAAGATGTCGGCCCGGGTATGCAGAGCATCGGCAACCAGAAACTCGCTCCTTAACTCTTTGCCCTTACGCTGCTCGTAGAAGGCCACATAGACGTGCACGGCAATGCTCACCAGTAAGGAGGCAAAGCTCCAGAAGTTGATCTCGGGCTCAACCGGGTTGATCAATCGTTGGTAGGCACTCCTGAGGAGCTGGAAGCAGGTGGCAAACAACATCACCGAGACGACGAGCGTCATCATGATTTCGTAGCGCCGGTGTCCATAGGGATGGTCTTCATCGGGCGGGCGCCGGGCAACAGCGATGGCGATCAGGCCAATCACGTTGCTGAAAGAGTCAAAAAGCGAATCAAACCCGTCCGCGAGGAGGCTCAGCGAGCCGGTGAGGTAGCCCACCGCAACCTTGGCTGCTGTCGCCACCAGGTTCAGAACCATGGTGTAGATCAGAACAAAACGAACGCCCTTGTAGTTCTCCACCCTGACTCCTACAGAGCGAACTCGGCCACCAGGAGAGTATGATCCGAGGGCTTGGCCGCACGGCGTGCCTCGACGTCAATCCAGGCCCGGACGGATTTGTCCGCCAGCGGCTGGGTAGCCCAGATGTGATCCACGCGCCAGCCGATGTTGCGGTCGAGAGCATCGCGCACGCGATAGTCCCAGAAGGTGAACTGCCCTGGCTCCGGATGGTGCTGGCGAAAGACGTCCACAAAGCCCCATTCTTTGATCTTTTGCAGAGCGGCACGCGCGTCGGGATGAAAGTCCGTGTGTTTGACCAGTCCCTTGGGATCGTGCACGTCCATGGGTTCGGGGGCGACGTTAAAGTCGCCGACCCACACCAGTGGCTGGTC
>JAEAMF010002229.1_pt1 | contig 11436 bp, 12 predicted proteins | sample 8958721 | NCBI WGS metagenome assembly JAEAMF01 (sample SAMN16933255, study PRJNA681124) | bioreactor sludge metagenome | isolation source: anaerobic bioreactor treating anionic surfactant - SDBS | place: India: Bengaluru | collected 2019-02-28
ACGTTGCGCAGGTGGGTGAGCTTGTGGGCCACCAAGGGATGGTCGAGTACTTTGAGGTGCACGGATTCCACCTTGGCACAGGCACCGTACGTGCGAGTTGTGGAGGCGAAAGTTGGGACCCGGGGTTTTGGGTGATCGCCCGATCTGCGACGATTGAGTCGGGTACGCCCAAGTACAAGGTTGACCAGGTGCAAGGTTGAGGAGCCAAGACATGGACGCCGATGACAAGCTGCTCGTCGATGATGAACTCGATGATTCGCCCGACTCTGTCGACGATCTCGATGACGACAGCGACCTCGACGGTGGGGTCATCCCCGACGACTACGACGATCTCGATGATCTCGACGACGATGATGACGACGATTATGATGACGCGACTCCCGACGACATCGACTTCGCGGTGGCCCTTTACCGGGAGGACGGGGTGGCGGTCGCGACCGAACTGACCCCCCAGATGGCCAACGACCTCGACGAGCTGATCGACCAACTCCGCAGGCTGCCCGGTGACGCGGGTGCGTTGGGTGTGGTCTCCATCGCCGGCGAGTTCTTCGTGCTGTGCCGAGTACGTGGCCGCAACACCCAGGTGCTGCTGAACGACTCGATCGCGGCGAACGACTGGCCCATCGCCCGCGATGTCGTCGATTACCTCGGCGTCGAGGTGCCCGATCCGGATGGCGATTCCGAACCCCTCGGCGACTTCGACATGCTGGTCGATCAAGGTGTCAGCGAGTTCGACCTGGAGCAGATCGCCGGTGACCTGGACGAGGACTCCGACCAACTGGTGCACCGGCTGGTCGACCTGATGAAGTTCACGTCCTCGTTCGAGCGAGCCATCAACTGAGCCGCTGGGACGCCGCGATGCGGCTGGCGCTGGGTGTCGCCGCCGACGCAGCCGTCCGAGGTGAAGTTCCGGTGGGGGCCGTGGTGCTGGACCGTTCCGGCGCGGTGCTCGCCAGCGGCGGCAACGAGCGCGAAATGACCGGTGACGTGGCCGCGCACGCCGAGATCGTGGCGATGCGGCGCGCCGCGGAAGCGCTCGGGCAGGGTTGGCGGCTGCCCGGCTGCACGTTGGTGGTCACCTTGGAGCCGTGTGTGATGTGCGCCGGCGCCATCGTCGCGGCCAGGCTGGAGCGGGTGGTCTACGGCGCCTTCGACCCCAAGGCCGGCGCAGTCACCTCCTTGTGGGATCTGCTGGGTGATCCTCGGCTGCTGCATCGGCCCAGCGTGGTGAGCGGTGTCATGGCCGATGCCGTGGCGGCTCAGCTGAAGGGTTTCTTCGCCGAGCGGCGCGACTGAGCAGGACGGCTGGTCGAGTCTCGTCGTCCTCGATTGGCGGACGCGGTTGCCCATGACGTAAGCTGACCGGCGGTGACGTGTCTGAGCGGCCGAAAGAGCCCGCCTCGAAAGCGGGTGTGGTGCAAGCCACCGAGGGTTCAAATCCCTCCGTCACCGCCGCTGCCCCCGATCGCTGATGCGACCGGGGGTTCTGTTTCGACCAATCCTTCGCAGTACCGTCTGCTGGCGGTAGCAGGAGTTGGACAGACCACGAAACGGTGCCGAGACCGGCGCCCTAGCCGGACACCAGGGCCCGCAGCACCCGCTCGCGGCTGCCGCCGGTGGCCTCGGCCAGGTCACGTGCCAGCGCATCTGCCAGTTGCACCAACGCATCCCGCACTTCAACGGGGTTGTCGGCGTCCTTGGTCAACTGCCTCACCCGAACACTGTCGCCGTCGAGTTCAGCGGCCATCAGCCGGGCACCCAACATCGCCCGAAACGCCCCGATCCGCATCGGGTCGCCAGGATCTGGGTGGGCGGCTGTGAGCTGGGCGCCACGGTCGTGCTGGTCGGCCAGCCACGCCTGGGTCAACACGTCGGCGGACAGCTCGGTCGTCCGAGCTGCGTCGATCGCCCGGGAAACCCACGGGAACACGTCGGCGGTGCCCGATGCGGCCTGCGCCTGGGCCAACTGCTGCAGCGTGACGGCCGCCAGCACGCCCAGCGCACGCGTGTTCACCGCCCGCCAGGCCGCGAAGTAGGTGTCGGTCGGCAGACTCCGCCAGATCTCCTCATACTGCTCGTGGTCGATTAGTGACTGGACGACGGACTGCTGGGCTGAGGAACTGGATTGCACCATGGCTCGAGGTTACTGGCCGTCCCAGACGGTGACGAGCCGGTGCACTCGTGGTCGGCTGGCCGGCTACGGCCGAGGGTAGGCTTCGGCGTTGTGACCGAAGAGGCTGGCGGATCGTTCTGGCTCCGATGGAAGTCGTACTTCATCGCCCAGTTCGGCAAGGGCTGGACGCGAGTGCGTGGCGCGGTCATCCCGAACACTCAGACCGCCGTCTTCGCGACCATCTCATGGGTGCTGTGCCGCACACTGCTGGACGATCCGAACCCGATCTTCGCGCCGATCGTGACCTTTCTGTGCATGGGTTTCTCGCGGAACCGGGAGCCCCGCAAGGTGATCGAGATCGGCCTGGGTGCCAGCACCGGCGTCCTGATCGGTGGACTGGTCGGTCACCATCTGGGTTTCGGCGCCTGGCAGCTGTTCGCAATGCTGCTCGTCACCCCGCTGATCGGAAGATTCATTGATCGAAGCGACTTGGTCACCTTCCAGACGGCCATCAACTCGATCGTGGTCGCCGCCATGATGGTCATCAGCGGCGCGGCCGGCAGCGGCCCACTGGACCGCTGGCTCAACGCCTTGATCGGCGCCGCGGTGGCACTTGTCGGCACCGCGATCCTGCCGACCAACATCGTGACCCGGCCGCGCCGCTACGTCGCCTACACCCTCGGTGAGGCGTCCCGCATTCTGCGCCTGCTCGGCAAGCGCGTCGCCGACGGTGACGCGGACGCCATCGGAGCGCTACGAGGCCGGCTGATCTCGATGCGAGAGTCCTTGAACGACGCCATCCGGGCGCTGGGGTCTGCTCAGGAGACCGCGGCGATCAGCCCCGTCGCGATCGGTTCCCGCGCCGAACTGGCCGAACTGGACCGTATGGTGGAACTGGCTGAACGAATGCATGTCACCTTGTCGATGATGCAACGGCAGGCCCGGGGGATGGTCTGGGAGGTCGGGCCGATGCCGGAGATCGCCGCCTTGATGTGGCAAACCGCCGACCGGCTGGAAGAGGTCGGCGTGGGCGTCGGCAGCTGGCAGCGTCCGACGCAGGCCCGGGACGCGACCATCGAGCTGGCGGCGGCCCTCGGCCCAGCTGAGGTGATCAGCGATCCGGGGAACTGGCGCGAAGCCACGCTGATGTCACTGCTGCGCGCGATCGTGGTCGATCTGCTCGGCCTGACCGGGCTCTCGCAAGCGCAGGCCCGCTCCGCGCTCGCCGACACCGGCAACTACGACCCGGAAGCCGAAGAGGACGCGGCCACCGGGGTGGACCTCGCGTCCAGTGTCTGGGGGACGAGCGCGATGCCGGCCGTCGGCTTGCTTGCCGACGCGGAGGAACCCACGACCGAATCGACTGACTCCAAGGCCGCCGGACAGACCCCGGCGACCAGGGAGACGCCGCCCGACACGTCGAGCTGAGCGCGTCCCGGCGCGCTGGTCGTCAGGGGGCTACGGGTGCTGCCGGAGCTTGGGCGGGGGTGGAGCCCGGCAGGCAGACCGTGCCACCCGGCACGCCGATCTCGGTCGGGGCTGCATCGTTGAAGCCGCCGAAGGAGTCTCCGACCAGGACGTCGACTGTGCCGTCGGTGCGGCCATCGGCCCGCACCTCGGCGCCGGGGAAGAAGCCGAGCACCAGTTGCACGGCCGGTTCGTCGGCAGTCGCGCCTACCACGACGGTGTTGCCCACCGGCTCATCGGTGTTGGCAGCCGGCTTGGTGGTGAAGCCCTTGTTCCTCAGTTGCTCGGTGACCTGACCCGCAAGGCCTGCGACACTCCCGGCGTTCATCACCTGGACGGTGACCTGGGTGGAGGTGAGCACAGAAGCCGATTGCGTGACGCAGGGCGCGGCCGGGACGACCTGCGCCGGGCGGCTCAGTTGCTGCCAGCCCCACCACAGACCCCAGCCGAGCAGGCCAAGAAGCATGAGCAGGGTGATTGGGGTTGCCCACCTGCGCAACGAACTCCTCACGCTTCGCTCCCGATCCCTTCTCGGTCTGGCCTGTTACGTGGCGAAAGCCTACTTCACCACTTGGTCAGTGCAGCTCCAGGACGCGAGCATGAACGGTCCGGCGCTGCTGAAGTGCCGATCGCAGTGCCCGATGCAGCCCGTCTTCGAGATAGAGCTCGCCGCGCCAGGACACCACGTGGGCGAACAGGTCACCGTAGAAGGTGGAGTCCTCGTCCAATAGGGTGTCCAGTTCGAGGGTCCGTTTGGTGGTGACCAGCTGGTCCAGCCGAACCTGCTGCGGCGGAATCGCCGCCCAGTCCCGATGGGAGTAGCCATGATCGGGGTAGGGCCGTCCGTCGCCGACTCGTTTGAAGATCACCCGACCATCCTAGGCGTGCCCAGAAGTCGCCTCGTGGCATGCTGGTCCCATGTCCGCTGACTTCGCTGAACCGGCGTCTGACGAAGCTGTCGACGCAATCCGTCTCGGGTACACCTTCGCAGAACCGGCAGTCGAACTCGGCGTGCTCAGCGTCGACGATGTCCCGATTCCGGATGCTCGAATCCGCATCCCCCTCGCCATGCTGAACCGGCATGGCCTGGTCTGCGGAGCCACCGGCACAGGCAAGACGATCACCCTGCAGGTCCTGGCCGAGCAGATCGCCCGGGCCGGTGTTCCGGTCTTCGCGGCCGACATCAAGGGCGACCTGTCCGGCTTGGCGACGCCCGGCACGCCCAGCGAGAAGCTGCTGGGGCGGACGCGCAAGAACGGCCAGCAATGGTCGCCCAGCGCCCCCACCGTCGAGTTCTACGCCTTGGGCGGCCAAGGCCGCGGCATCCCGCTGCGGGCCACCATCTCGAGCTTCGGGCCGATCCTGCTGAGCAAGGTGCTCGGTCTGAACGAGACCCAGGAGTCGTCCCTCGGGCTGGTCTTCCACTTCGCCGACCAGGCCGGGCTGCCGTTGCTCGACTTCGCTGACCTGGTCGCGGTGCTGAAATACCTCGACTCGGACGAGGGCAAGCCGACGTTGAAGCAGGTCGGCGGGCTCAGCTCACAGACCGTCGGCGTGATTCTGCGCAAGATCGTCAACCTCGACCAGCAAGGCGCCGGGGTCTTCTTCGGCGAACCCGAGTTCGACACCCGAGACCTGTTGCGCACCACCCCGGACGGGCAGGGGGTGGTCAGCATGCTGGAACTGCCCAATGTGCAGGATCGGCCGGCGCTGTTCTCCACCTTCTTGATGTGGCTACTGGCCGACCTTTATCACGACCTGCCCGAGGTGGGCGACACCGATCGTCCGAAGCTGGTCTTCTTCTTCGACGAGGCGCACCTGCTGTTCAACGACGCCTCCAAGGCCTTCATCGACCAGATCACCCAGACCGTGCGGCTGATCAGGTCGAAAGGGGTCGGCATCTTCTTCGTCACCCAAACCCCCAAGGACGTGCCGGCCGACGTGCTCGCCCAGCTCGGCAGCCGCATCCAGCACCAGTTGCGGGCGCACACACCCGACGATGCGAAGGCGCTCAAGGCCACGGTGAGCACGTTCCCCAAGTCGAACTACGACCTCGGCGAGTTGTTGACTCGGCTGGGGATCGGGCAAGCCGTGGTGACGGTGATGGACCCCGACGGCGCGCCCACCCCAGTGGCCTGGACGCGGGTCTTCGCCCCCGAATCACGGATGGGTCCCAGCGACCCGGCGCGGATGGACCAACTCATCAGTGCCAGCCCGCTGCTCGGCAGGTACGGCCAGCAGATCAACCGCGACTCGGCGCAGGAGATGCTGGCGCGCCGGCTCGCCGAAGGGGCAGCCGCCGCCCAGGCGGAGGCGGAGCGGGTCCAAGCGCAGCGGTCGGGCCAAGGGCAGCAGACGACATGGTCACCCCCAGCACAGCCCAAGTCGTCCGCCCGGCAGGAGAAGTCGCTGCTCAGCGAGGTGGCCAACTCGAGCGTGGTCAAGCAGTTCGCACGCTCTGCCGGACGCGAGATCGCTCGCTCGCTGTTCGGCACCGGACGCCGGCGCTGATGGGGCGATTGACCAGGCGTGACCGATGGCCGCTGCTCGCCATGCAGTCTGGCGCGGTGGCCGCTGCGATCGGCATGATCGGCGGGCAGCTCGCGCAGGCAGCGACGGTCGGCCAGGTCGTCTTCACGACTGTCTTCGCGGTCCTGTTCGTGGCGGCGATCTGGTTGCTGGCCAAGGGAAACGCCCAACGCCTGAGGCAGGCCGGCAGCGCTCGGGTGCCCGAGAAGGAACCGTTGAAGCTGGTGCTGGTCGGGGTGGCGATCACGGCCATCGTGATGTGGTTGACCGCCGCCTACGGCATCTTCATCGCGCTCATGACCACCCGTGCCGCCAACGATTGGCATGCCCTCGGCTACGTCGGAGCCGCGCTTTGCGCGTCCGGGGCGACGGCGATGCTGCGGCAGGCCAGGGATGAATGGGCTGACGTCCACCTCAAGGCCTGGCCCGCCGAAGAATGAACTCTTCGCCGCTACCCGAAACCTGACAGGTCAGACCAGGCCCTGGGCGATCACCGCGTCCGCCACCTTGATGAAACCGGCGATGTTCGCGCCCATCACGTAGTCGCCCGCATGACCGTATTCGGCAGCGGTTTCGGAGCAGGTGTCGTGGATGTTCGCCATGATGTCGGCCAGTTTGTCCTCGGTGTACTCGAAGCTCCACGAGTCGCGCGACGCGTTCTGCTGCATCTCCAACCCGGACGTGGCCACCCCGCCGGCGTTGGACGCCTTGCCCGGGGCGTAGAGGATGCCCGCCTTGGCGAACGCGGCGATCGCGTCCGGGGTGCAGGGCATGTTTGCGCCCTCGGCGACCGCCTTCACCCCGTTCTTCAGCAGGGTGACCGCATCATCGACGCTCAACTCGTTCTGCGTCGCGCACGGCAGCGCGACGTCGACCGGGACGTCCCAGACCGAGCCACCCGGCACGAAGGTGGCGCTCGGACCCCGCCGCAACGCGTAGTCGCTGACCCGGCCGCGCTCGATCTCCTTGACCTGCTTGAGCAGGTCAAGGTCGATGCCTGCCTTGTCGACCACGTAGCCAGCCGAATCGGAGCAGGTGATGACCTCGCCACCCAACTCCTGGGCTTTCTCGGTGGCGTAGATGGCCACATTGCCCGACCCTGAGATGCCGATCCGGCGTCCGACGAAGTCGAGCCCGCGGGTCTGGAGCATCCGCTGGGTGAACATCACCAGGCCATAGCCGGTGGCCTCGGTGCGCACCAATGAACCACCCCACGTCAGGCCCTTGCCGGTCAGCACACCGGCGTCATAGCGGTTGGTGATGCGTCGGTACTGACCGAACATGTAGCCGATCTCGCGTCCGCCGACACCGATATCACCGGCCGGGACATCGGTGTGCGGGCCGATGTGGCGGGCCAGTTCGGTCATGAACGACTGGCAGAAGCGCATGATCTCGTTGTCGGAACGGCCGTGCGGGTCGAAATCGGAGCCGCCCTTGCCGCCGCCGATCGGCAGCCCGGTGAGCGAGTTCTTGAAGATCTGCTCAAAGCCCAGGAATTTGATGATGCCCAGGTAGACCGACCGGTGGAAGCGCAAGCCACCCTTGTAGGGGCCGAGGGCCGAGTTGAACTCGACCCGGAAGCCGCGGTTGATCTGCACCTTGCCTTGGTCGTCCTGCCACGGCACTCGGAAAATGATCTGCCTCTCCGGTTCGCAGAGGCGTTCAAGCACCGCCGCCTCGGTGTATTGCGGGTTACGCGCCATGACCGGCCCGAGGGTGTCGAAGACCTCGCGGACGGCTTGGTGGAACTCTGCCTCGCCGGGATTACGGGCGATGATCTGGTCGTAGACCATGGTCAGATTGGCTTCCACGGGTGTCCTTTCGTATGTGCGGTGCCAGTCTCATCCTCCCGGCGCCCTTGCTGCAACACGTTCCGGGGGCTGGACGAGTACCTGCGCCGGGGTGCTGGCCTCAGCGCGCCGGGCTGCCGCCCACCGGGCGCTCCGTCGTGGCAGGTGGTGCAGTGGTGGGTACCTCGGCGGTGGTCGGGGCTGCGGTCGTCGGTGCCTGGGTGGCCTGGGTTTGGGTGGTGGCCGGTGGCACCGTGGTGGACTGGATCGGAACAGAAGTCGTTGGAGCCGTGGAAGCCGTGGGAACCGTCGGAGCCACGGTGGTCGGCCGTCCGGTTGTGTGCGTCGTCCGGGTGGTGGTCCGGGACGCAGAAGTCTGGGGGGCGGTGGTGAACATGGTCACGGTGGGCACCGACTGGGAGTCGGAGCCGCGCGCGGTCCACGTGTAGACCAGTGCGGCCACCAAGCCGAGCACCAGCAACGCGACCAACCAGCGTCCCGCGTTGTGGAAGCCGCCGCCGGAGGCGGGCTTCAGGGTCTCCTCCTCGGCAGGGGCGGGCGACGGAGACGGCCGGCCCGTTGTGGCGGCCGCCGCGACCGGCACGACCGGCCCGACTGCGGCCATACCGTCGGCCAGGGTGGCCGTGGGTGACGCGGCGGCGGCCTGCGGTGGCAGCACCGCGGTGGCAGTCTCTGCCGGCCGCGCCTCGGCCGGCAGCCCAGCCAGCACGGCCGTTGGGGCCATCCCGGGGTCGTTTGTGATGGCCCGCAACTCGGCTGCCACCTCGCGGGCGCTCGGACGCTGCCCGGCGTCCTTCAACAGCATCCGCGTGACCAGACTGTTCAGGGCGGGCGGCACGTCCGGGCTGAGCTCGGCCAGCGGGACGGGGGTGTCGTACGCCTGAGCGTGTGCCACCGCCACCGAACTGGTCGCCGTGAACGGCGGCCGGCCGAGGAAGGCGTGGTAGGCGACGCAGGCCAGCGAGTAGACGTCGGACGCGGGTCCGGTCTCGAGGCCGCGGGCCTGCTCGGGGGACATGTAGGCGGCGGTGCCGATGGCCGTGGCCGGGCGCGTCAGCTGCGTGCCCGCCTGGTCGACCAGACGGGCGATGCCGAAGTCGACCAGCACCGGGCGGCCCAACTCGGGATGGTTGACCAGGTCGGGGATCGTCCCGGCAGCATCCGGTGCGGCGTCCAGGACGATGTTCGCCGGCTTGACGTCGCGATGGGTGATGCCGGCGTCGTGGGCCGCTTGCAGTCCGTCGGCCACCCGGGCGAGCAGCGGCATACCGATCTCGTAGGCGAGGGGACCGGCGTCTTGCACGATCTTGTTGAGATTGGGACCGTTGAGGTACTCCATCACCAGCCAGCCGCGCCGGTCGTCCGCGCCGGTATCGAAGACCTGGACGATGGCGTCATGGCGCACACCGGCGATCGCGATGCCCTCACGACGGAACCGTTCGGCCATCGCCGGGTCGCGCGCCCCCTCGAAGTCGACCATCTTGATCGCCACCTGACGTTCCAGCAGGGTGTCGAGACCCCGCCAGACCTGTCCGGTGGCGCCCTTGCCGACAGGCGCGACCAACTCGTAGCGGCCCGCCAGCAGCTCAGCACTCATGTCATCATCCTGTCGCACTCCGCTTCCGGGGCAGAAATCGGTCAGCCAAGATCGGGGTCACCCGGCCGGCGGTGCCCCGGGACCGCCGACAGCAGTTCGTTGTTGATGCCACTGCCACGACCGAAGTCGGTCATGGTGGTGGGCAAGTCGGGGGTCGCGAAGACCGAAACCACGACCCAGCCCGGGTGGTCCTCGGAATCCCGAACGTCGATCAGGTGCACACCCTTGCGGTACAGGAAGCTGCCCGGGCGGTCTGCCATCGCGGTGGTCTTGGTGAGGCGGCGAAAGCCCATCTGGTGCCGGACGATCACCTTGCCCATCGAGTTCCAGATCTCATTCGACTGCGAGCCGGAATAGACCTGGCCTTGCGACCAGGGGCCGGTGGTGACCAACATGTCGGGGCGCTCACGGTCCATCCGCCAAGCCATCGCCACCACCACGCCAGTGATGACAATCAGGCCGACGCTCACCACCCAGCCGGACCGGGTGTTGACCGAGAATGCGACCCAAACAAGCAGTACCGCTGCGCCGAGCAGCAGAACGCCCAGCAGAATGCGGTAGATGAGCCGGAACCGTTGGTGGTGATTGCGCTCGGAGGCAAAGATCTCGCTGTCCATCGGAGCCAAGACTACAAGGGAAGGCCCCATGCCCGGTCACCAGGCCCGCCCACTGGCGGCGGAGGGCGTCCACCGCAACCCTGTGTTCCGTGCCGCCCGGCGCGATCGCTGAGACCGCCCGGCTCAGGGCACTGTTCAAACCGACGAATAGCGGCCGCGAAAGTGCAGCAGCGGGGGCGGCTCGTCGTCCGCGATCTCGGTCAAAGCCAGCCGGCAGGTGACCAGCAGCGACCAGCCAACGGCCAACCGCGACTCCAATTCGACGCCCGCCCAGGTGGTGGCCTCGGCGGGACGCGGACCCCATGGCGTGTCCACCCAGTCTCCGATCCGGAACGCCCCGCCAGGCGCCGGCTCGCCGCCGAAGCCCTCCGCCAACCGAAGCTGCCCTGAGGTCAGCAGCGTCACCACCGCGCGTCCGATGCTGGCCAACTCGTCGGTCAGCTCAGCGTCCGGGTCGAGCGCGGCCACCAGCCGCCACGGGTCGCCACCGACTGCGAGCAACGAGGTCACGGTCAGCCCGGCTCGGCCGGCACCGGCCCCTGCCGTCCACAGGCTGACGCGTCCGCCCAGCCGGCCGCGGAAGCGGCGCCCGGGCTCACGGGTGGGGCCGGCGAACGGGTGGCTCGAATGGATGGTCACAGCCACCATCTAGCATGACCGCATGACCTCTGCGCAAGATTGGGACGCCTGGGCGGCGACCTGGACCGTGCTCGGCCGGCTGTTTGCTGGATCCCCCGACCGGGAGAGCCTCGACCGGATGCGATCTGCGGAGTTGCTCGCCGACTGGCCACTGCCCGATGGCGTGCGGACTGCCGAGGCCCTGGCGCTGCTGGGCGGGTCGGCAGAGCGCGGCGAGACGGTTGATGATGTCCACGACGACCACTTCCTGCTCGTTCGGGGGCCGGGCAAGGTCAAGGCGGTGCCGTGGGAGTCGGTCTACCTGTCGCGCGAGGGCCTGGTCTTCGAGACCCAGACGCTTCAGGTGCGCGACTTCTACCGCCGCTTCGGGCTGCAAGCACCGAACCTGAACCGTGAACCCGACGACCACATCAGCCTCGAGCTCGAGTTCTGCGGCACGCTGCTGATGCGTGCCCTGGACGCGCTCGATGCCGAGGACGCCGAGGGGGCCCGTACCTACGAGGAAGCACACGCCGAGTTCTGCCGTGAGCATCTCTTCCGGTGGGCGCCGGAGTTTTTCCAACGCGTGGAACAGGGCGCTGACACCGACTTTTACCGCGGCATCGGCATCCTCGGGCAGGACGCCTGCGCCCAGGTGGCGGCTGCCTTGGTCGACGCCGCTGC
>JAEAMF010002230.1_pt1 | contig 11434 bp, 6 predicted proteins | sample 8958721 | NCBI WGS metagenome assembly JAEAMF01 (sample SAMN16933255, study PRJNA681124) | bioreactor sludge metagenome | isolation source: anaerobic bioreactor treating anionic surfactant - SDBS | place: India: Bengaluru | collected 2019-02-28
CCGAGACGGTCCGGGCCACGGCCATCATGGCCCACCCCTACCATTGGGACGTCATCGGCTGGATGAGCGACATCTTGAGCTGGCGCCGGGACGAGGTCATGGCCTATTACCGGACCTACTACGCCCCGAACAACGCCATTCTGGTGGTCGCCGGCGATATCGATCCGGACCGGACCATGGCCCTGGTCGAGAAGTACTACGGTCCGGTCCCGTCCTCCCCCGCGCCGCCGCCGGTCTCGACGGTCGAGCCGCCGCAGATGGGCCCCAAAACGGTCCTGATGCGCAAGGAGGCCCAGGCCCCCTCGTTCGTGGCCGTCTGGCACGGCCCGAGCGTCAAGGACCCCGATTTCCTGCCCCTGGCCATCCTGGCCAAACCCCTGCTCGAGGGCGAGAGCAGCCGCCTCTACCGCCGGCTTGTCCGCGAGGAAGAGCTGGCCCTCGACATCGGCGGCGGCATCGGGGAGACCATCGATCCCCAGCTGTTCACGATCTTCGTCAAGCCCCGGCCCGGGGCCGACCTCGACCGGATCGAGAAGGTCCTGGAGGAAGAGCTGGCCAAGGTCCGGACGGAGGGCATCACCGGGCCCGAATACGACAAGGCCCTGAACATCATCCGGACCCGTTTCTACCAGGGTCTGCAAACCGTCGCCGGCCGGGCCAACGAGCTCGGCTCGGCCGAGGTCCTGTACGGCGATTTCACCCGGCTCTTCTCCATCATGGACGACTACGCCGCCGTCAAGGTCGAGCGGATCAAGGAGGCCGCGGCGAAATACCTGGTCGAGACGAACCGCACCGTCGGCCGTCTCATCCCCGAGGGAGGTGCGAAATGAGAGGCCTTCGCCGCCCGGCTGCCGTCCTCGTCCTGGCCGTCGCCCTGATCGCGGCCGCGGCCCTGCCGCTCCCGGCCGCCCCGCAGCTGCCGGCGCCGGTCAAGATCGTCCTCCGGAACGGCCTGACCGTCTATCACCTGCGCAACACCGATGTGCCGCTCGTGAGCTTCCGGATGTTCATCGGCGGCGCCGGCTCGGCCGCCGAACCGGCCCCGGCCGAAGGCGCGGCCGGCCTGACCGCGGCCCTGCTGACGAAGGGCACTTCGAAGATGGACGCCAACGCCCTGGCCGAAGCGCTGGACTTCATGGGAGCGAGCTTCAGCGTCGGCGCGGCCGAGGAATACGCCCAAGTCTCGGGCGACAGCTTGGCCCGGCACTTCTCCCGGCTGCTCGAGATCGCCGCGGCCGCCCTGACCGATCCGGCCTTCTCCGAAGCCGAGTTCGCCAAGGAGCGGGACCTGCGCATCGACGGCCTCAAGGCCGCCAAGGACAACCCGGGGGCGGCCGTCCATCTTTATTTCCAGAAGGCCTATTTCGGCCCCCACCCCTTGGGCCACTTGGCCTCTGGCACGGAGACCTCCCTGGGGGCGATGACCGTGCAGACGGTCAAGGATTTCTACCGGACGCATTACCGGCCCGACCGGGCCGTCGCCGCGGTCGTCGGCGACATCGAGACGGCCGCGCTCAAGACGCTGCTCGACCGGACCCTGGGCCGTATGGCCCGCCCGGCGGGCGCGGCCCCCGCCACCGGCCTGCCGCCCCTGCCCCGGCCCAACGGCCGGAAGCTCATCCTGATCGACAAGCCCGACGCCACCCAGGCCTACTTTTCGCTCGGCGCGCCGGGCTACGCCATGGGGGACCCGATCACGGCCGCGGCCTCGGCCATGAACACCCTTTTCGGCGGCCGCTTCACCTCCTGGATCAACACCGAGCTGCGGATCAAGCGCGGCCTGACCTACGGCGCCTCGAGCTCGGCCCGCAACTGGGCCGCCGGCGGCTTGACCATGATCGGCTCCTATACCAAGAACGACAAGATCGGCGAGATGCTCGACATCGTCTTCGACCTGCTCAAGAAGGCCGAGGGCGGCTTCGGCGCCGAGGAGACCGAAAGCGCCCGCAACTACATCCTGGGACAGTTCCCGCCGACCCTGGAGACCAACGCCCGCAAGGCCGCCGCCTACGTCCGGCTGGCCTTCTACAAGCGGGGTTTCGACGAGTACGACCGGTATCTGGCCGAGATCGCCAAGCTCGGACCGGCCGAACTGAAGGCCGCGGCCGTCAAGCTCCTGCCGCGGAACGACTTCGTGCTGGTCGTCGTCGGCAAGGCGGCCGAGATCCGGCCGCTCCTGGCCAAGTACGGCACCTGGCAGGAGAAGAAGATCGCCGATCCCGGATTCTGACGCCGGAGGCGGGGACGAGGAGGACGATCGACATGACCCGCAGAACGCTCTTCGCGGCCGCGGCGGCCATGGCCCTGGCCGCCGGCCCGGCCCTCTCCCGGGGCCAGGACCCGGCCGCGGCCGGCCGGATCGCCCTGCGCTTCGGCCCGGCCGAGGGCACCCGCCTGACCTACACCCTCTCGAACGTCGTCAACGTCGACGGCAAGAACTTCCTGGGCACCGACCTGGCCCTCAACGCCGACGCCCGGGGCGAGATCGCGCTCCTGGTCAAGGCCTCGCCGCGCGACACGGCCCGGGCCGACATGACCAGCCCGGGCATCGACGTCAACATCCGCCTGCCCGAGAAGGTCATCTCCCAGAAGATCGGGACGACGGCGGGCGAGCCTCTCCAGGTCGTCTTCAACCGGACCGGCAAGGTCGAATCCATCCGCAATCCCGAGGCCCTCGGGGGCGGCAATCCCTTCAACGTCTCCATCCCCCAGATCCTGCGCGATTATTTCCCGGCCTTCCCGGCCCAGGCGGTGGAGCGCGGCGAGAGCTGGTTCGAGACCCGGCGCCTGACCATCCCCTTCCAGGGCCTCGACCTCCAGGTCGACCTGGCCGTCACCTACACCCTCGACGACGTCCTGCCGGCCGACGACGGCCGGCTGGCCCTCATTTCCGCGGTCTACAAGGTCGAGGTCTCCGGGTCCAAGGACCTGGGCGGGACCCAGGGGGTGTTCGAGGGCCAGGGGGCCGGCGCGGGCTCGCTCCAGGTCCATGTCGACCGGGGCTATTTCTCCGAATACCGCATCGATTTCAAGACGGACGCGGCCTTCGTCATGAAGAACGCCAAGGAACGGCTGGCCGAGTTCCCCTTCTCGTTCTCGGCCTTCGCCGAGGTCGTCCTGCTCAACTACGAGGCCCCGGCCGCGGTCATCCGCTGACCGGCCGGGCCGGCCTCAATCGCCTTCGATCCGCACCCAGCGGTCGAGGGCGGTGAAATAGAGCCCGGACTCCTTGATCCTCTCGCCGGTGATCCGGGCCCAGAACCGCGTGTACAGCCGGACCTGGGGGCGGTAATGTCCGGCCAGGGCGGCCAGGGCCGCCTCGCGGTCCCCCGCCCCGGCCCCCTCGACGGCCCGCGGCAGCCGGTCGGTCTTGTAATCGGCGACCACCCAGCCGTCGGGCTCCTCGAAGAGCAGGTCGACGGCCCCGGCCAGGGCGAGCGGCGCCCCGGCCACGGGGACGACCGGACGGCCGCCGGCCGACGCGACGGGCCCCGCGGCCGCGGTCAGGGCCTCGTAATCGGCGTCGCCGGGCCCGACGACGACCGAGAACGGCACCTCGTAGAGCCGGCGGCCGGCCCGCATGGCCCGGGCCCAGAACGGCGAGCGGACGATGCCGGCGACATGGGCAGCCAGGGCCTCGCCGTCGGCCGGGCCGCGGCCCGAAGCGACCAGGACGTCGCGGGCCAGGCGGACGAGGGGCCCGCCGGCCGTCCCGTCGGCGGCCAGGGCGCCGGGGCCCAGGTCCCGCCACGAGGCGGCCAGGGTCTTCAACAGGATGTGGACCTCCGTGCCCCAGAGCCCCAGGCCGCCCTTGGCCCATGACGGCGGCTCGGCCTCGCGGCGGGCCAGCGCCGTCACGGTCGCCTGGAGCATCGAGGCCAGCGAGCCCTCGGCCATCTTCCGCCGCAGCTCCAGGCGGGCCTTGGTCACTTCGGGGGGCTTTACGGCCGTTCTCTTCCGCCGGGACGTCCGTCCGGGGGCCGGCGCCATGCCGGAGGCGGCCGGCAGCTCCTCGATCCCGTCCAGGCCCCGCTCGAGCGTCCGCCAGGCCGACTTGGCCTTGAGATCGCCGTCGTAGGCGCTGATCACCAGCAGGTCCCGGGCCCGGGTGGCGGCCACGTACATCAGCCGGTCCTCTTCGGCCGCCTCGTAGCTCTTTTCCTCGGCCGCGCTCTCCTCCCAGCCGGCGGGCTGGGAGACCGTCTTCGTCCGGTACTCTCCGGCCGGCTTGGTGAAGCGGAAGTGGCCGAGCGGGACCCGGCCGGTCCGGCGGACATGGCGTTCCGGCTCGAAATCGCCCGGCCCGGCCGGATTGGCCAGCCAGACGATGGGCGCCTCGAGGCCCTTGGCCTTGTGGAGGTTCATCAGCCGGACGGCGTCGCGGCGGCCGGGCGCCAGGCTCATCTCCTCCACGGCCCGGGCCCCGGCCCACTCTTCCATGAAGGCCACCGCGGCGGCGAACGAGGTCATCTCCTCGTTCTCGCGGCCGCGCAGCACCTCGACCAGCTTGAGGACATTGCCGGCCCGGCTGCTGCCCATCTCGGCCGCGACGAGATGGCTCAGCAGTCCGGACCGCTGGAGGATCGTCTCCAGGGCCACCGAAGGCGGCCGCCGGGAGACGATCTCGCGCCAGTCGCGGAGGACATCCAGGGCCTGGCGCACGGCCGGCGCGCCGCCCTCCGGGCCGCTCCCGCCGGGGCCGCCGAAGCCGCCGCCGGCGGCCCGGTGCTCCAGCAGCGCCTGATCGCTCAAGCCGAAAAAGAGGCCGCGCAGGACCGCGACCGCGGCCACCGGATCGTCGGGATCGTCCAGGGCCCGGAGCAGGTTGAGGACCTCGGCGATCTCGCCGTTCTCGGCGAAGGCGTCGCTGCCGGAGATCTCGAAGGGGATGCCAAGCTCCTCCAGCCGCCGGGCGTAGCGGCTCATGCGGTCCTTGGTGCGGAAGAGGACCAGGAAGTCCCCCGGCTCGGCCGGCCGGGCCGCGCCGCCGCCGGCGTCCACCAGGAGATGGCCGTCGAGGGCCCAGGCGACGAAGCCGGCCAGGCGGGCGGCGTCCAGGCCGGTGATCTCGTCCCGGCCGTGCCGCGGGACGGCCGGGACGGTGGCCTTGAAGACGCCGGCCAGCGGCCCGCCCGCGCCCCGGCCGCGGCGCGTCCGCAGGGGCATGAAGCCGGCCTGGTAGGCGTCGGCCTCGGCCGGAAAAACACCGCCGCAGGCGGGGTCGAAGACCGGGTTGATCCAATCGGCGATGGGCGCCAGGGAGCGGAAGTTGGCCGTCAGGGCCAGCACTTGGCCGCCGGACGCCGTGATCCGGTCCTTGACGAGATTGTAGATGTCGATGTCGGCCCGGCGGAAGCGGTAGATGGACTGCTTGGGGTCGCCCACCAGGAACAGCGAGCCCGGGGACGGGGCCAGGCGGGTCCAGTCCTTTTCGTCGTCGTCGGCGCCCGTCAGCAGGAACAGGATCTCGGCCTGGATGGGATCGGTGTCCTGGAACTCGTCCACGAGGACCGGGTGGAAGCGCTTGCGGAAGTAGCCCCGGACCTCCGGATTGTCGCGAAGGAGCCGGGCGGTGAGCATGAGCTGGTCCTGGAAATTGAGCCGCCCCTCGGCCCGCCGGCGCTCGGCGTAGTCGGCGATGGCCGGCCGGAGGAAGGCCAGGGCCTTGGTGTGGCGGAACTCGCGCCAGGCGCGCAGGGCCGGCCGGGCGAACGACTCCTGGAAAGCCTCTGCGGCCGCCAGGAGCCGGGAGGCGTGCTCCTTGGCCGGCCAGTGGTTCTTGGTCACGCCCAGCTTCTTGTCGAAGAGCTCGACCGACTCCATGAGCAGGCGGGGATCATCGAACCCGAGATGGCGGCGGCGCCGGAACAGCCGGACGAAGATCTTCTGGAGGTCGTCGCGGCCATTCTCGGGTTTGTCCTTGGGGACCAGGGCCTTGGCCAGGTCGACGAGCCGGTCGAGCTCGCGGCGCGCCGCGGCCAGGTCGGGAGGGTCGTCCCGGCCGGGCACCGGTTCGACGTCGGGGAACGGGGCGATGGTCCGGAAGGCCGCTTCCAGGTCGGAAGGCTCGAGCCCGGCGGCCTCCAGGCCGGCCAGGGCGGCCTCGTTCGTCAGCCGGGCCTTGGCCTGGTACTCGTCCCAGCACTTCTCCAGCAGGACCATGTCCTCGTGTTCTTCGAGCTCGCGGAAGTCGGGATCGATGCCGGCCTCGACCGGGCGCTCGCGCAGGAGCCGGACGCAGAAGGAATGGATGGTCCCGATGAAGGACCGCTCCAGGCCGTCGAGGGCGGCCTCCAGCCGGCCCCGGACGGCGGCCTCCTTCTCCTCGAGCCGGGCCCGCTCGAGGGCCACCTGGAAGCGTCCCCGCAGCTCGGCCGCGGCCTTGCGGGTGAAGGTCACCGCGGCCAGCGTCTCGATCGTCGCGCGTCCCGAGGCCAACAGGGCGATCATGCGGTCGACTAGGCTGCGGGTCTTGCCCGAGCCGGCCCCGGCCTCGACGAGGAAGGTCGTATCGAGGTCGCCGCGGATGCGGTCGCGGGCGGCCTGGTCGGGCGGCGGGCTCGTCTTGGCGCTCATCACTTGTACTCGTCGAGCTTGTCGTAGGCGGCGAAGACTTCGGGGCTGCCGGCGCGCTTGGCGCCGGCCCGGGCCGGCCCGCCGGCGACGCAGACGTTCCGGTAGTCGCAGAAGCCGCACTTGGCTTCCGGACCGGCGATGAAATAGCCCTTTTCGAGCAGCTCCAGGAGGTCCCCGAGCAGCTGCCGGAGCCGGCCCCGGTCGAAGTCCCGGACCGGGATCTCGTGGCCCTCGCCGCGGCGGGACGGGAAGAGGTAGCTGCTCTCGACGACGCGGGGCCTCGTGCCCGGCTTTTCCCGGGCCCGCAGCTGTTCGTAGGCCACGGCGTAGAGGGCCGGCTGAAGGTGGCGGCCGCGGCCGAAATGGACGATGTCCTCGTAGGGCCCGGGGCTGCCCGTCTTGTAATCGATGATCCGGTAGGCCTCGTCCCCTATCAGGTCGACGCGGTCGATGAAGCCCCGGAACAGGAACGAGCGGCCGTCGGCCAGGGCGATCTCCTCCCCCGCGATCGGCGTCTCGAAGGCCAGGGGCCGGCCTTTGACCTCGCGCTTCTCCTCGGCGGCCAGGAAGATCCGGAGCGCCTGCAGGATATCCCGCCGCTCGCTCTCGAAAATCTCCCCGGAGGGCGGCGGTACGCGCGCCCGGGCCGCGGCGATCCGCCGCCCGGCGATGCCGTCCATGAGCGGCCCCTGCCGCCGGGCCTCGACCTCCTCGCCCCGGCCGGCGACCTCGGTCATGAACTCGCACAGGATCTCGTGGATCAGGCTGCCCCGCTGCAGCGGATCGAGCCAGCGGGTGCGGTCGTAGGCGACCTCTTCGGGCGGCAGGGCCCCGAGGACATGGCGCAGGAAATAGGCGAACGGGCACTTGGCCAGCTGTTCGAGCCGGGTCGCCGACATGACGGCCGTCCGGCCGGCCAGGGGGTCGATGGCGGACCGCAGCGGCCCGATGTCGACCAGGCCGTCATAGGCTGTCAACGTGTCCCCGGCGCGGGCCGCGGCGGCGGCCAGGCCGCCGGCCAGGCCGGGGAAGTTGGCGTCCACCGTCAGGGCCCCGTCGGGCCGCGGCTCGGCCGTCAGCCTGGCCAGCCACCAGTCGGCCTCGTCGAAGGCCCGGCCGGTCCCGCCGGGAAGGAAGCCGGCGGCCTCGGCCAGGCCGTCCTCGAGGGCGGCATAGTCGAGACCCGGGTCGCCGCGCAGGAGGCGGAAGGCCTGGAGGACGATCGAGGAGGGGAAGGACGGCCGGCCGTCGACGACATCATAGGACGAATAGCTGAACACCACCCGCCCTTGCAGGGCGGCCAGGGTCGCGGCCAGCCCGTAGAGCCGCCGGCGCAGCCCGACGGCCGAGGTCGGCAGCGAAGCGGACAGGGCGGCGCGCTCCTCGTCGAGCAGCACCGGGTCCTGGAGGCCGCGGCCGGGGAAGGCGGCCTCGTCGAGCCCGGCCACGAACGTGACCGGCCGGCCCGAGCGGCCGCCCGACGCCAGGCCGGCGACATGGAGATGGCCCGGCAGAGGCGCGGAAGCGCCGACGCGGAGCGCGGCGCCGGACGCGCGGACGAGGTCCAGGGCCTCCCGGAGCGGCAGGGGCGGGAAGCGGCTGTCGGAAACGAATTCGTCCAACCGCTCGAGCAGCAGCATCGCGGCCTGGCGGTCGAGGTCGGACTCGGTCCGGCCGAAGTCCCGGACCAGGCTGGCGAAAGCCCGGCAGAGGCCCGGCAGCTCGCACGATCCGCCCGCGCCGGTCTCGGGGATGAGGGCCAGGACCCGGCCGACGGCCGCAGCCAGCGCCTCGATCTCGGCCATGGCGTCGAGGAGGGCGGCCCGGCGCTCCCGGCCGTCCCCGCCGCCGTCGCCATCCTCGTCGTCGCCGTCGTCGAGGCCCCGCTTTTCGAGCGCCTCGAGATCGGCCCGGTGGGCGTCCCGCAGGGCGGCCAGGCGCTCCGCATAACGCTCGCGGCCCCAGCCGATCATGGCCTGGCGCAGGTGCCGGCAGGCCGTCCGGGCCGCCGGCGGGGCGCCCGCCGGGCCGGCCGGCAGCATCAGGTCGCCGTTCTCGATCAACCGGCACAAGCCCTGGCTCGAGAAATCGTCGGCCAGCCAGGCCGCCAGACCGAACAGCAGGCGCCCCGGCGAGGTGAACGACACCGGCACGCCGTCGCCGAAGGTGACCGGCAGGCCGGTCCGGGCGGCGAGAAGATAAAACACGGTCGCGTGGGCCGAACTCTCGGGGGCCAGCACTTCGGCCCGATCGAACGGGACGCCGTCGGCATAAAGCCGGCGCAGGATCTCGCGGCACTCGTTGGCCGGGCCGAGGGCCCGGAAGATCTCGATCCCGGTCCCGCCGGCCGTCTCCGGCGGCATGGGACGGCGCGGCTCGAAAAGCCAGGACAGGCGGCCGGCGGCGGAGAGGTCGGCGGGCGGCCCGGCCGGCCAGGGCAAGGGCGGGCTGTCCAACCCGAACACTGCTTCCCCGGGGACGAGGACGGGCCGGCCGCCGGCCGCGGCCCGGACCATGGCGGCCTCGAGCGGTCCGAGCGGCAGCTCGGCCGGACATAGGAGCCAGAAGGGCTCCGTCCGGGCCGGAGCCGGGGCCCGGGAGGCCGCCGCGTACAGGCCGGCCAGGTCCAGATGCCCCTCCTCGTCGAGGGCCCGCTCGTAGCGCTCCAGAAGCAGCGCCAGCTCGCGGCCTTTTTGCGGCACCAGGAAGCGCTCCGGACGAAGGTCGGCGCTCGTCCGGCCGTCGAGGCGCAGCTCGCGCAGGGCCCGGTGGAGGGCCCGGGCCAGTCCCGGCGAAGCGCCTGCCCGGCCGAAGTACTCGAGCCGCCCTTCGGCCAGGAGGCCCCGGAACAAGCGGTCGACGAGGGCCAGCTCGGCCGATCCGGTCAAGGGCCGGGCAGCGGCGGCGGCGCGTCCGCTTCTCTGCAGGAGCTCGGCCGCCAGGGCCGGGGCGGTGACGAAGCGCAGGTTGACCCAGGCCGCGGCCTCGCGAGCCAGGGCCTCGCCGGTCTGGCGGCCGGCGACGAAGGACGGCACGACCAGGACCTTCTCGTCGAGAGGGCGGTCGCGGCAGAATTCCGCCAGGAAGCGGACCAGGGCGCTCACCGCTTCTCCGGCAGGCGGTAGAGGATGACGCGGTGGTCGCGGCCGCCGGCGCCGGGCAGGACCTCGGTGGCGGCGATGCGGTCGTCCCAGCCGGGGATCTTGTAGTCGTGGGAGACGATGCGGGCCCCGGGCGGAAGGTCGCGCTCGAAGGCCGGCTTCAGGGCTTCGAGGGACTCCGGCAGGAGGTAGAGGAGCAGGACGGTGGCCCCGGTCAGGCCGGTCTTGGTGGCGTCTTCCTGATGGAAGCGCACCAGATGCTCGACGCCTTCCTTCTCGGCCCCGGCCCGGCACTGTTCGAGCAGGGCCGGATCGAGCTCGATGCCGACGCCGCGGCAGCCGCGGCTCTTGGCCGCGGCGATGACCATCCGGCCGTCGCCGCAGCCGAGATCGTAGACGACGTCCTTGGGGCCGATGGCCGCCAGCTCGATCATCCGGGCCACGACCTCGGGCGGCGTGGGGACGAAAGGGGCGAGGTCGGCGGCGTCCGCCCGGCCGTGGGCGCCGGGGTAGACCCGGATGACGCCGTTCTCGTCGTAGCGGAACGAATAGGGCTTGCCGGGATGGACGAGATAGCTGGTCGTGCGCCGGCCGTTGTCGAAGGAGATCTCGACCGGATCGGCCGTGGCCAGGCGGTCCACGGCCCCGACGGCCAGGGTGCGGGAATGGGACGAGGTGCCCGGGCGGCCGGCCTGGATCGTGTAGGCCAGCGGCTTGGCGGTCACGTTTCGCAGGGTGGCCTCTTCGCGGAACGGCCCCGGCAACGCCGCGCTCGGCAGGACGACCCGGTTCTCCGCCTCGCGGGCCGGCCGGCCGACGAAGAAGGCCAGCACGGCCAGAGCGGCGAAGGCGACGACGAGGAACGCTTGGACGGCCCTTTTCAATTTCGCTTTCCTGTCAGGTCCCGGCGACCGGCCCTTCCAAGGTAGAATAGGCCCGGCCCGATGTCAACGCCGGGACCGTCCCGGGCGCGGCCGGCGCCGGGCCTAGAGCATCACCAGGACGAGGGCCACGAGGGCCAGGGCGGCCCAGACGAGGATGTGGACGAAGGTCTTCATCGCGGTTTCTCCTGCCCCCGAGGCAGGCGGCCCGCCTTGCGGACCGCCTCCTTGAGGACGTATTCCATCTGGGCATTGATGCTCCGCATCTCGTCGGCCGCCCATTTCTCCAGGGCGTCGTAGAGCTCGGCGTCGAGCCGCAGAAGGAACTTCTTCTTATCGGCCAAGGCTCATGGCCTCTCAGGCGTAGAGCGTCCCCGTGTTGACGATGGGATGCATCTCGGTCTCGGAGACGAGGGCCACCAGGAGGTTGTTGACCATGGCCGCCTTCTTCTCCTCGTCGAGCTTGACCACGCCCTGGGACTCGAGGCTGCGCAGGGCCATCTCGACCATGCCCACGGCGCCGTCGACGATCTTGGTCCGGGCGGCGATGATGGCTTCGGCCTGCTGGCGGCGCAGCATGGCCTGGGCGATCTCCGGCGCGTAGGCCAGGTGGGACAGGCGGGCCTCGACGACGCAGATGCCGGCCACTTCGAGCCGGTTCTGGACGTGGTCCTTGAGCTTGGCCGCGATCTCGTCGGGGTTGGCCCGCAGGGACTCGGTGTCCTTGTCGTGGGCGTCGTAGGGGTAGTGGGTGGCCAGCTGGCGGATGGCCGTCTCGCTCTGGATGGCCACGAAGTTCTGGTAGCTCTCGACGTTGAATAGGGCCTTGGCCGAGTCGATGACGCGCCAGACGACGACGGCGGCGATCTCGATGGG
>JAEAMF010002231.1_pt1 | contig 11434 bp, 10 predicted proteins | sample 8958721 | NCBI WGS metagenome assembly JAEAMF01 (sample SAMN16933255, study PRJNA681124) | bioreactor sludge metagenome | isolation source: anaerobic bioreactor treating anionic surfactant - SDBS | place: India: Bengaluru | collected 2019-02-28
AGGTTCCAGGTTGCAGGTTACAGGGTTCCAGGCTACAGCGGGCAGGTTGCATGACAACCTGCAACTTGAAACCTGCAACCTGCAACTTGAAACCTGATACTATTCAAGCGGGACGAGAATTCTGTAAGGCAGCGGGCGGCATTTCTCGCGCATAATGAGTGGTTACAGGTTCTAGGTTCCAGGTTGCAGGTTACAGGGTTCCAGGCTACAGCGGGCAGGTTGCATGACAACCTGCAACCTGCAACTTGCAACCTGAAACTTGAAACCTGAAACCTGTAGCGGTTCAAGACGGATGTGATTTCCATGAGCCAGGTTCGAAAACGGGCGCTGCGGCTGTTTCTGGTGCGCCACGGGGAAACGGCCGGCAACATTCATATGCGGTATCTTGGAGTCAGCGACGCACCACTGACGGCCAACGGCAAGCGGCAAGCGCGTCGCGCCGCCGCAGCATTGTCCAAGATCCCCGTCCGGGCGATAATCTCCAGCCCTATGCAGCGTGCGGCCGATACCGCGGCCATTATTCACAGGGCGTGCGGCGCACAGCTCCGGCTGGATGCGCGTCTGGGGGAAGGATCCTTCGGAAGATGGGAGGGGCGAACACGGGCAGAGGTCCTGGCTCTCGGGCAGCCGGACGCAGAATGGCTGATGCGGTGGGAGTCTGATCCGGGATTTGCTCCGCCGGGGGGGGAATCCATTGAAAGCATTCAAAAGCGCGTTGTCGGCCTGGTGGAAGAGTTGACGGATGAATTCCCGGATTCGTCGGTTGTCCTTGTAAGCCACGTCGGGCCGATCAAGGCATTTCTCGCCTCTGTGCTTGATGTGCCGCTGCAATCCACGCGGCGGCTTTTTCTGGATCCCGGAACGATCAGCGCGGTGGAATGGGGAACGCAGCCGCTGTTGCGTCTTTTCAATTCTCATGCACATTTAGGATGGGCATCTGCGCGGTGGATGGGCTGATCTCTTGGGAGATCCGCCGGCTCTTCCGGTGAGGCAGTATAGGTTTGATAAATGCTGGAGTGTGCCTTTCCCCTATGTCCTGACGGCAATCGAAAGAATGGTTCCCTGAATGCAGAATATCGAATATCGAATAACGAATTTCGAAGTTCTGCATTCGATATTCTGCGGTTCAAAAAGGTATCAGGTTATGGATTGTGTATGGATCGGTTGCGATCAAGCCCCTTTGAGGGACCCGCAGTCGCAAATCCGGCTTTGCCGGAGGATACATAAATGGTATGAAACCATGGAATGGATTGAAGCGTATGCCGATATTTAAACCTCCCATTGTTCGTGACCTTCCCGATCCGCCGCGCAACCTGTGGCGAATCGTTGGCCCGGGTATCGTGGCAGCCGGCGTCGGACTTTCCTCCGGCGAGTTTGTTTTGTGGCCTTTTATCGCGTCGCAGGCAGGCTTGGTGTTTCTTTGGGGCGCGGTTGTGGGTGTCGGCACGCAGCTGTTTCTCAATATGGAAATCGAGCGCTACACGCTGGCCACGGGGGAAACGGCACTCACGGGCTTCAACCGCATCTGGAAGCATTGGGGCCTGGTCCTCGCGATCATGGTCTACTTTGCCAACCTATGGCCGGGATGGATGCTCAGTTCCTCCACTCTCGTAACGTACCTGTTCGGCGGAGGAAGCGCGCCGGTCATTGCAGCCATAGGACTTTTGATCATTGGCGCGGCTCTGACGCTGGCGCCGATTGTCTATACCTCTTTGGAACGGATGATTTTCGTCAAAGTTGCCGCAGTCATTATCCTTGCCGTGCTTTCAATGGTCTTCGCCATTGAAAGGGATACCTGGGCCGCGCTGCCGGCCGCCGCGGCAAGCTTCGGACATTTCCCCATGGAACTGGGATTCGCCCTGCTGTTCAGCGCCATCGCGTTTGCCGGAGCGGGCGGAGGCCAAAACCTTTGCCAGAGCAACTGGATTCGCGACAAGGGATTCGGGATGGGCAAGTACATGCAGCGTTTGGTGAGCCCCGTGACGGGCACCGAAGATACTTCGTCGGCGCCGGTGAGCTACACCTTTGAGACGAACGATGCGAACATGCATCGCTGGCGTCGCTGGTGGCGCTTTGCCAACCTGGAACAGGCGCTGACTTTCTTTCTGGTGACAGTCATCACGATCGTCTTCACATCCATGCTTGCGCATTCAACGCTTTTTGGCAGGCCGGGATTGCCGAACAATGTGGGCTTCCTGCAGATCGAGGGCCGGCGTTTGAAGAGCATTGTGGCGCCCTGGTTCGGAACGCTGTTCTGGGCGATTGGCGCATTCTCGCTCTTTGCGACCGCCATGGGCGTGATCGACTACACCAGCCGTCTGGCGGCGGACATTTTGAAATCCACCTATTTCCCGTCGTCGCGAACGACCGAAAGCCGCATCTACTTCGGCCTGGTTTGGGGTCTCGTGATCATCGGCTGGACGATCCTTCTCTCCGGCCTGGCGCAACCGCTGGCACTTTTGATTATTTCGGCGTCAGTGGGAGGGACGATGATGTGCCTCTACTCCGCGCTCCTCATCGTGATCAACAAACGGCACCTGCCGGGGCCGATACGGATCCGGTCCTATCGCACCGGGATTCTCGTGTGGGCGACGCTTGTTTTCGGGATTCTCGCCGGACTCACGATATGGCAGCAGCTTTCCATACTCTTCGGACACGGAAAGTAATCCGGGTTCCTGCTTTCAACGGATCTTGACATAAACCTCGGATCCCTTTTCGACGAATTCGCGGCCCTTCTGTTCCAGCTGTTCCCTTAGCGCCTGTTCCGTGTCGATGCCGTGGCTTTCGGCATAGTCGCGGATGTCCCGGGTGATTTTCATGGAACAAAAGTGCGGTCCGCACATGCTGCAGAAATGAGCCATCTGCGCTACGTCCTGCGGCAGGGTCTGCCCGTGGAATTCCCGCGCAGTTTCCGGATCGAGTGAGAGATTGAACTGGTCTTCCCAGCGGAATTCAAAACGAGCTTTCGATAGCGCATCGTCAATCGTCGCGCTCCCGGGGTGCCCTTTGGCAATATCCGCAGCATGAGCCGCTATTTTATAGGCGATCACTCCGTCCTTGACGTCCTTTTTGTCCGGCAATCCGAGGTGCTCCTTTGGAGTGACGTAGCAGAGCATCGCGGTCCCGAACCAGCCGATCATGGCAGCTCCGATTGCGCTGGTGATGTGGTCATATCCGGGCGCGGCGTCCGTGACGAGCGGTCCCAGAGTGTAGAATGGCGCCTCGTGGCATACGGCGATTTCCCGGTCCACGTTTTCCTTGATTCTGTGCATCGGGACATGCCCGGGTCCCTCGATCATGACCTGGCAATCATGCGCCCAGGCCTTTAGCGTGAGCTCGCCCAAGGTGTCCAATTCCGCGAACTGCGCCTCGTCATTGGCATCGGCAATCGATCCCGGCCGCAATCCGTCGCCCAGAGAAAACGCTGCGTCATAGCATTTCATGATCTCGCAGATTTCGTCGAAGTGCGCGTAGAGAAAGTTTTCCTTGTGATGGGCGAGGCACCACTTCGCCAGAATCGACCCGCCGCGGCTTACGATTCCCGTCATGCGTTTTGCCGTAAGGGGAATGTAGCTCAGCCGCACGCCGGCGTGAATCGTGAAATAATCCACCCCCTGCTCCGCCTGCTCGACAAGGGTGTCGCGGAAAATTTCCCACGAGAGTTCTTCGGCCTTGCCCTCCACCTTTTCCAGAGCCTGATAAATCGGTACCGTGCCGATGGGTACCGGAGAATTCCGAATAATCCACTCCCGGGTCTCGTGGATGTCGGTCCCGGTAGAGAGATCCATGACCGTATCGGCGCCCCACCGGATCGCCCAGGTCATTTTTTCGACCTCTTCTTCAATCGACGAGCGGATCGCTGAGTTGCCGATGTTTGCGTTAATTTTCACCAGAAAATTCCGGCCGATGGCCATCGGCTCGATTTCCGGGTGATTGATATTGGCCGGAATGATCGCGCGTCCTCGCGCAATTTCGCTTCGGACAAATTCCGGATTCATGTTCTCGCGCACAGCGACGAATTCCATTTCAGGGGTTATGATTCCCTTGCGGGCATAATACATCTGCGTGACAGAACCGAGGCCGCGCAAAACTTTCCTGCGTACCGGGAACTGTTTGTCCGGATTGAAATGACCGGGAACAGGGCGATAACTTGGGTCCAAGGCAGCGTATTCACCCCTCTCCATAATCCAGGGCTTGCGCATTTCCGGAAGGCCGCGGTGCAGATCAATAGCCGCCTCCGGATCCGTATAGGGCCCCGAGGTGTCGTAAACCTTAACCGTTTGAGCGCTATCGACCGCCCCATCCGGTCCCGATGCTGGAAGCAGCAGGATCTCGCGCATCGGGACACGCATCTCCCCGGGTCCCGGTATATAAGTTTTTCTGGATCCCGGCAGGGGCACCCCTTGTTCCTGCCGGGTGCTTTCGTTCCCTGATTGCTGCATCGTCTACCCCCTAACCGCTATTGGCATTTCAAATTCCAGATTCCAAATTGCGGATTCCGGAAATACTTTGCTCCCCACTCCATATTCTGGAATCCGGAATCGAGAATCTGGAATCTCGAGTCGATCGTCTGCCCCTTACCTTTACGATGTTTCCACGCGGATCATGTGGCTTGGATCGACGATGACGCGAAGCGCGTCAATTTCCTGCAAGGCCTTTTGCATCGATCCTTCCCTTGCCTCGTGCGTCATCATCACTACGGGAACAGCTTTTGCGTGCTGGCGGACTTTCTGTATCACGCTGGCGATGCTGATTTCATATTTTCCGAGAATACCGGCGACCTGCGCCAGCACCGCCGGCTGGTCCAGGGCGGAGACATTGAGATAGTACGCCGACGTGACATCCTCCATCGGCTTGAGAGATAATGGCCGGCGTCCCAATACGGGCAGATCCTGCGGCACCGCTGCCTGCCCTGCCGCCAGGCGGCGGGCAATTTCCACAATATCCGCCCACACGGAGGACGCGGTGGGCATCTGGCCGGCTCCACGGCCATAGAACATCAGGTCGTTCACCACGTCGCCGCTCAGGAATATGGCATTGAATACGCCGGAGACCGCAGACATCGGCGAGTTCTCGGGAATCATCGTGGGGTGAACGCGCAATTCCAGTTTGCCGTCGGCCGCTTTCGCGATTGCCAGCAGTTTGATCCGGAAACCCATTTCCCGGGCGAGCGCAATATCCTGGGGCGTGATCCTGGTTATTCCCTCCACATAGATGTCTTTGAGCTTCACCGAAGTGCGGAACGCAAGCGTGGCCAGAATCTGAAGCTTGTGGGCGGAGTCAATCCCTTCCACATCATACGTGGGATCCGCTTCCGCGTACCCCTGCGCCTGCGCCTCTGCCAGCACGCGCCCGAATTCCTGGCCTTCGTCGGTCATTCGGCTGAGTATGTAGTTGGATGTGCCGTTGACGATCCCGTACAAAGACGTTATACGGTTGGCTGCCAGACCTTCCTTCACGGACCGTATCAGAGGAATTCCCCCGGCCACCGCCGCTTCAAAGGCCAGCATCCTTCCCCTTTCGCGGGCTTCACCGTAAAGCTCCTCCCCGTGCGTTGCCAGCAGCGCCTTGTTCGCAGTGACCACATGCTTGCCGTTGGCCAGAGCGCGAAGAATGAAGCTTCGAGCCGGCTCCAATCCACCGATCAATTCCACCACGATATCGATGGAGGGATCATCAAGCACCTTGGATACGTCCGGTGAAAGAGGAAGCTCACTCAGACTAAGACCTTTCCGAGGGTTCGAGCAGTCCATATCCACCACGGCGCTCAAAGCAAGCGGTGCGCCGATCTTTTCCTCCAGCTCCTCGCGGTGCGACTGCAATACTCTGACAACTCCCGCTCCAACCGTACCCAGCCCCAATAATCCAACACGAATAGGATTCATACTCACCTCGACATCATTTGATTATAGACTATTCAACCTCCAACCCGAACCATTCATGAAACCTCGTGCCCGACGATGGGTCTGGACTGGCTATTGCAAATTCCAGATTTCAGATTCCAGATTCCAGATCTGAGTCCGGAGAGAGATTGGCGTCAACCGGAGATCCGGGACTATAAGCCCAGTAAGCGAAGGTTCATACCTCCACAAGCAGGGATTGTCTGTATAATCTAAATCAGGCGCATTCGCCGCGGCTGGCGAGGAGACGATAAATTCCAGCTTTTGGCCTCCAAATCTGAAATCTGGAATTTGAAATCTGGAATTAAATGGAGGATAAGCACGACTATGCCGTCCGACAAAATTCGCATCAGCGACGAGCAGTTCATGGCCGAAGCCAGGAGGCAAAGAGACTTGCGCATAAAGGGCTATCGCGAACAGGCGCTCAAAATGTTTCCGCCGGTTTGCGGTCGATGCGGAAGAGAGTTTGAAGGGAAGCGGCTTCGCGAGCTTACCGTGCACCATAAAGATCACAATCACGACAACAATCCGCCTGACGGAAGCAATTGGGAGCTGCTATGCCTTTATTGCCATGACAACGAGCACTCGCGCTACTCGGTTGCGGACTGGTCCGGCGACCCGGTACCCGGCGGCGGACACACAACAATATCCACCTACAACCCTTTCGCGGGCCTCGATGCGCTTATGAAGAAGAAAAAACAGGACTGATGGCATTCAGAGTTCCCAGTTCCCAATAACTGGGAACTCCAAACTGGAAACTCCAAGTAGCGCTATTTCTTTTTGAAGATGCCGCGCAGCGTGTCGCCGACGGCATCGCCGGATTTTGCATTCTTCCCGGGAATGACCGATTTTAAAATGCTGCCCGCTGCTTTCTTTGTATCCGGCACAAATTTCGGATCCGATGCTGTGCCACGGACAAAGAACGGCAGATCCAGCGCATTGCCTCCCGTCAGCTTGGTTAATCCTCCGGCTATCCCGCCGGCTGGTTTCAACAAGGCTCGCATCGCAAAATCGAGTGATTGATCTGTACCGATTAGACCCTTGCCCGAAAGCTCTCCCAGAGCGGGCATGACCATTTGAAGGCTGCCGACCTGTATTCCTTCAGGTGCCATGCGCATGCTCGTGGCGAATTTTTCAATGTCTGTTTGCTGACTCGATCGGATCCCCGCCAAAGTGGCCAGGGCGGACATTTTTCCCGCAAGATCAAATCCGACAAGCCTGGTTCCGACGATGCTGGCCGTGCCTGTGGTAATCAACTTGTCAACTGGACCGGCCGCGGCCATATCCACATTCATGGAGCCGCCCTGAAGAGAGGCTCCTTTGGGAAGCGTGACGCCGAAGGCCGGTAGCAGAGTCGTCAGATCCTGCAGCGGCATGTTGTTTCCCAGCATCTTCATATTCAAATGGGCTGTGTCCCCCGCCGTGTCGAAGCTCCCGTTAAGAAGGGCGATTGCTTTGCCGCATTGGACTTTTGCGTCGGCAAGATTGCCGCTCTTCTTTGCAAGATCATAATTCAAGGCATACTCGAGCGAAACCGGCATGGCGGCAGGAGTTCCGCCCTTCACTACCTGCAGCTTTTCCGCACTGGCGGACCCTTTGCTGTCAATTTTGCGACCGTCGGAATTTGCCGAGCCGCTGAAATCGACAAGACCGGAAAGCCCGGAATCCGCGGGAACGAATCCCGAAGCAACGAGATCGAAACGGGCAACCTTGATCGACGCCTTCATAGGCGTCGCGATCATATCCGCCTTGTTGAGAGGGCCTGCCTGTCCCTCCAGGTTAAATTTACCGCTTCCCGGCAATGAAGCGCTCAGGGCAAAGGGGAAGGAGGTCGTGAAAGAAAGATTGCTTGCAGTAAGATTTACGTTTTCATAAACGACCGGTTTTCTGTTTCCCTCGACACGAGAAACCCGGCCGTCCGCAATTTCCAGCTTTTTGATCAAAATGTCCGGTTCCGAACCCCCTTTGGTTTCTGCGCCCGCCGGCTCCGCTTTTTCTTTGCCTCCCAGATCGGCAAAGTTCCACTTCCCCGATGAGGAACGTATCAGGTTGATCGAGGGCTGCTCCAGCAATATTCCGTTAACGCGAATCTCTTTGGAAAATATCAAGGGCTTCAGATCAACGTCCACCTTTAGCGATTTTGCCGTTACAAAGGGAGAACGGCTGAACTCGGGATTGTCCCCAATGGAAATGTCATTCACTGCGAGACTGCCCGACAGCAGAGAAAGCTTCAAGTTTCCGACTTTTACCTCGCGGCCGAGCGCTCCCGTGAGCTTCGATTCAAATTGAGGCCGGAACTGGTTGGCATCGAGCAGGAAGGGCAGCGCAATGATTACGATCAGCAGCACCACCACTACAATTGCCAGAATTTTTATAATTCCAAATTTCTTCCGTCCATCTCCAGTCATGATATTCCTCCCTATGGTTATTATGATTATATTCCCGGAATCGGGGCGGCTCTATTATTATATGGGGGTAGGATTGTTAGGAACCGCCAAACGCATGGTCTTATTTGATTTGGAGAGAAAAACATGAAGTATTTTGCGGCGCTGTTGAGGATGAAGGACCTGGAAAAGAATGCAAGTTTTCGCCAGCAGCACCTGGATTTTCTGACGCAAAAGGATGCTGAAGGCAGCATTTTCGCGCGCGGCCGCTTTACGGACGGCGGCGGGCTCGTCATCTATATTGCGCCGTCATTTGAGGAAGCGGAACGGATAGCGAAAAGCGATCCCTATGTCACCTCCGGCGCAAGAATACTCGAGCTGTTTGAGTGGGAAATGAAGGTTTCGTCGAACAAATAGTTGCAGCGACCTAAACCGGGATGCTCGACTCGCACGGAACCCCAGTCTGGCAAAATCCGCATCCATAACCCTTCAAGCCGTATTGCTTGCCGGCGTACTGAGCCGTGGCGGCACACTGCTTCATACACGCCATCTTGTCATGGCCGGACTTCGTGACGGCTCCCGCAGGACAGCGTTTCGTGCACAAGCCGCAGGTTCCTTTCGCGTAATGCAGGCAATAGGCGTGGTGGTCTTTATATGGTCTGGGTGTCGCGGGGATCTGGATTTGGGCAATCACGGATCCGCATCGCATCGCTTTGCCTTTTGGCGTTATCAGTCCGTCGCAAAGACCAAAAGTCCCAAGGCCGGCCGAATACGCCGCGTGCCGCTCCGACCATGATGAAGCCATGCCGAAGCGTTGCGAATTTTCCGTTTTGAATTTGGACTGGAAGACCGGCGGATCCGCCGGGTGCCCGGACTTTGTCAGCGCGGCCGCGACAAATTTTCTCAGCTCTTCATTGAATTCTTCCCCGTAAATCCTGGCGCGAATCCACTTTTCCGAGGGATTCGTTGTCTGTTTCCGCAGATCCGCTTTTACTGCTTCCGTGGCAGGAAGTATCCACGAAATCACGGTCAGCTCGCTCGGCTTGACGGGAGGCTGCGGAAAAGCAAGCTGGAAGGCTTCCAGAGGAGTCCAGTGAAACGGGCCTATGACTTCTTTGTACTGCTCAAAAATCGGGTCATCGCCCCGGGCAAAGCCCACCAGGGGTTCGTCCCAGGTTTTTTCCCCGGTATCAAGACGCAGGGAGTTTGATGCAGCCTTTGCCGTGTAATCCCGGATGAGAGAAGTGATGGATTCGGCAGTATCGTACCGCTGCTGAGTTTCCGTGGCCCATCCTGAAGGCAGATGCATTGAACCCATCATTCCCGCCAAACCGGCGGCCGCCGCTCCCTGTGCGGATGCTTTTAAAAACCTTCTTCTATTCAATTCCTGCGCCATGATTGGCCCTCCCTGCACCACGCCAGTATCTAGCATTGAACAAGCAGTCGTCAATAGGCTCACTGCCGCTGCAGGGGAATTGCATCGTGCGCGCGATTTCTGTATTTTCACTATATGCCGCTGCAGAACGTGCTTCTGGTCAATCCGCCGGTATACGATTTTACGGCCTATGATTTCTGGCTCCGCCCCTACGGCCTGTTCCAGGTAGCCGCACGGATACAGCACGCCTGTAGGTTGAACTTTTTCAATTTTCTGATATCCAAGCAGAGAGATGCATGGGGACGCGGACGTCTTGACGGCCGCGAAATTCCCAAACCCGAACCTCTGCAGGATATCCCGCGCGTTTTTCGCCGCTTTGGACGGCCCCGGTCCGAATTCAGGGAATTCCTGGAGGCGCAGTCATTCGACGCCGTTCTGGTTCAAACGTCGATGACCTACTGGTATCCCGGCGTCAAAGAGGTTATTGAAGACATCCGGACACTTCAGCCGTCGGCAAAAATAATTCTGGGCGGCGTTTACGCGACTCTGTGTCCCGCACATGCCGGCACTTTGGGCGCGGATTCAGTGATCGAGGGCGCCAATGCCGAGCCATTGTGGCAAATGCTTTCGATAAGGCCGGAAACAAGCATTCCTTTCTGGCCCAATGATGGAACGGGCGTCGGGATTTTAAAGATCAGCGAGGGATGTCCGTTCAAATGCACCTATTGCTCCGCGCCGCTGATGTGGCCGGAATTCGTGAGGCGGCCGACGGCCGCCTGCCTCAAGGAACTGCGTCACTTGATATCCGCCGGTGCAAAAAACATCGCGTTTTACGATGATGCGCTCCTGTTTGAGGCAGACCATTCCCTGAAGCCGTTCCTGGATGCCGTCCTTGAAGATAAAATTCACGCAGCCTTTCACACGCCGAATGCGCTGAATGCGCGTTTTATTACGCCGGAGCTGGCTCGCCTCATGGTCCGGGCGGGCTTTACCGGCTTCTTCCTGGGACTGGAAAACAGTTCGCCTTCATGGCAGCAATCCACGGGAGGGAAGGTGCGTTCGGATGAATTCGCGAATGCTGTAAATCATCTCAAGGCGGCGGGCGCAGGATTCATAGGGGCTTACATTATCGCCGGCCATCCGGATTCGGACAGCCATGAGGTGGAGCGTTCTATCCGATTTGCCCATCAATGCGGCACGAGAGTATTGCTGTCGGAGTTTTCCCCTATTCCCGGCACGATTGACGGTGAAAAATGCCGCAAATGGGCAGATCTGGACGAGCCGCTGTCTCACAATAAAACCGCATTCGCTATCCGGCGCGCAGGTACAGACGACATGAACCGGCTGAAACAGTTGACCCGCTCGCTGAACTCGAAATTGCCTGCGGCGCTGTGAAAGCCATGTGGGGTGCGGGCTTTAGCCCGCATGTTCATCAGATGTTCATCGTCTTGTCCTATGAGTTTCCGGGCTGAAGCCCAGGGCTGTCCAAATTAGACAGCGAACGGCCAATTCCACATTGATGGTAGGGCACTTGGACAATTCGCATGGTGGAAAATCAGGTTGGCAATCTGTCGATTTGACTTCGCCTTTTGAGCAATTTATCGCGCTTCCCCAACGGGGAAGCATCTCAAAGCCCAGGGTTGGCCGCGCTTTTTGCGGCCTACCCTGGGAGGAGGCTCAACCCTTTCAGGGTTGAACTCCCGGGTATTCCTCACCCAGGGTTGGCGGAAAAATTCGCCGCCAACCCTGGGCTCTGTGACGCTGCCCCTTCAGGG